>Ga0209810_1005295_pt1 | contig 11786 bp, 10 predicted proteins | sample Coa_R1_7_FD_187159 | JGI IMG/M metagenome (GOLD analysis project Ga0209810, IMG submission 187159) | Surface soil microbial communities from Centralia Pennsylvania, which are recovering from an underground coalmine fire - Coalmine... | ecosystem: Environmental > Terrestrial > Soil > Unclassified...
GATCATGGTCCCGCCCTCCTGTTTTTCGGCCGGAATCGCAATCTGAATGATGCGATTCAGCGCGGCGATCAGTCCCTGGATGTTACCGCCGTTGGCGAGATCGATGATCGGGTAGTGGCCGGGCGTGAAAATATCTCCGGTAGCCAGCACGTCCGAGCGGCGGAAGAACACCAGGCTGTCGCCGTCGGTGTGGGCCGATGGCAGATGGATGATCTGGATCGCCTCGCCATTAAAAAAGATGTCCTTTTCGGCGGTGAAGTAGGTGTCCGTGGGCCAGATGCCAAAGGCGGGTTTGGGCTGGCCGGCGGGCGGCTCGCTCATGCGCTTCAGGACGTTTTCGTGGGCGATGATCGTAGCGCCCTCCCCGGCATTCGAGAGGTCGCCCGCGAAATTGCCCCCGGCGATGGTGCTGCCTAGCTTGGCCAGCTTCTCATTGCCCGCGGTGTGATCCGCGTGCACGTGGGTATTGACGATATAACGCAAAGGCCGGTCGGACAGCTTGCGGATGGCAGCGTAGATCTTTTCGGTGAGCTGCGGATACTCTGTATCCACGACAAGTACGCCGTCCTTGCCGGTCTGCACGGTGATGTTGCCGCCCGCGCCCACCAGCATATAAACGTTGTTCTGGACGGGAAGCGTGTGGATTTCGACGTTGTCGAAATTTTGGGGCTGCTGCGCGAGCGCGGCGGCGGCCAGAACCAGCGCGACGGCCATCGAGCGCATCATTTGCCCCCTGCCTTCAACTTCTTCTGATATTCGGGATACATTGTTTCAGCGCCGCCGCGCGTGGCCTCGAAGGGGATCTTGTACTTGTCCGCAAATTCGTGGAGAAAGGGGTTCGTGCCCGGAAGGAAATGAGGAACCTCGCCCAAAGGCCGCTCGACTTCCACGACGACCTCGCAGGGATACGGGTCGATGTGCTGATCCGGGTCCATGACCCAGTCCGTGGTGCGGACAAACGGCTCGGTGAGATACACGGGATCGTGGATGATGCTGACCAGCGTGAGGTAGTTTTCGTGGCGGATCCAGTGCTCGGTGAGCACGGCTTGATCGCTGCGCGGGATACCGTTGCGGCGGATCCAGCCGATTTTGAGATGCGTGGTGGTGACCGTAAGCATGTCGCCTTCCCACTTGCCGGTGGAAAAGCCCTGCCAGGTATGAGGCGCGTAGTCGGGCGGATGCGGGCGGCCGTCCATCCAGATGGTGCGTTCGGGCGCCTGCCAGGAGATGTGCGTGTGGTAGGCGATCACATTCTGGGTGGCCGGATCGATCTCTTTCCAGATGCGCAGATTCGCCGGGCCGCGCGGGCCGTAATCGGCGGGGTGGGGTTTGCACTGGTGCTCGGGCAGCGTGAGGAGCGACGCGTTCCAGCTATCCCCGCGAAGGCGCGCGGCGTCATTGATCGGGAGCCCGAGATAGTCGCCGATCTCCGGGCCGGGAATGCGCTCCGGCTGATCCTCATGAAACCGAGGCGCCCACTCACCCGATGGGTCGCGCTGGGCCAATAAAGGGCCGCTCGCCGCGAGGAGGGCCGTGAGAAACAGCAGCCGGAGGTCTTGCATCGTAGGCTCCTGGTGTTCGGAAAAGTTTCCCGGGCTCCAGGATATAACGATAATCCAGACAGGCACACGGAGGATTGCAGAATCGAGACTCGGATGAGCAGAATCGTGACGTGCGGAAACCGGCTGGGCTGCCTACTTCCGCGCCGTAACGGTCCGCGCGAGCCGGCACCACAGGAAGCGGACCGGCGACAATTCCACCGAGGCCGCCCCGGATTCCCGCAGGGTGCGCGCGTAATCGCCGGTGCGGCGGAGGTCGAAGATCGCGATCTGCCCGCCCGGCTTGAGCACCCGTAACATCTCACGGACCAGTTTTTTGGAGTTCTCCGGCTCGGCGGCCTGATGGAGCGCAAGCGCGGAGACCACCACGTCAAAGTTTCCGTCGGGGTAGACCAGCTTTTCGGGCTTGCCGGGCTCCACGCGGATTTTTTCGGCGACGCCTTCGATCCGGGCGTTTTCTCGGGCGGCCTCGGCTTCGCCGGTCAGGTCGATCCCCGTGACGCGCCCGGTCTTCAGGCGCTTGGCGGCGCCCACCAGCATCAACCCCTTGCCGCAGCCGACATCCAGCACCTTCTCATCGCCGCGCAGGGCCAGCCCGTCGAGAATTTCGTCCCGAACCTTGAATTTCGCCGTCCGGCTGGACCAGATCATGAAATATCCGGCCGCGAGGAACCCTATTCCGATCGCACCAAGCACCGCCAGCAGGCGAGCCGCGGGGCCCGGGTACTCGCTGTGATTGATGAAGTAGATGGCGATGGCGAAGGCCAGCGTCCAGGCTCCCCGGCTGAACATGCTGCGGACGCCAGCCGGAAAGTCGAGGCCATAGTCGGGTTTGGGCGGGGCGGTGGCGGCGGCGGTGATCATTCCCTTTGGTCTACGCCTGCACCGGCTCGGCGACCTCCAAGGGCTTCTTGAACTTACACCCGTTGTTGGGACACTGCGCCACGGGGCCCGCCTTGAGGTATTTTTCGATCAGGTAGCTGCCGCCGCACTCAGGGCAGCGCTCGGGGATGGGTTTGCCCCAGGCCACGAAGTCGCAATCGGGGTAGCGGTTGCAGCCGTAGAACGTCTTGCCCCGCTTGGAGCGCCGCTCCACGATCTCGCCTTCGGAGCAGTTCGGGCACTTCACCCCGATAGTCTTCTGCTTGACGTATTTGCAGGTGGGGTAGTTGCTGCACGCGACGAATTCCCCGTAGCGGCCGTATTTCTTCACGAGCTGGTTGCCGCAGTTGGGGCATTTTTCGTCCAGCGGCACGTCCTGGAGCTTCTGCGCAGCCCCCAGTTGCTTGGTAGTCTTGCACTCCGGGTAGCCGGAGCAGGCCAGAAATTGGCCGAACCGGCCCTTCTTGAGCACCATCGGGCGGCCGCAGTTATCGCAGTATTCGGCTTCGTCCTGCTCGGAGACGTTGGCATTCTCATCCGGCAGCTCGCGAGTGTTGGTGCATTCGGGGTAGCCCGTGCAGGCGATGAATTTTCCGTGGCGGCCCCATTTGATCACCATCGGTTTGCCGCATTTTTCGCACGCCAGGCCGGTGGGGACCTCCATGCGTTTGATGTCGGTCATGTGCCGCTCGGCGTGCTCCAGATCCTTTTGGAAGCGATCATAGAACTCGCTCATGGCCATACGCCAGTCGATCTTGCCCTCTTCGATCTCGTCGAGCTCCTCTTCCATGCGGGCCGTGTAGCTCACATCGAAGAGGTCGTTGAAGCTTTCGAGCAGCAGATCGGTGACCACCATCCCGAGCTCCGTCGGGAAGAACTTGCCGCCTTCCTTGCGGACGTACTCGCGCTCCTGGATGGTGGAAAGAATCGAGGCGTAGGTGGACGGGCGGCCGACGCCATCGGCTTCCAGTTCCTTCACCAGCGTGGCTTCGTTGAAGCGCGGCGGCGGTTCGGTGAAGTGCTGCTCGGGTTCGATGGAGCGGAATTTCAGGACCTCGCCTTCGGCGACGGCGGGCAGCTTATGCTTCAGTTCATCGTCGTCCTCGTCCTTCTGATCCTTGCCTTCCTCGTAGACCCGGAGGAAGCCGTCGAACTTGGGGACGCTTCCGGTGGCGCGGAATAAATAGGTAGCGCCGTCCTTGCCTTGCGCGTGGACGTCGATGGTGGTCTGATCGAAGACGGCGGGCGCCATCTGGGAGGCGACAAAACGCATCCAGATCAGCCGGTATAGCTTTAGCTCGTCTTCGGCTAGGAATTTCTCCACCGACTCCGGCGTGCGCAGCGCGGAGGTGGGGCGGATGGCTTCGTGGGCGTCCTGCGCATCCTTCTTGCTTTTGTATAAGTTAGGAGTCTTTGGGCAGTATGGCTCTCCGAAGCGCTCAGCGATCATGCTGCGGACTTCATGGAGCGCGTCCTGGGAGACCCGGGTCGAGTCCGTTCGCATATAAGTGATCAAGCCGACCGGGCCTTCGTCGGAGCCCAGCTCCACGCCTTCGTAGAGTTTCTGCGCGAGCATCATGGTGCGCTTGACGCTGAACCGGAGCTTGCGGCTGGCCTCCTGCTGGAGGGTGGAGGTGATGAACGGCGCGACCGGGTTGCGGCGCTTTTCGCGCGTGGTAACGGATTTGACGACGTAAGCCACGCCGTCCAGGGCCCCCACTATAGCCTGCGCCGCGGCCTCGTCGGGGATTTCGACATTCTCATCGTTCCTCTTGGCGAGGTGAGCCGAAAACTGCGGCGGTTTCTTGGCCGCCAGGTTCACGTCGATGGTCCAGTATTCCTTTTTCTGGAAGGCCCGGATTTCGCGCTCGCGCTCGACGATCAGGCGCAGCGCCACGGTTTGGACGCGCCCGGCGGACAGACCCCGGCGGACCTTGTCCCACAGCAGCGGAGAAATTTTATAGCCCACCAGCCGGTCCAGGACGCGGCGGGCCTGCTGCGCGTCCACCAGGTGGAGGTTGACGGACCCGGGTTTCTCGAACGCTTTCTGGATGGCGTTCTTGGTGATTTCGTTGAACATGACCCGGAAGATTTTCGGGCCGCCGTTCTTGGCGGATTTCCCTTGGCTCCGGTCCTGGAGCTCTTCCTGGAGGTGGTAGCAGATAGCCTCCCCCTCGCGGTCCGGGTCGGCGGCGAGGTAGACGGCTTCGGACTTTTTGGCTTCCTGCTTGAGCTCGGCGATCAGCTTCCGCTTGCCTTCGATGACCTCATAGATGGGTGTGAAGTCGTTATCGACGTCGACCGAGAGGTTCTTTTTGGGCAGATCCTTGATGTGGCCCAGCGAGGCCTTGACCAGATACTGCCGGCCCAGGTACTTACCGATGGTTTTCGCCTTCGCCGGGGATTCGACGATGACGAGATTCTTGGCCATGATGTTACTTGATCCTTACCTTTTAAACAACCGAAATCTTAGCACGACTCCCGGCCGGGGTTTGCAAGCCCGGCTCCCGCCCGGGACCGGATCAGCTCCAGACCCGGAGAAAGGTCTTTCCGGGAAGCTGCCTGACCAGGCCGCTCAACTCGAGTTCGAATAGGGCTGCGATGATCTCTGATGACGGGATGCCGGGCAATGTTTCGATCAGGTCGTCCAATTGGACGCCCATATCCACGGAGAGCGCGCCCAAAACTGCCTTGCCCGCAGGGTTCCTCCCGTCCGGGGAGCCCTCGTCTCCATCAGATGACCCGCTGGCGCCAGAGGATTCACTTTCCGAGTAGCCGTTTAGATTCAATCGATTGCGGCAGCGGCTCGCGAGCCGGCGGCGGTCTTCGGCCGCCAGCTCCACCACCACGTCATTCCATTCCTGGACCAGTTTCGCCCCCTGCTTGATCAGCAGATTGGGCCCCCAACTCATCTTGGAGGTGATGTTGCCGGGGATCGCGAAGATCTCCCGGTTTTGCTCCGCAGCGAGCTTGGCGGTAATGGCCGAGCCGGAGTATTCGCCACCTTCGACGACCAGAACGCCAAGGCTCAGGCCGCTGATGATGCGGTTGCGGACGGGAAAGTTTTGGGGGTAGGGCGGCGCGGCCATCGGGAACTCCGAGATAATCAAGCCCTTTTCGGCGATCTGGGCGGCAAGCTTGCGGTTTTCCGCCGGGTACAGCTCGTCGACGCCGCAGCCGAACACGGCGACCGTGTCGCCACCGGCCTCCAGGGCGGCTTTATGGGCGGCGGTGTCGATGCCGCGGGCCATCCCGCTGACAATGGTGAGACCGGCGCTCGCGAGGTCGCGGGCCAGACGTCCGGCGGCGGCCGTTCCGTAGGCGGTGGGCCGCCGCGTCCCCACGATCGCCAACATGAGTGTTTCGAGCAGTTCGAGGCGGCCGCGGGCAAACAGCAGCGGGGGCGGATCGAAGATCTCCCGCAGGCGCGGAGGATAGGCCGGGTCGGTGAGCGGCACCAGGACGGCTCCGGCTTCGAGCATTTTCTGGCGTTGCGTGACGGCCTCCTCGAAGGCGCACCCGCTGGCGACGCTCCGGGCGACGCTGGCCGGCAGCCCCGCTCCTTCGAGTTCGGAAGGCGAGGCGCGAAAGATGGCCTGAGGAGTCCGGAAGATCCCGATGAGTTGTCCGGCTTTGCGGGTGCCCAGACCGGGAACCATGCGGAGGGCGAGCCAGTGGATCTGGTCGTCTTCGGTTAGGACCATAGAGTGGATGTGCGGGATCGGGGGGAGAATTCTCAGCCCGGGGCGGGGGGTTCCGCCGCCGGAGCCAGGCGCGGCCCGAGCGGGAGAAGGTTCGGAGGCTCCAGTGGTACTCTGGTGCCTATGTCCAAAGCTACCTACGACGATGTGAACCTGATTCTGCGGCTGTATGAGATCCGCAGGGAAGAAAAGCTGCGCGCAGCGCGGGCGTGGTTCGTCGCGAATTTCAAGTGCAAGACGATGGCGGAGATGAACCAGCTTTGCCCGCCGGGGTCGGAGCCCAATGCCATGTTCCGCATGGTGACCAGCTATTGGGACATGGTTTCTTCCTTCGTGAACTCGGGCGTGCTGAACGAGGATCTGTTGTTTGAGAACACGCGGGAGCTGCTGCTAGTCTATTACCGGATCGCTCCGCTGCTCGAGGAAGTCCGCGGCGTGTTCAAGGACCCTTCCTACATGAAGAACCTGGAGACGGTGGCCAAGGCGTATGCGGCGTACCTGGACCGGTCCAATCCGGAGACGGCGCTGGCGTTCAAGGCTCGCGTAGGCGGGTGAGGCCGTGCGGCGGGAGCCCGAATATTTCGGCGAACAGGAGCTGCCGCTCCTTTTTATCGCCAAGCGCCTGCGGGATGCCCTGCGCATCGAGCAGGCGCTGACCGAGGCGGGCGTCGATTACCTGGTAGAGACGGACACGTATTCCGGCGGGGTGATCTTCCGCGGGGAGCGCGTGGGGGCGTTCTTTTACGTGCGGGAGTCGGACGCGGAGGCGGCCCGCCTGGTGCTGGGAAGATCGGGCTTCGAGCCGTACCGGGCTTGACAAAATTTTAGTTACAACTAAAATATATTCGTGGACACGGAGCAGGCGGTTCTGGCAGCCATCGCGTCGCCGCGGCGGCGGGAGATCCTGCGCCTGCTGTGGGACCAGGAGCGGTCCGCGGGCGAGATTCACCGCGCCATGCCGGAGGTGACGTTCGGGGCGGTGTCGCTGCAATTGCGGGCCTTGCTCGAAGCCGGGCTGGTGGAGGCTCGCGCGCAGCAGCGGCAGCGGATCTACCGGGCGAATCGCGAGGCGCTGGGTCCGGTGGGCGCGCTGCTCGAGCGCATGTGGAGCGACCCGCTGTGGAAGCTGAAGCTGGCCGCCAAACTGGAAGACACGCGGCGCGGGCCGAAGCCTGCCCGGAAGCGGAAACGACCTGTCAAGCCATGGAGGGACACGGATGCACACAAATGAGACTCTGCCTTACGCTCTGGAGCGCCTGGTTGTGATCGGCGCGCCGCCCGAGACGGTTTTCCGGTATTTCACCGACAGCGCGCGCTGGGCGGCGTGGTGGGGCGCGGGATCGGCGATCGACGCGCGGCCGGGCGGGCGCGTGCTGGTGCGGCACCCGAACGGCGTGGAAGCGGTGGGCGAGATCCGGGAGATTCGGAGCCCGGAGCGGATCGTGTTCACCTTCGGCTATCCGGGCGGGAAGCCCATGCCGCCGGAGGGGTCGCTGGTGACGATCGGCCTGGAGCCGCACGCGCAAGGGACGCTGCTGAAGCTCCGGCACGAATTCGCCGAAGAGGGCCCGCGCAACGATTTCGTGCAGGGCTGGCGGTTCCAGTTGTCGCTGTTCGCCAACGCGGTGGCCAACGAGGTGAACGCGGGCGCGGCGGACGCGGTGGACATGTGGTTCGCCCTGTGGACAATCCCGGACGAAGGGAGCCGCGCAGAGGCGATCGCGCGGATCGCCTCGCCGGAGGTGCGCTTCCGCGACCGCTACTCGCTGCTGGACGGCATCGAGGAGCTGGCCATACACATCGGCGCAGCGCAGCGGTTTATGCCGGGAATCCGGATGGAGCGCCAGGGCGAGATCCGGCACTGCCTGGGCACCGTGCTGGCGGATTGGGTGGTGCGGACAAGCGACGGCTCGGCGCGGATGAAGGGCACCAACGTGTTTCAGATCGGGCCTCGGGGCAAAATCGAGGCGGTGACGGGCATTTCCGGGTAAAAAACATTTACCTTAGTTTTTGTTTCATCGAAATGTGACGGTCCGCTCACCCCTGCGTAACGGGCGCGTGCCACAGTCGGGGTGCGATGTCCTCGCACATCTATGTGCAGCGAGACGGACCCCGGCCCTACGAGCACCTCCGGACAGGCGTTTCGCTGCACTCCCACACGCTGCATTCGCGCGAGAGCCTGGACTTCGTCTACCGGGCGCTGCTGCGGTTGCCCGTGCTGGCGGGGGAGCTGAAGAAGCACGTGGGCCCGGTGGATCTTTCGCGGGGTTGGTGGACTCCGCCGCTGGGCCCGCAGGAGGTATGGGAGAGCGAACGGGCGCAGATCGAAGGCCTGAGCCTGCATCCCCTGATTTCTCTGACCGGCCACGACAATCTGGAGGCGCCCTTCGCGCTGCGGCATCTGGCGGATTCGCGCGACACGCCACTGTCGACGGAGTGGACGGTTCCGTTCGGGCCCACGTTCTTCCATCTGGGCGTTCACAACCTGCCCGCGGCGGAGGCGCCCGTTCTGTTCGCGCAAATGCAGGATTACCGGCGGGAGCCGGACATGAACCGGCTCGGCGGGATTCTCCGGGAACTGGCGCGCCGCCCTGGGGTGCTGACGGTTCTCAATCATCCTCTCTGGGACGAGAGAGGAATCGGCGAAGCGGCGCACTCCGAAGCGGTCCGCTATTTCCTCCAACTCTACCGGGACAACGTTCACGCGATCGAAATAAACGGGCTGCGCCCGTGGAGCGACAACCGCGCGGCGTGCTCGCTGGCATCGGGCTGCGGAAAACCTGTGATCTCCGGCGGCGACCGGCATGCGCTGGAGACCAACGCCGTCCTGAACCTGACCGACGCCGCCTCCTTCGACGAGTTCGTAGACGAGATTCGTTCGGGCTGGAGCCATGTCCTGGTCCTGCGGCATTATCGCGAACCGCACGAACGGCGCCTGCTGCGAAACACGCTGGACATCCTGCGCAGCTATGAGCGCCACGCCAAGGGCTGGCGGACCTGGAGCGACCGGGCATTCTTCCGCTGTGACGACGGGCAGATCCGGACGTTCACGGAATTGATCGGGCCGGGAGCGAGGGGTCCGCTGAATGCCCTGCTGGCCGCGGTGCAATTCGCCTCGGGCCCGCACCGGCTGCGTTTCCTGGGCGGAATCGTATCGGCGGGAAACGAGGTCACGCGGTAAGGCCTTGCGGCGCCCACACAAATTTCACAATTCCGCCACGGATCTGAAATATACGGGTGCAATGCTGGCGTTTGCAATCTCAAATCTACGACGAGGCCAACAAATGAAACCATTTTGCAACCTTGTGCTTGTGTGTTTGACGGCAGCGGCTCCCACGCTTCTGGCGCAAACACAGCCAAAAACAACGACTCCTATTCAACATGTAGTCGTGATTTTTCAGGAAAATGTGTCGTTCGACCATTATTTCGCGACGTATCCGAACGCGGCGAACAATAATCCCAGCGAGCCATTATTCACGGCCGCCCCGAATACGCCGACGATAAACGGACTCTCGGGTCCGTTGCTGACGAATAATCCCAACTCGGCGCAGCCGTTCCGCTTGAGCCGCGCGCAGGCGGTCACCTGCGACCAGGACCACAATTACGGAGACGAACAGAAGGCGTTCAACAGCGGATTGATGAACAGATTTGTGGAATCGGTCGGCTCGTCGAGCACGAACTGCGATATCGCGGGCTATGGAAAGAAAATTGTGATGGGCTATTACGACGGGAACATCGTGACGGCGCTTTGGAATTACGCGCAGAATTTCGCCATGAGCGACAACTCTTACAGCACCACGTTCGGGCCGTCCACGCCGGGGGTGCTCAACCTGATCGCCGGCACCACGAATACCGCCACGGTCACGGCGGGAAGCCCTAACGGCTTTATCGCGGGAGGCGCGACCACCGGTGCGGTGATCAGCGACGCCCGCCCGGACCCTTCGCTGGACGATTGCACGCTGCCACCTCCGCGGACTTATATCAAAATGAGCGGGAAAAATATCGGCGATCTGCTGAACGCGAAAAACGTCACCTGGGGCTGGTTCCAGGGCGGCTTCAAGCCGAGCACGTTGAAGGCGGACGGCACCGCAGTATGCGGGACGACGCACAAAAATATTTCGGGCGCTTCGGCCGGGACGGACTACATCCCGCATCACGCCGGCTTCATGTATTACCCCCAGACCGCGAACCCGCATCACCTTCCGCCGCTTTCGCCAATGACCGTCGGTACGACGGACCAGGCCAACCACAACTATGATCTGAGCGACTTCTTCGCGGCGCTCAGCGCGGGCAATATGCCGGCGGTGAGCTTCCTGAAGGCCGGGGCCTACCAGGACGGCCACGCGGGATATTCGGATCCCCTGGACGAACAGACCTTCCTGGTGAACACGATCAATACCATCGAGCAATCGCCCTTCTGGAATTCAACGGCAATCATCATCGCCTATGACGATTCTGACGGCTGGTACGACCATCAGATGGGGCCGATCGTGCAGCCGTCCAATGTTTCCGACGACAACCTGACCGGGCCGGGCTCGTGCGGCACGGGCGCCGGCACGCCGACGCAGGGCCGGTGCGGCTATGGCCCGCGGCAGCCGCTGCTGGTGATCTCGCCTTACTCCAAGGTGAATTTCGTGGATCATAGCGTCACGGACCTGTCTTCGATCATCCGTTTCATCGAAGACAACTGGCAACTGGGCCGCATCGGCGGCGATTCGGCGGATGTCTACGCCGGCACGCTGAACGGCATGTTCAACTTCTCGGGCGGCGGCGCCGCGAAAGCCCTGATCCTCGATCCGGACAAAGGAACGGTGGTCAGCGGCGGATCCACCAGCAGTTATCCTCCGCCGCCTTCGACGCAGACAGTGGCGGTGGCCAGCCCGAAGACCGCGACGGTCGTGACGCGGCAGGTCCAATTGGATGGTACGGCCTCGACCAGCTTCGACGGGAAGCCGCTTCAATACTCATGGATCATTCCGGCGGGCAGCCCGCAGGCGGCCATTTCCGGCGCGAACACCGCGACGCCTACTGTGCAGTTCGGCATCGGCCGCGGCGTCTACACGTTCCTGCTGACTGTGACGGATTCGGCCGGCGGAACGTCCACGGACACCGCGACCATAAACTTCGCCGGCAATTAGACGCCGGTATCAGGTAGTCCGGCGCACCCCCGCACGGCCGGCGCCGCCCTCCCGCGCGTGTTGGGATCCACCGGCGCCGGCCGCAGGGCGCGGAAGGTACAATCCTTTAGAGGATTGAACATGCATAAAACATTTTTCGCGGCGGCTGTGGTTTCGGCTTTGGGCTGCGCGGGGCTGTTCGGACAAGCTGCGCCGGTGGAAGGAGTCGAGCATCCCGAGCCCCTGTTCCACGATAAGGATCCCAAGCTCGACCGAAACAAGCAGGCCGCCATGCATATCGTGATCGATCTGCTGGAAGCGGGCCATTGGAACGAGGCCGATAAATGGCTCACCGAACGGTATATTCAGCACAACCCGGCGTTCGCCTCCGGGCGCGAAACCATCATGAAGGCGTTCGGGGCGAGAGGGCCGGGCCGCCCGATTCCGCCCGTGGGGCAGTGGCGGACGAAGATCGTCGCGGTGCTGGCCGAAGGAGATCTGGTGTGCGTGGCATCCAGGCGTGAGCT
>Ga0209810_1005297_pt1 | contig 11776 bp, 10 predicted proteins | sample Coa_R1_7_FD_187159 | JGI IMG/M metagenome (GOLD analysis project Ga0209810, IMG submission 187159) | Surface soil microbial communities from Centralia Pennsylvania, which are recovering from an underground coalmine fire - Coalmine... | ecosystem: Environmental > Terrestrial > Soil > Unclassified...
CCCCTGACCTCATCCTCCCTCTCAAGGAGTTCTCTGAATTGAGCACGCAGGTATGGAGTTGCAAACCCCTCCTTCTCTAGATTACGGGAGGTTAGCTCTTCAAATGAGGAATACCCAAGCATCTGAACCAATGCCGGATTAGCCATGAGTATTCTTCCATCCGGTGTTGTTCGGTATATCCCCGTGGGAACATTCTCAAATAAATCCCTATACTGCCTCTCGCTTTCTCTAAGGGTTCCTTCCAATCGCTTTCGTTCGGTAATGTCCTGCAGTAGCCAGCACAAACCTATTAGCTGTCCCCCGGCGTCGTGCGCCGGAGCGGCTGTCAGAATAGCAGAGAAGGGCATACCATCACAGGGTTGTATACTCACCTCACAGTTTTCTATCTCTTGTAATCTCCCTAAGCGAATGAGTAGAGCAAGAAAATCTTTGCGATTCTCCTCAGGGATAAAGGTAATCAAGGGTTTACCCACCAGATAGTCTCTAGACATAGAGAGTAATACGACAGCAATACGGTTAGCCTTCCTGATAACTCCATCGGCATCAGTTACCAGGTAACCAGCCGGGACAAAATCAAACAGGTCATGATAACACTGAAGCTCTGCTTCCACTTCGCGGTAAGCGGTAGTCAGTTCCTTACTCCTGGGAGAGGAATCTTTACTTCTCATTGTCTCTCTCTGGACATAAAACTATGTTGCATATTCTACTACATTTTGTTTTCTTTTCTATGAGTTCTCTTCTATCAGTTGACTCTATAATCCGAGCAATGACCTTCTCAAGTACCTTTCTCCAATTTCAGCATTCATTCCTATCGCAACCTAGAAGAGCTTTATATTATTCACTAACGTAGTGCCGGAGAAATTCGCTAAACTTTGTGATTAGATAGCCTCTCAAAGCATATATAATCTTTAATGGTTCCTATTTTATCAATTTAACAAGGTGTAAGTCAACTACAATTAGACATTAGTTAGATTTCTTGGTGTACAGTACAATTAATCATTCGGCTCGATTTTTCTTGGAAACACTCCCACCATTTTACGGTTTTTCAAAATCTCGGCTTCCTCTTTTTCTCTATCAATCTCGGAGTACTCCCCTTCCTCACCCTCATCCTGACGATGCTCTTCAAGCCTTCCCATCCACGAATCCCTCTTTTTTCTAACGTCGTCAATAAGACCCATAGCCTGAACCTCCCTCCATAGATTTATCCGTCGTCCTTCAAATAATTAAACTTCATTCGTGTTCATCCACGGCTAATACTCCCTTCAGTTCACCACGCCCGAAACCGGTATTATTTCGACCTCCTTTTTTACATCCGGAATCATTTGAGAGAGCACCTTGAGCGTATCTGGATGCGGATGGCAGATTCCTATGGCGTATCCCTTCTTCTTAGAAACCTCGATAAGCTTCTCGATCTGAGACCTGATATAATCGGCTCCTCCCGACCCCTCATCAAGAAAAACATCTCTCTCAGCGGCCTTCATTCCTAATTTCTTTGCTACCTCAAAACCCGTCGTTTTTGGAGAGGTTCTGCTGTCAACGAAAAAGAGTCCCCTGCTCTTTACCCTCTGGAGAACCAGCTCCATAAGCTCGCTATTTTCTGTGAACTTTGAGCCCATGTGGTTGTTTACGCCCTTTATGTAGGGGACAGAGGCCAGGTCTTTGTCAAGTTTCGAGAGAATCTCACTCTTTGACAGTCCCATAAGAAGCATCCCATCCCCGGCATTGACTCCCGTATATCCCGAGGAGTCCATAGGCTCCATCGGAAGGTGAAGCATGATGTCATGCCCGCTGCTGTAGCCCATTCGCGCGGCATATCGAGAGTATGGAAGGTTTGGAAGAACCGCAAAGCTGATAGATGCTGGTATCTCCAGAAGTTTATCAACTGACTCTTTATTTGAACCTAGATCGTCTACGATAATAACCACCTTGGGCTTTTCCCCCTTAAATAATTGACTCTCAGGCTCTCTTATATTATTCGGCTTTTCTTCGGGCGGATTTGTCCCCTCTTCCGGCAACTCAGAACCCTTTTTCTCCTGAGATACATCCTCTCTCATCCCCTGGTTTCTTTCATAAAAATTAAACCTCAGCTTATGAGTTGGAAGACCGTAGACCTCTACCTCCGATATGAGCGAATTCCCATTTTTTTTCAGTTCCCACCCGATACTGGGCACCGATGAGAGGGCATCTTTAAGTGCCAATTTAACCCTCTTTTCCGCAACCCCTTTGGGAAGGTAGATCGCAATATCTTTAAACTCCCATGCAAGTTCCCCCTTTTTTCTGAGAACCTTTTTTGATTTGATGTCCTCCACGTTAACGCCTAGATTGAAAAGCGCACTCATAACGCACGTGTCCGCTTCTTTTATGCGACTAGTAAAATCAGAAAGAGGCTTTTGGGGGAGAGTTACTTCGGTCTCTTTCTTTACATAGAGAATACCGTAAAGGGTTACGGCCAGAAACACAACGAATCCAACAGCAAAGATGAAAACCCTGCTGGTTCTGCCCTTCGATATTCTGCCCTTTCTCCTCAGGTTATTAAATCCTTTTCTCCCCAAGGGGGAGAGTCCTCCTTCTAACCTCTTGGAACATACTTATTGATTTGAGAGGTTTTAATAAGCTCTACCGCCCTTTCGAGTTGAGCGTCTCCGGTTTTGCCGTTTTCAACAACCACATCCGGCGTCACACCGACCTGGCTAATTGACCTTCCGCTTGGAGCATAGAACTTTGCTGTTGTCAGTTTGAGTCCTGATCCATCATCGAGCCTGATTATGGTTTGCACCGACCCCTTGCCAAACGTCTTTGTCCCAAGAATAAGGGCTCTTTTATCATCCTGAAGCGCTTCAGCCACAACCTCGGATGCGCTTGCGCTGCCTTTATTTACCAGAACGACGAGCGGATAGTTATGGAAAGTTGCCTTCTTTGTAGCGTAATACTCTGTGGATTGGTCTTCGGCCCTACCCCTAACGCTGACTATAAGCCCCTCGTTGACAAACTGATCGGCTACCCCCACCGCCTCGGTGAGAAGACCGCCGGGATTGTTCCTCAGATCGAGAATAAGCCCCTTAAGCGCTCCTTTGTTCTTAGATTCCAGCTTTTCTATTGCCTTCGTTAACTCATCTGAGGTCTTCTCCTGGAATTGAGAGAGCTTTACGTATCCGATGCCATTGTCAAGCAATTTAGACTCGACGCTCTTTACATGTATAATCTCTCGAATCAGAGTTACATCCCTTGGCGTCTCGCTGCCTTTGCTTCTTACGGTGATTTTCACCGAACTTCCTTTGGGGCCTCGAAGTACCTTTACGGCTTCATCGGCTATCATCCCCTGAGTCGGTTTTCCGTCAATAGCAATTATCTGGTCTCCCGGCTTAATTCCAGCCTTTGCCGCGGGGGTACCCTCAATCGGCGTTATCACAGTAAGCACACCATTTTCAACTGTGACTTCCATTCCCACTCCGCCAAATTCCCCCGAGGTGCCAATCTCAAGCTCTCTGTAGCGCTCAGGAGAGAGATAAGCCGAGTATGGATCGAGTGTTTTCATCATTCCTTCAATTGCGCTCACAGTAAGCTTGTGGGGATCAACGTTATCAACATAATTTCTCTCGATCAAATCGAGAACCCTTGTAAAATTAGAAAGCCCTTTGTACGTAGCCTCGTCGTCATCCGCCAAAATCCTTCCTGTGGAAATAAAGAACAAAATTAAAATAATCGTGGCCCATCTTTTCATTTATAAACCCCTCCATTAGAGTTCTGTTAATAATTATAGCGCTACCCCTAAAGACTTGTAACATTTGGTTATCGCAATTCTGGGAACAACCCGATAAAAACCTATATCACGACTGATTTCTTTTCAGAATTAAACTCTAAAATCTCGTGCGCCGCCTGTACTATATTTTTAGCTTTAAGACCAAAATACTCGAGAAGCTTAAGCCCGTCCCCCGACGTGCCAAATCTATCCCTCATTCCTATTCTCTTCATAGGTGTTGGACAGTATTCTCCAAGAACCTCGGCGACGGCGCCCCCCAGCCCTCCGATTATATTATGGTCTTCAACCGTTACGACGGCTCCCGTAATGCCCGCCCATTTAACTACCGTTTCTATGTCAATTGGTTTTATGGTTGATAGGTTAACGACGCAGGCGGAAATCCCGTCTCTCTCAAGTATCTTTGCAGCTTCAAGCGCCTCATAGACCATAATTCCCACCGCAAAAAGCGCTACGTCATTTCCCTCTCTAAGAACCCGCGCCTTGCCAATTTCGAATTCATAAGATTTCTTAAAAATCGTTGGAAACTTCGCCCTCGCAAGCCGCACGTACGCGGGTCCCCTGTGCTCCACCAGAGTTCTTATTACCTTCTCCGTCTCCACAGCATCAGCAGGAACTATCACGGTCATATTGGGAAGTACACGCATAAGGGCTACATCCTCAAGCGCCTGGTGTGTAGCTCCGTCTTCTCCCACAGTAACTCCAGCATGGGTTGCGACTATCTTTACGTTGAGATTTGGAAACGCGATTGACTGCCTTACGTGCTCCCATGCACGCCCCGTAGCAAATACGGCAAACGTGCTTGCAAAAGGTATTTTTCCGGCAAGGGCAAAACCCGCCGCCGTTGCCATCATATCCTGTTCGGAAACGCCCATCGTAAAGAATCTCCTTGGGAATTCCTTTCCGAAGAGGTTTGTTTTGGTTGACACGGTAAGATCGGCGTCAAGAACAACCAATTCGGGATATTCTTTTCCCAGCTCGACGAGGGTTTTTCCATAAGCCTCCCTTATGTAGGCATTCTCCGTAACCTCATCCACCACGAAATCGCTTATTTGAGACCTGCTCATATTGTTGACACTCCAAATAGCTTATCTAATTCGAGTCTAAGCTCTTTACCAGCTAACTTTTCTAATCTTAACCCAGACTCCTCATCCTTTAATAGCTCATTTAATGCGATTTTAATCTCATCATCGTTAGGGGCAACGCCGTGATAATGACCCTTGTTTTCAAATATAGAAACCCCTTTTCCCTTTGTCGTATTTGCAACAATTACAAAGGGTTTTCCCTTCGTCTGTCTTGCCTTCTCAAATGCTGAAATAAGACCGGCAATATCATGCCCATCCAGAACCTCAGCCTCCCAGCCAAAGGCACGCCACTTATCTGGAACCGGCTCTATATCCTTAATCTCGGCCATAGCACCGTCATTTTGAAATCTGTTCCTATCAACGATTGCGCAGAGATTGTCGAGCTTCCTGTAATAAGATGTTGTAATCGCTTCCCACGTCGCCCCCTCTTGAAGCTCGCCGTCGCTAAGGAGCGCATAGACTCTGATATTTTTCCCATCCATCTTTGCTGCAAGAGCCATCCCGTTTGCAGCGGAGAGTCCGTGTCCCAATGAACCCGTTGAGGCTTCAATTCCAATGTCGAGGTCGTATTCAGGATGTCCCTGGAGTCGGCTCCCCGGCTTTCTCAATGTTATAAGCTCTTGGCGGGAAAAGTAGCCCGCATGAGCAAGAACGGAGTAGAGCGCAGGAACGCCGTGTCCTTTTGATAAGACGAATCTGTCTCTATCTTCCCAGCGCGGATTCTTTGGGTCGTGTCTTAACTCGGAAAAATACAAGGTTACGAGAATCTCTACGGATGAGAGCGAGCCGCCTGTGTGTCCTGACTTAGCTCTATGAAGCGCATTGAGGAGGTCTATCCGTACTTTTCTTGCAATTTCTTTTAAAACTTCAACATCCTTCGTTCTTTGAACCATATATTATTCCTATTCAAAGCCAAGAGGGAATTTCTATGTCTATAAAATCAGTATAATACAATCTTTGACGTCGTGTTGTCAAACAACGCGGCATTTTCCTTGAACTGCGCTCCGACATTGACTATATTTGATTAATATGTACAGAATGATTATTGGTGCTCTTGAGAGGTTTTTCCAGAGCTATAAGGCGCTTGTCATTGAAGGAACAAATAGCTGGGCTTTTCTTCTTAGGGCTTTACTTATTCCCGCTTCGATCTTTCTCTACGCGCTCACGCTTCTTGTGATTCTGTCCATACTTCTTCTTGTCATATTTATTACAGTGCCAATTTGGGCAGTCTCTAAGACAAAAATCTCTTCGGGAACCAATCAGCGGAGTGGTTAGCGATTTTGTGGTTCACCGATTATGCTATGCGCGCCTCTACTTTTAATTGGTTCATGGTGTTATAATTACACGAGCAATGAAGGGAAAACTTGAGTCGTCGCTTATCAGGGGAAAGATTCCAAAACACATCGTCATCATTATGGATGGAAATGGAAGATGGGCAAATAGAAAGGGACTTGACCGAGTAAGCGGTCACAGAGAGGGGATGAAGTCCGTTAAATCAGTGGTAAAGGCCGCAAGGGAATTGGGAATAGAAGCCCTTACTCTTTATGCGTTCTCGGTACAGAACTGGAAAAGACCAAAGGGTGAGGTTGATTCCCTTATGGAACTCCTAAAACAGTACCTCATTAAAGAAGCAAACAGGCTGGTTGAAAAAGAAATCAGGCTAAATGCAATTGGAAGGCTCACCGAACTCCCCACGGATGTCTACGAAACTCTCATAGAAACAATAGAGAAAACAAAGGGATGTAAAGAAATGACCCTTACACTAGCTCTCAGCTATGGGGGAAGAGAAGAAATAGTGGATGCCGTAAAAAAGATAATCTCAAGCTGGAATGGTTCGCATAAGGATTTAAATGAAGAGGATTTTTCCCAGTTCCTCTACACGGCAAACCTCCCGGATCCAGATCTTCTTATTCGCACAAGCGGCGAGATGAGGCTCTCTAATTTTCTCCTCTGGCAGCTTGCTTACACAGAGATTTACGTTACAAAAACTCTCTGGCCGGATTTTAGACGCAGACACCTTATAAAAGCACTCCTAAATTACCAGAGTCGGGAGAGAAGGTTCGGACTCACAAGCGACCAAATAGGGAAGAGAGAAGTAATTTGAAAACCATTTCCGTCCTCGGATCAACAGGGTCAATAGGAAGTCAGACACTTGAGGTTGTATCTCAATTCCCCGATAAGTTCCGTGTCGTGGGACTCTGCGCGGGGAAAAATATTAACGTCCTTAGAAATCAAATTCTAAAATTTAAACCCCAGGTCGTATCTGTTCAAAATGAAAAAGATGCCGCTATGCTCTCAGCCGAGCTAAGATCGGAATCTGTTGAGGTATTGTGGGGCGAAAAAGGGGCGGAGTCCGTTTCTGCCCATCCGAAAGTGGATTTAGTAGTTTCCGCAATGGTTGGGGCGTCGGGCTTGAAGCCCACACTATCCGCTTTAAAATCGGGGAAAAATATCGCCCTTGCGAATAAAGAGTCTCTTGTAATGGCGGGCAAGGTACTGATAAGAGAATCCCTCAAACATAATGTCAGAGTGCTTCCTATTGACAGTGAGCACAGCGCGCTCTTTCAAGCCCTGGGGGCAAACAAGAAAGAGTTTGTAAAAAGGCTTATTCTGACCGCATCCGGGGGGCCATTTTTTAAGTTTCCTAAAGAGAAACTGGGGAGCGTCACGGTAGAGATGGCCCTCAGCCACCCCACATGGAAAATGGGAAAAAAGATCACTATTGATTCGGCAACGCTTATGAACAAGGGACTTGAAGTAATTGAGGCGAACTGGCTCTTTGGGATTCCACCCGAGAGGATTTCTGTATGGATTCATCCTCAGAGCATAGTGCATTCTATGGTAGAATATATTGATGGCTCGGTTATAGCACAAATGAGCATCCCGGATATGAGGATTCCGATCTCTTATGCGCTCTCTTATCCTGAGAGGATACAGATAGATGGAAATGAAAATTTATCCGGAGCATTCGGACAGCTCACGTTTGAGGAGGCCGATTTGGAGAGGTTTCCCGCCCTTTACCTCTCCTACAGGGCAATAGAAGAGGGCGGAACTATGCCTGCTGTAATGAATGCCGCGAATGAAATAGCTGTTGGAGCCTTTCTCGAAGGGAAATTAAAATTTATAGAAATTCTAAAAGTAGTAAATCAGGTAATGGAAATGCATAAAACCCTTCCAGGTGATGCGCTTGAAGAGATTTTAGAGAGCGATGCCTGGGCAAGGAGGACAGCAGAATCGCTGATAAAGTAGGGGCAGGTTTGAAACCTGCCCCTACTACCGTTGAATAATCATAAATCGGGAGAAAAAGAAACATGACCGTGTTTTTAGCATTTATTTTTGTAATAGGGGTTTTGGTCTTTGTCCACGAACTTGGGCACTTCCTCGTGGCAAAGTGGAGCGGGGTAAGGGTAGAAAAGTTTTCTCTGGGGTTTGGAAAGAAGGTTTTAGGGTTCAGGCGCGGAGAAACAGAATACCTGATTTCCATGCTCCCTCTGGGCGGATATGTAAAGATGTACGGCGAGGGAGGAGAGGGAAATTTCATCATAGATCGCATAGTGCCCGACTCCCCGGCGGAAAAAGCGGGATTTAGAGCCGGGGACAAGATAATCGGCATAGACGGAATAGATCTACTCTCCTTTCCCAAATGGAGACAACTCGAATTCGCTCTAAAAGAAAACCCGGGGAGGGAATACACATTCGATATAGAAAGAGAGGAAAAGAAGTTAAGGCTCAAGTGTGCAGCTAAAGACGTGGATGGGGCGAAAATCTTCTCTGAAAAAGAGTACGAGCGCAGCTTTTCCAATCAGTCCGCATGGAGCAGGTTTAAGATAGTCGTTGCGGGTCCTTTTATGAACCTTGCCCTTCCCTTCCTGCTCCTTCCGATTGTTTTCATCCTTGGCATAAGCGTTCCGGCTTATCTCGAACACCCTCCCGTTATCGGATATGTGGAGCCAAATTCAGCCGCAAGCACAGCCGGATTTCAAAAAGGAGATAAAATCCTTGAGGTAAACGGCGAACCTTTAAAAACCTGGAGAGACGCAAACGTCGCCTTTCAATCAAATCCCGACTCCCTTCTCAAGGTAAAGGTTGAAAGAAACGGGGAGATAAAAACTATTGAATTTAAAGCTCCCTCATCCTCCGAAGGCGTTACGGCAACAGGGCTTGGTGAGCCGATTGAAGCCCGAATCGGAAGCGTGGTGGACGGAACCCCCGCCGAAAAAGCAGGGCTCAAAAAGGGAGATAAGATTCTCTCGATAAACGGCACTGAAATTTCCGACTGGTATCAAATGGCATCCATTATTAAAGGGAAAGCAAACCAGGAGATTACGCTCCTTGTAGAAAGAGATGGCAATAAGCTCGAGGTCAGAATCACCCCTGAGCCTTTGCAGGGAGGCAATCAGGGGGCAATAGGAATTACTCCTTACAGAAATGAGATTATAAAGAAGTATGGATTCTTTAAATCCATTTTTGAAGGAATCAAAGAAGCAGGAAGGCTCGTGGCTGAGATTACGGTCCTTCTATTTTCATTTCTCTATAAGCTCATCACGGGGAAAATATCTCTGGGGACCGCCGGGAAGAGCATAGCCGGCCCAATATTTATCGCTAAGGTCTCCGGGTCTGCGGCGCAAAACGGACTGCCGTCGCTCTTTCAATTTATGGCTTTTATCAGCATAAACCTCGGCATTATAAATCTCTTTCCAATTCCAATGCTCGACGGCGGCCATGTGCTTTATCTCACGATAGAATCCATAAGAAGGCGCCCCCTCAGTCAGAGAACCCTGGAGATCAGCCAGCGCATAGGACTTACGTTCTTAATATTCATCATGTTTCTTGCTGTTTATAATGACCTCTCCAGGCTCAAAGGCTCAATTATAGAATCTCTAAGCCGACTGCTTCAATTTAAGTAACCCTTTAAATTGAAATGAAAGACATTGACCACAGAGAGCACAAAGTACAAAGAGAATAGATTTAAGAAATATATTTTTTCTTCCCTTTGTGTCCTCTACGATTAATATATTTGTGTAGATTCGTGCTCATTCGTGTTAAACACTAATGAAATCGCTTAAACTCGGAAGAGACAACTGGGCTAGAACCCGTCCCACAAAAGAAGGGATCACGTTTTTAGGACTTACGTTCTTCGTAGGTTTTGCCGCACTAAATACGGGGAATAATCTGCTTTATCTGATTTTCGGGATGATGCTGAGCTTCATTGCCGCATCTGGAATCATGTCCATGATTAATCTCTCAGGGATTGAAATAAAAATCAATCCACCCGAAGACGCTTTTGCGCTTACACTAACACCATTCAGGTTCTCAGTGAGAAACCTGAAAATTCTTGTTCCATCCTATTCTCTGACAATTGACATAGAAGGAAGGAGGGCTTTTCTATCTTATCTTCCACCCAAGGCCACAAAGACCATAACTATACAGAGTTTTTTTAAAAAAAGGGGATGGAATAAATTCCCCCAGGCCATTCTGTTTACAAAGTTTCCATTTGGCTTCTTTAAAAAATGGACCAGGATTGATCTCGGCGATGAAGAGGTTCTCGTTTATCCAAGGGTTGAGAAATTGGTAATTGACAGAGACGCGTTTCAACAGGAATTCGGCGAGAGGGAATCCGAGAGGTTGGGATTCGGAGGCGATCTGAAGTCAATCAGGGCATATCACGAAGGAGACAACCCAAAATTCATACATTGGAGAACTACGGCCAAGATTGGAGGGCTTATGCTGCGGGAGTTGCAGGATGATGAATCAAAGGGGGTTACACTAGAGTTCAAACCCAAGAATAAGGGTGAACTGGAGCGTGAGATAACGTATACCGCATCGCTCCTTTTAGCCCTGCTTGAGCAAGATTACGAGGTTGAGTTTATAGCCCCCGATAGAACCTTTTCTCATTCGCAAATAGACAGATTTCCAAGACCTGTGCTCAGGTATCTCGCGCTTTTTAATTATTAAAGGACTAGGACACTAAGGCACCGAGAAAAAGATTTTAAGTCTAAATTTTAAACCTTGTATCTAGAGAATTTAGGCAATCTCTTTTACCGCGATGTGTTGTCTCGAGCCCGCAACATTCTGTATAGCTCATCGGGTGAATATACTGATACCCTCGCCTGCTTGAAGCCAGTGATGTCACGGGTCACAATCCCCTGTGCACCAACGTGCAGAGCCGCTTCGTGGATCACCGCATCCTCAAAATCGGTAAACTGCGCTGCTAAAGCTGCCTCTATGACAGAACGACTCACCGGTGCAATCTCAAATAGAGCCAACAATTTCCTTATCGCATTGACTCATGAGAAATCTATCTGAATAAGTATCATTGCCTCATCTAAGAATCTATTCAAAATAGTCTCCCCTATACAGAGGACGGGAGGCATAGATGAGGCTAACCATGAAAGAAAGAAGATCAGTCACCGCAGTAGTGGCAAAGAGATACCAGAAGGCCACTAAAAAAGAGAAAAGTACTATCCTGGGAGAGTACATACAACTGACCGGGTATAATCGCAGTTACGCTGCTTTTTTGTTAAGGAATCATGGCCGGAGAATGAGAGTCAATAATAACACCGTTTTGGTGGGGGACTTTAGGAAGAGGATTAAAAGGGTCAGGGACAGGACCTACGATGAGCAGGTAGTTAGGATTTTGAAGAAGGTATGGCAGATAATGGGTTTTATATTTGGTAAGAGACTTAAGCCAGCCTTGAAGGAGGTCATTCCAGTGTTGGAGAAATACAAGGAGATAGAGCCGGATAAGAGCATCAGAGAGAAACTGCCGGGATTGGGGTAGTGATCAAGAGGGGGGATTTAGGGCACCGCTTAAGATCTCTGCGGCCACTATAGACAGAGTATTAGCTCCGGAGCGTACGAAAAGGTCACTTCGCAATAGAGCCAGGACCAAGCCTGGGACATTGCTCAAGCATCAGATACCGATAAGAACCTT
>Ga0209810_1005298_pt1 | contig 11775 bp, 10 predicted proteins | sample Coa_R1_7_FD_187159 | JGI IMG/M metagenome (GOLD analysis project Ga0209810, IMG submission 187159) | Surface soil microbial communities from Centralia Pennsylvania, which are recovering from an underground coalmine fire - Coalmine... | ecosystem: Environmental > Terrestrial > Soil > Unclassified...
TTGATCTTCTGTACCGCTGCTCCCAGCGCCGGGAAATCAATCCTGTCCGCGCTCGACTGGCGGTACAGTACCCGTTGCTCATGGACATTGAACGCCACCAGCGAGAATTTCCCAAATTCAGGCTCGCGGGAAATACGCCGGAGCAGAGTGATCAGCGCCATGGTTTCGGAGGGCCGAAGCGTCGCCGAATCCGGCATTTGCGGCGCGAAATTCACTAAGACCTTGATGTTTAGCGGCGGGGAATTCTGGACCCGCTGTACCGGAGGTTCCTCGGTGAACTGTTCTGCGCCGGAACTCTCGACCGTCCCTGGAGCGATCGCCAGTTCCATGGCTTTGTCCTTCGGGGCTAGCGACGCGTCCAAATCCCAGTAGAACGAACAGACGCGCTCGGCGCGGTCGCGCATCAGCCAGTCCACGTGATAGCTGCCCTCGCCCATGTCGATCGTTCCGCCGAGGCTGGCGTCGCCCTTCGCGTCATCGTCGATCTCGGGAACGTGCACTTTCTGGGCGAAATACCTCGGATGGTCTTTATCGTTGGAGGGGGTGACGCGGAACAAAATCGTGAGCTGGTTCTCACCGCCGGAGAGGTCATTCAGCGGGATACTCACGTCGTAATGCGCGTGGAAACGCAGGTCGAACCCCAGTTCCGGTTTGGATGGGTTTACGGTGCAGGGAAGATCCTTGCGAACTTCCTGGGTCTCCAGGATCGCTAAATCGGAGTTATTGATGCGAACCGCTCCGTTAATGCCGGTCACCGGCGATTGAGCGCAAGCCACTCCGGCGACTAGGCACAGGGCCAAGTCTAAGTATCCGAATCCTCGTAATCGGGCGAAATCGCGCACCGCTTCGTCCCCCCACTCCAAGAATTGGAGAGAGCGTATTCCGTATTATGGAACAATCTCTGGAATCTTGAATAGCCCCGGCACTGCGTGATTCGGGGCTACCACTTTCAAAAGTGCCGAATGCAACTTCCGAGAGTATGATGCAAAGCCCGTGGCGATGTTACGGAGACGAAGGAGTGCGCCGCGATTGGCCTACGGCTTGCTGGGCGGAACCGGCGTCGCCTGGCCCTTGTTGGGATCCACCTCGTCGCCGAAGGTGATGGTGGAGGACGCCTTGAACTGCTTGTAGTCTTCGTACTTCACGGTCTCCTTCATGCGCACGTCGTGATCCTTGAAGTGCAGGGTGTCGTTGGCGGCGGTATAGGTGGGGAACCAGTATTTGCCGTCGATCTGTTCACGATAGGTTTCGAATTTAGGGAAGGCCTGGTCCTCGTTGCGCTTCAGCAGGCCGACGCCGCGCCCGTACGTCTTGACGATCTGTAGATCGCGGTCATCCACCCACACCTCGCCTTCGAAATAGCGCTGGCCGGGCTCCATCTTCTTGGGCTTGACGGCAAAGACGTAGCAGCCGATCTCATCCACCTGCTGGTGGCCCAGGTAGCGGATCCAGTATTTGGGCAGTTCCGCGGTGGTGAGGACGAAGGGCTGGACGTCGCGCAGGTCCTGCATGTCTTCGGGGGAAAGATAGAACTCCTGAAGCGTGGAGACGGGCGAGTAGACCACGCGCTCCGTGCGCTTGCCGTCGGGCGTGAACACAATATCGGAGACCATTTCCCATTTGCCAGTGGCCGCTCCGCTATCGTTCAGGCTGAGTACACGGGCCGTCTGGCGGTAGGTATAGTTCTCCCGGGCCTTCGCGAATTCGGCCTCTTTGGCCGCGAACTTCTGGATGATTTCGTTAATGCGGTCTTCGCTGAGGTCGGTGGCGCCGGGGGCGGCAAGATCGCCTGCCAGCAGCGCCGCGCCGCTCAACAACAGGGTCAAAGCAACGGATGAGGAACTGCGCATAGTGTCACCTACAAAGACGCTCTACTTCTTAGCCGCGCCTCATATTTTGACGATAGCGCATCAGGCGCGGTTTCCGAGCAACTGCTTGGCGATGGTCAGGCGCTGCATGTTGCTGGTGCCTTCGTAAATCCGGCCGATCTTCGCATCCCGGTACAGCTTCTCGACCGGATAATCCTTGGTGAACCCGGCGCCGCCGAAAATCTCGACCGCCCGCGAAGCCACCCGCTCGGCCACCTGCGAGGCGAAGAACTTGCACATGGCGGCCTCGGTGAGATAGGGCTGGCCGGAATCGTGGCGGCGCGCGGCGTTGTACACCATCAGGCGCGTGGCTTCGACGTCCACTGCCATTTCGGCCAGCTCAAACTGCACGCCTTGAAACTCGGAGATGGGCTTGCCGAACTGCTTGCGCTGCTTGGCGTAGTTGAGCGCGTGATCGAGCGCGCCCTCGGCGAGCCCCAGCATCTGCGCGCCGATGCCGATGCGCCCTTCGTTCAAAGTTTCGATCGCGATCTTGTAACCCTTGCCCACCTCGCCGATGATATTGGCCTTGGGGACGCGGCAATCGTCCAGGATCAGTTCACAGGTGGACGAGGCGCGGATGCCCAGCTTGTCCTCGTGCTTGCCCACACGGAAGCCTGGAGTATCGCGCTCGATCAGGAAGGCCGTGATGCCTTTGTAGCCCTGCTCGGGGTCGACGTTGGCGAACAGCAGGAACAAACCCGCTTCGGCCGCGTTGGTGATCCACAACTTGCGGCCCGTGAGCCGGTAATGCTCGCCGTCTTCCACTCCGCGCATGGCCATGGCAAAGGCGTCCGAACCAGAGCCCGCCTCCGACAAGGCGTAGCTCGCGATGGTGTCGGTGGCGGCGCGCGGCAGCCAGCGGCGCTTCTGCTCCTCCGTGCCCCAGCGCAGCAGCGCGTTGTTGAACAGCGTGTTCTGTACGTCCACGATCACGGCCGCCGAGGGATCGACCTTCGCCAGCTCCTCGATCGCCAGGATGCACTGGAAGAACGATCCGCCGGGTCCTCCGAATTCCTCGGGGACCTCAATCGCCATCAGGCCCAGATCGAAAAACTCGCGGAGCAGGTCTTGGCGAAACTCCTGGGCTTCGTCCATGGCGCGGACGTGCTGGGCCAGGCGCTCGCGCGCAAACCGGCGCACCGAAGCCTGGAACATCGATTCCTCTTCGCTGAGCTGCGTCAGCGGGCCTGGGGCGGGATGGTTCGCAGCGGCCAGCATGATTCCGATTGTATATTGCAAACATGACCGATTGGGCGGAGATCGCCGCGGCGCTATCTCTCGATCTGCGCGAGCAGGACCGCGCCACGGTGATCGCGGCGCTCGAAAAACTGGAGCGCGATTTCGCACCGCTGCGGCGGCGCATCCCCTTCGACGAGCCGCCCTGGACCGGGCCCGAGCAATGACGATTCTCGAAGCCGGGCGCGCGCTGCGTCAAAAGAAAATCTCCGTGCTGGAGATGGTCTCCGAATCGCTGCGGCGGATCGAGCGGGAGAACCCCAGACTCAACGCGTTCCTGACGATTACCAGAGAGGAAGCGCTCGCGCGCGCCGCCGAACTGGATCGGGAGCTTGCGCGCGGCATCGACCGCGGGCCGCTGCATGGCATCCCGGTGGCGCACAAGGACGCGTTCCACACCAAGGGAGTCCGCACGACGGCGGGCACGAAGATTCTTCGCGATTTCATTCCCGAAGGCGACGCCGATCTGGTGGCCCAGATGCACCAGGCCGGCGCGGTGATGGTAGGCAAGACCAATCTGCACGAGCTGTGTCACGGCATCACTTCGCAGAACCCGCACTTCGGGGGCGTGCGCAACCCGCGCGACCTCTCGCGAATTCCCGGAGGCTCCAGCGGAGGGTCGGGTGCGGCGGTGGCGGCCGGGCTGGTACCGCTGGCGACGGGCACCGATACGGGCGGCTCGATTCGCATTCCCGCGGCGTATTGCGGCGTCGCCGGGCTGAAGCCGACGTTCGGCAAACCGAGCTGCCGCGGGGTGACGCCTCTGGCCTTCACGCTGGATCACGTGGGTCCGATGGCCGCCACTGTTCGGGATGTGGCCGCCGCCTTCGGCGCGGCCCCCCCGGAACATCCCGAGATTCGCGGGCTGCGCATCGGCGTGCCCGGGAATTTCTTTTTCACCGGACTGGCCCCGGAGGTAGCCTCGGCGCTGCGGCGCGCCGTGCAGATCGCGGCAGCGCTCGGGGCGATGGCCGGCGAAGTGCGCCTGCCCGATCCGGAGGAGCTGAACACGGCCGGCCGCCTGATCCAGCTCTCGGAAGCGGCCAGCATATGGCGCCGGTATCGCGAGCGGCGTGAGGACTTCGGCGCCGATGTGTTCGCCCTTCTTCAACAGGGCCTGCTCATTCCGGCCACGGACTACGTGGACGCGCAGCGGGCGCGGCGCGTGCTGGCTCGCGACTTCGCGCGCGTGTGGGCCCAGTGCGATTGCCTGCTGACGCCCGCCACGGCGATCACGGCGCCGCGCATCGGCGAAAGTGTGGTGAGCATCCACGGGCGGGAGGAAGACGTGCGTCTGGCGAGCACGCGCCTCACGCGGCCGTTCAATGTGCTCGGGTGGCCGGCGCTGGTGATGCCGTGTGGAGTTTCGCCGGAGGGTCTGCCGGTGGGGCTGCAACTGGCCGCGCCGCCGGGCGGGGAAGAGACGCTGTTCCGCGTGGGGGCGGCGCTGGAGGACGCCCTGGGGCCGCGCTAGTAAGTCACCGCACCGACGTCTCCAGCCACTTCGCGATCACTCCCGCGATTTCCGCATTATTCTTTTCCAGCATCATCATGTGCCCATTTCCGTGAATGCCCACGTCGGCGAGTCTGGTCCACGTGGGCCGGACGCCGGCCTGCTCCAGGAACTTCACCGTGCAGTGATCGTAGGGCGCATGATAAGAGGCCTCGGCGGTGAGGATCAGGATGGGCACGTTTTTCAGCTTCGGGAGCTGGCGGGCCGGCGCCTTTTGAAGCCAGCAGCGCGCCAAGCCGGGGCCGTCGGGCTGGGCCTGCCGCTCGATGGCGAGCTCGGCCGCCATCGCCGTGTTCGGCGAATACGCCAGGGCAACCGGGGTGACGCCCCACGGCCGGGCCATCGAGGGCGCGTCACGAAACCAATCCGGCGCGGCCACGTTCTGGATGTCGTAAAACGGCGGGCCGTTGGGCTCCACGGCCACCACCGCCTTCACCAGATCCGGCCGGGCATCGGCCACCGGCCATCCGAAAGCGCCCGACTGCGAGTGCGTCATCAGAATCGATGGCCCGATTTTTTCGAGCAGCGCGACGATCGCGTCGCGGTTCAGCGCCTGCTGCAAGGTGAAGTCCTGGATGGAGGGCATCTGCGAGGCGTAGAACTGATCGAACACCGGATCTCCGGGCGAGCCTCCGCCAGGCCACTGCGTGTGCAGGTGCGCCTGGGGCCAGAGGTTGTAGCGCTCCCCCGTGACGAAACGCTGCTCGGTGGTTTCCACGCTCAGCCGTCCCTGGGGTCCGTAGGCTTCGGGCTGATAGGCGGCGCGGCCGCGGCCGGGCTGATCGACCACGTATACCGTGTAGCCCGCGCGCAGGAAATATTGAGCCCAGCCTTCGCGGCCGTCGGGCGTTCCGGTGAAGTTGGTCCCGGACTGGTTGCCGCCGTGCACCATGACGATCGGCCAGGGGTGCGTGCGGCGCGCGGGGATCTGGAATTCTGCATAAAGCTGCCCGCTCATAGCCGGGGCGCCGCTGGAGCGGGAATATTTGCCGCCGGCGAACAGGTAGCCCTGACGCGCGATCACCAGCGGCCCGGGATCTTCGGCCGTCGCGGCCAGCGCGGCGGCGATCAGGAGGCAAACCATTCTCAGGAACATTTGTTTCGGGGGATCAGGCGGAGGGCGGCTCGGCCGCGGGGGGATGATGGCTGCTGCGCAGGCGGATGTTGGGCAGCAGCAGATGCAGGACGATGGCGAGGGTCATGATGACGGCGCTCGCAAAGAAGATCACCTGGAGCCCGTGAATCAGCGCCGCGGGCACGGCGGCCAGCATGCGGCCCAGCAGATTCGGGCCGCCGGGGTACCGGCCGAACTCCTCTTCCAGACGCGGCCGGATCTGCGCGAGCACCAGCGGGTTGGCGCGGGCAAAGGCGGCCACGGCTTGCGGGGGCGCACCCGCGGGAATCGCGCTCGAAAAATCATGATGATAGTTGGTCAGCAGGACGCTGCCGAAGATCGCGACGCCCACAGTGCTGCCGATCGCGCGGAAGAAAGTGGTCGAGGCAGTCGCCGCGCCCATCTGGTGCCGTGGCGCGACGTTCTGCACCGCCACGGTGTAGACCGGGTTCAGCAGCCCCATGCCGAATCCCGAAATAATCATTCCCGCGATGACGCCCGCGTGTGTGGTGGTCGCGTCCATGCGTGCAAACAGAATCATTCCGATCGCCACAAGAATCGACCCACCAACCGCCGAGGGCTTGTAGCTGCGCAATTTTAAATTGAGCTGCCCGGTGATCAGGCTGCCCGCCACTGCGCCCATCATCAGCGGCGTCAGCAGATTGCCGGAGCGCGTCGGCGACACGCCCAGCACGCCCTGCATGAACAGCGGCAGATAAATGATCACGCCGAACATGCCCATGCCCAGCAGGAAGACCGCGACCGAGCACAACGCGATCACGGGGTGCCGGAATAAGGACAGCGGAATCAGGGGCTCCACGGCTCGCATTTCGGCGTACAAGAACACGATCAGCATCACCGCGGACAGAGCCAGTAGTGTTTCCACGCGCGGCGAAGCCCAGCCGTACTCGGTCACCCAGGTCAGCGCCAGCAGCAGCGCCACAATGCAGGCGGTCAGTGACAGGACGCCGGTCCAGTCCAGCACGCGTTTGACGCCTTCGGGATGCAGGGCGGGGAATTCCAGGTAGATGGCAGTGATGGCGACCAGTCCCACCGGGAGGTTCACGTAAAAACAGGCTCGCCAGGAAATGTTGTCGGTGAGCCATCCGCCGAGCGTAGGCCCGAAGATCGACGCCAGACCCCAGACGGCGGCGAACATTCCCTGGTAGCGGCCCCGCTCGGCCGGCGAGAAGATATCGCCGATGATGGTGAAGATCAGCCCCATCATGATGCCCGCGCCGAAACCTTGCAGCCCGCGGAACAGGATCAACTGGTTCATTCCGTCCAGGCCCAGAACGCGGATATCGCCGGCCGCGCCGCACAGCGCCGAGGTCAGCACGAACATCGCCGATCCGCCCAGGAAAAACCATTTCCGCCCGTAAATGTCGGAGAGCTTGGCGAAAATCGGCACCGCGATTGTGGAACTCAGCAGGTAGGCGGTGGCGACCCACGGATAGCGGTCGAAGCCCGAAAGCGTGGCGATGATGCGCGGCTCGGCCGTGCCCACGATGGTCTGGTCGAGGGCGGACAGCAGCAGCGCGAGCATCAATCCGGCCAGTGTCCACAGCAGTTGCGGGCGGGTGAGAGGGATCAGGCCTGAGGTCGAAAACGGGGTTTCAGCCGTAGCGGCCATCTCTCGATCTTAACAGCGTAAAATTTGGGTATGAGCCTGAAGACGCTCCTCACCGCCGGCGAGCTGAAGCGCATGCCGCAGGACGATACGGTGCGCACCGAACTCGACCAGGGAGAGCGGATTCCCATGCCGCCAGCGGGTTTAGAGAGCGGCGAGAATGAGAGCGAAGGCGGCACGCGGGAAGCGGCCGGGCGGCTGCCCGGCTTCTGCGTTTCGGCCGCACAATTGTTCGGGTAGGGCGCCATGTATTCGCGACGCGATTTTTTAAGGGCGGTTCGGACGTTCGCGGCGCTCGCCCCGCTGGGGCTGGAGGGGCAGGAGACGGCCGGCGATCCGGCCGTCTTCACCACGGGCATCAAAGTTGTCAACCTTCTGGCGACCGTGCGGGATAAGAAGGGCGCGCTGATCCGGGACCTCTCCAAAGACGATTTTCAAGTGCTCGAAAATGGCCGCCCGCAGAGCATCCGTTACTTCTCCAAGGAAACCGATCTGCCCCTGACGCTGGGCCTGCTGATCGACACCAGCGTGAGCCAGCAGAAAGTTCTGGACGCCGAGCGCGCCGCCAGCTTCCGCTTTCTCGATCAGGTCCTGCGCGAAGACAAAGACCAGGTCTTCATTCTCCAGTTCGATTTCGCGGTGATGCTGCGGCAGGACTTTACCAGCTCGCGAAAGAAGCTGGAGGACATCCTCACCCAAGTGGATACCCCCACGCGGCGCGAGTTGGAGCTCCAGCAGGGCGGGGGCACCCTGCTCTACGATGCCGTCATCAAAGCATCGGATCTGATGAGGAATCAGCGGAATCGAAAAGCGCTGATCATCCTTTCCGACGGCGTGGACACGGGAAGCGAAGCCAGCCTCGAAGCCGCGGTCGAGGCCGCCCAGCGCGCCGATACGCTCGTTTATTCAATCTTGTTTTCCGACGAAGGCTATTACGGCATCTTCGGCGAAGGGCACGGAGGCAAGGCCGCGCTCATGAAGCTATCCAAAGAAACCGGCGCGAGCTTCTTCGAGGTGTCGAAAAAGCTCAGTATCGATCAGATCTATGGACTCATTCAGGACGAGCTGCGCGGCCAGTACAGCCTGGGCTATGTTTCCGATCAACCGGTGCGCGTGTCCGAGTTCCGGAAATTGCAACTGACGGTCAAGCAGAAGGGCCTGACCGTCGAGTCGCGCGATCGCTATTGGGCGCAGCGTTAACGGCGTCCGCCACGCATTCCTCCGGCGAAACCACCGCTGCGAACAAAGCCGCCACCGTGGAAGCCGCCGCGGAAGGGCCCGGGATGGACTCGGCCAAAGTACGGACGGCCGCCATAAAAGTACCCGCCTCCTCCGTAGAAATAGGGGCCGCCGTAGTACACAAACCCTGGCGAATAGAAACCCCACCCGAAGGGGCTAAACAAAATGCCGTCTCCCGGCAGATAGGACCAGAAGCCATACGGCTCAGCCCAATACCAGCCCGGACCGTACCAGCCCCCGATGGCATATACGTTCTGCGCGGCTGTGTAACTGGCCTCCGCTTCAGTTTCCGACCGCAACCTGCTCCATCGAACCAGCGAGGCTTCTTTCACGGCTTTATCATCGAAGTTGCGCGCCTTCAGCTTGCCGTTGATCTCCAGGACAGCCTCGCGATCCTTGCCAACGTTTACGTGTTGATCGCCAGCCAGAACCTTCACCTTGCCGTCCAGCACCTGCACGAACGGCGGCTTGCTGTTCAGGACGTAAAAACCCTTCTTTTCGATCTGCACCGTAGCGCCGTTTTCGTCGATCTTAAGACGATTGTTTTTGGACCATGCATCGGCCTCGACGGTCGCCTGCCCCTTCACGAGCGCGACTTCGGTATCGGCCAAACCGGGGGAAACCAGCCGTGCCTGGCTGTTCTCGCCAAGCCGTAGGAAAACGCCCGGCGTAAGCAGCATCTCGACTTTTCCGTTCTGGGTCTGTAAAACTTCGCCTGGCTGTAAAACTTGGTTTTCAACCGATCGCGGATCAAGCGCCCGGTTGTCGATACTGGCCTGGCCTTCCAGGTAGTTCAGAGTTCCTGGCACAGCAGTTGAATCCGGCGCCGCAAACGCCAGAAGGCCGGAAGCAACGCCGGCCGCCACCTTCCAGATCGTTGCTTGCCACCTCATAATTCTTTTCTCCTATTCGATTAGATGCGGGGGCCGGATTCCGGGGACTACCGGCAATCCGGTATTAAAGAGGTCCGAATGCCGTTAAGCGAGGGGTTCAGCGGGCCAGTATCACACGCCGCTTAGATAACGAACCCGTGCCACAAACAATCCCGCGAGCGCATATACCAGCCAATCCTTGCGGTGAAACTCGCCGCGCGCGAGCTTCAGCAGCGCATACGCGGTAAAGCCGAACGATAGCCCGGTGGCAATGCTGAAGGTCAACGGAATCGTCAGCATCGTCAGAAACGCCGGGATGGCCGCCGCCGGGTCGGCCCAGCGCACTTCCGCCGCATGCGCCATCATGAGCGAACCTACCACGATCAGAGCGGGCGCGGTCGCCGCCGGGGGCACAGCGCCCACCAGCGGGGCCACAAACAGGGCGCCGATGAACAGCAGCCCCGTCACAATCGCCGTCACGCCGGTGCGTCCACCCGCCGCCACGCCCGCGGCGCTTTCGATATAACTGGTCACCGTCGAGGTCCCCGCCAGCGCGCCCGCCATGGTCGAAATCGCATCGGAAACGAGAATCCGGTTCAGCCTCGGGATGCGATTCGCCTCATCGAACAGCCGGGCTTTCTTGCCCACGCCCACCAGGGTGCCGAGGTTGTCGAACAGGTCCACGAAAAGAAAGACGAACACAATATCGACCAACCCAATACGCATCGCGCCCCGGATATCCAGCTTGCCCGCGGTCGCCGCGATGCTGGATACGCGATAGACTCCTGGCGTCCACTGCACCATGTGGAACGCGATCCCGGCGAAGGTGGTTCCCAATATGCCCCAGAGCATCGCGGCGCGCACTCCCCAAGCCATCAATCCGGCCGTCAACGCCAGACCTAAGATCGCCAGCGCGGTATTCTTGTCGCGCAAATTGCCCAGCGCCACCATAGTGGCCGGGCTCGCGACGATGATGCCTGCGTTGCGCAGCCCGATCATGGCGATGAACAGCCCGATACCGGCCGCCACGGCCGCGTAAAGCTCCGTCGGGATGGCCTCGACGATGAGCTGTCGGATTCCCAGGGCGGTCAAAAGGAGAAAGGCCGCGCCGCTCAAAAACACAGCGCCGAGCGCTGTCTGCCACGTTACTCCCAGGGCCTTTACCACCGTGTAGGTGAAGTACGCGTTCAGGCCCATACCGGGTGCCAGGGCGATCGGGTAGCGGGCCAGCGCGCCCATCAGAATGCTGCCGAACGCGGCGCAGAAGCATGTCGCCGCCACCACGGCCTGAAACGGCATCCCGGCCTCCCTCAACACCGACGGATTGACGAAGATGATATAGGCCATCGTGAAAAACGTGGTCGCGCCGGCCAAAAACTCATTGCGCCAAGTCGCGCCCAGACGTTCGAATTCGAAGTAAGACTCGACCCTTCGCCGCATGGTTTCTTCAGTGTAGAGGGGTCTCCGAAGCCCTTCGGAACCGGCTAAGCCATGATCCCACTGGCGCCTTAGTACCAATTCGATAGAACAAATCTAAATATTTCTGTATGGGCGGTCGATGATATACCTGAGGCCGCGCGCTCATCCGGCCTCGCGAAGTTTGGAGGCTCCCCCGAACGTGCCGATCGAGTTGAAGCAGGGCGAATCCGGAGTCCTGACGCGTCCCCTGATGCCCTCGCCTGCGGCCAGTTGGGAGCATGCCTTGGAAGATGCCGCCCAAGCGCCGACGGTCCTCATCGTAGATCAAACGGAATTGAACCGCCGACTGCTCCGCGCGATCCTGAAGAGCGCTCCCTATCGAATTCTGGAAGCGGCGCGGCCATCGGAAGCGCTCAGCATTCTCGACCGTGAAAAAGTGGATCTGATCGTCATCGACCAGGTGATGCCGGAAATCAGCGGGATCGATTTTTGCCACCTCGTCAGAAATGACCGGCGCACCCAATTGATTCCCATCTTAATGACCACGAGCGTCCAGGGCGTGGAGCACGAAGTTGCGGGCTTCGAGTCGGGTGCGGACGAGTTCCTGGTAAAGCCGCTGAAGCCTGCGCTATTGCGCGCCCGCGTCCAGTCGATGCTGCGCAATAAGGCGCTGATCGATTCGCTCGAGGAAGCCGAAACGATCTTGTTCGCGCTGGCGAAATCGGTTGAGCATCGCGACCGGTATACCGGCCTCCACTGCGAGCGTCTGGCTACCTACGGGATCGCCCTTGCGCAGGCCATGGGCCTGTCCCGGCGCGAGCAACTCGCGCTCTATCGGGGCGGATACCTCCACGACATCGGCAAGATCGCGATTCCGGACG
>Ga0209810_1005299_pt1 | contig 11774 bp, 8 predicted proteins | sample Coa_R1_7_FD_187159 | JGI IMG/M metagenome (GOLD analysis project Ga0209810, IMG submission 187159) | Surface soil microbial communities from Centralia Pennsylvania, which are recovering from an underground coalmine fire - Coalmine... | ecosystem: Environmental > Terrestrial > Soil > Unclassified ...
GATCGAAGCGTACGTCGCCGAGCGCGCCGACGAGCTGGTGGAGCAGGGCATGAACCGCGACGAGGCGCTCTCCGCCGCGCGCCGGCAGTTCGGCAACCCCGTTCGCATGCTCGAGGACAGCCGCGAGGTGTGGAGCTTCATGCCGGTCGAGAACGCGTTGCGTGATCTGCGCATTGGCGTACGTGCGCTGCGCCACAATCCGATGTTCACGATCGTCGCGGCCGTTACGCTGGCGCTGGGCATCGGCGCGAATACAGCGATCTTCAGCATCATCGACGCCGTGCTGCTCAAGCCGCTGCCCATCCCCGATGCGAACCGCGTCGTGGTGCTGTGGGAGCACCCGCCGAAGAGCCTCACCACAGCTTCGAAGAACTCGCTGGACAACCAGAACCCGGCCAGCCCGATCAACTTTCTCGACTGGCGCGACCGGACCCACAGTTTTGAAGACATGGCGGCCATCGCCTGGTTTCCGAAGGGGCTCAGCGGCGCCGGCGAGCCGCGCGAAGTGACCGGCCTGGACGTATCCGCCGCGTTCTTCCGCATTCTCGGCACGCCGCCCTTCATGGGCCGCACGTTCACGGACAAGGAAGACGTCCCGGACGGGCCCAAAGTCGTGGTCCTGAGCTACGCGTTATGGCGGCAGCAGTTCGGCGCCGATCGCGGCATTCTGGGCCGCACCATCCGGCTGATGGACGAGCCATACACGGTTATCGGCGTCATGCCGGAGGGCTTCGATCTGCCGTACCTCCACGGCGAGCTGTGGACTCCGGTGCAGATCGATCGCAAGTCCAAAAGCCTGGATGGCCGTTATTTGAACGTCATCGCGAAGCTCAAACGGGGCGTGACCATAGCCCAGGCCGAAAGCGACCTTTCCGGGGTTGCCCGCCAGATCGCGCGCGAGCGGCCCTTCAGCAATCGCGGCTGGGGCGCCGGGGTGGTGTCGCTCTACGAGCAAACCACGGGCGACGTCCGCAAGGCCCTGCTGCTGCTGTTCGGCGCCGTCACCTTTGTCCTGCTCATCGCCACCGCCAACGTCGCCAATCTGCTGCTCATGCGCGGGACGCAGCGGCAGCGCGAGATCGCCGTGCGCGCGGCGCTCGGGGCCAGCCGGAGCCGGATCGCGGGACAACTCCTGGCCGAGAGCTTCCTGTTATCTATCGCCGGCGGCGCATTGGGCGTCGTCCTGGCGTTCACCGGCCTTCGCGCCATTGTTGCCTCCGCCACCGCGCTCTCTCTGCCGCGTATCGATGGAGTCCACCTCGATTTGAGGGTGCTCGCGTTCAGCGCCCTGCTGTGCCTGCTCACCACGTTTCTTTTTGGCCTCGCGCCTGCCTTGACCTTCTCGCGGACCGACCCCGACGATGCGCTCCGGCAGGGAGTGCGCGCCACAGGCCGCGGCGGTTTGCGAACGCGGCGGCTGCTGGTGGCCATTGAGGTCGCACTGTCGCTGGTGTTGCTGATCGGCGCCGGCCTGCTGGCCCGCAGCTTCATGAACGAGATCGGTGTAGAGCGCGGGTTTCGCACCGACCACATCCTGACCATGCGTATGTTTTTCGCCGGGCCGCAGTATGAGGACAATGGCCGCAGGGCGCGGTATCTCCAGCAGATTCTCGATCGGGTCCGTACGCTGCCCGGAGTCGAGGCGGCAAGTTCTGCGCACTTTCTGCCCATGACGGGGATCGTGTCCGGCTCCTGCTACACCCGCGCCGACCGGCCGGAACCCGCGCCCGGGTTGCAGCCCTCCTCCGACTACCTCATCATCAGCCCACAATACTTCACCACCATGGGAATTCCGTTCTTGGCCGGCCGCGACTTCAATGCGCACGACACCGTCGCTACCGAACCTGGGATAATCGTGAACCGCGCCTTCGTGCGGCGAGAATTCGGCAACGAGAATCCCATCGGCAAGCGCCTCAACCTGTGCTGGAACGTCACGCACGGGATCATTATCGGCGTGGTCGCCGACGCGCGGCAGACCGACCTTGCGGTCGAGCCGCACCCGACCATCTTTCTCGACAATGAGCAAACCCCGATGTACTTCGGCGCGCTGGTGGTTCGCACGGCGCTTCCGCCGACGGGCGTCGCACGCGCGGTCGAGAAAATCATCCACAACGTGGATCCCGATCAGGCCGTCTCACACATCGAAACCATGGACGATGTGTTGGCCGAATCCGTCGCGCGGCCGCGGCTCGAATCGGTGCTGCTGAGCATTTTCGCTGGCATCGCGCTCGTGCTGGCGAGCGTCGGCCTGTACGGCGTGCTGGCGTATTCGGTCACGCAGCGGACGCGCGAAATCGGCATCCGCATGGCGCTGGGGGCCGATTCGGGGCAACTCGTGAGGAACATCATCCGAGACGGAATCGTTCTTATGATCCCCGGCGTCGTGGCCGGCGCTGCCGCCGCGCTAGCGCTGACGCGGCTTATAAGCTCGCTGCTGTACGGCGTGAAGCCGGCCGATCCTTTAACGTTCGCGGGAGTTTGCGGTGTACTGCTCGCTGTTGGGCTGGTCGCTTCGTGGCTGCCCGCTCGGCGGGCTTCCGCGGTGGACCCTGTTGGGTCTTTGCGCTGGGAGTAGGACGGCCTTTCGGTCAGCGCGGCCGTAGCCTGGCGCCATCGTGGATCTCGTCCGTTGCGCGGCGAACGACCCGATCCCCGGGCGAGAGGTTCCCATCCACCTCCACCAGATCCCCCTCGGCCGGCCCACGCCGCACATCCACCCATTCCGCTTTGCCGTCTCGATCCCGAATGACGAAGACCCGCTCGGTCGTGGTCACCACCGCGGTTTTCGGCACGAGAAGGGCCGGACGAGTCTGCCGCACCGGCCAGCTTACCTTTGGATACATCCCCGGCGAGAGCAATCCGTCGCGATTGAAGACATCCAGCTCTACGGGCATCGTCCGCGTCTTCTGATCCAGCGCATGCGCGACGCGCGCGACTGTGCCCGTGAAAACGCGGTCGGCATCTGCCGGCACATGGAACGAAACCGCCATGCCTTTTGTTATCCCGCCGAGATCCTCCTCCGGCACAGGCACGACAAGGCGCAGACGCGAGACCTGCTGGATGACCAGCAGCACGGGATCCGGCCCCGGTCCGACCAGCGCGCCCGGATGGACCAACCGGTCGGTCACCACGCCATCGAACGGCGCGGCGATCCTGAGGTAGCCCTGTAGATCCTGTTCGGCGCGCACGACTCCCCGCGCCGCGCCGACGGCTTCGTCACGCGCGCGCACGAGCGCCTGCGCCGCTTCCAGCTGCTTCTCTGCCTGGATCAGCTCGTTTCCCGACACGGCCCCGGGCGTTGCCGCCGCTTTCTTCAATCGATCGTACGTGCTCTGCGCCGCGCCCACCTGCGCCACGGCCTGAAGCCGGTCTGCCTCCGCCGCCTGTACCCGCGATTGCGCCTCAGCGAGCCGCGCGGCCATCTCCGGCGCGGTGAGTTCGACAAGTAACTCGCCCTTCCTGACCACCGAGCCGCGGTCCACCAGCACGCGCTCGACATACCCCGCAACTTTCGCATGCAGCTCTACGCTGAGGAACGGCAGGAACTCGCCGGGCAATTCCACCGTTCGCGAGACCTGGCGCGCCACCACCGGCGCGACATCCTGTCCCACGACGGAAGCCGCCAGTAACAGCCAGACAAGACTATGTCGCATCGTAATACCTGCTTGCCGGGTCCATTGGGTTCAGCGACGGCGACGTCGCCGACGCGCGCCGCTGGACAATGGCGTAGATCGAGGGCAGCACCGTGAGCGTGGTGAAGGTGGAGACGATCAAACCGCCGATCACCGCTCGGCCCAGAGGCGCGGATTGCGTACCACCTTCGCCGAAGCCAATGGCCATGGGAATCATGCCGCAGATCATGGCCGCCGCGGTCATGAGGATCGCGCGCAGACGGCTGGCCGCTCCTTCACGCGCCGCATCGAACGGATCGCGCCCTTCCCGGCGCCCGTGCTCGGCGAAGGTCACCAGCAGAATGGAGTTCGCCACAGCAATGCCAATGGCCATGATTGCCCCCATGAAGGATTCAATATTCAGCGTCGTCCCGGTGATAAGCAGCATGAGAACGACCCCGCACAGCACGGCCGGAATGGTCAGAATCACCGCCAGCGCCAGGCGCAGGGACTGAAAATTCGCCGCCAGCAGAAGGAAAATCACAAGCACGGCGAGCAGCAGGCCGATGCGCAGCCCGGAGATGGTCTGCTCCAGCGCGGGAATCTCGCCGCGCATGCGCACGGCCACGCCCTTCGGCGCCGCGCCCGCCGCGGCCACCGCGCTCTCGATCTGCCGCGTCGCCTGCCCCAGTGTGATGTCATGCAGGTTCGCGGTGAGACTGACCACGCGCTGGCCGTTATAGCGCTCGATGAGCCCCGGCATCGTCCCAGGGCTCATCGCGGCAACATCGCCCAACTCCGGATGCGAGCCGTCGATCATCACAGGCAGGTCGCCGATTGCCGCCACACTCTGCAACCGGTGCTGCGGCAGTTGTACCTGGATCTGGAATGCGTTGCCCGAGGCCGGATCTCGCCAGTAGTTCGGGGACGTGAAGCGTGACGAAGAGGTCGCCGGAACCACGGAATTCACCACGTCGGCCATCGTCAGACCGAACTGGCCGGCTCGATCGCGGTTGATATTGATGTCCAGGGTCGGATACTTCAGCTCCTGTGCGTACTGAAGATCACGCAGAAAACCGAGGCGCGCCAGTTGCGCCCGCACCTTCTGCGCATACCCTGCGTCATCGGCCAGATTGATCCCCTGCACGCCGACATCGATGGGCGTAGGAGAGCCGAAACTCATGACCTGGCTCACGATGTCCCCTGCTTCGAAGGACACCTGCGTTCCGGGCAGCTCACGCTGGAAGCTCGCGCGCAGCTTCTCCCGAAGCCATTCGCCGCGAGGCGCGTCCGGCTTCAGCCCGATTTGGATCACTGCCTCCTGCGGACCGGCCGTGAACAGATGGATCAGGTTCACGGGGTAGCTGGAGGGCTGGAGGCCCATGAAGTCGCTGGTGATGGCGACGTTACCAGCGCCGGCGTCGCGATTGATAATATCGAGCGCATGCAACAGAATCCGCTCTGTTTCTTCGACGCGGGTTCCCGCCGGCGCGCGCAGCCGAAGGCGGTACATGGACGGATTGACGTCGGGGAAGATTTCCGTCCCCAGACGCGGCATCATCAGCCATAGGAGCCCGAACGAAACGACGAGATACGCGGCCACAAGCGGCCACCGCAAACGCAGCACGGCGTTCAGATAGCGCTCGTACAACTCGTGCAACCTCCGCTCCTCGCCCTGATGCGCCTCCTTCATGAGCCACGTCGAAAACACCGGCACCAGGCTGCTGGAGAGCAGATACGACGCAATCATGGCGAAGCCCACCGCCAGAGACAGCGGAACGAAGAGCTGCCGGCCCACGCCCACCATGAAAAACGAGGGCACGAACACCGCCAGAATGCAGAACATCGACAGCAGGCGCGCCAGCGCCGTCCGGCTGCATGCTTCCACTACCGCGCGGGCGCGGGTAACCCCAGGCAGCATGCGCGTGTGTATGTTTTCGATCTCTACCGTTGCCTCATCGACTAGAACGCCAACGGCGAGCGCCAGCCCGCCCAGAGTCATAATGTTCAGCGTCTGCTTCGTGGCCCATAGCAGGACGACCGCCGCCAGCAGCGCGAACGGGATATTCGTCACCACGATCAGCGCGCTGCGCCAGTCGCGGAGGAACAGCAGCACCATCAGCCCGGTCAGAACCGCGCCGAGGAGACCTTCGATGATCAGCCCACGGAGCGAATTGCTTACATACGGCGACTGATCGAACTGGAGGCTCACATCGATGTCGCCGGGAATCACCTTCTTAAACTCGGGAATTGCCGCTTTGACACGATCGATCACCGCGAGGGTAGACGCGTCAGCGCGCTTGGTCACAGGGATGAAGACGGTGCGCCGGCCGTTCACATGCGCATAGGCGGTGACCAGGTCCGTACCGTTCTCGATTGTGCCGATGTCGCGCAGGTAGACCGTCGTGCCCGACACGGGCCGAATGGGCGTGCTCAGGAGCTCCGCCAGATTGCCGCCGAGGGTGGCATTCGTGCGCGCGATGCGCTCCAGCGTGCCGGTCCACATGTTGCCCGACGGCATAACCAGTGTGGACCTGCTCACCGCTCCGATCGCCTGCGCCGGCGAGATCTGGTATTGCCGCAGCTTGTCGGGATCGAGGGTGATGACGATGGTCCTCTGGCTGCCGCCGAATGGGGGAGGCGCGGACACGCCGGGCAGAGTCGCGAACAGCGGTCGAACGCGGTTCAGCGCGAGGTCCTGCATCTCGCCGAGCGTGCGCGTGCGGCTGCTGAACACGAGTTGGCCGACCGCCACGCTTCCGGCGTCGAAGCGCGTAATGAAGGGCTCAACCGTCCCCGGCGGCATGAACGAGCGCGCGCGGTTCACGTACCCCACTGTCTGCGCCATGGCGGTGGCCATATCCGTTCCCTCGTGAAAAACGAGCTTCATCAGGGCTGCGCCCTGAATGCTCTTGCTCTCCACGTGATCGATGCCGGTGATGTAGAGGAAATGATACTCGTAGTAATACGTGATGAATCCCTCCATCTGCGCCGGGTCCATCCCGCCGTACGGCTGGGCGACGTAGATGGCCGGCTCGCCCACCTGCGGAAAGATGTCGATCGGCATCCGCTCGACCGCGAGGATGGAACAGAGAGCAACGGCGATGATGGCGACCACCACGGTGATGGGCCGGCTCAGCGCGCCGAGAACCAACCTCACTCGCCTGCCTCCGCGATAAAGGGCGTGATATCTCCGGCAGCGACTGCGACCCCCAGCAGCGCGCGCCACACTCCCAGGCGAGCCAGGGCATCGTCGATCTCGGCCTGCGTGACCAGGCGCTGCGCTTCAGCCACATCATCGATGACCGTGAGTCCGGCCTGATACCGGGCCGTCGATTGCTCCACCGCGGCGCGGGCCGCCGACACCTGCACGGGCGTGTTCGCCGCCACATTGCGCGCGCCCCGCAGGGTGGCCACAGCGGAGTTCCAGCGCGCTCGGAGCTCCACCGCGATCTGCTGCGCGCGAGCTTCCTCCGCTCGGATTGTGGCCGACTGCTGCATCTCCCGCGCGTGAATGGAGGGCAGATCGAATACCGGGAACGTCACCGTCAGCCCGGCGGCGTAGTTCTGTACGTTGGGCGCAAGCCCGTTCGCACCGCCCAGCAGGCCACCGTTCGTCTCCGCGCCCGTGCCACGCGCGTAGGCTGCGCCCTGCACATAGAAATGCGGGAAGTAAGTACGTTCCAGGGCCCGCAGCCGCGCCCGCTCCTGCGCGACGGCGGCGCTCTGTTCGACGGCGATGGGATTGGCTGCCAGGTTCACAGGCCCGGGCGTTTGCGCCGGCGGCAACGAGCCAAGCTTCGGGGCGCTGATCACGGCCGCGTCCTTACCGACGAACTGCGACAGAGTGGCGCCCGCCACCTCCACCGCCTCCTGCGCCTGAATGAGCTGCGTTCGCGCGGCTGCCACCTCCGCCCGTGCGCGCGCCGCATCCGCGCCGGGGCGAAGTTCCGCGTTCACCTGCGCGTTAATTGTGCGCAGCACGGTCTCGGCCCGATCCACTCCCGCCTGCGCCGCACGGACCGTCTCCTGCGCGGCGACCACCGTGAGATACGCGTCCGCGGCCTGAGAAGCTACCTCGAAACGCGTCCGCTGCAGCTCAGCCTCCGAGTGTGCCTCCGCGGCTTTAGCGATCGACACACTCGCTTGCCGCAGACCGAAATCGAACGGCTCCCACGTGACCAGCACGCCCACTGCGCTGCCCCACGCCGTATGGATATTGTTCGTGCCCAGCACCGGGCCGGAGATTGAGGGAATAACACTGTTGGGAAGCAGCAGGCCGAGCAGGTTATTTCGGGTAGCGCGGTTGACCTGCGCCAGGGCGTCGACGCGCGGCAGGTACGCCGTGCGGGCGAGTCGAATGGCCGCCGCAGCCGCATCGATCTGCTCGCGCGAGACTCGCACCGACGGATAGTCGCGGACTGCGGTTTCCACGGCCTGTTGGAGCGTGAGCGGCGTCTGTGCGTACGCCATCGCGGCCCCGAGCACCAGAACGGCTGCCTTCATCCGATCAGCTCCCCAAAGAGCTCGCGTACGCGTTCGCGAGCCTTCGAGAGCGCCTTCCTGCCCTGCGGCGTAGCGCAGTACACCCGCCGCAGCGACTTGCCGTTGCGCTTCTCGAACGATCGCAGGTAGCCCTTGCTCTCGAGGGAATGCAGCAACGGATAGAGCGTGCCCGGGCTGATGCGATACCCATGCCGCGCGAGCTCCTCGGCCATGCCGAGGCCGAAGATCGGCTCCTCGGCGGCGTGGTGCAGGATGTGCAGCCGTATCAGGCCAGAGTAGAGATCGCGGTCACGTTCATACTCCGAGTTCGTTTTCGACAATCGACTACGAAGTATACCGCAACACGCGCCGCAGGCGTGCGTGACGGTCAGCAACACGGCCGTGGTAACGTCAGCCTGAGATGCGTTCAACCCGCCTCGTCTCATTCCTGATGCTGCTGGCCGGTGCGCTGGCTGCCGGCCAGAATACATCCCCCATGCTCCTGGTCCTCGAAAAGGATGACCGCGCCCTGGCTGTCGTCGACCCGGCGACCCGGGCCGTGCTCGGACGAGCGCCGGCCGGTGAAGATCCTCACGAGGTCGCCGTCAGTGGCAATCTTGCCTTTATCTCCAACTACGGCGCCTTTTCACACCCCCACCACACTCTCTCCATCGTCGACGTCGCCGCCCGGCGCGCCCTCACCCCGCTGGATCTGAGCCCCATGCTGGCCCCGCACGGGCTGGCAGTGGACAAGGCGAAAGTGTACTTCACGGCTGAAGGCAGCAAAGTCATCGGCTGCTACGATCCAGGACGGCAGAAGATCGAGTGGATTCTGGGAACGGGTCAGAACCGCACGCACATGCTCGTTGTCACGCCCGATGCCCGCACCATTTTTGCCGCGAATATCAGCTCCGACAGCATCAGCGTGTTCGAGCGGGACCCGAAGGCTGATGCTTCGGGCTGGCGGCAAACGGCGATCCCCGTCGGCAAAGGGCCCGAGGGGTTCGACGTCTCCCCTGACGGGAAAGAACTATGGGCAGCAAATTCCGCCGACGGAAGTGTCTCGATCATCGATCTGGCCTCGAAGAAGGTCACGGGATCCCTCGATGTCCATACCAAACGTTCGAACCGGCTTAAATTCACCCCCGACGGAAAGACCGTGCTCATTTCGGATCTCGGCACGGGCGATCTGGTCGCCGTCGATGCCGCTTCGCGAGCGGAGGTGCACCGCCTCAATCTGGGGCGCGGCTGCGCCGGGATTCTCATCCCTCCGGACGGCTCAGTCGCCTACGTAGCGGTTAGCCCCGACAACAACGTTGCGGTCATCGATCTGAAGACGTTCAACATCACCGGCCGAATCGCGACCGGCCGAGGTCCGGACGGGATGGCGTGGATACCGGGGCAATGACGTCTTAACAAACGGCTCACAAAGCGATCACACAGGGCCAGTCGTTAATTTATACGTGATCACTGCGCCCGGTTCCGAACGCACGACAGCACCCGCAAGAACCCGCAACTCCGCATGGCTCAAACAGGTTCCCAGCTGCACCGGCGATGGCTGCGGACTAATCTTCACCACACTGCTGGGCATGTACATGGCATTCAAATGCAGCCGAAGCCACGCCGTCATCTGGACCGCTCTGTTCGCAGGCGTCTTGATGCCCGCCGGCCTGATCGCCATTCTGGCCGGCTTCTGACGCTATCGTGGAAACGTGCGGCTCACCTGCTCAGCGGTGATTTTCGATATGGACGGCACGCTTGTGGACTCCACCGCCGTGGTCGAGCGCTGCTGGGAGCACTGGGGCCGCCAGTACGGCATTCCGCTCACGGAAATCCTGAGGTTCTCGCATGGGCGTCCGACGCTGGCTACCATGGAGCACTTTCGCCCGGGCGCGGATCACAGCGCCGATGCCGCGGACATGCTGCGTTCGGAGGTGGCGGACAGGTCCGGGATTGTTGCGGTTCGAGGCGCGCATGCCGCCGTACTTGCATGCGTCGGACGGCCCTGGGCAGTGGTGACTTCGGCCCCGCGCGAATTGGCCGAGGTCCGCCTGAAAGCAGCCGGCCTGCCGATTCCGGATGTCATGGTGACAGTGGAACAGGTCCACCGAGGCAAGCCCGATCCCGAAGGGTTCCTGAAAGCCGCGGAAATGCTTGGCACGCCGCCAGAACAATGTATCGCGTTCGAAGACACCGGCCCAGGCGTCGAGGCCGCGCGCCGCGCCGGAATGCACGCGGTGGGGCTGCTCACGACGGTGACACGCGAAGAACTTGGCTGCGATTGCGTAATCCGCGATTTCACCGACGTGCGCCTGACTGCGAACGGCAGCGGCTTTCTCGTGGATATCTACGACTTGCGCAACCACACGTAGCAGTGGTTGCCGAGCCGGCCGGCGTCCGGCGAGCGCAGGAACAGCAAATCCAGATATCGAAACGGGAACAGCAGCCAGCCCAGTACGCCGTGCGCGAGAACGCGCCACGGCTTCCACGGAAACCAGAGTTTGACGTATTCGATGACGAACAGCAGCACCGTCGCGGTCGGACCCGTCCGCCAGCCTTCCGCGACCACCCTGAAGTCCCCGGCCGCAAGCTGCTTCAGCCCATCCAGGGTAAAGCGGCGGAAATCGCGCGGGTATTCATGGAACGGGTGGCAAAAGGGCGTGACCAGATGCACGTACCCGCCTCGGGCCGTCACGCGCGCCATCTCCGACATCACACGCGCGGGATCGACGACGTGCTCGAGAACCGCATCGCAATCGACACGCTGAAAGACTCCGGCGCGGAAAGGAAGCTGTTCAGCGTTCGCTGCGACGTCCACGCCGGGCAGCGCGAACAGATCGACATTAATGTATCCGGGAACGCTGCACCCGCTTCCGCCGATGTAAAGGTTCCAGCGGCCCAGAGGATAGTCGCTCGGCTCGCGCGGATTGTGAATCAGAGGAAGCGGAGGCTCGAGCAGGCGGCGCAGACGCGCCTTCCAGTCGCGCGAAGTGCGATCTGTGTGCAGCCGCTCAACGGGGTTGGGCTGCATTAACGTGCAGGCCTAACGCCTGCTCCACCTGATGGCCGCAGCCCCGATCATGGCTACCGCGCCAGCGTGCTCGACACCCGCAGGAAGTCCAGCAGCACCGAGGGAAAGATTCCCAGTACGAGCGTTCCAATCGCCGACGCCCACAGCGCGGCCTGCATGCCCGCACTGATCGGCGGCGCCGTGTTGGCCGGCTGCTGCGGATCTTTCATGTACATGACCACCAGAATCCGCAGATAGTAATACGCGCCCACTGCGCTGGTCAGAAGGCCGAACACCGCCAGCCATACGAGCCCGGAATCGAGCGCCGCTTTGAAGATGTAGAACTTGCCGAAGAACCCGGCGGTAAGGGGCACACCGATCAGCGACAGGATGAACAATGAGAACAGCGCTGACGCGGCCGGCTGCCGCCACCCTAAACCAGCGAAATCGTCCACGTTGACGTAGCGCTCGCCCTGTCGCGAGAAATACGTCACCATCGCGAACGCGCCCACATTCATGAATGCGTACGCCGCCGTGTAGAACATCACGGCCTGGATCCCGATCCGGCTGTGCGCGGCTATGGCGACCAGAATGTATCCGGCGTGCGCGATGGAGCTGTACGCCAGCAGCCGCTTGATGTTGGTCTGCATGAGCGCCGCAAAATTCCC
>Ga0209810_1005300_pt1 | contig 11772 bp, 10 predicted proteins | sample Coa_R1_7_FD_187159 | JGI IMG/M metagenome (GOLD analysis project Ga0209810, IMG submission 187159) | Surface soil microbial communities from Centralia Pennsylvania, which are recovering from an underground coalmine fire - Coalmine... | ecosystem: Environmental > Terrestrial > Soil > Unclassified...
ATAATTATTTTACGTGGCGTGTCAATTGTGCAAGTTGCACTAGTACTTACTGGTATGTTAGTGTTAGTACTTACTGGTATGTACAAATTGTACAAGGACTAAAGTACTAGTAACTAGCTTACTTACTGGTATGTGCAATTTATACATACGGGTGATGTATGGATAGCTTGACCAGGACCAGGACCATAGTACTAACAATACCGGTATGTATGCATAAGTCATAGGTTATACATAGCGGTATGTACGGTTAACGGGCGCGGTTACTGGTATGTTTAACGATTTACTTACCGGTATGTATGATTAACGAGATACGTTTACCAGTAAGTAATGCTAACATCACTCTATGTTTAACGAGATGCGCTAACATACCAGTTTGTGCAATTTGCCTACGTCCGACCAGCTACGGTTAACGAACTACGTCAACCGCCTATCTTCCCTACGCAACACACTAACAATACCGGTATGTGCAACATGCACAATAACAAACAAAGTCAACACGTCGGGTAACGAGCGCCTACAATGCGATTTTAGAGGCTGTTTTCAGGAGAGATACAAATATACCAGGACTGGCAGAGACCGGCCTAAAATCGGCTCTCAGAGGCTTTTACAGCCATTCTAAACGAGAGTGTTACCATGTACAGAATAGCGCGGAAGAGTGAGCAACAAAAAACGGGCATTCTTGCCCGCTTAACCGGCTTGTGGCCTACTTTGGCATCCTTGCCAAAGTATAACGGATGAGTGCAAGAGGATAACGCCCGATCTACCAGGAGCGCCCAGGACCGCCCGCGCAACCCATACAACCCATAAAGAAAGACCGGCCCCGTAGGACCGGCCCGCTTGTTAGGCTGTTACAGCCTCTTTCGTCTTCTCCGTTTCCTGGTCGCCCTGGTCGCCCTGGTCGCCATTTTCGCGCCACTCAGGACGGGAAGCGAAGAACTGATCTACAAATTCAGTATTGCCCTCTCTGATGTCTCGTAACACTGCCTGTAACGCTGTCTCTGAAACGTTGAACATTGCTAACCCTTTCCCCAGGGTTTATAATGGCCCTGGTCTAACAAACCTTTGTGGGGTCCGGTCCAGCTTCCAACTTGTTACCGGCCCCGCATCAACCTTACCTCTATATTCTAACATACTGGTATGTAAGTGTCAAGTACTTACATCACTAATTTCTACGTGAATAGAAAAAGAGACCAGGATTGCTTTATCTGGTCTCTTTTTTATCTATGGGCAATTTGTACATACCGGTATGTTTGTGCAAATTGCACAACGCTGCTAGTTGGGCAACACACCGGCCAGGCTATCAATTTCTATTTATCTGAGAAAAATAACCCGTTTCAGCCAGGCCCCCGATATGAGCACAACCGATCTACAATCCATCTAAAAGCGATCTACATACGATCTTGCCCAGCATTTAGATAGCTCTTATGGCTTGCTATTGGTTTACTTGGCAATTCGCGCCCAGCAGGACACCCGCACCGGAGGCCCGCGCCCGCCAGCATAGGTACTTAATTAAGCACTTAACGCCAGTCAGCGCCGAAACTGAGAGGCTACAAGGTCAGTTTCTACCCCTACCGATACCCTTTTTTGCTCCTCATCGGTCAGCGCCTCTATAGCATCCTCGACAACCGCCTTTAATTTCTCGCTGGGAACATAAAACCAGATCGTAGGGAATGCAGGACCATAGCCCAGGCCGGTACTCACATAATGGCGCACCAGCCGTATAAGTTTCTGCTCCAGGTCAGCCGGTTTCTTGACTGATAGTTCTACCTCTAAAGCGACGGTGCTATTTTTTACCGTTATAAGCGCATCAGGGATAGGCCCCGTTGTCTGTCCCTTCTTGCCTTGCACTTTCGCCAATTCCTCAGCACGATAACGCCGCTCACTCTTCCAGGTATAGCGGCTATCCATCCATAAGCGCAACTGCCCCACTGCATAAATGTGGTTCAGCCTGGTCGATGCAGGCACCCGCGCCGTATAAATGTCGCTCAGATCGACCAACGCCAGGCCCTTTTTAGTCACCCAACAGTAACCAGGCTGGTCGGCCAGGATACGGTTATATTCCACCCACCCAGCACGAACCCACCGGTTAATTTGATCTTTGACCGTTGTTTCTGCTATCAGGTCGCCATCTTTGAACGGGCGCAGCTTGTCAGGGAACCGAGAGAGTAACCGTCGTATCTGGTCGCCTCTTGCTGCATATTGTTCTGCAATCCAGGCAATGCAATACATATCTCGCCTGGTCGCCATCACTAGCCCTTTATCAGATCGTTGTTTCCTGGTTCTCTTTTCCTGGTCATCATGGCCCAGCGTATCTTGCATAATGCTATTCTCCATTCTGCAAACATAGGGGTTAGTATGAATAGTATATAAATTGATCTTTATCGTCTTTTTCTACGATCCACTAACGAGCTTGTTTCATTGTTAGCTTCCCATCAACGGCCCCTCTTGCCCTTGCCTTGCTTATGGGGTTCTTCTAGGGGTTGCTACAGGCCCCCAGGTTACGACCGGCACCACCCGCCGCCCACCCTTTGGGTAGCAATATAAAAGCGAATTGCCCTATTTTGTCGTGGACAGCATGGACAGTTTGCTAAAAACTGTCCAAATTCCGTAAAACCGCCAGCAGAGCCAATCTAAGCACTATCTTTATTTTGTCGTGGACAGCATGGACAGAAAAAACCGACTTCCTGAACATGGGAAATCGGAAACCAGAAAAGTCAGATATTTGTGTCCAAACTGTCCAGAGCGGAAACCAAAAAGGGCATAAACCAGCGCCAGAAGCCAATTTAAAAGGCGTGGACAGTATTTTATAAACTGTCCACGCCTTGAGAGATCAAAGTATCAATCTAGCAAGCGCAAGCCACGAACGCCCCGTACACCACGATCTTTAACACCGACCTCTAAGTTGTGAGCGCCCAGCGACCGCCCAAAGCTGTTAGCCTTTTTCGGTTCGTAACCATTGGCAGTACACCAATTCTCGTAAGATGTGCGCAGCTTGTTATTTTCGGTCCACTCACCTGCTTTAAGTTCGCAGCACTCATCTAACCACAAGCCTATAGAGTCCTGGTCAGCGCGTTGTTTCAGAGTTAGCGCCTTGACCTCTTCAGGAGTCTGTAAGCCCTTCTCTTCCAGTTGATACCACCGGTACGCGCCATCTACGAGCCAGGCTAGCACATATTCAAGGTTTTCGGGCGACTGCATACGCCGCTTGAGTCCTTTATCTTCCTTGCCCAGCCTGCTATTAGGGAAGCTCACAACCTTAACACGGCCCCATAGAGCATCGTCGTCAGCATCAGCATTGACTTCGTGATTGCTTGACAGCCATACCGCGTATTGTGGTCTGTAGCTGAACATATCACGATGCTTGAAAGCGCATGAAACCAAGTTCCCACCGGTCAGCGCCTTAACTTTCGCAGGGTTAAGCGACTGGTATTTATTGCTTTCACTGGCAAAGATCAGCCGCGCCGCTTTCATGGGAGCCAGGTCAAAGTTTTGATTGTCGCCCTCTCTCTTCTGAGTGAAGGTATTGAAATCGACTTCCTGAGCAATCGGGCGCGGAAAAATGGCGAGAATGGTTTCTGAAAGCGTACCCTTGCCAGAGCGCGGAGGCCCGTAAATGTAGAATAGGCACTCCTCAGAGGTATGACCAGTGATCGAATAGCCCAGCGCCTCTTGCAAGTAGCCGATCATATCAACACTCTCGACAGTTTCAGAGATGAAGTCAAGCCAGAGATCCCCGCTAACATCAGGGTTATAACGCACCGGAGAACACCAAGTAAATTTGTAGCTGGGGTCATGGGGAATGACTTTTTTAGACCTCAAGTTGACGATCCCCGACAAGGTGTTAATCAGATCAGGCTCATTATCAAATTCCTCGACTTTGACCAGCGCCAGGTTTTCAAGCATGGCCCTGGTCGCAGAAACAGCGCCAGCCATTGGTTTACTAACTTTCGCCAGGTCAGCGCGTTCTAAGTGGGCGGCAGCTCGTAACCGAAGGCGCAGGACTTCAACGATTAAGGTATTGACCCGTTGAATGCTAGGAACGTAGTGTGTCCCATTCCAGATCATCCAGCCATACTCGCCATTAAACGCCAGGTAAGGCCCATAGAGGAAGTAAACCGCCTCTGCATTTCCCTGGTCATCAGCAGAGAATGAGGCTAGTTTATCATCAAAGCCTTTTACGAACGTGACAACGGGCGCGAGGGTGAAAGCTGGTTCATTATCCTTGTAGACCTGTTTGGGCATACGAGGCTTTTTCTTTCCAGCTTCCAGGCCGCTTTTAACAGTCGGTGCAATCTCTTTTTCATCGAGATCAGTAGAGAGCGCAGCGCGTGTTAATTCGTTCTCGACTTCCTGTTCATCGAGAAGGCCAGCGCCGACGATTTGCCCCAGCGCATAGGCCGACCGATTTAACTGATTATTGCGCCCGCCATCGCCAGCAGAACGAAGTTTACTAAGCTCCTGGTCAAGTGCTTTTTGCGCCCAGGCATCAAATTTAATGATCTTTTTTTGTGCCTGGTCAGCGCCGTTTTCCCTGGTCTTTTCCTGTTTGGTTGCGACCGCTTTGAAGGCGCTTTCAATAACTGCTACGGGCAAATCTACCATAGGGGATTGAGGCACCCCGAACAGCCATTCATACGGCTCGTTAACTTCAGGGTGGACAGAATACGGGAACATCGTAAGGCAGTTTGACCAGCGTAGCTCTAATTGCTTGAATGGCTGGTCAGGGAGCGGATCACCGACCAGGACGCCAGCAGATGTTAATGTCAGCGCCTCAGAGCACAACACATGGATATGGAACCCGCCCCCCTTGCCAGGAGACCGTACAACCCACTGGTACTCGAAATCCAGGCCCAGGAGTTGCAGGAAGTTAAACAGGAAATCGGCATCGTCGCCGCACCCATCTATATCAATCGTGCGCTTGTTACCGACCCCGTTAACTATCCCTATATTGGCCCCCCAGGACATAGCCCCGACCTCTTGTTCTGTCTGTTCTCGACGGGCGTACACTTTCCAGGTAGGCAGATCGGGCGCTTTACTGGTCGATTTCATCGGTATGACATTGAAGCCAGCGCGATGAATGGCTAATGCATAATCGCTGAAATTGTGTTCAGTGACAATGTTTTCCTGAGATGTTATACTCATATCGAGCAACCTTTATACTAATCGGGAGCAGAGAGCAGGACCGCAAACCTTGCCAGGGATAGCGCGGTCCTTTTCTTTTGCCCACATTTTGCACTACGAGACAGCGTGTATTTTCTCAGTTTGACGATCAGCAGCGAAGACGGGCGCAGGGTTATTCTTTAGCCATTCGATCAGGGAAGAGATCAGTATAAGCTCCTTATTGCGCGGGCTAACCTGTAGATTACCGCTTGTTATAGCGTTGCCGATCTTGCGTTTTGAATGGCCCGTAAACTGGTTTATTTCGTCAGCAGTTGCCGTTTTAATCCCACTTCTTAACCAGTTGAGACAGTGTTCTCCATACGCCTCTAGTGCTGTGTCAGCCGATTTATTTAAATCTTCAATCAGCCGCTTTTGAGCGTTTTTACTGTCAAGCAAAAGCTGATTTAAATGGGCGGTTTCTGCTTTTTCGTTTTCAAGTTGCTGGGATAATTCCCGCGCATTGTTCACCAGATCGTTGATAAGATCGTCCTTTTTGCGAAGCCGGTCAACTTCCTGGTCAGCGCCCAGCCGCCAGTACAACAGACTGGCAAAGGCATAGATGAAACCGGCTAATGCTCGAATAACGATCAATGGCCCAGGCAGGGTAAAGGTTACTGAAACCACCGAACAGCCCAGCGTTATCATGCTTAAAACGAGAAAGACCAGGGTAGGAGCGCCATATAAAACGGTCCAGATCAGCGCGGCCAGGTCGCGACGATCATACAGCCAGGTTCGTAAATGGCCTAGCGTTGTGATGAATGCCAGCGCGAGAATACATTCAGGAAGCGCGACATAAGCCGTAGTTGCCATCTCTGAGATGTGAATTGCTATCTGTTCAGAGGCTTGATCGTTGCCACCTGTCCAGTAGCCAATAGCCGATAACACCAACGGATGCACCGAAGCACTAACCGACATCCAGAGGGAAGCGACCAGGAACGCTAGTTCGCTCATGGTTCCGGCACTGATGATAAGCCAGTACAGAAGGGCTTTTGTCCATTTCCAGTGGAGAATGCTATCTCCTACGCTCTTAAATCCAGTAGCAGCGTTTTGTTTCATGGTCCCAATCATCGTATACTCCTTATGTGGTTGATTGATTGATTGATCTTTAACGAGGCCCCGCAAGCTCAAGGAAGCCCGTTCGATCAATCAATCAGCCTCGACAGTGTTTTCAACAAGTCCCTTTGTGGTCAACTCTTCCCACAATTGACGCGCCCGATAGTAGGTACAGCCGTTAGCTTTCAGCGCCCGCTCAAGAGCGCGAGGCCCCCGCGCACCGTTGCGAACAGCTTCTAATGCTTCCTGTAAATCCTCATCCACTAACGCGCCGGTATCCTGGTCAGCGCCGCCAGGCACCCATAGCCCGCCAGGAGTAGAAGGCCCGTTGTCAAACGCTGGGAGCAATTCATCAGGTATTTGGAAGTTATCAGCATGGCCCAGCATCCAGTAAACGAAGTCATTGGACGCCATACCCGACCGCATTAAACGCGCTTTATAGGCGACATTGTTGTTACGAAAGATCGTTATACCCTTGCCCAATTCGATGTTATTTTCAACCAGCAGCAGGTTTAAATCTCTTGCCGACATATCCAGAAGGGCAGCGCCGCTATTCATGTCACCACCCAGGAACCAGGCCGACTCGAAGTTTTCGCGCATACCGCTATTGATTTTCAAATTTTGGACTTGGAAATTTTGCGCCGCGCAGAAGATTTTAACGCCCAGCGACCGGCCCACCGACAGGAGCGGAGAGAGCAACGGCCCAAGATGCTTATAGCGGCCAACGAGGTAAAGCAACTCTTCCAGAAACAGGAAAAACACAGTGTAGTTGTGTATGCCCTGGTTATAGAGCCGTAGTCGTCGCTGTAGTTCAGGACCGGACAGCCATTCTAGGAAATGGACAATATGATCCTCTCGAATGAGCAAGTGAGGGAGCGACAGGCCCCCGACCTGCATGTTACCTTGTGCCATGAGCGCCTGAGCAATGGGCTTATAATCATTGCCTTTTTCGTCGCGCAAAGTGAACTTAATGTCAGCGTGAACGACTTCAAAACCCATCTTCAGGAGTTGCGTTTCAAGCCCGCGCTCTAAGATCGTTTTACCCCGTCCAGTCTGAGCGTTAAAAGCGCCGTGACATAGTTCTAGCGCAGGGTTGCAGGTTGTTACTTTGCGGTAGCAATCGACGCCCAGGAACATATTGTCCTCAGAAAGTGGAAAGCGCCGGATTGCTTCAATAAGATCGTATGGCCCAGGAATGACCAGAGGCTTTTGTGTATGAATGGCTGGTCCTGGTTGCGCCGGTTGCGCTGGTCGTTGTTCCTGTATTTGTGGTTTTGGTAGCTGGGGATTGTTGCGCCCAGGCATAGGAACGCCCGACCGGATAATTTTAATGTCCGTGACACCCTTCTCCTCATTGCGGGTAAGATCAACATGGTCACGGTTTTTCATGGCATCGTCAACCAGGACGCTCGTTTTATTCAGGAGCCGTATTTCAGCGTTTGCTTTTCTATGGGCGTCGTCCTTTTCACGCTTCACAAGGTGGACTTGCCAGGCCACAATAGACCAGCAGATCAGCCCACCAACACCGAACACGATGAAGATGAATTGCCAGAAACCGGTTAGCGCCCAATGGCTTGCAACGCCGACCGCCAGGCACACCGCAAAGGCAACGAACCCCACAAGCCCGCCGAGCACCAGCAGACAGTTAGAATGTTCTAATCGTGAGTATCGCTCATGAGAGCGTACAAGCGTGCTTTCAACTTCCATGTTCGTTACTCCTTGTGAAGTGACGACGAAGACCGAGAGACCGCCCAGGCCCTTAGCCAGTACAGCGCCATGATAAGCAGCGCGACCGCCCACAAGACCAGGCCCAGGAGCGCGAACGCCATACGTAAGACTGCATGAATGACCGAGAAAGCGCCAATGACCAGGAGCACCAGCGCGGCCAGCAGATCAAAAAATCCTTCCTTGAGTGTGTTTAAGTTTGCATGGAGAGCCGAGTCAATCTCGACAGTATGCATAGTAGCTTGTAGCATCTGGCATTTCTCCCTCAGCACCGGTACAATAGGCGCTGTCACTTTTGCAGTTAAACTAAGGAGTGATCGGGCTACGGGCTTGTTAGTAGCAGGCCCAGCCTTTTCTACAAGTGATTAATTATCATCGTCCGAGCGTGAACCGTCGTCATCTTTCCCGCCGCGCATAATCCGTTCAATTTCGCTTTCTCGTATGCGCCATTGTCCGAGAACCTTAAATGCGTGTATTTCTCCATTGTCGATCATACGCCTGATTGTGCGAACAGAAACGCCTAAGCGTACCGCCGCCTCATTCAAGTTAATAGCTCTGTCAGCCACGATCATGTTTACCTCCATTCGTCAGGATTAGCTAACACTGTACCATCTTTGCCAAGTTGTGTCAAAATGACCGTTGTCAACACTTGACAACATCTGTCAAAGTCAATTATACTTACAGGTAAGTAAGTTGTCAATAGGGAATTTAGAGAATTGTAAGACGGAGATGTAAAGCAGTCAGTAAAGAGGATTGACCCGTAAAAATGGTTATCCGGTCGGTTGTTCGTTTTCCAGGCCAACACCGACCGGACGCAGCAACAGGAGTTAACCCGCTACCTTGCTACCAGTATAGCATAGGTGGTTGCTCCTGGTAAGGAGTTACCCGCATGACTACCACCGAACGAAACACGCTCGTACTCTCTCTCTTAGAGCATGTTACCCCGCTCATTCGCAAGTATGCGACCGCTTACCACCTCGACTATGAAGAGACCCGCCAGGACGCCAGTATTGCTATTATGCGTCTGCTAGATGCTGGGATTGATGGTGTTTACGATCTTCCTGGTTATGTCGCCATGCGCGTTAAGAGCCGCATGATTGACAAGTTACGCTATGCCCAGCGCCGCCGATGCATTAGCCTGGACGCCCCGATCAGCAACGAGGAAGGCGCGGCCAGCCTTGCCGATCTATTGCCCTGTCCTTACAAAGTGGAGCCGCTAACCGTCCTGGTCGCCCAGGAACGCTTGCAAGAGCTATCCTCACACCTTGCCCAGCACAACCCCAGCCGCCGCCGCGCAATCCGCGAACGCTGGGAGACCGCCGCCGCTTCTCTGTAGATCGTTCAGCCTGGTCGAGAATTGCCCCGACCAGGCACCCGCCAGGAGCGCAGTATGTGTAAAAGCAAGACACGCTGGGACCGGTCGCAGTACCCGCCTGATTGGGAAAAGATCAGCCGCGCATTTCGGGCAAGCAAGCATTTTACTTGTGAAATTTGCGGATATGTACAAGGCGATTGGTTGCTATCGAAAAAGGGACGCTGGTACAGAGGAACCGTTGACGCCGCGCACAAATGGCCCAACGATACCAGGAACCCGCGCCCCGCGCTACTCTGTTTGTGCAAGCGTTGTCATCGTCTCTATGATAATCTCTTCTACAAGATCATAGAAGAAGGCATACACCAGGCCATTTTACACCGTATTTTGTTGGAGCGCAGAGGCTATAAAGTACCCGTTGCCGCAGGGTGGTAACTGAGTTACCACCCTGTTTATTTACGTCGTTTACTTTGATGTTAGCGTAACACAAGAACTATTTTAATGTTACCTATTGACACGAACATACCAGTATGTTATACTTATCTTAACGATGATTGTTGTACTTGTAGATCGTAGTAAAGGAGCTTGCGGGCATGGCTTACAAGTGGTTAACACAGGACTGGAAAAAGTTCTTTGCAGCACTGGACCAGGCCGAGACCGAAGAGGATGTAAAGCGCATCTGTGAGGCTGAAATAGCAGGATGGAGAGCGCGAGGGATGCAAGAAAGCTCATTGCGTAACCCCATGTCAGACACGCGCAACGAGATTAGAGCGCGATTGCAGGGAGACAAGCAAGAATGGGCGCTTACATACTTAGCTTTTAGCGAAGAGTGGTACAGGAAGCATAACGCCCCCAGCCGCACCGTTTTAGCCGACCGTTTAGAGCATCAGCAGTTGATTAAAGACCCTGATGCAATCGTTAGCAAGGCTATAGAGCTATTGTCGTCTGAGAAATGGCCCGATCTTGTTGCAGCGTTAGGAGTGCTCACAGGAAGGCGACCAGGCGAGGTATTGAAAACCGCCATCTTTGAGCCGAAGACCATGTATTCAGTGATCTTTACAGGCCAGTTGAAGCGCAGAGGAGACCCGTTACCCCCTTACGAGATACCGACTCTTTGCCAGGCCAGCGCCGTTATAGATGCACTGGCACGACTACGAGCCGCGCTCGACACCTCCAGCATGGAAGTAAGCGCCGCAACCAGGAAATACAGCCCGCTTGTGCAAGAGGCTGCTAACCGCCATTTTCAGGAGCTTATACCGGCCAGGCATGGTAAAGACGACTTGTACGGGCATCTCTTCAGGAGCGTTTACCCCAGGATAGCTTGTTTCTGGTATGCACCGCCAACTATTGCAGATATGCATTTCATGGCGACGATCCAGGGACACACCGACTTTTTTGAACTGGAAACCGAAGAAGCGCGACAAAGCTACGGGAGCCAGGCTCATTATGCAGATTATAAAATTGCCGATCTTACCGGCAATATTGACGGGCGGCAAGGTGTGAAGCTGGGAATGAAGGGCGTTGAACTACTTGAAGCGTTTAAACCGAAACCCCGAAAGGAGAAAGTAACCATGACCACCGAGACCACCGACCAGGCCCAGGAGCAGGAAGTAAAGCAAGAGGGACGCAACCGGCCTATAAGCGTAGACGCGCCAACATTCAGCCGTGAATTAGCCCTTAAAACGAAGCTGGGACACCGGACCCATACCGAGACAATCACCCTTTTGCTTGACGCCTACGAGCAGGGAGGAAACACCCAGGTAAGCCAGGCAGTGTTAACCATGCCTGATATTATCCGCGCAGTCTTAAACCAGGATGCAATGTATCAAAGTTTCCTGAAGGATGAGAGCGCCGCCGCCGCCGCCGATCTACTCGACAGCGCCATAGCAGAGAAAGGTTTTAACACCTTCCTGGTTGACGCGCTCATCAAAGAGGCAAAGTTTCGCGCAGGTATGAGCACCCGTCATGCTGGGAAGGACTTTACAAGCATGACCACAAGCCAGCTTTCAAAGGTCAAGCACCCAGGAGCGACCAAAGAGCGCATTAAACGAGCTATAGTCGCCATCGTTGCCTACAACGACGCCGCGCAATCTGCTAACGACCGATGGTATATTAACCCAACCGTAGTACAGCAACTTTCGGGCGCTCGTTTCCCGATTATTCAAGAATACTTTGCAGAGCACCAGGCCGAAATTGACCAGGAGAATGCAGAGCATGAGTTGACCGCCCGCTATAACCATAAGCCCATAGAAGGCGGTATCAAGGCCGTTATCACCGTACCGGACGCGCCGCCCGCCCAACAAGAAACGCTGGGAGTAGCACCGGCTGAACAGTAGTTCGTTAATCGTTGCCCTGGTCGGAGATCCCCGCCGACCAGGGTATTATTTTGCACGTTTCCCCATCTCGTTTAGAATGGCTGTAAAAGCCTCTGAGAGCCGATTTTAGGCCGGTCTCTGCCAGTCCTGGTATATTTGTATCTCTCCTGAAAACAGCCTCTAAAATCGCATTGTAGGCGCTCGTTA
>Ga0209810_1005302_pt1 | contig 11770 bp, 13 predicted proteins | sample Coa_R1_7_FD_187159 | JGI IMG/M metagenome (GOLD analysis project Ga0209810, IMG submission 187159) | Surface soil microbial communities from Centralia Pennsylvania, which are recovering from an underground coalmine fire - Coalmine... | ecosystem: Environmental > Terrestrial > Soil > Unclassified...
CTGGACGCCACCCCCGCCCAGCAGCCGGTCCTCAGAGCCGATTTCGCCCACGCACGCTGGGCGAACGTGTGAGCGGGTGCTGTTGGCAGGTCGAACCACGACGACGAAGAGTGGTGGCTCCGTAACTCTTTCCGAGGCTCTGGCCTTCGCAGGACTGCGGGGGAGGCTGGCCGGGCCGATCGTGGAGCGGACCTCGTGTGTCACGTTTGTGTCACGCCGGCGCCGGTGCGGTCGTTTCCCAGCCCGCCTCAGGGCCCTGACCTGCGAGGATGCACGGGCGGCGCCGGCACAGCTATAAGCCTGCAAAGCCCTGTACCCGGGTTCGATTCCCGGCGCCGCCTCCACCTGTTCCCCCTGATCAGAGGGGGTACGGGCCTCTTCTGCGGCGTTGCTTCCGTGCGACTGACCCATAACTGGCCCACTTTCGGCCCACATGCGTTCGCGGATCGGAGTGACGTTCGGGGCTTCACGGGCCTGTGGCGCCGCGGCCATCTCCTTGTCGAGGAAGACGGCTATGGCCCGGTCGCGGCCAGTTCGACTGCGGGGAGCCCGTCCTCGACGAGTGGATTCGTCGATTACGCCGGCCAGAGCCGGCGCGGGGGCACCGCCGCTACGTGGGTCATCACCGATACCGACGGACGGGTCGTCGCCTACGCCAACCTTTTCTATGACGGGAATTGACCTCGGCTGCGCCAGAAGGCCTGTCGAAGGGCGCCCCGGATCCGATTCCGGCCCTACTAATTGGTCGCCTGGCGGTCGACCGATCTGTGGCCAGGCCGGGTGTGGCGCTCGTCGCTCATGCCCTCGCGACCGCTGTCGAGCTCAATGTCTCAACGGCGTGCCGGGCCGTCGTCGTCATTGCCCTGACGTCGGCGGCGGGGGTCGGGTGGCAGCGCTTCGGCTTCCAGCCCTTCGATGAGGCGGACGGCATCGACCTCTATCTGCTCACGAAAGACATCCAGGCGACGCTCTGAGGGCTCCTGTGATGCCATTCGCTCCCGCAGGTGGTGGTCTCAACGAGACAGCCTTGGTCGCCCGAACCGTGCGGGACCCCCGTTCTTCGTTCGGCTCAGGTCAGGGACTTCATCAAGAGGGGTTGACCACGAACTGGAGGACGTGTGTCACGAGATCCCCGGATACGGAGAAGCGAAGCGTGTAGGTACGCGGCGGATAGCCGGACGTCTTGACATTGAGCTGATACCCGGGCCCGCTGTCGAGATTCATGAAGGTGAAGCTCGATCCGCTCGGTGGCGGGTAGCCGGGAGCGGGAGAGGGCGTCAGGCTCACAAACGTAACCCTCACCTGTGAGGCGGATAGATTCTTGCCAGTGAAGTCAGTGAGCTCCATCCTTAGGGGCACACTCGCGCCGCTGTTGTGTTTCGCTGTTTGGTTGTATAGGGCGGCGACCCCATAGGTCACGCTCTGGGTCAGCGGTACTGCTTCCCTTGGGCCGAATGAGGCGTCTCCGGAGTAGCTCGCGCTAATCGAGTGTCTGCCGAGGGCTGAGTACATCACCGAGCAGCTGGCTGAGCCATTGGAAGGATCGACCGGGATCGCCGCGCATCCGGAAATGGGGAACGAGCTCTCCATGAACGTCACCGTCCCTCCGTCGGGGATAGGCGCCACCGCCGCGGTGTACGTCACCTGCTGGCCGATGACAGAAGGATTGCTCGAGCTTCCCAGACTCATACCCTTCGTCGCATTGGGGTTCCACGTGACAGCGCCGATCGGGCCTGCATCGGTGGTGCTATCTCCGGCTGCGACGCCCTTGCTATTGACGTCCTTGACCTCACTACTCGGGTCTCCACCAGCTACCCCCGCTGGCGTCATGCCTCTGGCAGCAGTCCAGATGAAGCCTTCGGCCTGGCCGGTGGCGGCGACCACCTGCCCGCCCACCTGTCCCAGATCGTTTATCGTGTCGGCAGTGCTTGACTGGAACACGGCGCCTTCAACCGTCGCCCCGAGGTCAATCATCCCGCCACTCTGGGTCCAGAGGAACGCGTGCTGGACGCTGTTGCTTGTTATCCCAGAGCCCACGACTTGGCCGTTGTCATTCAAGGCGAGTGCCTCGTCGTCGGTCCCGTTCCCCAGCGTGCCTAGGTCGATCATGGGGCCAGGAGCCGTCCAGAAAAATGGGTGGGTGTCACCATTGGCGTCGTTGCTGGTGCCCACGACCTGACCGGAGCCATTGATGGCATAGGCCTCGGCACTCACGTCGCCGGGTAGATGGCCCAGGTCAACCATGCCTGCCGAAGCGCTCCACAGGAAGGCGTGATCGACGCCGTCGGAACTCTGGGCGGTGCCTACTACTTGTCCGTTGTCGTTGACCGCCTCGGCTCGGCTGTAGGAGTATCCGGGCGCGAGCGGAACCATTGGACCTGGCGCGGTCCAGGAGAAGGCCTCCGTTTGGCTGGTCGTCAAAGAAATGCTGTAGCCAACCACCTGGCCAATGCTGTTGATGCCGGTGGCGGCAGAGATGTCGTCGCCCGGGAGGACCCCTAAGTCGGTCATGCCGCCGCTCTGGCTCCACATGAAGGCGTGAGACCGAAGAGACGGTGTTTGGCTCTCGCCGGCGACTTGGCCGGAGTCGTTGACATCGAACTGGTAGCAACCGCAGGTCCCGCTGACTCCCGGAATCAGGTCGGTCGAATTGCCGCCCAGGGTGCCGATATCGGTCATCACGCCGCCCTTGGAAGTCCAATAGAACACCCTCGACGCGCCTGAAGCCAGGCAACTCTGGCCCACCACGTCCCCGTTGCTGAGCACACGATCGGCCTCGGAATGGCCGCAGCCGAGGTTGCCGAGGGATACCACCGGGGGAGTCAGATACGCCCAGGTATCACTGAGGGTGGCCCCGGCACTGGTACCACCAAAGATGACCGTTTGGCCAGTGTCAGGTTGGTAGGCGAAGGCCGCGCCATCCCGACCGGAAGGTGAAGTCGGAGGCTGCAGCTGGGTCCAGCTGACCCCGTCCCAAGCCCATGTATCGGCGAGGTCAGAGCCGGCGCTGGACCCACCAAAGAGGATCAACTGACCAGTCCCAGCGTCATAGCCGGCGACGGCGCCGTCCCGCGCGGGCGGGCTGGTCGCCGGGGTGTCCTCAACCCAGTTGTTATTGCTTCCGTCCCAGGTCCACGTGTCGGACAGATCAGCGCCGTTGGCCATTCCGCCGAAGAGGACTAGTGCGCCGGTGACCGGATCCGTGCCGAGCGTGGCCCCGTGTCTGGCAGGTGGGACGGTCGCCGGACTCAGCTGGTTCCATCTGTTCCCGTTCCATGTCCACGTGTCGGACAAATCAGCACCGTTGGCCGTCCCACCGAAGAGAATCAACTGGTGGGTGGCCGTGTCGTAGGCCATCGCTGCGCTGTCGCGAGCCGGAGGGGCTGCCTGCGGAGGAGACGCGACTTGGCTCCAGGCGCTGCCGTTCAGCTCCCAGGTATCCGCCATGTCTGTGCCGTTGCTGCTTCCCCCAAACAGCAATAGGTAGGTCTGCGCGCCTCGCACGAACTTGGCCATCGCGGCCCCGTGCCTAGCGGCAGGACTCGGATTCGAGGACGTCCCGCCGCGCGATAGTAGATACCACCCGTCACACGGCCTGTCGCAGCCCGTCCCGTCCCACAACCACAAGTCGGAGAGGTCAGTCGTCCCGTCGCTGCCTCCAAACATCATCACCCCATGGATCGCTGGGGAGTAGGCCATCGCGGCCCCGCTCCGCGCTGCCGGAAACTGCGTGGGCGTTATCTGTACCCACGGAGGACTGGACGAGCCAGCCGCCACAGCCGGCGCGGATTGGTGCAGCCCCATTGGCGCCAGGGCTCCAAGCACTCCGATGGCCACCGCGGTCCCGATCCGAGTCACCCGTCCGCTGAGGCGTCGGCCCCGCGACAACCGCAGACTCTGACGGCGATCTTCGAAACTCATTTTCCCGGCCCTTCGCCGCGATCCACTCGATACGGACGCAACGATTGTCAACGGTCCCGAGCTGATTAGACAGGACCAATTCACGAATGGTCTTCGGAGACTAGAGTGTCAATGGCCGGTCTGGAGGGTTCGTACCCCCTCGCCCTCATCAGTGACTCGCGGCACGACCAGGAAGCTGGGCATCGGTTCGACCGGACGCAATCAAGCCCCCATGGCCGAGGGCGCGGTGGCGACCGGCTCACGGCATTGATTGCTGTCGACGGCCTGCGGCCGCACGAGACTGTCCGTTCCGTAGTCGAGCCTCTTAGAGCTCGTCCAGGAGTCCTTGCCGTCGCCGGGGGCACTCGTCGGAGCTTGAGGGACAGATGTCACTTGAGGGACAGATGTCGTCGGCACGGACGCTTGCGATCTGCGCAGATCAGGATTCGGTCGGTTTGCGGGCTATCAATAGGAACCGACGCTGGCGGACGACCACGGGTGAACGTCGCATCATGACGTGGAGCCGTTGCAGGATCCCGCGGAACTCGACGTGATGAAACTCTGGCATGATCCAAGGAACGGCCCGGAGGTACCAGATGAGCGCGCCAACATCGGCGAAGGCCTGATGCTCTTCTCCTCTTTGCCCCACGATCACCTGGAAGCCCACCTCGCTCACCTGCGCCCCCGCCAGGCTCAGCCAGCTCTCCGGATCGGCGGGAGGATCGAGTTCCAGGGCCGCATAAAGGTCGTCGTAGCTGTGGTGGTCGACCTGCTGGGTGACGAACAGCCCTCCGGGCGCCAGGACTCGGAAGACCTCGGAGGCAAGGAAAGCCTCGTGGCGGTTGCTGACCAGGTGGAATGCCCCGCTCCGGTAGGGCAGCCGGCCACGGACGCCGTCCTGGTTGAAGTTGTCCGCTGCGCCTTCGTCCTGAACAACCGGGACCTTCAAGCCAGCCAGGTTGGTCGCCGCCACTCGAACGTTGGGTGGCCAAGCCTCATTAGCGACCGTGAAGCTCGCCCTGGCGGTAAGTCGGGACAAAACCTCGCCACCGCCCGTTCCCATGTCCAATATCCGGGCGCGATCTCGGGCGAGGTCGGCCACGACCCGGGGATAGGACCATGGCAGGGTGGCCACCACGGCCGCGCGGGGGCGTAGCCAGGAAAAGTCCCAGCCCTTGAGAGAGCGGTGCAGTGCCTCGTCACGAAGTTCGTCGTAGCGAGGCAGCCGGTCGTCTCCTGCGATCAGTGGTTCTAGTAGTTCTGCCGCCTCCTCCTCGACGGAGCTCTGAGGACGGTCGGCATCCAGTGTGAAACTCGCCCAGGGAGCCCGGCGGAGGAGTCGCCGAGCCCGGCCATCGGTGAGGGAGAAGAACTGGGCCAGGGAAGCCAGGTCAGTGACCTGCTGAGCGCCAGCCCAGCTCTGCGCCCGCTCGATCATCGCCTCCAGCCAGCCTTCACCCTCCCGCGCAGCCGCCCGGGGAATGGAGTCCTGGGCCGGCCCGACCAGATGCACCTGGAGCAACTCGAAGCTCTCAGCTGCCTCTGCCAAGCGGTCAAGGAAAGCAGAGGTGTCCTCGTCGCTGTATCCCCAGGCGAACAGGGAGGCAAGGAAGGGGAACAGGGCGTCTTGGACATAGACGTCAGCCTCTGCGGCCCGGCAGGAGTCCAGATACCGTGCGGCGGCGTCTAGCACCACATCGAGAGAGGGGCGGTTCCCAGCGCGCCAGATGCCGATGAGGTCGGCGAACTCAGCTCGTTCCAGGATGTCGTCCTCCTCGAACAGCTCTACTCGAAGACCCCGGTCGCGCCAGCGTCGGGCCAGCCCGGCGGCGAGGCTCGACTTGCCGAGACCGGGAGCGGCCCCGCTGATCATGATCAGTTTCTGGCGAGCCATTTGTTGGACGTTATGTCTGGAGGGTCGGTGCTCGGGGAGGGCCACCCCTGGAGGTTCATGACGCCTTTCTGCCCGGCGCCCGGTGGGAGATGGCCTATTGCGGCTTGGGTGTCTAGAAGAGTAGGATCCTAGTATGGTAGCGCGCAGCGACCTGAGGCAGTTCAACGTCTACCTGCCTGCTGACCTCATTCGGGACGTCAAGCATCACGCCGTCGATACAGAGCAGTCGCTGTCCGCCATTGTCCAAGAAGCGCTTCGGCGATATCTCGCCGGGTCACAGGAGGAGGGGAAGCATGGCCACTGAAGGCATCGAGGGGTTTGTCGTTCACACCAGGAACTACGGGGCCACCGCGTCGTTCTGGGCCTCTCTCGGGTTCAAGAATGTCTTCGAGACAGACCACGGGTCGGGGACCTGGGAGCATCCCGCGGGCGGACCGTTTGTGTTCATCCAGGAACAACACGACACCGAGTTGCACTGGACGCCGATCCTAAAGGTCGCCGATTCGTCGAGCTTCGCCCCCGAGCGGCCGATGACCTTCGAGGAGAGCTTCCATCCGGAACACTGGGGCGTGATGGCAGCCGTGATTGTCGACCCCGACGGTCGTCGGGTTGGTCTCCAAGCACCCCTGCCTGAGGGCGTGGTAGCGCCAGACGCAGATCAGCATCATGGCGAGAAGTACGGACCGCACTGACCAGGCTCCTTACTCGTCTGGGAGACTCGGGGCGAGTGTGGCGCGGCGCCGGCGGCCGAGCTCTCCCGCCTTCTCCTTTCCTACCGGCACGAGGTTCGGCGCGACCAATAAACCGAGACGGGCCCGGAGTCCTCGCCAGCGCGGCTCCGGTGATGCGCTCTGGTGCGCGGTGGTCCAGGTGAGGCTCCCTGACTGCGGGGGTCGGGAGGAGCGGCGTCGGGCGTTCCGGTGATCGCACCCTCGACCGTTTACGATCTGGAGCGAGACGGACCCGGGGGTTGCGAGTGGCTACGCCGGCTGGAGATCGCTACGACTGGTTCGTCAGCAAGGTGCTCGACGGCACCTTCGACGAGGACGCGGCCAAGGAAGGTTTCTCCGAACGTTTCCTCGCCGAGGTCCCATACCAACGGCTCCAGGCCGGCTTGGACCAGGGTCTGGCTCAGATCCTCAGCCGACCAGTTACGGGCCGCCAAGACCAGGACTTGTCGGTCGAGGTCGTCTATGACGACATGGTCGCCTCGGCGCGTGTAGAGCCGCAGCCGCCCACCGATTCACGGGACTGCTCATCACCGCCCTCTCCAAGCCCCTCGAGGACTCTCGCCTGGCTGATCCGCCCTGGGCGTTGGACGGCGATGCCTTGACGGTCAGCGAGGTCCTCCGAGCCGAGTACCGCTCCCAGGGATGGGTCGGAGTCGTGGCCGCGGGCTTCGCCGGGGACGGCGGACGCCGGTTGTGGCGACTGGCCGGGGGCTTCTCGGACCTGGAGGCCGGCCGAGCCGCGTCCTGGCACGACCGCATGCTGGCCGGGTCCATCACCAAGCTGTTGACCGCCACCGCCGCCCTGCAGCTGATAGGCGAGGGCGCCTTGCGCCTGGACGAATCTGCCAACACCTACCTGCGGCGGCTCAAGCTGGCCGACGAGCGGGTCACGATCCGCCACCTCCTGACCCATACCGGAGGAGTCTCTTCGGACTTCGAGCACTTCGCCGACGCGGCGCCGGACTCGCCAGCGACCGTCCTGGGCGATGTCGTGAAGGTGGATTTTGAACCCGGCACGTCGCGGGTCTATAGCAACGGGGGCTACACGGTGCTGGGCGAGGTCATCGCCGGGGCCTGTGCCTCCGACATCCCTCGGGTCCTGACCGAGCGGGTCCTCGGGCCCCTCGGAATGTCCTCGTCCTCCCTAGCGACGATCTGGCCGGACGACGTCGGCCCCGGCTATGAGGTCACCGATGGCCGGGCCGAAGCGGTGGCTCGCAAGGTTCCCAGTGTGCCGGCGGCCGGAGGCCTTTGCACCACCCTGGAGGACCTCGCTCACTTCGTGGCCGGCTGGCGAGGACTGTTGCCGGCTGGCCTGGCCGAAGAGGCGTTGTCGCCCCAGGCCGAGCGGGACGGCGGCGGCCACCAGGGGTTTGGGTGGCTCCTGGCCCGGAGCGACGCAGGGCCGATTGTCGGCCACGGAGGTGGCGTACTGGGCTTCAGCTCGTCGCTCCTCTGGATGCCAGAGAGTGGTCTGTGTTCGATCCTGATGACCAACCGGGTGGGAGCAGCCGAGGCGGCAAACCTGAAGCTCCTTCAGGCGATCGGTGCCGACGTGGTCTGGTAGGGGGGGCCCGCCGATTTGCGAGCGTTTACCGCGGCCATCGAGCTGGCCATCGGTCACGCCGATCCGCAGGAAGTCCTTGTCGTCGCCGGCAAGGGAGCGGAGGGCTACCAGGAGGTGAGCGGCCGGCGCCATCCATTCAGCCGACGCCGAGGTGGTCAGGGGCCGCATTACGACCAGGTAGGGCGACCCGGCTCGGCATCACCCGCGCGCCGACGACTGACAATAAAGCGCCGCTCCGCTCTCGCCGGACCGAGTGTTGCGATTTCGGGACGTTGGCATATGGATCGGTGACCCGGGCACCCTGTCGGCGGCTCAGTGGGACTGTGCCGGGCCTATCGTGTTTCCACTCAACCGGGGATCGATAACGATTTTGGCGTGCTGGCCGGGACTCCCGAGTTCGTCGAAGGCCGTTCCGACGCCCTCCAGCCCTACGGAGCCGGTGACCAGCGGACCGGCCTTGACCTTGCCGTCGGCGAGCATGCGCAGGGTGTCGTGGAACTCGAGTGGGGTGTAGCCGACGGCGAACCGCAGATCTAGCTCCTTGTTGATGGCGACGGCGGGGCGGAAGGTGTCGGGCTGCATGCACACACCGGCAATCACCACTCGTGAACCTAAGGGTGCGGTCGTCAAGATGCTCTCGATGACTCCGGGAAGACCTACGCACTCGAAGATCACCGGGCGCTTGGGCTTGGTGGCCCCGAGGCTCTCGAGCACCCGCAGGCTGAGGTCCCAGGGCAATGGCAGCTGGCGGAGCTTCTTCATGGCCCCGAGCCCAGCCAGGGCGCCGGCCGACATCGAGGTGGCGTAACCCCGTCCGGACAGTGCTGAGATGGGTGAACCCTCGGCTGGGTCGACCACGACATCGGCCCCACAGGCGCTCGCCAGGGCCCGCCGACCGGCTGAGAAGTCGCTGGCCACGACGGTGGACACGCCCGATGCCTTGAGCATGGCGATGACGGCCAGCCCGACCGGACCGCACCCGATGACGACGGCTGCGTCTTTCCTGGCTATCTCCGATCGGCGGACAGCGTGAAGGGCCACGGCCATGGGCTCGGTGAGGGCCGCCAACTCCGTGGTCAGGCCGTCGGGTATCCGGAACATGAAGGCCTCTTCAACCAGGACCGCTTCGGCATAGGCGCCGGGAGCATGGCTGGACAGACCGATCGGGTGGATGTCGCGGCCGTTCGTCCGAAGCGGCAGGGCCACCACGGCTGCGCCGAGGGGGACCTTGCGGGAGGCGTCTTGCCCGTAACCGGCGACCCGGCCGGTGAACTCGTGGCCGAAGACCACCTGTTGGGATGAGCGGGCGAAGCCGGCGTAGCCGACCTCGGCCAGGACATCTGCCTGGGCGTCGGCGTGGTGGCGGGCGTGAAGATCCGAGCCGCAGATCCCACAGCCCGTGACCTCTAAGAGGACCTGGCCGGGACCAGGCTGAGGGTCGGCCAGCTCCACCACCTCGAGGTTGCCGTCCTGGCAGGCGACGGCCCTCATCGGGCCACCAGCGCGAGCTCGAAGGCGGGCAAAGACTCGATGAATGGATCGAGGAGCTTCCGGGCTTGGCCAGCCGTCCTATGCCCGTGGAGCGCGGGCACCTGAACGCGGCCATCAAAGCCGAGTTGGGTGACCAGCCTGAAACGGCCTACCGGGTCTTCACCGGTGAGGGACGGATCCAGAATCTCCTTCCAGGCCCGTGGCAGGTAGCGGTGGCGGGGGCTGTCGGATCGCTCCAGGGCATCCTCGGAGGCCTCGCTCCGCTGGGCTACTTCCAGGCGCGACACGTTGAAGTCCTCGATCACCGGGGTCATGCCGTCCTCCCACCGTTACTATTAGACGTAGAGTCAGTATAGGGTCGGCGGACCAAAGCAGTGACGGGATGGGCTCATGGGCCGGACGGCAGAGGACAAGACCGCTTCCGGGAACTCCCGCGGGCGCGAACTCCGATCGCGGCGTCGCCTGGGCGTGGAGGAGCGTCAGAGGGAACTGCTCCGAGCCTGTCTGGCTCTCATCGGGACTCGACCTTGGGAGGACGTCTCGATGGAGGAGGTGGCATCTCTAGCCGGTGCCTCCAAGCCGCTCCTCTACTACTACTTCCCGACGAAGTCCGACTTATACCTGGCGGCGGTGCACTTTGCGGCCGAGGAGCTAAGGACGGCGAGCACTGTCTTGGAAGACCTGCCGCCCGCCGTCGCCTTGCAACGCTCGCTCGAAGCGCATGTCGACTGGATCGACGTCAATGCCGATGCCTACCGCGCCGTCCTGCAGGGCGGGCTCAGCTCGGATCCCGACGTCCAGGCCATCATCGAAGCTTCCCGGGCCGACGTGGTGGCCCGCCTGGCGCGGGGCTTCGGGATCCGCAAGTTGACCCCGGCCCCGCGCACCGTCCTGCGGGGGTGGGTCGGGTTCCTGGAAGGTGCCTGCCTCGACTGGCTGGCCAATCGAGACCTGTCCAAGCGGCGCCTGGTTGAGATCCTGGCGGCGTCGGTACCGGCGGCGATGACGGCCGCTCAGCATTAGCCGCCTGGGTCCAGGGTCGGCGATGGCCGAGGTCCCCGAACCGTGTGGGGATACCGGTTGTGCTAGCGTAAGTAGCACTATGTTGCTGGTGTCACTGGACCCGAACGATGACACCCCCCTCCACGAGCAGGCGGCGGGCTCGATCCGACGGGCGATCATCGAGGGCCAATGCAAGCCGGGTGACCGCCTGCCACCGGCACGAGACCTTGCCGCGGCATTGGGGGTCAACGCCAACACCGTCCTTCGGGCGCTGCGGGCCTTGAGGGACGAGGGCGCGCTGGAGTTCCGGCGGGGCCGGGGCATCACGGTGGCCTCCGGCGCGGGCGGAAGAGCCGAACTGGTGACCCGAGCCAAGGAGCTGGCCCGCCTGGCCCGTCGTCAGGGGCTCAGCCGGGAGGAGCTGATCGAGATGATCCGGGAGCTGCGATGACCACCGAGCCGGCCAAAGTCTTCGTGGCCAGGGTGTCCAATCCGGCGGTGTTCGCCACCTTAACCGGACTGATATTCCTGGACACGGCCAATCGGGCTGCCTACATCCGTGGTCGGCGCTTCGGGCCCATCGGAGCCTACCGACCGAAGCATCCGGAATGGCCGCTCGGTCGCCGGGTCTGGACCAGCGTGGTCATCGGCGTGGTCGGCCTCATGGCGTCGTTCAGCATCAGGGTGGTGGCCGGACCTGACGGATTGTCCGTGGGCTTCGGGCCCTGGGGTTGGCCGGTGCGCCACATACCCATCGCCAGGATCCGCTCGGTGCGGGTGCAGGAGGGCAAGGCTCTGCCCCTCTTCGGCTATGGCTACCGGGCCCTGCCCGGACACACCCGGGTAGTGGTCCGCAGCGGACCCGTTCTGGTGGTGGAGATGACCGACGGTGCCAGCTTCGGGGTCACCATTGGCCCCGGGGCGGGACAAGCGGCGGAGGCGATCAATGCGGCCATCGCCGGGGCGGACTGGGGCAGTGTGGCGAAGCCCGTAGCACCGCCCGAAATCGATCCCTTGCCGGAGGCCCCCAGGGGCGAGTGACGCTGCCAGGGTGGCGCTGCTGACGATCAAGAAATTCCCCCACCAGAGGGGCGGGACGATCAGCTAATTCCCCCACCCCTCGATCAGCTTCCCCCACCCGGTCCTCCGAACTGAAAGCTCTCTGACGTCCAGACCGGACGAAGG
>Ga0209810_1005303_pt1 | contig 11769 bp, 11 predicted proteins | sample Coa_R1_7_FD_187159 | JGI IMG/M metagenome (GOLD analysis project Ga0209810, IMG submission 187159) | Surface soil microbial communities from Centralia Pennsylvania, which are recovering from an underground coalmine fire - Coalmine... | ecosystem: Environmental > Terrestrial > Soil > Unclassified...
TACCGCGACTTCAATCTGCCGCAGAATGTTCACGATCTGCTCCGGCGTGTGCTTCCGTGCCTTGCCCATTTCAGGCTCCTTCCATACCAGTTTGTCTCATCTCATCTGGTACAGATTTTGCCGGGCACTCCACTTCTATTTTCCTGCTCAGTCTCACAAAAGATGCTCATTCGGATATCCGCTTGCCGCAGCCGATGGAGGAGATGATTGCCGGCAGCGGCGCGATTTCGCAGGTTTCGCTGGAGCCCTTCGGCGTTGCCGTATTATCGGCGGCGAAGACCAGGTAATCAGAATGTTTGGGGATTCTAAATCGTAGACGGAAGGTTTTATCGCGTTCAGGGGAGATATGGACAGACGGACATTTAACAAGCTGGCAGGCCTTACCGGTATTGGTGCGCTGACGAGGGTTGTGGACGCGAATGCCGCACCCCTCATAAAAGAAGAAGACATGCCGCCGGATGCGTCACGCGAATTGATCCTGGAAGATGACATGGTTCTTGCAGCCTTTGACCGGCGCACAGGAGCGCTCACCCGCTTGCATCGCAAGTCGAGTGGCTGGGCGATTCAGCGGCGGCCCGAACTGGGCTTGTCCTTCCGCATGTTATCTCCTGTGCCGAACCGCAGAGATAACTTCGTGTTGGGGCAGAAGCAGGTTACCGCGAGCGCGGAAAAGATTTCTGACCGGGAGGCGCGCTTTGCATGGAAGAACCTAGTCAGCGAGCACGGCGGCGTATTGCCTATGACGTTCTCCGCGACGGTGACGCTCGATCATGGCGCGCTTACGTTCGCAGGCAATCTTGTCAATCATTCGGATGTGACGGTGGAGACGATTGACTATCCGTATCTCGGCGATCTCAGCGCTCCGATGCCGGATGGCTCACTGCGCACCGATCATATGTGGTACGGCAATATGGTTGGCGACGAGATTCATCCTCGCTTCTTCAATGGCGAGGGATATTGGAGAGTCAAGTATCCGCGCAGGACGATCGATTCCAAGCAGAGCCTGTATTGCCTGATCCAGGCGCCGGACCAGGGGTTGTACGTGGCGGTGCATGATGCCACTTTGCCTTACCTTACGCAATTTACCTTTGAGCAGCATCCGGCCGTCATTGATTCCGTCACGAACATCGTGCCTTCTACGGACAGCATTTCCGGCCTGCCGGTTCATCTGGAGTTCAGCGCGTGCCATTTTGTCTTCGCGCAGCCGCATTCGACCAAAGCTCTCGCTCCTATCGTGTTTTGTACCTATAGCGGCGACTGGCATTCTGGCGTCGATGTCTATACCGAGTGGCGCAAGACATGGTTCAAGGAGCCGAGGCTTCCGGAGTGGGTAAAGGATGTGCATTCATGGCTGCAGTTGCAGGTGAATGGCGCAGAAGAGGATTACAGCATCAAGTACCGGAACCTTCAGCCCTATATTGACGAATGTGCTGCGAACAACGTTGAGGCGATCCAGCTCGTAGGGTGGAACAACGGCGGTCAGGACCGTGGCGACCCCTCACAGGATATCGATCCCAACCTTGGCACATGGCAGGAGCTGCGGGATGCCATCGCGTATGCCCAGGGCAAGGGCATAAAGATGATTCTGTTTGGCAAGCTCTACTGGGCCGACCTGACTACGAAGTGGTATAAGGATGAGCTTTACAAGTATGCCGCGACCGATCCATATGGCATCCCGTATGAGACGAACGGCTACAGCTACACGACAACCACGCAGCTTGCAGGCATCAATAACCGCCGCCGCGCGATCATGGATGTACAGTCGCAGGCATACCGTGACGTTGCGACCAGAGAGTTTGAAAAGATTCTGGCTCTCGGCGCCGCAGGCTGGCTTTTCGATGAGGTATGTCATCATGGCCCAGTCGAATATTCGTTCAGCCCGGACCACGGCTATGCGCCGCCTCGCTTTATCTATGGCGGGGATATGCCTTTGGCGCAGCAATTCCGCGAAGCCGCCGACAAGGTGAATCCCGATTACATCTTTGCCGGGGAAGGGCCGCAGGACTGGCTCATGCAGTATTATCCGGTTTCATACTTCCGCATTGGCGATGGCTCGCGGCCTGTCGCTAGGTATATCGATCCCTATGCTCCTCTGGTTGTCGCTGCTACAGGAATCGATGATCGTGAGAAGCTAAATCTGATTCTGATGAATCGATATGTCATCAGTTATGAGCCTTATAACTTCAAAGGTCATGTCGCAGATTTCCCTCTGACGCTCGCGTATGGAAAGAAAATCGACGCGCTGCGCCGCAAGTACAGGCAATGGATATGGGACGCGGAATTCGGGGACACGCTGGGAGCCACAGTAACCGGTGACGGCCCCGTGCGTTATGGAGTTTTCGGCAGAGAAAATGACCGCCGCGCAGTCGTTGTCGTCAATCCCCATGCTCATAAGGTGTTAACGGCTACAGTGAAGCTGCCCAATCCCAGGCAGCTTGTCGTTGCCACGCCGGAGCAGCAGGAAGCCCAGCCCACGTCAGGCACTGTACGCATTCCTCCGCGGTCGGCTGCTGTCATGATGGAGCAGTGAGAGAAGTCGTAATGAATCAGATATCTCGGGCCTGGCGCAGGAGTCGTCAGCGCTCGCCAGCGGTTATGGATTGGGCCGCCGCCGCGGGCGGAAACGCAGCGTATAAAAACCGCCCAGTGCGATGAGCAGTCCGCCGCCCCAAAGGTTCAGATGATTGCTTGCCAGCACGACAGGAGCGGGATGCGAAAACTGGATAATTCCAACTGCCAGAATGATGATGCCGTAAATCAATAGCAGCATGCCGATAAAGAACCATACGGGCAGCACGTGTTGTCTCGACATAAAGTAAATCCTTTTCCTGTAGATCACACAGTACGAGCGGTTTTTGTTTTACCATCAGCCTCAAGCAATTGCATCATCCGTATTCATTACCAGAACGTCCATTGCAGGATGCCAAAGAAGATGCCTACTCCTATGGCCCAGAACATCGGCCTCTTATAGAGAGGCACGTCGCCGTCGCTGGGATATTGGTATAGCCATAGACCACGCCCGCCAATTGCTCTTTGGGTTTAGGCTCCGTAAAAAGGCTCACGCCGATCGTTACCCCAACGCAAATAAGCCATGACCAGAGCGCGCGGTACAGGTTCTCCGCCATGGGTTTTGCATCAGGAGAGAGCGCTACATAGCGCAGCCACTCAGGATGAAGAACAACCGCGGTATACATTGCGACCGATGAGACGGTTCCCGCAAAGAGGCCCCAGAAGCCGCCCTTCGGCGTTGCGCGTTTCCACAGCATGCCGAGGATGACGGTGCCGAACAAAGGGGCGATAAAGAAACTTACCAAAGCCTGCATGTAATCCATGATGCTTTTGAAGTGCGTTACCAGGTAAGCGGTTCCGATACTGACGGCAACTTTCAGCATGGTGCACCAGCGGCCCACGAGAACGTAATGTTTGTCAGTGGCACGTTTGTGGATGTAAGGGCGGTAGATGTCGTAGGTCCACACGGTGGCGAAGGCGCTTACATTACCGGCCATGCCGGACATAAATCCGGCGATGAGCGCCGTTATGCCAAGACCCAGCAGCCCCGGGCCGCAATAGCGGGCCAGCATGAGCGGAAGAACTTCGTTATAACTGTGCAGCCCTGGACGCATCGAGCTTTCTGGAACGAGGATGAAGGGAAGAATGCCCAGGGCCAGAAGCCCGGGCAGGATTACGATCGCTGGCACGATCATCTTGAAGTAGAAAGCGATGATCGGCGCCATTTTTGCCGATCGCAGGTCCTTCGCCGCCATTGCGCGCTGCACGACAAGAAAATCGGTTGTCCAATATCCGAAGGCGATCACGCCTCCAAGCCCAAACACAACGCCTGTCCAATGGACGCTCATCGGGTTGTCCTTGAAGTGCCCCAGCGTGCTGCACAGATGAACGTAGTTGCTATTCATCCGCGCGCTGATTCTGGCTGTCAGGCCGGACCAGCCGCCGGCCTCGATCATGCCCGTGATCGGAATGGCAAGCGCGCCCAGCCCGATCAGGAAGAACTGCAGAACTTCATTGAAGATTGCCGAGTAGAGTCCTCCCAGCGCCACATAGATAGCCACGGTGATCGATGAAATCCAGATGCTGAAGTGAATGTTCCAGCGCCCAGGACTACCTTCATGACCAGCGCCATCGCATACATATTGGTGCCGGACATGAGCACCGTCATGAACGCGAAGGAAATGCCGCTGAGCGCGCGGGTAGCTTCGCCGTAACGAAGCTGCAGATAGCCCGGCACGGAATGGGTATTGGAGATGTAGTAGAACGGCATCATCACCAAGCCCAGAAAGATCATGGAAGGGAAAGCGGCAATCCAGTAAAAGTGCGTCGCAAGAATGCAGGCCCAACTCATCTCAAGCGGCAGATGCCTTCAATTCTCGAAGATGCCGACAACCTTCTATCTCCACGGATGCGGACGCTGCTGACCGAGCTTCGATACGCATGGGAGAAGTTGGAAGAGCAGATCGCAGCAACAAATCGGGAACTCGCTGAGTTTGCAAAGAAGGAAGAGGGATGTCGCCGGTTGCTGACTGTTCCGGGCATAGGGCCGCTCACCGCGACAGCGCTTACGGCAGCCATCGGCAATGGCGCGGCTTTCTGCAAAAGCCGGGATCTGGCAGCTTGGCTCGGCTTGGTTCCAAGACAACATTCCACTGGAGGCAAGGCCAGATTGTTGAGTATCAGTAAGCGAGGCGATCCGTACCTGCGAAAACTGTTCATCCACGGCGCCCGTGCCGTGTTGGCAAGGATCAAGCGGGAAGAGCACCAATTTGGCAACTGGCTTGATAGGCTTGAAGCACGATCATCGCGGAATGTCGTTATCGTCGCAATAGCTAATAAACTTGCACGTATCGCCTGGGCGGTCCTGACTAAAGGCACGGTGTATTGTGCGGCCGCCAGCACGTAAGGAAAGATGGAAATCGCATTGCGATTCCCACTTTCCCTTACGACGGCTACGACGACGGGTTCATATCAGGTTTGCAAACAGATTCGATGATGGCTGAACAGGTCCCTCCGGCCCACCTTGAACCTTCATGGAGATAGGGTCTTCAGTTGAGACCGCTTCTGTAATTAGGAGAAGGCGGGCGTGGATTCCATCATGGCTCGAAGCTGATTCAATGCTTCACTCAGAAGCTGTATACATAGCAGCAGACCGCTTTTGTCATCGGAGATAGTGCTTGCAATCAGGCGACGGACCATACATATCTCCATGAAATCCTCAAGTCGCAGCATCCTCCATCCTCCCGGATCAGAATGTCGCCGCTTGGCCTCTACCGTGGATTTTTCAAACGCCACTATCGAGGATTATTAAGACGGCGCTAACAGGCATCGAACTGGGCGAAGCCATCCCCGATCCAGTGCATGACTGGAACTGCCATCGAATTTCCAAGGGCCTTATAGCGGGGACCATCGGCAGCCGGCCCGCCGCGATAATCGACCAGGGTGTAATCGTCGGGAATCCCTGCAGGCGTTCGCACTGCGTGGAGTCAGGTAGCGCACGGCCATCTGCGGCGTCATCACGCCATCGGCCCGTCCGCCTGCGCCGCCGCGTTGAAGGGTCCTGGCTATATCGGTCGATGTGGTAAGTTTAGGATCAGCGTTTATATAGGCCGCAGCACCTGCTGTAAAGATGGCATGTTTCGTTCAAAACGTACAGGTCCTGGTTCATCCATCTCATGCAAGAGGCGATCGGAGAAAATTTTGGCAAATGTGTAAATGGATTGCATGGGATTTGCGCCCACGGACGTCGGAAAGATGCTGCTGTCCATGACATATAAGTTTGGAATCTCCTGCTGCGTCATCATATTCCAGACACGTTGCCTGGTTGATACCACAGAGGTAGCCGCAGAGCTTCCGCTCTTGTTTGTCGACTGTAGGTGAGCAGAGGTAAGGAGTGTACGGTTGGGTGTAAATTGCAGGTTCTTCTCGACCAGGTCCGCCTGCTCTATGGAGGTGAGGTAACAGCCCGCCATTGGATCAAACTGCTCCAGTCCCAGAAAATTTTCGTTGGAGGGAAGGATGACTTCTTTTGCTCCGGCGAGGAACATCATACGGATAGCGAGCGCCGCGCCAGTCCTGAAACGCTGTTTGTCTTCCTTGCTCAATGTGTAATCCAGCGCGACCGAACCATCCTCATTCAGGCGCACGCGGTTATCGTCAGAAGGCGTGTCCACTAGCATGACACCAAAACCTGCAGACTGGTTAAAGTTTGTGATTCGGTCATAAACTTGTTTTCCTGTTCCTGGAATCAGCAGCGCGCCATAGGCTGGGAGACCGGACATCGTTTCGAAGATGAAGCCGGGGGCAACTCCAAAAGCATCGAGAAAGGTGGCGCTGTCAAGACCCTCCAGCAAGTTGATGCGTTCATTGAAGACACCTATAAGCGGCAGAGAAGGATGCATGATAAGCCCGCGCCCGATTCTGGGATTATTCAGTGCCGGCACTTTTTTGGCGGTGTTGAGAAGAATGCGCGCTGAACCAATCGCTCCGGCCGAGAGGACCACGTTCTTGGCATAGATAGAAACCAGGCTCCCGGGCACAATGCCTAATCGGCAGGGATCAACGATCGTGTTCCCATAAGTTGTCCAAGGCGTATTCGCCAGCAGCGAAACTCCTGTAGCATACACGCTGCCGTCGGACCCTTCCGGCGTAAACAATATCTCCTGCACGACCATATCAGGAATCACGCTTAAGGGGTTCTGTGTGTCTGTCATTGCGGGCAGCACCAACTGACGTGCCGCATCACGCTTCTGGGTCACGGGCGAAGGAGACAGGTCTTGAGGAAAGCGGTTCAGATGATAGAGCGATGGATTCACTCCGAGAGCTACAGCCCCGTCCCACAAGGCGCGGTTGTCTCGATTCAGCTCGCACTGTGTCACTTCCCGCGTGCCGATTGCGTTACGCACCCACTGGTAGGCAGCTGCCATGCGTTCTTGGGTATAAAACCGGCCATCTATCCATCCCCGTTCAATCCAGTCGGCAATGCGCGCCTGGATGGTTCCTTCGAGCGGGGAAAAGGCGAGATCAATGTTGACTGTAGTGCCACCTCCCACAGCCTGACCGCTGCGCACCAATATCCCATTGTCAGAGGTTGCCGCAGCATTGTTCTTATACATCAGGGACGAATAGCTCATGGTGTTCATCGAACCCCACACGACAAACGGCCCTTGCTCAACAAGAACAACCTTCTTTCCGGCTTTTTGTAATTCTGCGGCCACAGTGGCCCCGCCAGGGCCGCTGCCTACGATGAGGTAATCTATGACTCCATCTTTCGCGGAAATGGTTTTTGTGGTCGCATCATAGGTCAGCCAGCTCGGAGGTACATCCGGGTAGTTCAGTTTGGAGTAAATAGTAATATCATCTACAAACGTTCTTGGGATCCCGATTGCCGTAAGCGGGACTGCCAACGGCAGGTCCCAGATACCGGACAGATATGCCTCGCGGATCTGCATGGCGATCCTGACCGACTCGGGGCCGCACTCGCCTTCGAAGAAATATGACAGAACCTGCGTTGCGATATCTGCTGCTACACCTCCTATACCACCAGGCGTGGATAGAAATGCTTGGACCGATGAGTTCCTTGATTTCTTCAAGCATTCATAGAAAGGAAGATTGGTGGGGGCCGTCATTGCTTCCAGAATTCCTAGGAAGGGTGACTGGCCGAATTCTGAAAGCATGGCCGCGTTTACCTGGCCTGCGATTTCCTCAATTTCCGGGCGTATCCGCGGAGGAATGGATAACTGCCGGAATGGAAACCAAAGCTCGAAAAGAAGCGCATGCGTCTGTGCCACCGCAGCAGGAACTACTGGGGCTGTTCCCATAAAACCTCGCTCACGTGATTTTTCGGGCAACAACGATCCGGGTAAACAGGCATGTATTTCAGTGAAATTGAACAGATAATAATTTGTCTGCTATAGTAATCCCGCAATTCAAAGACCGGCAATAAGCCGGCTGTAATGGATGAATAGACTGTAAATTGACTTATCTTATAACTGCCGTGGTTAAGTGATGTTCCTTCTGTAAAAATCTGCCTGTTGCTCAGCTTTCAGAATTTGGTCTGAATGGAGCAACCATGACAAATCGTACATGGCCGGAAGAGGCCGTTATGATGACACTTGCTGGAATTGCCTATTTCAGCGATATTGGCGGCCAACTGAAAAATGCCAATTACGCGACTCAAGGCGACTGGTCGGTTGTCTGGGGGCCATGCGATGATTCTTACGGCAATCTCGCTTATGTAGCCAAAAGCGCAGCGACGGGAAAATATGCGCTCGTCATACGCGGCAGTGAAACCAACATCAGCTTCGACACGATTTACAACTGGTTCTACAACCTTTATGTGACATGGCAGAACTCCTGGCCATATTTCCCTACCCAACCGAAGGCCATGATTTCTTATGGTTCCTGGGTACAGGCGAGCCATCTCACGACTGCTTCCTGGAACGGGCAGACATTGGGCGAATTTCTTACCCAGAGCCTTCCTAAAGATGCAGTTCTTGCCTTGGCTGGACACAGCTTGGGCGGCAATCTGGTTACGGTCTTGGCTTCATGGATTTCATTCCTTCGTGGACCGGACGGCAGCAAGCCGGACCTCAATACGGAGGTCTACACTTTTGCCGCTCCTAGCGCTGGGAATATTCAGTTTGCCGATGGTTTCAATGCACGGTTTCCTAATAGCTATCGCTATTGGAATACTCTTGATGCTGTGCCTTGTGCCTGGGACCGCCTGCTTGCTCTGAACTCTCTTTATGAGGGCATCGGTATTCCGACGCCAGCGTGGATACAGGACACGGTATATACGCTTGAGGGGCTGCTGTTGGCCAGCGAGTGGGATTATGGTTCTTATTATCAGCAACCGAATGGAAATGGTAATCCACTAACCGGCAGCATGTCCCCGCTGACCAATAATTATCTGACGGAAGTCACCTATCAGCACGGAGTCAACGTCTATCTGGGACTGCTTCATGCGCCTTTATTGTTGCCAGACAAAGGTCTGTTCACAGGAGTGCTTCGGGCTGGGACTTATCTGGCCCGTCCAGTCCCGCATGAGCGCAAAGTTCTGGACAAGCCCGTTCCGCGACCGATTACAGGATTGGATAACCCGGGATTTTCAGGAATGCGGATATCGCCTTTGAGTCGGCATTCACAGGCCCGATGTGGATTTTAGCACTTCAGCATTTCTCTTTAGGGTGCACTGCCTAGAAGATTGATTCTTCGAAAATTCTTTCCGGCATCTCCCGTGTATGCCACGCCTTCCAGCACGAAAGGAGACAGTCAGGAATGGGGCTCAATCAGAATGCCCTCCACTTGAGGGCAAGCAATTCGCTCACTCGCAGCCCCGTCAGCGCCGCCACCAGAACAGCGGTGTGCGTCGGCTCTTCGAGATGCAGCAGCAGTTCTTCCATCTCGTCGAGCGTCAGCACAACGGGAACCTCCATCCGCTTGGCGCTCTGACGCACATGCGTAATCGGATTCCGGTCGTGCCACTCCCAGCGGAGAGCGTGATTGAAGACGGCGTGCATGATGTTTCGTATTTTTGCCTTGCTGCTGTTGGCAAGATCGAGCGACCGCAGCCACTCTTCCACGGCAACTGACTTCACATCCTTCAGGCGGTAGTTTCCCCAACGAGGCAGAATCCACTTCCTGAAGTAGCCTTTATAGGTTTCGCAGGTTGCGAAGGTTTTGCCGGAAGCCTCATGCAGTTCCTTTTCCTTATAGTGTTCAACCAACGTCTGAACATCGAGCGGTTCAAGGCCAAAGCCCGGGCTTTCTGCGTTGATGTTGACCAGAAGCGAAGCCACGGCACGTTTTGCCGCTGCTTCGTTCGGGTATTGCTCCAGACTGCCAACCACCAGACTGCGGCGCCTGCGGCTGCCATCGGCCATAGATTCATACCAGCGGTATTCCCAGGCGCGCTGGCCGCGCTTGCGCTCCGCAAGCTGGAGAGACCGGGCATCCAGGCTCACGCGCCACCACCTACTATTTACCCGGTGACTTTGTATCTTCTCCGAATCTGCCGAACGCGAAGCATGTTGACCACTGGTACCAGCTATCGGGCGTCGATGTACTTGCGTCACCCGGCGCGGCTTCTATCGTGGTACTCGGCGATTCAATTACCGACGGGCATGCGAGCACCACAAACGGAAACATTCGCTGGACGGATGTTCTCGCTGAGCGGTTGCAGGTCCTCGCCTCTACCCATTCCATCGGCGTGCTCAATCAGGGATCGGTGGGAATCACTTACTCACCGATGGACTCGGTCCCAACGCCTTGGCTCGCGTAGATCGCGATGTGCTGGCTCAAGCCGGTGTCCACTGGCTCGTCGTCTTCGAAGGCGTCAATGACCTGGGTGGACTCACTCGCACCGGCGAAGTTTCCGCAGCCGATCACAGCGCATTGGTGAGCCGCATACTGTCTGCATATCAGCAGATCATCCTTCGCGTACACACGCACGGCATTTGAGTAATCGGCGCAACCATCACGCCACATGCCGGTTCCGGTTACTATCACCCGGGGCCGGCCAACGAGAGTGACCGGCAGGTTATCAACGCCTGGATTCGTGCCCCCGGCCACTTCGATGATGTCATTGATTTCGACAGGGCCCTGTGTGATCCCGCCCAGCCCGATCGCCTGTTGCCGGCGTACGACTGCGGCGATCATTTGCATCCCAATCCAGCCGGCTACAAAGCCATGGGAGATTCCGTTCCACTTACGCTATTCGCGAGGTAAGAGCAAAAGCGAAGCCCGATGCTCTGAGTTCTTCAGGCATTTGGGTTTCAGCATCCCAATCCCGCCCTAAATAGAAGGCTCGGGTGCAAGACGCGATCGGATGGTCACCTTTCTTTCCCCGAACTGGCTATGCCGCGCGGTAAGCACGATCTCTCCGGGGACGGTGTTAGCACGCACCCACACTGCGGTCGCGCCGCCATGAAGCGCAACGAGATTTTCACCCACCAACACGGCTGGACCGTCGAGCGTAATTGATATCGGGTCGTTGCAAAGTGGACGGATCGCTCCGTATTCGTCAGTTATACAAAACGAAACCCGAGTGGCATCAGAACCGTCAGCCATCAGCTCTTCGTCGTCAGCAGCGATCGTAAACTTCTGGTCGATCCCCTTGCCGGAGCAGGTTTTCGAAATGACAAGCTTGCCGCCCACATAGCCATCCATGCGCAGATCGCCCCAGTCATCGTTGCCCTCAGGCAAAGTAAGAAAGAAGGGCGGATACGCAAGATGGGGAAACTGGTCGCGCGCAGGCTTGAGGCGGATGACCGGCTTAGCTACGCCGTCGCGGACGATAGAGCATTGAATTTCTTCGCAGTTTGAGCAGATGATCTCGTTTGAGAAGCCGCCGGGCTCGTCGTTCTCCGCGAAATGAAAGCCGGGTTCAAGGACCGCCTCTTCCCGCGGGGAACATTGTGAGCGAAAGAAATCGGCCGCTGGCTTCGGATTGCGGAATGTATCCATCACCCCGTGATAGCAGATGTGATCTCCCGCGCCGAAGTCCTCGTGGGTTTGATAGTCGAAGGCACACCAGCCTAGATGTGAGGTTTCAATAGGTTGTCCATCTGATCGAGAACTGGGAAGCTGAGTTTGCGAAGCAAAGCGACTCAGGAGACCAGATGGACTGTCATCAGAATGCCCGACCGACGCTGCGCAGTCGAGAGTTGTTGATCCGGAAAGTGGTTGAGCAGGGATGCACGCTGAAGCAGGCCGCGGCCTGCTTCAGCGTGAGCGCGAAAACGGCGGCTAAATGGGTTC
>Ga0209810_1005306_pt1 | contig 11765 bp, 8 predicted proteins | sample Coa_R1_7_FD_187159 | JGI IMG/M metagenome (GOLD analysis project Ga0209810, IMG submission 187159) | Surface soil microbial communities from Centralia Pennsylvania, which are recovering from an underground coalmine fire - Coalmine... | ecosystem: Environmental > Terrestrial > Soil > Unclassified ...
GCCACCAGGGGGATGGAGTCCATCATGGCGTCGGTCAGGGGCGTGACCAGGTTGGTGCCGCCCGGCCCGGAGGTGGCCAGGCACACGCCGACCCGGCCGCTGACCTGGGCGTAGCCTTCGGCGGCGTGGCCGGCCGCCTGCTCGTGGCGCATGAGCACGTGGCGGATGGAGGAGCCGACCAGCGCGTCGTAGGCGGGCATGATGGCCCCGCCCGGGATGCCGAAGACCACCTGGACGCCCTCCTCCTCGAGGGCCGTGAACAGGACCTCCGCACCGGTCGTTGACATGTCCTCGAGACCTCCTCCGGGGGTCCTCGATCCGCGTGGCCGGTGTCGGAAAAAACAAAAACCGCCATTCGGGCGGCTGCGGCACGCAGAAGGAGGACCCCTGCGTGCCTAGATAATCGAAATCGCGATGATGGACGCGCCGGCTCCCAGGAGCTCGGGGATCTGGCCGGGGCGGGCGTAGCTGTCCATCGTCGTGCGCTCAGTGTAGCAGGGATGGCGCCGGCGGGCTCGGGACGGTCACGGCGGTCGCGCCCTGGCCGGCCGCCTCCGGTCAGTCGGGGTGGAGGGCCTCCCGCACCGCCGTGCCGCACTCGTCCAACAGGTCGTGGGCGCGGTCGATGAAGGCCCCCAGCCGGATGAAGCCGTGGATCATCCCCCGGTACTCGCTGAGCCGGACCTCGACGCCCGCGGCCCGAAGCCGCTCGGCGAAGGCCACCCCCTCGTCGCGCAAGGGGTCGTACTCGCACACCACCACCAGCGCCGGCGCCACCCCGGCCAGGTCGGGGGCACGCAGGGGAGAGGCCTCGGGCTGCCAGCCCTCGGCGTCGCCCAGGTAGCACCGCCAGTAGTGGCGCATGGCGGCCGTGGTCAGCCCGTACTCCTGCCCGTTGTCGCGGTAGGAGCGGGTGTCGAAGGCGTGGTCGGTGACCGGGTAGACCAGGACCTGCAGCGCCAGGGGAAGGCCTGCGTCCCTGGCCCGCAGGGCCACCACCGCCGCCAGATTGCCGCCGGCGCTGTCGCCCGCCACCGCCGTCCGGGGGGAGTGCTCCAGCGCCCAGCGGCTCACCGCCCAGGCGTCCTCGACGGCGGCGGGGAAGGGATGCTCGGGGGCGAGCCGGTAGTCGACCGAGACCACCCGGCAGCGGGCCCGGTTGGCCAGGGACCGACACACCCCGTCGTGGGTGTTCACCGAGCCCACCACCCAGCCGCCGCCGTGGAGGTAGACGAGGACGGGGGGTGGCGCGGGGTCGTCGAGGGCCGGGGTGTAGACGCGCACGGGCACGCCCTCGATGCTGGCGTCCTCGATCGCAGCCACCTCCTCCTTGGGGCCGAAGAGGACGTCGGCGCCGGCCTCGCTCTGCCGACGGGCGTCCTCGGGGGGCTGCTCCTCGACCGGGGGGAGGCCCAGGGAGGCGACGTGCTCCAGGTATCGCTTCGCCTGCGGGTCCAGTGGCATGGCCTCAGCCTAACGCCCCGGGCCGGGGGCCGGGTGGGGGCGGCCCTGGCGGGAGTTTCCGCGGCACGAGCCTGAGGGAGTGCTCGGCTCGAAGTCGCGATCGCCGGCGTGGACGGCGATCTCCCGTCGGTCCTGATTCCGCTCTGGTCACCCCCCACAGGTGCTCCCCTGGTACCTGATATCTGGAGATTTGCCATCCCTGATCCAGTTGATGGCGGCTGGCCACGGACCAGACCGCGACCCATCTCCAGCGCTCGAAGCGCTCCTACTGACCGAGCACGACGTCGAGCAGCACCCGCTGCCCCGTTCGTCGTGGCCTAGGCCAGCAGCATCCTTCCCCGGCTCCACTCGGCCTCGTCGGCAGATGGATCGCGTCCAGGAACCGCACCAGCAGCTCGACCTCGCCCAAGCCCTGGGCGTGGAAGGCCCAGCAGCGCATCCGCAGCTCTTTGGTGATCTCGTACACCGTGGCCTTCGATAGCTGGCCCAGCCCTACCTCCTCGACCAGGCTCTCGATGTCACGATCCGACAGGCCGCACCCGGGCGCCGATGATCAGCGCCTCCAGCGGCCGGGTCCGCACCGCCGTTCGTCCGTTCGGGAGTACGCGGTTCACGAACCGCTCGGCCGCGCCCCGGATCTGCGGCACCTGGATCTCCAGCTCACCCTCGGCCGTCTGCATCCACTTGGCCGGTTGCCGTTCCGCCAGCCCCGCGCCTCCGTCGTCCGCTTGTGCCGCGCCCGGCCGAGGAGGGCGTCCACCTCCTCCCCGACCGCCCGGTGAGCGCCAGCCGCTTGATCTCGGCCAGCCTCACGGCATTCGCCAGGCCCTTGGCCAGGAGCCGCTCGATGGCTGCTTCCAGCTCGACGCTCGGCGCGACGTACCGGTCCCATGCCACCGCCCGCCAGCTCTACGGCCCGGTTGCCACCTTCATGATCCGTTCCCGCGCCCGGCGGGTAGCCGAACATCCACCCGGATGCGGGTGGTGACCCTCGGCACCAATGGGGCTCCCCGTCGAGACGCGTCTCGGGGACCCCATCGCAGAGAGCTCCGATGGGGTCCCCGTGGAGGTGGGCGATCCTCGGCCAGCAGGATGGCGCCCTGAGGCAGCTCGGAGGCACCCCATCGGAACCGGTTCCGATGGGGACCCCTTCCAGGCCCGGGGCTCGGCCAGCCGGCGTCGGAGGCGCGCTTCAAGCCGGGGACTGCCCAGCCGCGGCCGCCCCGACCGGGGTCGGTCTCCGAGCCCCGCGATGCCCGCACGGGTGCCGCGCTGGATCCAACGGCGCACGGTGGAGGGGTCATGGCCGAAGCGCTCGGCGATGGTGGGAGCCGGGTAGCCCTCACGGGACATCAGGACCATGACCAGGCGCAGGGGGAGGCGGAGGGGACCGTGGAGGAGGGCCAGGAGCCGGGCTCGACCATCATGGGTGGGCGGTACGAAGACTCCAACTCGTGGTGGCCTCGTGGTTGGGTTGGTGATTGCCACGAGGCAACTTCGTTTTGGTCGCCGCACTCACCCGGTAGGTGGCCGGTCCCTTACGCGCAAGGCCTCTGGCCCCCCGCTCAGACCTTGCGCAACCGGACCTCCTGGACCGAGTGGTCCCGGGCCTTGCGCAGGACCAGCCAGGCCCGGTCACGGGTGGGCCGGATGTTCTCCCGGAGGTTGACGCCGTTGATCTCCGCCCAGATGCGTCGGGCGGTAGCGATGGCCTCGGCGGTGGACAGGTCGGCGTACCGGCGGAAGTAGGAGCGGGGGTCGCGGAAGGCGGTGTCGCGCAGGGTCAGGAACCGCTCGACGTACCAGCGCTCGATGTCCTCCTCCTCGGCGTCGAGGTAGATCGAGAAGTCGAAGTAGTCGGACACGAAGGCCCGGATCGCCCTCCGGCGGGCGCCGTCCGGCGTCTGGAGCACGTTCAGCCCCTCCAGCAGGACGATGTCCGGGCGGTGGACCACCAGTTCCTCGCCGGGGACGATGTCGTAGATGAGGTGGGAGTAGACCGGGGCGCGCACCTCCTCGACCCCCGACTTCAGCTCGGCCATGAAGCGCATCAGCCGCCGGAGGTCGTAGCTCTCCGGGAAGCCCTTGCGGTTCATCAGCCCCCGTTCCTCCAGCACCTGGTTGGGGTAGAGGAAGCCATCGGTGGTGACCAGGTCCACCCGGGGGTGGTTGGGCCAGCGGGCGAGGAGCGCCCGGAGGATGCGGGCGAAGGTGCTCTTGCCCACGGCCACGCTGCCCGCGATCCCGATCACGTAGGGAACCGGATGGGCCGGCTTGCCGAGGAAGGTGTCGGTCACCTGGTGCAGGCCCTGGGCCGCCCCGACGTAGAGGTTCAGCAGGCGGGAGAGGGGCAGGTAGACCTCCGCCACCTCCTCCAGCGACACCTCCTCGTTGACGCCGCGTAGGGTGCGGAGGTCCTCGTCGGTGAGGGTCAGCGGGGTGGCGGCGCGGAGCCGTGCCCACTCCTCGCGGCTGAAGATCTCGTAGGGCGAGAAGCCCGGATCGGCGCAGCGCTCGGCCACCTCGCCTGGAAGCTAACCAGATTCGGGACCTCCGCTGCGCGGCCGCCTATGCTCGATCGGGTCATGGCTCCCCGCACCTACACCCCGGAGGAGGCGAACGCGGCCCTGGACCGCGTTCGTCCGCTGGTGGCCAGGATCTCGGCCTCGATGGCGCACCTGCCCGAGCTCCAGGAGGAGGTCCGCACCGCCGAGTACCGGATGCGCCGCACGCCCGGACTCGGAGCGGAGGCCTTCGAGCGCGCCCGTGCCGACCTCCGTGCCGCCGAGGAGGCCGTGCTCGAGGCGCTGGCCGGCCTGGAGGAGCTGGGCGTGCGGCTGAAGGACCCCTGGCTGGGGCTGGTGGACTTCCTCTCCTATCGCGAGGGGGAGCTGGTCGAGCTCTGCTGGCGGCTGGGGGAGGACCGCGTCCGCTACTGGCACCGCATCGGCGACGGCTACCCCGGACGACGTCCGCTCTGAGGCTCCCGACCGCCCTCCGGACGGGCGCCCGGCGACCCCGGCCGGGGGGTCAGGCGAGGGGCTCACCCGCGGCCGGCCGCGACCGGGCCGGGTCCTGGTGCTGGCCCAGGGCCGTGCGCACGGCCCGGGCCAGTCCCTCGGGGTCGAGACCGTGCTCGGCCAGGATCTCCGCCGGTCGGCCGTGGGGCAGGAACCGATCCGGCAGGGCCGAGATCCGCACCCGATCCGCCAGCCCGTGCGGGGCCAGCGCCTCCAGCACCGCCGACCCGAAGCCACCGGTGCCGACGTTGTCCTCGGCCGTGATCAGGACCCGGTGGCGGGGCGCCCACTCGGTCACCAGGCGGGGGTCGACGGGCTTCAGCCAGCGGGCGTTCACCACCCCGCAGGCGATGCCCTCGGCGGCCAGTCGGTCGGCGGCCACGCAGGCGACCTCGACCATGCGCCCGATGGCGAGGATGCAGGCCTCCTCGCCGCGACGCACCTCCTCCCAGCGGCCGACCGGCAACGGCTCCACGGGCAGGTCGGGGGTCGAGGGCGCCGTTCCCTTGGGGAAGCGGATGGCGACCGGGCCGTCCATGGCCAGTGCGGTCTCCAGGAGCGCGCACAGCTCGGTGGCGTCGGCCGGCGCGGCGATGCGGAGGTTGGGGATCAGGCGCAGGTAGCTGAGGTCGAAGACCCCGTGGTGGGAGGGGCCGTCGTGGCCCGTGACCCCGGCCCGGTCGAGGACGAAGACGACCGGGAGGCGGTGCAGGCAGACGTCCATGATGGTCTGGTCGAAGGCGCGCTGGAGGAAGGTCGAGTAGATGCACACGATGGGCCGCTTCCCGGCCAGCGCCAGCCCGGCGGCGAAGGTGACCGCGTGCTGCTCGCAGATGCCCACGTCGAAGAAGCGGTCCGGGAACTCCCGGGCGAACCCGAGCAGGCCGGTGGACGAGGCCATGGCGGCGGTGATGGCGACCACGTCCGGGTGGCGGGCCCCGGCCGAGAGCACCGCTTCGGCGAAGACGTCGGTGTAGGTGAGCTCCGTCCGGCGCGGGCGTCCGGTGAGCGGGTCGGTCTGGGCGCTCACCTGGTGCAGCTTGTCGACGGCGTCGTCGATGGCGGGCCCGTACCCCCGCCCCTTCTCGGTCACCACGTGCACCACCGTGGGCACCCCGAGTCGTTTGGCCCGGCGGAACAGGTCCTCCATCGCCTGCACGTCGTGGCCGTCGCAGGGACCGACGTACTTGAGGCCCAGGCTGTCGAAGACCGTGTTCGGCTGCAGGAGCTGCTTCAGCGACTCCTTGACCCGGAAGGCCGCCTCCTCGGCCTGGGCGCCGAACCGGGGCAGGTCCCGCAGCCGGTGGGCGATCTCCTCCTTGAGGCGCTCGTAGCGGGGGTCGAACTGCAGCTGGGCCAGGTGGCGGGCCAGCCCTCCGACCGTGGGGGCGTACGAGCGCCCGTTGTCGTTGATGACGATGATCAGGTTGGGCGGCCGCAGGTGCGCGATCTGGTTCAGGGCCTCGTAGGCCATGCCCCCGGTCAGGGCCCCGTCGCCGATCACCGCCACCACGTGGCCGGGCACCCGGTCGCGCAGCCTCGCCTCGGCCAGGCCGAGCGCGTAGGAGAGCGAGGTCGAGGCATGGCTGTTCTCGATCAGGTCGTGGGGGCTCTCGGACCGATTGGGGTAGCCGGAGAGGCCGCCGGGCTGACGCAGGGTCGAGAAGGCCCCGGCCCGGCCCGTCAGCAGCTTGTGGACGTAAGCCTGATGGCCGGTGTCCCAGACGATGGCCTCGTCCGGGCTCTGGAAGACCCGGTGGAGGGCGAGCGTCAGCTCGACCACGCCCAGGTTGGGGGAGAGGTGACCGCCGGTCGAGGAGATGTGGTGGACCAAGAACTCCCGGATCTCGGCGGCCAGCAGCTCGAGCTGATCGCGGTCGAGCCCCCGGACGTCGGCAGGTGAGCGGATCGCCTCCAGCACTTCCGTTAGCCTAACGGGCGGTGGCCGACATGAGTTCCGCCAATCGCACCAGCAGCCGAGTCCCCGTCCCCAGCGGGCCACGGGGCAGGGCGGTCAGCTCGGGGTTGTCGTTCCAGGCGCTGCCGGCGATGTCCAGGTGGAGCCACGGCCGTCCCTCCACGAAGGCGGAGAGGAAGAGCGCGGCGGTGATGGCCCCCGCCTCGCCGTAGAAGCCGTTCTTCAGGTCCGCGATCTGGCTCCTCAGCAGGGGGCGGTAGTCGGCGCAGAGCGGCATCCGCCAGATGCGCTCACCGGCGCGCTCGGCGGCGCGCCAGGCCAGGGTCCAGAGGGCGTCGTCGTTGGCCGTGGCCAGGGTGAGGGCGTGGCCGAGGGACTGAGCGGCGCTGCCGGTCAGGGTGGCCACGTCGACCAGGTGGGTCGCACCCCGTCGAATGGCCATGGCGAAGCCGTCGGCCAGGGCCAGCCGTCCCTCGGCGTCCGTGCTCACGATCTCGATGCTCTTGCCCGCCGCGCCCCTGACCACGTCGCCCGGCCGGGTGGCGTTGCCGCCGACCATGTTCTCGGCGGCGACGACGAGCCCGGTCACCGCCAGGGGCAGGCGCCAGGCCGCGATCACGTCCATGGCCGCCAGGACGGCGGCCGCCCCCGACATGTCCTTCTTCTGGCTCGTCATCCCTTGGGCGGTCTTGAGGCTCAACCCCCCGCTGTCGAAGGTGATCCCCTTGCCCACCAGGGCCAGGTGGGGGCCGCCTCCGACGGGGCCGGGGTGGTGCAGGCGGACCAGGTAGGGAGGACGGGTGGAAGCGGCCCCGACGGCCAGGAGCAGGCGGTACCCGCCCGCCTCCAGCTCCGAGGGGCCGAGGACCTCGACCTCCAGGTCGTGCCGGCGCGCGATCTCGAGCCCGATCCGGGCCAGGTCCTCGGGCGCCAGCTCCAGGGCGGGCAGGTTCTGCCACTCGCGGGCCCGGTTGGTGGCCTGGGCGAGCTGGACCGAGCGCGCCACCTCGTCGTCTCGGTCGAGGCCGAACCCGGCCAGGAGCAGCGCCTCCAGTGGGGGTGGCCGCTCGCCGGTGCGGTGGCTGCCGGCGTCGAAGGTGCCGAGCAGGCAGCCCTCCACCACTGCCTCCAGGTCGCCGGGGCCGAGCGGCGCCGCGCACACCACCGCCAGGCTCCGGTAACCGTGCTCCCGGCTCCAGTGGACCAACCCCTGGTGGGCCGACCGGAGTCGCTGGCCGTCCAGGTCGTCCGGCTCGCCCAACCCGTAGAGCATCAGCCGGCGGCCGGCGATGGCCCCTCTGGTGGGAAGCGCCAGGATCTCGCCCAGGTGACCCCGGTGCTCGCCCGAGCCGAGGACCTCCTCCAGCAGGCCCCCGACCGCCCGGTCGAGCTCGCGACCCCGGTCCTCCAGGGTGCCCGACGGAGTCACGGGCAGGGCCACGGCGTCCACCGGTAGCCGCGGGGGCGGCTCGGCCACGAGGGAGACATGGGTGTGGGGGGGCGTGTTCAGGTGGGCACCTCCGCTGCAGGATCGGGCCGGTGGCCTGGACCACCGTCTGGGCCTAGCCTAGTGGAGCCATACCCGCCCTCGTCGAAACCGAAGCGGGCACGAGTCAGGCCAGGCGCTCGGCGACCAGCTCCAGGACGTGGGCCACCCGCAGGTCGAAGCCGTGCCGTCTCGCCCCGGCCCGGATGTGCACCAGGCAGCCGGGGTTGTCCGAGGCCACCAGCGCCGCGCCGGTGGCGGCGATCGCGTCCAGCTTCCACTCCACCATGCGGTCGGCCACCCGCGGCCAGTCCAGGAGGAAGGTCCCGCCGAACCCGCAGCAGGCGGCCGTGTCGGGCAGGTCGACGACCTCGTAGCCGGCCAGCTCCAGGAGGCGACGGGGCTCCGAGAAGAGGCCGAGCTGACGCTTGCTCTGGCAGGAGTCGTGGTAGGCGACCCGGGTCCGGGGACGATCGGGCGGCCGCACCAGCTCGGGTCGGGACTCCAGCAGCTCGAGCGAGAAGCGGGTGGAGTCCCGGAGCCGAGCCCGCACCGTCGCCGCGGCCTCGGGGTCCGGGCCCCATTCGATCGAGTCGAGGGTCACGGCCCCGAAGCACGAGGCGGAGGGGGTGACGATGGGCCCGGCCGAGTCGGCCAGCGCACGCACCAGTCGCTGGAACAGCGCGGACCCCCGCTCGAAGTCGCCCGCGTTGCTGCAGATCAGCCCGCAGCACCACTGATCGCGGGGGAACTCGACCCGGTAACCGGCCGCGCGAAGGATCCTGGCCAGCGCCTCACCCGCCTCCGGTAGCACCCGGTCGACCAGGCAGGAGGCGAAGATCGTCGCCGGAGGCGGGGCGCCGTCCAGGGCGGGGTCGGTTCGGATCCGGGAGCGGAGGGGCGGCCTCGCCAGCGGGACCGGTCCCACCGGGAAGAGCCGGGCCAGTGGGGCGGCCAGGCTCATGGCCCCGTGGGCCACCCGATCGTGCGACCAGAGCTCCAGCAGGGCCCGCTTGAGGGGACGGGGTCGCTCCCGCCGTCGGTGCTCCAGGATCTGACGGGGCAGGGGGATGTCGACCGGGCAGATCTCCTGGCAGGCGTTGCACTGGGTGCAGAGCGTGTTGGGGAGCGCTGCCGCCTCCTGCCCGTGGTGGAAGGGTGTCAGGACCAGGCCGATGGGTCCGGTGTAGATGTGGCCGAAGACGTGGCCGCCGACGGCCATGAAGGCCGGGCAGGCGTTGGAGCAGGCCCCGCAGCGGATGCAGGTCAGGGCGTCGGCGAAGATGGGTTCGGCGAGCATGCGACTGCGACCGTTGTCGATCACCACGCAGTGCAGCTCGCGCGGGCCATGCGCCCCCATCACCGGGGTGAAGCCGATGTCCGAGGAGCGGGAGGGGCCGGTCACCCAGTTGACGTAACTGGTGATCGTCTGCCCGGTGCCGGAACGGGGCAGCATGCGCAGCAGCGCGACCGCGTCCTCCAGGGTCTCCACCACCTTGTCCATCCCGAAGACGGCGATGTGGACCCGGGGCAGGGTGACGGTGAGGTCGGCGTTGCCCTCGTTGGTGACGAGCACCACCGTGCCCGTCTCGGCGATGGCGGCGTTGGCCCCGCTGATCCCGACCGCGGCCTCGACGAACTTCTGGCGCAGCTCGCCCCTGGCGTGGGCCATGATGGCCTCGCGGTTCGCCTCCACGCCCAGCTCCCTCGCCCAGTCCTCGACCGTGAGGTGGATGGCGGGGGCGATCAGATGGCTCGGGCGCTGGCCCAGCCGCTGGACGATGTACTCGCCGAGGTCGGTCTCCACCACCTCCATCCCCAGCGACTCCAGGTAGGGGTTGAGCCCGATCTCCTCGGTCGCCATCGACTTGGACTTGGTCACGATCCCGGCCCCGGCCCGGCGGCAGATCTCGCCCACGATGCGCCGCGCCTCCTCGGCGTCAGCGGCCAGGTGAAAGGTGCCGCCGGCCGCCTCCAGCTGACGGCCGAAGGCCTCGACCAGCGCCGGCAGACGGGACAGGTTGGCCCGCCGGCGTCGCCTCAGCTCCTCCCGCCCGGCGGCGAAGTCGTAGACGGAAAAGGCCCGGTTGCGCCGCTCCCGGAGGCCGACCATGGCCTCGGTCAGGGCCCGCTGCAGCTCGACGTCGTCGAGGGCGGCGTCGACGCGCCGTCGGAAGCGACGGCGGCTCTCTCCTCTCAAGGCAGGCGGGCCGCCTCCTCCAGGATCCGGGCGACCCGCTCGGGGTCGTCGGTGGGCGGCTGGCAGGTGGTGCCGACACAGACCACGGTCGGGCCCCGATCGGCCCGCTCGATCACGGCGTAGGGGTGCACGGCCAGGGCGGCCCGGGCCAGCTCCGGGTTGGCGGTGGCGATCCGGACCGGCTCGCGCAGGGCCCGGTCCAGGGCCCGGGCGAAGCCGGCCGCCAGGATGCCGTGGCGCCGGGCCAGGCCGGCGACGGAGGCCAGGGCCCGCCGGGCTCGGTCCCGTAGCCCCAGCTCCGGATCGCCCAGCAAGGCGTCCAGCTCCATCAGGGCGATGGCGGCGACCGCGTTCTCGGGCAGCGGCTTGATCCGCTCCCGGAGCCGGCCCAGCTCCTCCCCTTCGGCTCGATCGAAGTAGCCGCCCAGCTCGGGGTCGCCGTAGGTGGTTTCCAGGAGCTGGGCCAGCTGCAGGGCACGGGTCCGCCAGACCTCCCCCAGGCCCGCGGCCAGGGCGCAGGTGGCGGCGCGCAGGCCCCAGACCTGGTCGCCGAGCTGGCCTCCGACCCGGTCGGTGTGCCCCAGGCCGCGTTCGGGATCGAACAGGCGTTGGAACAGCTGTTCCAGGAGCTGCCCTGCCTCCGCGCGGAGCCGGGGACGGCCCAGCCTCAGGTCCGCCTCCAGGTAGGCGACGGCCAGGGCACCGTTCCAGGCGGCGTAGACGCGGCGGTCGACGTAGGGGGGGCGTCGCCCGGAGCGGCCGGCGGCGTCCTCGCGGTAGTAGTCCTCGTCCGCGTCCTGGCTGCCGGCGTAGAGGCCGCTCTCGGGGTCCCGCAGCGTCGCCTCCAGGTAGCGGGTCGCGTGATCGAGGATCTCGCCCTGTCCGGTCGCCGCCAGGGCGGCGATCAGGCCGGCGTGGTCCTCGAGCATCTTCTCGTAGTGGGGGACGCTCCAGTCCTGGGTGGTCGAGTAGCGGAAGAAGCCGCCCTCGACGTGGTCGTACATGCCCCCGCCGGCCATCCGGGAGAGCGAGTACCGGGCCATCTCCATCAGCTCCGGCTCCCGCCGCAGCACCGACTGCTCGGCGAGGAAGCTCAGGGCCTCGGGGTGGGGGAACTTGGGGGCGGTGCCGAAGCCGCCGTGCTGCGGGTCGTAGGCGCCCTGGAGGGTACCGAGGATGCGATCGACCAGCCCCACCTCCAGCTCCCCGGTGCCGGCGGCGACGGCGGCCGCCGCCTGCCGCCGCCCCTCCAGGACCCGGGCCACGATCTCCGGGCGGTGGGTCCGGTAGTAGGAGCTCACGCGGGTCAGCGCGTTCAGCATCTGGTCGGGGGGCAGGTAGGTGCCTCCGGTCAGGACGTCGCCCTCGGGGGTGAGGAAGGCGGTGGTCGGCCAGCCGCCCATGTTGTAGCGCTGGTTGATGTCGGGCCGAACGTCGTTGTCGACCCGGATGGGCACGTACTCGCGGTTGATCAGATCGATCACCTGTGGATCGGAGTAGGTGGTCTCGTCCATCACGTGGCACCAGTGGCACCAGACGGCCGAGATCGAGAGCAGGATGGGTCGGTCCTCGGCTCGGGCCCGCTCGAAGGCCTCCGTCGACCAGGGTTGCCAGCGGATCTCGTGGGCACGATTCGGCCGCGGAGAGAAGTGGAAGTCCCCGCCTCCCTCGCCGCCG
>Ga0209810_1005307_pt1 | contig 11765 bp, 11 predicted proteins | sample Coa_R1_7_FD_187159 | JGI IMG/M metagenome (GOLD analysis project Ga0209810, IMG submission 187159) | Surface soil microbial communities from Centralia Pennsylvania, which are recovering from an underground coalmine fire - Coalmine... | ecosystem: Environmental > Terrestrial > Soil > Unclassified...
CGGATAGATGAGTGTCATCTGCCTGAGTGCCCATGATGTACCTCCTGGTTCCATTCCACGCTTGCTCGCTTGCTGCGGTGTACTGCTTCCGCTGTTCAGTATAGCATACTTCTTGACTGGCGGCTAGAAGGAAAGAAGTTGTCCGCTTTTTGGGGGATGGCATGAAGAATACAGGCGTGGAAGCAAAAGGGCAGCCGAGGAATGGAAACGACCAGAGCGGGCGTAATGGATGAAAGAAGGACAGCAGTGGGAACGAACAACGGTGGGGTGAGCCAGGTGGGAAGATATCTTCGTGGAGAGGTCACTGGGAAGAGCCAGGTGGGGGGAACTGGGACTATCATGAACAGTAGGGGTTCTCGATGCCCCGGCAAGGCCAGCAGGGCACCGGAGAAGCCCCCGCGCTTCATCCGTATCGAAAGCTATCCAGGAAGCAGGAGGTTTTCCCAATGAGTAACCTTATCCCCACCAGTCAGGTCGCAAGGAGCGACGCCCGCACTGCCAAACCCGAGCCGATTTTCTTTGACGACACGCGACATCATTTTAAGGCCATCGCCGGTTTCGATGTGGACAAAGCTGTCGAAGGGTTTCTGAGTCCCCTTTCTGTCATTCTTCAAGTGACCAGGCGCTGCAACTTCAACTGTTCCTTTTGCAGCGAAATCGTGCAACTGCCCGATCCTACCCTGGAGGAGTTGGATCTGATGCGGCAGCATCTGCAAGGGGTGCAGCGCATCTTTTTATCAGGGGGCGAACCACTCCTGAGAAAAGATTTCGTGGAGATTGCCGAGATGTTTTCCCGGGATTTCATCGTCGGCTTGCCGACCAACGCCACTGCGGGAAAAGCTCTTGCCCAAAGGCTGGTCGGAAAAGTTGCCTTCGTCAACATTGGCCTGGAAGGTCCTAGAAGCATCACCAATCGCGAACGCGGCGACTATAATAAGATCATGAAGGGCGTCTATGCCTTCTGGGAGGTCGGCCTGCCTTTATCCTTCTCCGCCGTGATGTATCGCTCGACGGTTGAGGGCTTGCCCTATCTTTATCAGATCGCCGATGTCTTTGGCGCTGGCAAAATCAAGCTGATCATGCCCATTCGCAAAGGGAATGGCCTCTACTTGAAAGAGGAGGAGTTTCTCAGCGAGGCAGAATATGAGGCTCTGTTCCACTCTCTCCTGGACCTGCGCGCCAGGTATGAGTGGACTCCTTCACTGCGCATGACGACCTGGACGCCAGAGAATGAGGGCTATTCCCTCCTGGTGTATCCCACCGGCCAAACCTACGCCTGGCCGGTCTATGATGCGCAGGAGAAAGTCGAGTACCTCGGCAATCTGAAAGAGGAAACGATTCAGGACATCTGGAAACACTATCGATTTAAGCGCAATCACTTGACGAAGTATCTGGGCCAGAGTATCCGCACAGCACAATAACGTTGACCTGTGCAAACAGCCTGCCGCATCTATGGGACAGGAGCGGCTCGCCGCAGTCGTCCTGGGGCGGGTGGGAAGGTGAATCAAACACAAGAAGGTGGAGAGATGAAATTGCATACAAAAGAGCTGCCCGTGAGAGATGGGCCGCTGATCGTGGGCTTCGACGTGGAGTGGACCAAGAATTATCAACAGAAGCGGGCCAATCGCGCCTTTTGCTTTTCTCTCGTCTGGGTGCGGGGCAAGCCGCCAGAGGATATTTCGACTCTGGAACGGACGTTGGCCTTCGGTTTCATCTCAGGATACGCCGAAGCTGAGGCGGAATGTCAGGACCTCTGCCTGCACGCTAACCGCTGCGTCGATCAGGTCCTCGCGTCAACCAACGTCGTCGTCGGCCACCAGTTCTCCAGCGATCTGAGTGTTCTTTTAGCCTGTAGTGAAGAGCGACTGCCAGCCGTCGAACGGCTGCAACAGGCATGGCGCACCAGGCGGCATCCTTTAGCGGAACGGGCGGTTGGCGTCTTTGATACCAGGTACGATCTGCCCACCTCCAACGGGGCAGCGAGCAACAAGCTTGTGCATGTGTGTCCTGCGTGGAACCTGCGGGTCACGCAACCAGAAATACAAGGTTCGATGACCAGAATGCAGCGAGATTTTTACCAGAACCACGCAGTGCTCATCCGGGAGAAGCTTGCCGTCTTAAATCTCCGGCACAGTTTGTCATCCGTGCTCTTATATCTCTTTCACCGTGATGCACGCCCAACGCGTCCAGTCAATATTAATACCATCCTGTACCATAATCTCTCCGAGCAGTTCGATTACGTGCGTTCTGATCATTTCAGGAGCTTGCTGCTCGAAGGATCGGCAGATGCCGATGCGGTGGGAGCGCCGGTGTGCGCGCAAGGAGTCGCGATATGACAATGCAATTTGGGCTGATGCTGCCGCAGGGATGGCGACAGGATCTAGTGGGTTGTGCCGATCCGGTGGCGGCCTATGAGACCATGACCCGCGTAGCGAAAGAAGCCGAGTCCCTGGGCTTTGCCTCGGTCTGGCTCTACGACCATTTCCATACGGTACCCAGTCCGACCCAGGCTACCACGTTTGAGTGCTGGACCAGTACGGCGGCCCTCGCCCGTGATACGACGCATGTGCGCATCGGGCAGATGGTCACATGCGCGGGCTATCGCCCCCCGGCGCTCCTCGCGAAAATGGCGAGTACCGTTGATGTCCTCAGTCATGGCCGGCTCACCCTGGGTCTGGGCGCCGGCTGGTATGAGCAGGAATATCGCGCCTATGGCTACGAGTATCCTGATGCGCCCATCCGCCTGCGGCATCTGCGTGAGACTATCGAGATCCTGTTCGCCATGTGGACCCAGGAAGAGGCCACCTTTGAAGGGAGGTATTTCCAGGTACGGGGCGCGATCAATCAGCCCAAAGGCGCACAACAGCCACACATCCCCTTGCTGATTGGTGGCAGCGGCGAGCAGGTCACGCTCAAGCTGGTGGCCCGGTATGCTGATGCCTGTAACATTGGGGGAGATGTCGCCAAGATCCGCCACAAGTTTGCGGTACTCAAAGCGTGGTGTGAGCGGATGGGCCGCGACTATGCCAGTATCAAGCGGACGGCGATGGTGGATCTGTGCGCTATTGGCGAAACCGCAGCGGCGGCGCGGGCCACGATCCCCTCTTTTTACCAGTCACAGATCGAACAGATGCATTCGCGCTGGCTCATTGGGACACCGGAGATGATCCGAGAGCGGGTGCATGAGTATGAAGCAGCAGGCGTGCAGGAACTCATCCTCTACTTCCCTGCTGCTCCACATCTGGAAGCGCTGCACCTGTTTGCTGAAGCATGTATCCAGGAGGAGTGAAGGAGGGAGGCACCTATGACATCAAGTGGTCTGTTAATCGCCGGGGTAGGATTACCCGGTGTCGGCAAATCCACGCTGCTTGCCGCCCTGGCTGAGCGCAATAGCTGGCAACGCTTTGTCGAACCAGAAGAAGCGCTCTGGCCCCAGGCTGCGCGGGATCACAGCCTGGCCGGCGTGTTCACGGCGCTGACCTGGTTCCGTGCGATGCGCGTCGCGAATCTGTACGCCGCTGCGCGTGCACGACAGGCAGGCCAGATCGCCATGATCGATTCGTACTATGATAAATTGATGACCTACTATATCAAAGAGCCGCAGATGGACTGGCTGGTCTCACCAGATGATCCCTATTATGATCTCCTCTTTCAAATGGCGCTCACCGACCATTTTTACTTGCCCACCGCCGATGTCATCATCCTCTTTACCGCGACCTTTGAGGATTGGGAACGCTGTATTAAAGCACGCCAGCGCCAGCTTGATGTCGAACGCGTCTTCCCGCGTGCCTTTCCGTTTCAAGACCATCTGCGGCGAGCGGTGCGCCAGGAAAGCGCGTGGAACGGAAGCCGTGTCGTGGTCTTTGAAAATCAGTTTGGCTCTATTGAGCGGGCGGTCGAAGACCTCGCGGCCCAGGTTGCCGCTGCACTCTAAGCGAGCGAAACTGTGAGACAGCATTTCTTCTTGAGGGGAGACCTTGAAGCCGATCTTCTTTCTTACAGGAAATAAGGACAAACTCCGTGAAGTCCGCGATTTGCTCCCAGATGTTCAAGGGATAGATATGGAGCTGATGGAGATTCAAGAGCTTGATCCACATAAGATCATCGCGGCAAAGTTGGCAGAAGCGCGGAGACACCAGTCCGGGGCCTTCATCGTAGAGGACACGTCGTTTTCTCTCGATGCGATGAACGGCCTGCCTGGACCGCTGGCGAAATGGTTTGTGAAGGCCATTGGCCTTGAAGGAATCTATCAGCTCACCGAAACCTTCGGGAGCGTGAGAGCGACAGCACGCACCATCATTGGCTATGCCGAGGAAAATGGCTCCATCCACTTTTTTGAAGGCGCACTTTCGGGAACAGTCGTCCCGCCTCGCGGCATGGGTGGCTTTGGGTGGGACCCTCTCTTTCAGCCGGATGGGCATGATAAGACCTTCGCCCAGATGACGCTGGAAGAAAAAAGCAGGTGCAGTATGCGTCGCCTTGCCATAGAAGGTTTACGAGGGTATCTTGAACAAAGTGAAGAAACTCAACAGCAGGCGAGCAGCGATCCAGTACGGAACCGCGAAGCAAGTGAAGAGAAAGCCGATCTGGAATCGTTGCATGACCCACGACATGCGCAATGAGGTGCTTTCGGGAGGTGAGATTGTCGCAGAAGGGCAGAGGGAAAACCTCGCCACCCCTGTTTTCTCAGAGAGTCGGCGAAGTTTGCCGTACAACTGCCCTTGAGACGAAAGGCAAGAACGTTGGTTGACACACCTATCAGCGCGAAGCTTTGTCCTGGAAGGCATTGATCACAATCGCATGGAGTTCCTGGTCCCCTGTCCAGACGGTGTGGTCGATGTGAGCAGGCCAAAGAACAGCATCGCCAGCCTGGACCTCGCACGTTTCCCCATCAGGGCCACCGATGCGCACATGTCCCTGTCCCTCAATGACCAGGAAGAGCATAGGATAGTCAGCAACATGTTCTTCCATTGAAGCTTGTGGATCAAAGTACATCACTTCTACCTGAAAACCAGTCTCCATGAGCAATGGCAGACCATTGAAGCGCCTGGCTACCTCTTCCTGCTGTTCGGGTGGGATCTCCGCGCGGTTCATCTGGATCATAGCACCGTAGAGACCTGGATGATTGCCGGGGATTTTGACTTTGCGATCAGGGCTGAACCGTCGAACTTGCATGAGCTTGTCTCGCTTTCTGTAGGTCTCTGCGCTCTCGAAGCGACAGAGGATGAGATCCTGCAAGCCTGGTGAATTGAGAAACATCCGATGGCTCCTCATCATACGCGAAAGAGCGAAAACGCACATCGGCCCTTTGGACGATGTATTTTGGGCATGGGTATGGTATACTAGAAAGAGAGGAAAGGAATAGGTGGGTTCTCCTCGTCTCTCCGGCTTTTTCTGGGTGGCTTCTCAGTATCAATCTATCCAGATTGTTGTTCTCTCTCCACCACGCTCAGGCCGAGCCAGCTCGCAAAGCGCTCCGGGATGCCGAACAGCTTGAACGTGAGTTGACCAGCCTGATCTGTTCGGGCATTGCGAGCGAGCCGCTCATCCCATGACAAACGGTTAGGAGTTCGCTGAACCCGAGAGATCATTGGAGAGGAAGAAGCAGCGGTTCTTTTTGAGAACTGGCTCCATCTGGACCTCCAGGTACTGGCGATGCAGACGCAGGCACGCTCGCCGCTGGTGTCGTCGGGGCCAGTCTCGCCAGAGGAGCGGAGCAGCACCTACTGGCAGAGGATGGAGCAGCACGCTCACCTGACGCGGTTTAGCCGTCGCGGCGCCATTCCATTGATACTGCTCGCGCAACGGACACGGAAGGCAAGCGCGAATGCTGGCCCCATACACCACGCGTAGGCTTCCATCGGCTTCTCGGCGGTGTTCATGTGGCAGGAGAGCGCTCCCTGCGGGGGCGGGGCAACGCAGCGTCCCATCCGGTTGGAAACGCCCGTTGCCGGGCTGCTTCTCGGGTCCCATCCACATCGAAGACGAGCCAGCGGTTCCCCTGCCGATCCCACAGTCCGGCGGAGTGCTCATCGGTGGAAAGACGGCGGGCCAGCAGATCTTCCAGAAAGAGCGTCCGCAGGGCTTCCACCGGTTCGGCGGGCAACGCGGCTAAAAAGCGGCTGAGCGTCGAGGCCGCAGGCAAGCTGGCGCGCCCGAACAAGGCTGTGAAGGCTGAAGCAAATGGATGTACGGCCTCGTAGAACCCTTCCAGGGTTCGCTCGCCACTGATCGCATAGCCGAAGAGTACAGCGAGAAAGTCCAGCACGTCGTAGCGTCCGAACCGCCGTCGCGCAAAACGCACCCCCGCGCTGATTTTGGTCAGGACACCGTGCGTGCGAAGGTAGCTACTGAGCAACACGACTTCCCCAAACCAGGCCGGCACGGCGGGAAGCGGATCAGGAGAAGTCTGAATAACAACAGTCGCCTGTTCGATCTCGGTCATGAAATCGCTTCCCTGAGCAGAGGTAACACCTCAGTAGTCACTCGCTCAAACTGCTGCTGCTGGTCAAAACCTGTAATCCGTAAGATCAGATGGGTCACGCCGGCATTGATCAGGTTTCGCAAGCGATCGGCGCATTGCTCAGGCGATCCAGAGGCCAACCAGTAGGCTTCGAGAAACTCTCGTGAATAGTCTTCAGCGGAGTGCTGGCAAAACAGGCCGCTCCGATTCTGACACGCCGGGTCTGCCCTGCCAGCGCTGCCAGCAGGACCAGTGCATCCACTCGTGGCTTCGCCAGGATCGAATCTCCCACCCAAACCGAGTCCCGGACGTCCGTTTCATCTACCTGTTGCGCCATCTGCACCATTTCCTGGATCGTTGTCGCTCCGATCATTACCCCTCGATTGCTTAACACCAGGCCAAAGCTGGCTGTGTTTCTTGACATCGGTGCTTTCTCCTTTGCCTAAACTGGTTTAATCAAGCTACTACCCACAAAAGAATTAGCCTGCGCCAGGTCCCTCGCGAACATCCGTGCTGCGAACAGCAGCCTCATACTCCTGTCGAATCTCGCTGACGCGTTGCTGATACCTTCGGCGTGCTTCTTGCAGTTCACCGTCCCCACCACGGGAAGCCGCTTGCTGCTCATAGATTTGCCATGCCAGGTCCAGTTGACGGTGATAGCGAGCCAGTGCCTCAGTTGCTCTGGTCAGCTTCTCCTCAAACAGCTCATAGGCACGGGCAAAAGCGGGATCAGAGGAAGGCATCTGGGCCTCCTCGTCTGGCGCTGCGATAACGGATGGAAGACGTTGTGCCTCAAAATCGTCCTGCTCCTCAATGTGATGGATGGTCTCCTGCAACCAGGCGATCTCCTGGTGCAGCCGTGCCAGGTTATGATCGATAACGAGTTGGGCATAAAGGCTTTCGCTCTTGACCAGGCTGCCGGGCTGTTCTGCCGTTTGCCAGAGCACCTGCTGGTGAAGAAGCTTCGCCAATGAGAGAGTCGCAAGCTGTCCAAAGAGGGCGTCAAGCTGATGGTGTAAGCGAGCCAGCACCTCTTCGCGGGAGACGAGATGGGCAAACGCGAGGGCAGCATCAAGGGGATCGTAGATGCGTCGCTCTGCCACATCAGAGAGCGTCGCACGGACCAGATCGATGAGATAGCTGCGTCCGTTCGGCGTCAAACGGTAGATGTGTCGATCAGGATAGTTCCCCTCGTGCTCGACGGCCTCTTCTTCGAGATAGCCTTCCTCCCGCAGTTTGCGCAAATGATAGTACAACCCACCACCGCTCAAACGGATATAGTCGGCAAAGTGCTGGCGGGCAATCGTCTGCTTCAATTCGTAGCCATACTGCGGTTGCTGGGCCAGGATGCCCAGAATGACGAGGCGATAGCTCATAGCGCTCCTTCCTGGCGATAGCTCCAGGCTATGATTGTCTTCTAGTTTGTCCAAACTAGAATGTAGAAACTATATACCTGATTGGGGAGGGATCTGTCAAGGGGTCAGCATCAGCCAGGAACGAAAGGGCAGTTCACAAGTAAAGATGAGCAGCATCTCTCTAGAAGTCCCAGGATGTCATGGAAATCCCTCTTGCCAGGCTCGTTGCGCATCTCGTGGGCCTGGCAAGTGAAGCGATGGAGGCCCAATCTCCGCGCGGCCATGACGGCATGGATCGCTCATCGGATAGGAAACGAGTCCACAGGCGGTAATCGAGCGTATTCATCTGAGAAGAGCGGTGGACACGAGCGGCTATCTCGTTGCGCCTCCCGTGGGATCAGGAAGTCTTCGTGCAGCGCGGAGGAGTCAGGGAGGAGTGGCTTCCCAGAAAAAAGGGGGATGGGCAGAGGATGGTAGGAATGCAGAGGGGCACGACGAGGCAAGGGGAGAGCCAACAGGGGAGCTACCTGGCTATCATGGGAAATGAGGCGACTCTGTTCTCATCGTCTTCTCGATAAAAACCCTTGAATTCCGGAGAGCCGATCAGTATCATTCAGGATTGATCTCTCAGAGAACCAGTGCTCAGGTGCAAGGAAGAATATTCATTGACATTGATAATACCATCGCGGGAAGAAATATCATCATTGATGATCGGTATAGTCCGCCGCTCTCGTCCTTCTAACAGCTTGTCGATGGGCAACACCCAGGATACTCACCCGATCAATGCAGGCAGATCCTTCATGTGCTTCATGAGAAGATAACCTTCATTGCTTTTCAAGCAGGATACTATTCCAGTGCAGTGCCATGGCCTCCGGGTTTTGCCACTGCCTTCCTGGGACGACCTGGATGCATTACTGGTTTCTCCTGATCTTCAGATCTGCCTTCCCTGACACCACCCGGCTCTTCTGAATGATGGCAAAAACCTCTGTGCATCGTTTAGCCCCACAGGGGGCCTTTCTGGAAGAGCGACGGTTGCTGTTGAGCGCCATCAACGGCGATCGTCGCTCCATTCACCCAACTGGCCGCCGGCGAGGCCACAAATACCACCACGCGGGCAATCTCCTCGGGCGTGCCTAAGCGGCCAAAGGGAAACTCCTGCCTTTGAAACTGCTCGAAGCGTTCGGGCTGGTGCTGCTGCATGCGTTCCCATCCGCCTCCGGGAAAGAGCACCGAGCCAGGACAGACGGTGTTAACACGAATGCGCAGCGGGGCCAACTCCAGCGCCAGGGCCTGACTCAAAAAGATCTCCGCCGCTTTGGCGCTGCCATATTGGAGAGAAGGCGACGGCTTGTACCCGGAGATGGAGGAAATGATGACAATGGAGCCTCCGCCGTACTGCTGGAGGTAGGGGATGGCCGCTCGACAGACCCGGACGGCATGGAAGAGATTGAGGTCAAAGGTTCCAAACCACTCTTCATCCGTCGAAGCCAGCAGGCCACGCCCTTTAGCGCCGCCCACATTGTTGACCACGATATCAAGCCTGCCCAACGCTTCGGCGCTTGCTGCCACAAAGCGCTCGATCTCCTCTCTCCGCGTCACATCGGCGACCTGCCCAAAGACGTGAACCGGGTAGACGCGCAAAGCAGAAAGCATCTGTTGAACACCTTCTTGCCCGCGAGCACAGAAGGCAACATGGGCGCCCTCTGCCGCAAAGGTGAGGGCGATAGCGCGCCCGATCCCCCGGCTCCCTCCGGTGATCAGTACGCCTTTGCCGTTTAGTCCCAGATCCATACATCCTGCTCCTCTTCACTGGCAAAATGGGCCTTTTCGGGGCCACCGGTCTTGCCTAAAAAGAAATCCAACAAGATAAGGGCCAGTCGATGCCCATTATCTACTGGATGCGGTGATGTAAAGCCACCAATTGTTCAGTCAAATGCCTGACACATGCTTCCTGGCTCCATCGCCCAAGATGATGATGTACCTCCTGGAGACGATGCATTACACGCGTAGATTGGGTACAGGCTACCAGGCGCAGCGCTTCTTCCGCCGCTGTACAGGCTGCTTCTATTTCTTCCCCTTGAGCAAACGCTAAAGCCAGATCACAGAAAAAGATGGCCGTTTGGCGGCGAGAAGATGTAGCTGCAACTGAAAGCGCAGTATGGAGCGCCTGTTGTGCCTTCCCTGGCTGATGCAGTTTCAGGTAGCACACTCCTTGAAAGCCAAAAAGAAGAGCAGGATCAAAACCAGTCCAATAAGGATCGTCTTCTGAGAGAATCTTGCTCTTGTGCTGTTCTGCTGCCTCTAAAGCCTTGAGGCTAGGTGTTTCCTGGTTCATCATGGCCCAGGCTTCGGCTTCATGGAGTGCCAACCAGACGGCAGTCACCGCTGATGTATCAGGTGAACACAATCGTCGAGCCTCTTGAAAAAAAGGGATGGCACGTTCAGGCTGTTTCTTCTCGATGAGAACAGAAGCCATCCGGGAGAAGACAACGGCATGCAATAGTGGATCAGCAGCCTGTCCGGCGGCTTGCAGGGCGGTAGAATAATATCCGTCAACAGCGAGATACTGATGATGGTCAAGCGAGATTTTGCCTGCCAATAGACTTATCTGGCTAGTCAGAGCATAGAGACGCTGTTCCAGGCTTGTTGGATAAGAAGACGCCAGGAGTGGCTTGATAGTCTGGAGAAGTGCGAGGACACCACTCAGCAGGTCAGAGGATGCTCCACGATAAAAGAGTCGCCAGTAGCTGCCCACAAGAGTCTCAAGCTCATCAAGTACTCCATGATCGAGGCGAGAAGGTTGATGATTGTTGAGCGCTCTGGATAACTGCTCCCAGGATTCGGCATGAAAAAGGGCATGCGGAGGAAGAACAACCGTACCGAGTACCCCCAATGTCTGTTGGAGGAATTTGCGCCGTAGCTGATCCATCATATCTCCCTCTCGTTCACCGGCTGCTTGTAGTATACCCTGTTTGACAGCCTGTGAAAAGAGGGCCAGCATCTCCTCCTGCCCGGTCACAGTCATCCCGTCACGCTGAACGAGTATCCCTGCTGAAGAGGGCGGAGTTGACTCTCGCTGTGGTGGCCGGCTCACAATAGGTTGGCGCTCTTTAAGGCGTAGATAGTCAACGAGATCACGGGTGCGCTGATCCGGTTCGCGGGGCTTGCCATCCCTGGTCAATCCTTGCTCCTCCAGGCTCTGCACAAAGTGGGCATAATACTCCAGACCCTCCTGGTAACACTGCCGGCGCGCTAACAGTTCCAGCAGTGGACAGAGGGCATCCTCATCGGTAGGATGCTGCTGCCAGTAGGTGCGCAGCCGCCGCAGCACTTCTTCTTCCCCGGCTGCCCCATACCGAGCGAGCCAGAGCCGGGCCAGGGCATGCACGCATTGGCGCAGATGCCCTTCGACCTCTTCGCGGCGTGCTTCGGCCCACTCACTGTACGGCTCCTCCGAAAGATACGTCCCTCGGCTGGCAAGCTGGTAAGCGCGTTCCCAGGAGGGCAGGGCATCATCGCCGAAGCGTTCCAGCAGGCATGCCTGCCGCACATGAAAGGCCAGGGCCTCCACATCGAGCCAGATGAGGGGATAGGGAGCCAGGCGATAGCCGTCCCCGCTCTCATGACTGGCGCGCACATAGCGCAGCATCCCGAAAGGTTTGACGCCATCGGGCAAGCTGAGCAGGTGGCGCACGAAGGAGACAATGTTTTCCAGGCGGCGCGGGGTGATGAGGTACTCATCTGCGTGCAGGTGCTCGATGAGCCAGTCTTTGGGGGCGTAGCGATCCCTCTGGCTGGTCAGCAGCTTGAGGAAGGTGAGCGCCGGGGCCGGGCCGCGCCCGTGTAGTCGCTCTGGGGGCAGTGGCACGTAGCGCGCCTGCGCCGGATCGCCTGCTGGCGCCTCGTGCAGAACCTCGATGGTGAAGGGGCCGCAGGCAAAGAGCCGA
>Ga0209810_1005317_pt1 | contig 11741 bp, 12 predicted proteins | sample Coa_R1_7_FD_187159 | JGI IMG/M metagenome (GOLD analysis project Ga0209810, IMG submission 187159) | Surface soil microbial communities from Centralia Pennsylvania, which are recovering from an underground coalmine fire - Coalmine... | ecosystem: Environmental > Terrestrial > Soil > Unclassified...
ATCCATCGGGAGATCGTCGATTGACATTTCCCGCTCGGTCGTTGAGCCGTCGGCTTGTCGCGCCGTGATCTTGAATCGTTCATCGGCGCGCAGCACCTTTGCCGAACTGCCGCCGGGAATGACTGCCTTGAGTCTGCGGCCCGGTCGCAGACCGCCGGCCATTTCGTAAATTAACTGGCCCATGGTAACCGCGCCCACTTCGATTTCGAAATAGCCGGGGCGCTGCACGTCGCCGCTCACGCAAAGGATGCGTGTCCCGGTGTTGTTGGGCCGGCCCAGTTTCGCATATTCGGAGCCGCCCATCGCGATGATGTGTTTCACGTGGCAGAGGGTCTCGACGTTGTTGACGATGGTGGGACACATGTAGAGGCCGAGCACGGCTGGGAAATAGGGCGGTTTAATGCGCGGATAGCCGCGCTTGCCTTCCAGCGATTCGATCAACCCGGTCTCCTCGCCGCAAATATAGGCGCCTGCGCCGCGATGAACGTAAACCTGGCAATCGAAGCCAGAACCCAGAATGTTTTTACCCAGAAAATTGCGCGCTCGCGCTTCTTCAATGGCGCGCTCGAGAATCTTCGCTCCTTCGGGGAATTCGCCTCTGATGTAAATGTAGGCAGTGCGCGCGTTGAGGGCGTAGCAGGAAATGAGAATGCCTTCCAGCAATTGATGCGGATCGTAGTGAATGATGTAGCGATCTTTGAATGTGCCGGGCTCGGATTCGTCGGCGTTGCAAATGAGATAGATCGGCCGCTTTTCGTCGGGCTTGATGAAGCTCCATTTCAATCCGCAGGAGAATCCTGCGCCGCCGCGGCCACGGAGCCCGGAGTTCTTGACCTTGTTGATGATGTCGGCGCGGGACAAGGTCAGAGCCTGTTTTAATTGTTCGTAGCCGCCGTCACGCAAATAGCAATCGATGTCTGTGGTCCAGCCCGGGCGCCCGATATTTTTGTACACCAGGCGGCGCTCCAGCGGATGCGGTGGCCATGGCAGTTGGGGAGGGCTGTTTGGCAAAGCACAAATGCGTTCGAGTGGCGAAGCCGGATCGACCTTTTCGAGCAAGGTTTCGCCGACCATGCAAACCGGCGCGGTGTGACAGCTGGCCAGGCACTCGACGAATTCCACGCTGTAATTTCCATCCGCGCTCACCGCCACCGGCTCGTGAACTCCATCGTCGCCGGCCGATCTTTGGATGCCGAGGTCGCGACACAGATTGTGCATCAACTCAAGGCCGCCGGCCATCGCGCAGCTTAGTGTGCGGCAGACGCGAATATGCGTTTTGCCGGGCGCCTTGCGGCGAAACATGGGGTAGAAGGTCACCAGCTCCAGGATGTTGATCGGCTGCAGGGCGAGCTTCTCTGCGATCCACAGCACCGCCTCGTCGCTGATAAAGCCGAAGTGTTCCTGCCACAAATGCAATAGCGGCAGCGACGCGCTGCGTCGCCGATCGCGCGGATAGCGCGCGATCGCTTCATCCATTTTCCGCTCCAACTCGGCGGGAACAGTGATGTTTTTCGCGTCTGCCATTTTGCAAAACTAATCAGGCCACGCTGCCAGCCGCAAATGCTGCTTCGTGTTTCCAGCCCGGGGCGCCCTGTCCGCGTCCGTCGAAAGACCGCTATCGGTGGCGCCGCAGGGTTATAAAGACGGCCTAATCCGATAACGTGCTGTCCTTGGACTGCACTTTATCATCTTTAAAAACGATGGTGACCGTGTCTTTCCCCTGGCGGTAAACATAGGTCGTCTTTTTAGTTATCACCAGATCTTCGGTGCTGATCGACGTGGGCGGCCCGAGAATTGATTCGACCTGCTTTTTGGACATGCCGTCGGTGACGCGGTCCACGTTGGCCCTGGTGATGCGCTTGCCGGAGCAGGCGCCCAGCGTCAACAGGAGCGCAAAGGTTGCGCCCATCAATCCCAACCGTCCTGCCAATCGCATTGCTTTTATCTGTCGCATTCTCCCATTACGAAATCCAGACTCCCCAGCACCGCTGGAATATCGCTGACCATGCACCCCGGCAACAGCTCCGGCAGGATGCTGAGGTTTACAAATGATGGCGACCGAATTTTCAGGCGGTACGGCACGCCGCCGCCCCGGCTATGAATGTAAAAACCCAGTTCCCCCTTGGGATTTTCGGCCGCAAAATAGACCTCGCCCGGCGGCGCGTCCAGCCCCTCGGTGACCACGATAAAATGATGAATCAATTCCTCCATTTTGGTCAAGACATGCGATTTTGGCGGCTCCATGTTTTTCCAGTCGGCGGCGTTGATGGGGCCGCCGGGCAATTTATCAATCACCTGGCGCAGGATGCGGACGCTTTGACGCATTTCTTCGATCCGCACCAGATAGCGGTCGTAACAATCGCCAGCGCTGCCGATCACCACATCGAAATCGTAGCGGTCGTAATCGAGATAGGGATGTTTGCGCCGCAGATCGTGCTCGATTCCGCTGCCGCGCAAGTTCGGCCCCGAAAGCGCGTAGGCGATGGCCTGCTCCTTGGAAATCACGCCGATGTCCCTGGTACGATCGACGAAAATCTTGTTCCGTGTCAGCAGCCTGTCGCATTCGTCCAGACTGGGTTCGAAATCATCCAGAAACTTTTTTAGTTGTGGGATAAAGCCCTCCGGCAAATCCCGAATCTGTCCGCCGACGCGGGTATAGGAGGTGGTGAATCGCGCGCCAGTTAACAGTTCAAACAGATCGTAGAGTTTTTCGCGTTCTCTAAAGGTGTAGAGAAAAACCGTCATGGCGCCCAGATCGAGCGCCATCGCGCCGATTCCCAGCAGGTGCGACGAGATGCGCGAAGTTTCGCAGCAAATCGTGCGAATCGCCTTGCCGCGTGGCGGGATTTCCCAGCCCATCAGCTTTTCCACCGCCAGCGCATAAGCGACGTTGTTGGCCAGCGGCGCCAGGTAATCGAGCCGATCGGTGTAGGGCACAAACTGGTTGTATTGCATATTTTCGGCGATTTTCTCGTCGCCGCGATGCAGGAAACCGATGTCCGGCGTCGCTTTGGTAATGATTTCGCCATCCAGTTCGAGCACCAGACGCAAAACGCCATGCGTGGCCGGGTGAGAGGGTCCCATGTTGAGCACCATTTTCTCCCCGATGTCGTCCTCTTCCGGTTGACGGAGCGCGGCGTCTGCCGCGGCGACGCGTGTGACCGGGTCGGGGGATTCAATCTCGCGTGTCGTGAAAGGCATAGGGCGTGCCGTTAACCTCGAGGCTTTCGGCGTTAACCTACGCTGCCCTGCGAATCGGCGCGCGCAAGCGGCAATTGCTGGAGCGACGCCAGCCGCGAAGGTCTCGCCCTTTTCGGGCAGCCGGCTTCCGCCAGGCGCGCCACCGCGTTGGCCAGAAAGAAAAAATTTGCTAACTGTGTTGGCCATGCCAAAAAAAATCGCACTGCTCTTTGCCGGGCAAGGCGCGCAAACAGTGGGGATGGGACGTGATCTCGCCGGGCATTTCGCTGCGGCGGAAACTCTGTTTCGCGATGCGGACGACATTCTGGGTCGAAAACTGAGCGCCATTGCATGGAACGGGCCGATGGAAGAATTGACCCGGACTTCCAATTGTCAGCCCGCGCTTTACGTGCATTCGCTGGCGGCGCTGGCTGCGTTGCGCAGCCTCGCTGGCGAATTTGCGGTGGGTGGCGCAGCGGGGCTGTCGTTAGGCGAAATGACTGCTCATGCCGCGGCGGGCACTTTCGATTTCGCAACGGGGTTGATGCTTGTGCAGCGGCGCGGCCAGTTCATGGATGAAGCCTGCGCCATGACCCGGGGCGGAATGGCGGCGATGATCGGCGCCACCGAGAACGATGTGCGTCGCCTCGCCGCGGACCAGGACGTGGACGTCGCCAACGTCAATGCACCCGGCCAGATCGTCGTTTCCGGTGAACTGGCAAAAGTCGAAGCAGCGGTGGGCGTGGCAAAGGAATATGGGATTCGGCGCGCCACCATGCTCAATGTCGCCGGCGCGTATCATTCCCGCCTGATGCAAAGCGCGTTCGAAAAGCTGGAGAAAGCGCTTGCAGACGCGCCAATCGGATCGCCGCGGTTCCCCGTGGTCAGCAACGTCACTGCCGAGCAGGTGAAGACGCCGGAGCAAATCCGGCAGACCCTTCGCGATCAGGTTACCGGAACGGTTCGCTGGATGGATTGCATGCAGCGGCTCGTCGCCATGGGTTGCGATTTTTTTATCGAACTGGGCCCGGGCAACGTGCTGGCCGGGCTTTTAAAACGCACCTGCCCAGAGGTGGAGGTCATCTCAGTCGGCGACGCAGAATCGGTCCAAAAATGCGCCCAGGCGCTGCACTCCGGCGGCTAGCAATTTGACGCCCATCGACAATCCTCTGCGGCCGGGTAATCTCCTGGTATGACTCTGCAACAACGCTTGGATGCCGACTTGAAAGAAGCCATGCGGTCCAGGGACGCCGCCAGACTCGGCGTGCTGCGGATGCTTAAATCTGCTCTGAAATACGCGGCCATCGCCAAATCCGGCGCGGAAACCGAGCTGAGCGATGCTGACGCTCTTCAGGTGATCCGCAAACAAGTCAGGCAGCGCCAGGATTCCATTGAGAGTTTCGAGAAAGGCGGACGCGCCGAACTGGCGGAAAAAGAAAAGCGAGAGCTCGCCATTTTGGAAGCGTATTTGCCCCAGGCAATGAGCGCCGATGATCTCTCGAAAATTGTGCGCGAGACGATCGCCGAAGTCGGGGCCACATCAAAAGCGCAAATGGGCGCGGTGATGAAAGCGCTTCAGGCAAAAGTAGCCGGACGCGCCGACGGCAAAACGCTGAGCGCGGAAGTGGCGCGACAGTTGTCGTGAAGGCTCAACGTTACGAGGTCACGACGTCAAAGAGGAACCACGATCGTTGTAACGCCTGTCACCCATCAACTTTTAAACCTGTCAACTTTTTCACTTATCAACTTTTCAACCTATCAACTTTTCATCTTTTTAACCGTGCTCTCCGCTATCGTCGTGGCTGCTGGTGAAAGTCGCCGCATGGGATTCGACAAATTGTTCGCGGCGATTGGCGGGAAGCCTGTGGTTGCGCACGCGATCCGCGCCTTTGAAGGGGCTGGTAGCGTCGATGAAATCATCGTCGTCAGCCGCGCAGATCGACGCGCCGAAGTCGCCGCGATCATTCGTGATGAACATTTCAAAAAGGTGCGGACGATAGTTCCCGGGGGCGCGCGCCGACAGGATTCCGTGCGAGCGGGCCTGGCGCAGATTGGCCAAAACCAGCGATACGTCGCTGTGCACGACGCTGCGCGTCCGTTGGTCACGCCCGGACAAATCGAGCGGGTTTTCGAGCAATGCCAGATTCACGGCGCCGCCACGCTGGCCGAGCCGATCAAGGACACTCTCAAGCGCGCCGACGCAGCCCACATCGTTACCGGCTCGGTGGATCGCGATCAACTTTACGCCATGCAAACGCCGCAAGTTTTTGAACGAGAGCTGCTCGACCGCGCCTATGACGCCCTTTTCGCCGAAAATCTTTCCGTGACCGACGAAGTTTCAGCGGTGCAACGGCTCGGACGGAAGGTGGCTTTGGTGATTGCGGATGATTTGAATTTCAAGATCACTTATCCGCGCGATTTGGCGATTGCAGATTTCGTTCTGAGACAACGCGCCGGCGCCGCCAGCACGAAGAGCGGTTAGGCGGGCGGCGGACCGACAGACGCCCGCGAGCGGATTAGTTCGGCGACGAGCGAAACGTCTTTCGGACTGAATCGACGTCCGCGCTTTGGCAACTGCGCATTATCCAGGTCGCGGACCGACAGCAATCGTCCGTGTTTCCAGACCCAGGCGTCTGGGTTATACGGGCCCGTTGCTCGCGGATCCGACCAGGCATGGATGGACAAGAGATTTGGAGTCACAGCCGCGGCCAGATGCATCAAACCGCCTTCCACAGCGACGACGAATCGCGCCGCCCGAACCAGCCAGACAACCTGTAACAGCGAGGTTTGATCGGTTAAATCTACGGCGTTTTCGATGAGGGGAACCCGCCGGCGACCATGGCCTGCAATCACGACGCGCAGCGGTCGAAGCGCGCTGCAGAGTTCTTCGATGGCGGCATTGCACAATGAACTGTCGCCGCGCGCAAATGGGTGAAGCAGAACAAACGGCGGTTGGGGCTGGAAACGTGGAAGTGGATCGCCGCTTGGGATAAACCAACGCAGCTCTTGGCCAACTGCGCCGCCAACCGACTCGGCCAACCGCAAATATCGCTCAACGGCGTGGCTGCGGCCATCGACGCGGGTCACGCGATCATAAAAAATTTTCCCCGCAAAGGGCGCGCTGCTCATTCCACAGATTGCTCGCGCCCCGCTTGCCTTTGCCGCCATTGCGCCAGGCACAGATTCCTGAAAATTCAGCGCCAGGTCCGGCCGCATTTTGCGCGTCTGTTTGAACCACAACAACAAACCGGTCGGCGCGCCCAGAGCCGGAGCTTGCCGACTGGGAAGAAAATGAACGTGGTTTACGTCTGAGTTTCCGCGGAGCAGGGGAGCGAATTTGGGGTCAATCAGCCATGTAATTTCGGCGCGGGGATACGCCTGGCGCAGCGAGGCTACCGCCGGCAGCGCTTGCACGACGCTCCCCAGCGGGCCGGGTTGAATCACAAAAATCGAATTGGGATGCGCATCAGAGGCTAAACGGCCGCAGCGCGGCGCCCTTGCAGTCTCGGGGAAGTGTTGGTCCGCCGCCGGCGCAGTCGGTTCTCTGTTTTTAGCGTCCAATGGCAAGGCGCTCGGCGAGCAAACGGGGCAGACCGGCCTTGGCAATTTTCTTCTGCGCAGTGGCCAGATCATATTTCACGCGAACCTGTTCGACGAGCTGATTTTCCTTGTCGTAGATACAGTACGCTGCGCGCCAATTACCGTCGCGTGGCTGTCCCACGCTGCCGGTGTTAATGAAGTATTTCTTGGCCGGTTCGATCCGCACGCGTTCAAGTTTTTCGCGGCGGACGCTTTCGTCGCGGATGAAAACCATCGGCACATGGGTGTGGCCGAAGAAGCAGAGAGTGGTACGCTGATAGGTAAAACTGGCTGCCGCGTCCAGCGTGTTAAACACGTAGCCCCACTGGCCCGGGGTATCCAGCGTGGCGTGCACGATGGTGAAGTCGTGCACCTGCTGATGCAGAGGCAAGAGCCGAAGCCAGTCCTTGTCTTCTTCCGTCAAATGTTCGCGCGTCCATTTGATGGCGCGCTCGGCCAGTTCGTTGAAATCTTCGGAAGAAACCGCGCGCGACGCCTGTTCATCGTGGTTGCCCTTCACAACCGGGCAAGCCAGTTCGCGGATCCTTTCTACGCATTCGTGGGGGTTGGCGTTGTAACCCACCACGTCGCCCAAACATACAAAGTGTGTGCACCTGTGATCGCGAGCGCTTGCCAGAACCGCTTCCAGCGCTTCGAGGTTTGCATGAATATCACTGAAAATCGCAAAGCGCATCTGTGGCTCCTCGTGCAGAGATTAAAAACCGCATTCTACATCGCAAAACCTGGTTCTGCCTCAAGGATTTTTAGCGTTGCCTCGTTTAGGGGGTTTGCTGACCGGGCGCCGTTCGTTCCTCCGGGATCCGCTGTCGCGGTGGAATGCCCAGTCTTTTTTCCAAAAATTTCAGGCGCGCGATCAACGTTGGAAGCCGTTGCTGGGGCCCCTCGTCGTACAGTTGGCGGAGCTGCTGATATGCTTCGCGCTCCCGCCCTTCGCAATAGGAGAGCTCGTAGGCTGCGAAGCGCCTGTCGAACGACGCCGCTCCGGGCAATGCGGCGGCTTTCGCATAGTATTCGGCAGCGCGGGCGTGGTCCCTGTATTTCTCCTTGTAGAGACGGGCGAGCGCTTCATACAGCTCGGGGCGATCGGGATTGTTTCTGATCCCGCGCTCTAGGAAATCCCTGCCCAGGGCAAAATATTCCCGTTGCGCCCTCACACGCAGAGCAAGACGCGGCTGGCGCAAATCGTTCATGGCTGCCACGCTTGCGTTCCAGGCCATTTGCCAGGCAGCGGTATCCCAAAACAGAAGAACCCGCGGTTGCAACGTGGTGATATGCCGGAACAACAAGAGGATTCGCCCCCATTCGGTGCGTTCCCACGCGGTGAACGCCTGAATGAATAACGCATCGGCGACAATTGCCCGAAAACCGCTCAGTGCAGCGACAAAACCAAGTTGGCCGATCTTTTCCCGCAGGTCGAGGTTGAACTGAACGCCGGCGAAATGTTCCCGTCGCCGTTGCGCGTCCAGGGAGTGTTCAATCGGCAGCTTGATGGCTCCAAACGCGATCAGAATGGCAAGGGCGCCCGCGATTCGGGTCATAATTCTTTGCCGTAAAAGACCCACGCCGCCAGCAATGTGTAGATGGTGATGTAGAAGACGCCCAGCGCAGCAGTCTTGAGAAACAGCCCCAGGCTCACGGCGGTTCCTGCGACAATATCATCCACCAGATTGAATTCCTGTAGATCGGGGAACAACAAGGCGACAAGCGCCAGAAAAATCCGAGTGACCAGCCCGCTGCCATGTTCCTGCAGCCAGTACTCGCGCGCCGTCGCTTCCAAGTGACTGATGAAATAGACGAAGGCCATCACCACGATGGTGAAAATGTTGGTGCTTGCAAATGTGGAAACAAAAAGGGTGAGCGCCGCCAGCAGACAGGCTTTCAGGTAAACAATGAGGATGCCGGGAAAAAGATTAACGTTGAAAGCAGAGGCGCGAATCGCGCGCAGCGCATCGGCGACCTGGTCTGGCGGCGCGCCGGCCATCTGTCGAAGCGTGACGCGCACCACGGCTTGTTCTCTGCCATACATCACCAGCACAAAGGCAACGGACATGACCAGGATGCTGATCCCCAGAAGCGCCAGAACTCCGACAATTTTGCCAACCACATATTCCAAACGCGGCACTGGTCGCGCCAGAATCGTGTAAACGGTGCGGTCCTCGAGGTCCTGGGGAATGAGGCGCGCCGTGGCGACGATCGCCAGCACGGAAGTAAAGATCGACATGGCCCCCAGGGCCACATCTTTGAGAATCTGAAATTCTTGCTGGAACGACAGCTGCGCCATGAAAATCGAGCTGCCAATCAAGAGGAGCGCAAACACAAGCAACGCATAAAAGACGCGAAGACGAATCAGTTCCGTCAGCGTGTTGGAAGCGATTGCCAGGATTCGCCCCGACGAGAATGGACGATGGCGCGGCGCCGTTTCTGTGCAGGGAAGATCTTCGCGTGTGGAAAATTTCATTGAGGCGGCGTGTCGTTTTGTTCACCGCGAAGCCGGGTGGCGCCGTTTTGAGTGGCTTCAAGAAACAGCCGCTCCAGTGTTGTCGTTGACTTTCTGCGCTCGACCAGTTTTGCGCTGGATCGGTTGATGACCGACTCGATCTCCCGTAGCAGGTCCGCGGAGGCATCGGCGATAACCAGTTCGGTTTGATTTTCGATGGCGATTAACTCCTGCAAATGGCCTTCACGCACCAGCGCGCCCTCGGCGAGGATGCCGACCCGGTCGCAAATCTCCTGCGCTTGAGCGAGCAAATGCGAGGAAAGCAACACAGTGATCCCGCGCCGTTTCAAATCCACGATCAGATCTCGAATCTCGCGGGATCCCGCCGGGTCAACGCCGGCCGTCGGTTCATCCAGCACCACGAGTCTCGGGTGGTTAATCAACGCCTGGGCCAGGCCGATGCGCTGCAACATACCTTTCGAATAGGTTCCCAGACGGCGTTTTCGCGCCTTGTTTAGACCAACCAGCTCCAGCAATTCGTCAATGCGCTTGTTGAGCTGCGCTCCTCCCAGACCACACAGTCGTCCGGCAAAACGCAGCGTTTCCTCGCCAGTCAGAAATTTCTGGAAATAGGGGTTCTCCGGCAAAAAACCGACCGCCTGACGGCTCTGCACCCGGCGGCTGTCCTCGCCGAAGATTTGTGTGCATCCGCGTGTGGGCGAGACGAGCCCGAGAATGATTTTCAGGGTGGTGCTTTTGCCGGAACCGTTTGGCCCGAGAAGGCCATATACTTCGCCCGGCTCGATCCGCAGGTTCAGGTTGCTTACTGCAACGACCGACTGGCGGCGCCATGGGACCGGAAAAACTTTCGTCAAGTCACGGACGGTAACGGCTGGATCAGTCATGGCGAATATCGAAGCCGCGGGCGACTGGCGGCTGCTCCAGCCTGTGTTCGGTGTGCTTGCGAATCAGCGAGCGAAGTTCGCTCTGCATGATGGCCTCGAGGAAGGCCCGCACTTCGCTTTCCTCGCCGCTCACCTGCAACTCCACGCGGCCATCCGGCAGGTTGCGCACCCAGCCCGTCACCTCGAAGCCTTTGGCAATCTGCCGCGTCGTCCAGCGAAAGCCCACACCCTGCACGTTTCCCTCGTAGAAAACTTGAAGCGATGCTTTCGATGCCATTCCCGACGTTGTCGATGGACGATGCTAGCCAACGGACCCGCCCAGCACAAGCGGTCTGATGAAGCGCCCGGCTTCCGGCTTTTTACTTGTACGAATACACCAGGCAAAAGGTTCCCGGCTCACCTTCCAACAGATCCACTGCAACGTAATACTGCCCGCTGCTGGCCGGCGAGAAACCGGCGGCGGCTTTTTCGCCGTTGCTGTAGGTTTCCGTCGTCACCGGTTTTCCGGTCTCATCATAGACGCTGACGGCGATTTTTTTCACCGGCCCGGTTGCCCCTGCGGAAAACCAGTACTGGTTCCCGGAGTAAAGATTTACCGCGACCAGAGCGTGATCATGCGGCTTGAGCGCTCCGCACCAATGGCCGTCGCGGATTTTAAATCCTTCGTTGGAAAATGCTCCAGCTACATCCAGCGCCTCTTTGCGCGCCTGCACTTCCGCATCGCTTTGCGCGCGCAGCGATAACGCGGCTGCCAATAAACAGAATCCCACGATCAGCTGCGCGCAACGTCTCATCTGGGTTGCTCCTTGTTCTGAATCTCAGCCATGATTTTGCCCACCGCTTGATTAAGCTGCCGCACCTCTTCCGCGCTGGGCGCCCTGCCCGGAGGAAACGATACGAGCTTCTCGATTCCGGTGAGTTGCTCACTCACGTCCTTGATCAACGGTTCGCTGCGCAGCTCCGGCGAGATTTCGTTAATCTTCGAGCGCATGAAGTGCACCAGCGCCGGCTGACGCAGCACCATTGCGCTGCGTTCGTCATAATTTTTCAGGATCGCCGCCGTAACCACCTGGGTGCCCCGAATCCATCCGCCCAGCGTCACGAGAATCACCAGATCCTGATCGGCATGCGATTGCATTGAGGATTTGACCTCGTTCTGGGTCGCTTCCAGTTCTTCCTGCAGCGTGTCCCATTCGTTGTGCTCGGCAAACTCGCTGATGCTGTTGCCCCGGCTCAGCAGCCGCTCGCTCACTCCCAGGGCTTTGGCCAGCTTGATGATGTCGGCTCCGATATTTTTTACCTGCTGGCTGTCTCTGGCCTCCACGGCAACGAAACCATCGGCGATCAAGCCGCCGAGATTCAGCGCGATCTGGCCGCGGTCGCGGTAGGTTACCGGTATCGGACCGCGATACTGCGACGACCAGTTTGTCTTACCAGGCTTGGCGAGCGCGGCGAAAAGTTCACCTGGAGTGGGCACGGTAATCGCGTCACTTGTGGCGGCGGCTGCCAGTTGATCGGGCGTGAGGCGAGCGCTCTCCGCGCCTGCCACCGCACATGCGCCTGCCGCCAGCGCAACGATCAACAGCCTGGCCAAAGAAATCATCGCCCAGATTATGCGC
>Ga0209810_1005319_pt1 | contig 11739 bp, 13 predicted proteins | sample Coa_R1_7_FD_187159 | JGI IMG/M metagenome (GOLD analysis project Ga0209810, IMG submission 187159) | Surface soil microbial communities from Centralia Pennsylvania, which are recovering from an underground coalmine fire - Coalmine... | ecosystem: Environmental > Terrestrial > Soil > Unclassified...
GTGCCCTCCGGGTGCCCGAGATCGCCGGCATCTTCTGGATCATCAAGGCTCTCTCCACGGCCATGGGCGAGTCCACCTCGGACTACATGGTCCACGCCATGGCTCCCGAGTTGGCGGTGGTGATCGGCTTCATCGCCTTCGTGGCGGCCCTGGTCGTCCAGTTCCGGATGCGCCGCTACGTGGCCTGGGCCTACTGGTCGGCGGTGGTCATGGTCGGAGTGTTCGGAACCATGGCCGCCGACGTCATGCACGTCGGCCTGGGCGTCCCCTACACGATCTCAACCCTCTTCTACGCCGTGGTCCTCGCCGCCGTGTTCCTCACCTGGGCCCGGGTCGAGGGAACGCTTTCGATCCACAGCATCGACACTCCGCGGCGGGAGGCCTTCTACTGGGCGGCGGTGGTCGCCACCTTCGCCATGGGCACAGCCTTGGGCGACTTCGCCGCCTACACCCTCAACCTCGGCTACTGGGCATCGGCCGCGCTCTTCGCCCTCATCATCTGCGTGCCGGCCGTCGGCTTCCGGTTCATGGGCTGGAAAGCCGTCTTCTCGTTCTGGTTCGCCTACGTCATGACCAGGCCGCTGGGGGCCTCCGTCGCCGACGGTCTGGCCAAACCTCACCCGGTCGGCGGGACGGCGTGGGGCGACGGAACGGTGGTCCTCCTGTTCGGAGGCCTGATCGTGGTGCTGGTGGCGGTACTTTCGGTGACCAAGGCCGACGTCCAGCGGGAGAGGGCTTCGCTCGCCGTCGGGCCGCCGCCCCCCGCCTGAGGCCGGCGTCGACGCGCTACTGCTCCTGGCGGTTGGCCAACAGCTCTCCCAGACCCACCTGAGGGTTCTGTCCGGCCACGATCGCCTTCATCCTGGTCTCGATGCCGGCGGTCATCTCCGGGTGGGTGAGGATGTAGAGGCGGTTCTCGACCACGGCCGAGTGGACCTCCTCGGCGACCTTTTCGGGCGGTAGGCCGGATGCCAGCACGGCGGCCAGCATGCCGCCGCCCTCGAGGCCCGATGGCCCGCCCCCCGGTCGGTTCCGCGACGACTCGTGGATCCGGGTGTTCACCCACCCCGGACAGAGGACCGACACGCCGACCTTCGAGCCCGTGAGGCCCATCTCGTGGTAGAGGGTCTCGCTGATGGCCACCACGGCGAACTTGGAGGCGTTGTAGGGGCCCATAAAGGGAGCGGCCATCAGGCCGGCCACCGAGGCCGTGTTCACCACGTGGGCCGGCTCGCCGTGAGCCATCATGCGGGGCAGGAACGCCCGCAGGCCGTGGATCACCCCCCACAGGTTCACCCCCAGCACCCAGGACCAATCGTCCTCGCCCAGCTGGGCGATCAGGCCGCCCGATCCGACCCCGGCGTTGTTGCACAGCAGGTGGACCTTCCCGAAGGCCGCCTCGGCCGCCTCGGCGAGGGCGTCGACCTGGGCGCCGACCGACACGTCGGTGGGTACCGCCTCCACCTCGGTCCCGCTCGCCCTGAGCTCGTCGGCCACCTTCTTCAGGGGCTCGGGCTCGATGTCAGCCAGCACCAGCTTCATGCCCGCCCGACTGAAGCGACGAGCCATGGCCGCCCCGATCCCACTGGCGGCTCCGGTTATGACCCCGACCCGGCCCTCTAGCTGCTCCACCACTCCCCCTGGACCTCAGCGGGCCACCGACCCGACGACGGGCCCGACGCTACGGCAAGTCCCGCTCCGCCAGCCATACGGCCGGTCCGTCGGCGGCCCGGCACTGGCACCTCCCCGGCGCCAGGGCATGGTGGCCTTGACGCACGCCCGGGGCCAGCGAGGATTTTCTTCGGGAAATCTTCGTCATGTGTCGATCGCGGCGCCCCTCGCTCGACGCTCTGCCAGAGTGAGGCGAGATCCGCCCACAGAGCAGAGAAACGGAGCAGACCATGCGCTTCCTGGGATACACCCTGGCCAACGAGGCGGAGACGCCGGCGGCGCCCCCGTCCCCCGAGCTCTACGAGAGGATGGGTCGGTTCGTCGAGGAGGCGACCAAGGCCGGCGTCATCGTCGCCACGGGCGGCATTGCCCCCACCTCCGAGGGCGCCCGGATCAGCCTGAAGGGTGGCGAGTACACCGTTGTCGACGGCCCGTTCGCCGAGGCCAAGGAGCTGGTGGGCGGCTGGGCACTGATGGAGTGCCGCGACCTGCCTGAGGCCGTCGAGTGGTCCAAGCGCTTCCTCGGCGTCCTCGGCGAGGGCGAGGTGCGTGTGCGCCCGGTATCGGGCTGACCCGCCCGTCCATCCGCCGCACTCACAGACCCGGTGGTTGAATCGGCGGCGTGGCAGCTGCCGATTCAACCGCCGCCATCGAGGCCGCCTACCGGGTCGAGTTCCCTCGAGTGGTCGCAGTGCTGGCCTCGTTCACCGGCGACATCGGCCTCGCCGAGGAGCTCGCCCAGGACGCTCTGGTCGACGCCCTCCGTCAGTGGCGACACGACGGGATCCCCCGCAACCCCGGTGCCTGGCTCACCACGGTGGGAAAGCGCAAGGCGATCGACGCCTTTCGGCGAGACCGTGTGTCGGCCGACAAGTACTCTCGGATCGCCCGTGAGCTACAGACCCTGTCGCCCGTGGACACGGATGATCCGGCGCTTGGCGTGGTGTCGAGCGATGAGATCAACGATGACCGGCTCCGCCTGATCTTCGTCGCCTGCCATCCCGTTCTGGCCGTGCCCGCTCGAGTCGCGCTGACCCTGCGCCTCGTTGGAGGGCTCACCGTGCCCGAGATCGCCCGGGCCTACGTCGTCCCCGAAGCCACCATCGCGCAGCGAATCGTGCGGGCCAAGAGGACCATCGCCCGGGCCGGGGTCCCGTTCGAGGTCCCGGTGGGCGAGGACCGCCTGACCCGCCTGGGCGCCGTGCTCGAGGTCATCTATCTCGTCTTCAACGAGGGCTACTCGGCCACCGGGGGGGAGGACTGGGTTCGGCCCGAGCTGTGCGGAGAGGCGCTCCGCCTCGGGCGGGTGCTGTCCGGCCTCATGCCTGACGAGGCCGAAGTGTACGGCCTCGTCGCCCTCATGGAGCTTCAGGCCTCCCGCCTGCGCGCCCGCGTCGGCCCGACCGGGGCTCCTGTCCTGTTGCTCGACCAGGATCGCCGGATGTGGGACCGCCTCCACATCGGACGGGGCGAAGCCGCCCTGGCCCGCGCCGACGAGCTCGCCAGCCCTCGAGGCCCCTACGCCCTCCAGGCCGCCATCGCTGCCTGTCACGCCCGCTCGTTCCGGCCTGAGGAGACGGACTGGAAGGAGATCGTCGCCCTCTACACCGAGCTCGCCCGGGTCATGCCCTCGCCGATCGTCGAGCTGAATCGCGCTGTTGCCGTCTCGCGGGCCTCGGGTCCGGCGGAGGCCCTGGCCATGGTGGACGTGCTCGTCGCCGCCGGTGCCCTCGACCGCTACCACCTGCTCTACAGCGTGCGCGGCGACCTGCTCGACCAGTTGGGCCGGCACGGAGAGGCGGCGGTCGAATTCGAGCGGGCGGCGGCGTTGGCGACCAACGGTCAGGAGCGGGCTCTCATGGCCGAGCGGGCTCGGGCCAGTCGCGCCCTCCTAGCGGGCGAGCCCCACCGTACGGTGGGCGGGTGATACAAGTGACCGACGAGCGCTTCGAGGAGCTCGTGGGCGACGCCCTCGACTCCCTGCCCGAACCCCTGGCCCGGGCTGTCGAGAACGTGGTGGTCATCGTCGAGGACGAATCGAGCGACGGAAGGCGCCTCTTCGGGCTGTACGAGGGCATCCCCCTCACCCGACGAGGTCCGGTCTCCTACAGCGGGGTCATGCCCGATCGGATCACGTTGTTCCAACGGACCATCTGTTCGGTCTGCCACTCCGAGGCCGACCTGGTCGACCAGATCCGCAAGACCGTCATCCACGAGGTGGCACACCACTTCGGTATCGGGGACGAGCGGCTGGATCAGTTGGGCTGGGCGTAGGTACCCCGAAGGCAGCTCCAGGCCCTCCGTGGGCCGTCACGCTGACGGCCGAATCAGGGCTCAGTCACAGCTCCAGCATCCGTGAAGGCGACACCTGGCGCCCAGACGATCTCCCAGCGGTTCTCCTCAGGATCGGCGACGTAGCCGGAGCGTCCGCCCCATTCCCGGTCCTGGGGCGGCGCAAGGGGGCGGGCACCGGCCTGGCAAGCCTGGTCGAAGACCCGGTCGACCTCGGCCCTGTCCTCCACGTTGAGACCCAGCGTGATGCCGTTCCAGCTGCCCGGGGCCGCAGCCACCAGGTCCGGCGCGGCTTCGGCCTTCAGGAGGTGCCGGGGGTACAGGGCAAGGATCACTCCGCCAAGCAGGAAGGCGGTGAACTCGTCGTTCGATCCGCTGCGTGGAGTCCAGCCCATCCCCTCGTAGAAGGCCCGCAGCCGGGGCAGGTCAAGCGCCCCGAGGGTCACGAAGGAGAGTCTCTGAGGGATCATCGGTCACATCCTGGCAGCCGGCCAGGCGGCGCAGGTGGGAGCACCAAGTGCCCGGGCCGCCCTTCGGCAGGCCAGGGCGGCTGGTCGCGCACAAGTCGGTCGGTCCCGGCGGTTCAGCGGCGCGCTGACAGCAGATGGCCGGACTTCGCCCTCCCATTGGTCCCTATCCGGCCCGGGACGGCCACCCCAATACTGAGCACCGAGGGATGACAACCTGCCCCCAGTCCGCGCCCGGGCGCCGTAATCGAGGTAGCGCCCATCACCTGAGCGACGCCGACAGGGAAGACGACGTTTACGTCGAATGGGACCGACGTGGCCGGACGGAGGCGAAAGAGTTGGGGCTTTCGGGTCGGCGCCACTCTGAGTGGCCTTGGATTGGCCGCAATGCTGGGCGGACTCTCGCCAGCATCGGCCTCAGATGGCGTTCCTTCTTCCGGTCGCGGCCCTGAGCCGGGGATTGCCTTCGGACCCGATGTTGTAGTGGTGCCGCCCACACCGTCCGTCCCCGGCACCACCCAGGGTGAGCCGCGACTGATGGTCGGTCCACGCGGCCAGATCTTCCTCGCGGCGCAGTTCCAGCCAGTGAACTGCGCCACCGGCGACCCCGAGCCCGGCACGGCCTACTCATGTGTGTGGACCTCCACCGACGAGGGAAACCACTGGCACGTCATCGGCGGAGAACCGGGCCGCCAGGCAGGCGACGATGTCGACCTCGCCCGCCCGGCCGGCTCCAACGCGCTGATCCTCTCGGGGATGGCCGATGAGGAGGGAACCGGCACCGGAACGGCGGAAACAACGGTCAGCCGAACCACCGACGGTGGACGGCACTGGACCGAGGCCCACGACGCAAACCACACCGCCGTCAACGATCGACCGTTCCTCCTGGATGCCGGCAACCATGATCTCCTGCTCACCTTCGCCGCCGTCCCAGGCAACATCGAGGCTGTCCGCTCGACCGATGATGGGGCCAGCTTCGGCGCACCCATCCTGGTGACCCCGGTGCCGCCCCAGTTGGTCCTCAGCGTCAATGGCGGCCCGGTCTATGACCGGGCCCGCCACCAGCTGGTGGTTCCCTACGCTTCCTCGTCGAACCCGGGCTGTACCAGCGCCCCCAATGCCTGCTTCAACCAGATCGGACTGGCCCGCTCCTCCGATGACGGGCACACCTGGACCCAGGAGCGCATCGCCACCCTCCCTGCCAATGAGGGCCTCAATTCCGAGTTCGACGTCGCCGCTGATGCCAAGGGCAGGGAATACGCCGTGTTGGCCATCGCGACCGGCACATCGCCCTTTGCGCCGCCAACAGGACAGACCGAGGTCTGGTTCACCACCTCTGCCGGCCCTGGGAAACCGTGGAGCCGTCTGGCCAGGCTGCCGGGTGGCTCGGGGATGCTTCCCTGGGTTGTGGCCGCGGGCGATGGCAACGTCGGAATCGCCTGGTATGCGAGCGCCTCTTCAAACGGCGAGACCGCTTCTGTCCCCTGGGTGGTCGAGGCGGCCGTGAGCCACGACGGAGGGCGGAAGTGGAGCGTGGGCGGGGTAAGCGATCATGTTGTCTACGGGGGCAGCGGGTACACGCATCAACCGGTGGTCTGGGATCTGCTCGGCTTGGCCTTTGACAGCCATGGGATGCTCAACGTGGCGTGGGGAGATGTGGGCGATAATGCCACTGGTCCCGCCGGCATCGAGTTTTCACGCCAGATTCGCTAAGGCCGATAGCGGGACATCTCAAGCGCGGCGCGACCGAGGCGCGGACAGCCCCGAACTCAACCTCTCCGGGCCCGGGCCGCCGTTCGAGTTGAGGCCTCCGAGCGAGCCAGCCACTCGCGGCGACGGCTAGCTGACGCGCGCGACAACCACGCCTCCTCGATGACCTCGGAAAGCTCCTGATAGCTCAGCTCCCCGATCCTGCTCCCGCGGATCAGAACCGACAGGTGACCGTTGAAGTGCGGCGTGCTGAAGAACGGGACCGCCGGATCGGCGATCAGGGCTTGTTTGGCGTGCTCCGACTGAACGGAGAAGACGATGAGGTCGTTGTAGCGCTCGCCAGTCTTGGGATCCACCACATCCGGGCCGCGGCCGATCCCGTGGTCGTGTCGAGTGCGGAAGAAGATGAAGGACCTGCTTCCGACCCGATAGATCGGGTTACCGGCAGGGCCGTAGGTAACCGCCACGTCCGGCATCGCAATCGCGAGGTCGTGCACATCCGCGAGTCGCGCCCTCCGCGTCCTCGCCATAGGTGTCGAGCGTAGCTCGTTGTGCGGCCGAACAACGGGTAAGGACAAGGCCGGTCCGCGCCATCCACCGCGGGCGCTACCCCCAAAGAGACGGGATGCGAGCAGTGCATGACCGCTCCGTCTGGGTCAAGGGCTGAACGTCCCCACAAACCGGGCTTGCTCAGGCGTCTCGACCGCACGCTCACAATAAGCGGCCCGGACCCACTCCACCGCATCCTTCGGCGGGCAGCCAGTGAGCACCGCGAGGCATGCCAGCGCTGTTCCGGTGCGGCCATGGGCACCCCAGCACCCAATTTCGACCCGCTGGCCGTTGCGGGCCCGCTCGAGGGCATCATCCAGCGCAACCAGGAGGGTCTTCGGGTCGTTTGGAAGACCGAAGTCGGGCCACTCGATGTGAGCATGGGCCCACGGCGGCTGCCAACGATCATCCAGGTATAGCCCGAAGTCGGGGACGACCCCGCGGCTGTAGGGGTCTCGCTCGTCGAAGGTCACTGCCACCACAACCGTCCCGTCGCACAGCTCGACCTCGTCCCTGTGGACGTGCATTTCGTGGAGGCCGTGAGACCCGGCATGGTTGGGATCGACGCATTTGGCTTCGTCCTCAGCGCCCCAGAAGATTCGGCAGGCGGGACAGAACACGATTGCACGCATCTCAACCATCTACTTCAACGGTATGCGCTTGGTTCGGAGCCGTCGAGGAGTGCCCGCCCGTGCGTAGCCTGCCAGCCGTCATAGACGAGAAACGGGCCAACTTCGGTTTGCAGCCGATCTGTCGGGCATTGCTAGTCGCCGCTTCCACCTACGACCTCATCCTCCGCTCAGGCACAGGTGCCCAACGCACCCCGGACCTCGACTGGAGCAAGCTCCGGTGCCATACCGCAGGCAAGCCTCATAATGGTGACAATATCGATCGAAGCTCGGTCGGCTTCCGGTGGCGGCCTGCAGGGGCGCGTTCCAGACCGGTCCGCCTTCTGGCAGGTGCGCACGGCTGGGGCCGGAGACGTCGTCCGGACAGGGTCGGAGCGCCACCGCACCCGCGCCGCGGAGATTCGGAACTCGCAGGTCGGAGCTCGGGACGTGCCAGGTCGCCACTCACTTTCGCGTGACCTCCGCTTCGTCGCTACAATCACGGCAGGTTCGCCGCAGCCCTAGACCCTGGCTGTTGATTCGCCCCGGGGCGCGATCACAGCAGAGGGGTTCGTATGTGGCACGGAAGATCCCAGGGCGCCGATGCCCTGGCCCAGGCCTACCGCCTCCACGGGGGTGGGGTCTTCGCCCTGTCCCTCCGGGTCATCGGCGACCGGGGACGGGCCGAGGACGTAACCCAGACGGTCTTCACCACCCTGTGGGACGAGGCCGACCGCTTCGACCCCGAGAGGGGGACTCTGCGCTCATACCTGTTGACAATGGCCCACCGTCGTTCGGTCGACGTCCTGCGTTCCGAAGGTCGCCGGCGCCATCGTGAGGTCCGCCGGGCCGGGCTGGCGGCGGCGTCCTATGACCTCGAACAGGAGGTGTGGGACCTGGCGGTCGGGGAGCGGGTGCGCTCCGCTCTGGCGAAGCTTGGGCCCGGGGAGCGCCAGGCCATCGAACTGGCCTACTTCGGCGGCCACACCTACCGTGAGGTGGCCAGCCTTTTGGGTACGGCCGAGGGCACGGTCAAGAGCAGGATCCGCTACGGCTTGTGCCGACTGCGGATGACACTGATAGACCTGGGAGCCGAGCGCTGATAACTCAGGTGAGACGATCCGGGACGAAGGTGCTTCTTAGTCGGAGGCTCACACCTCAAGCCTGAGGCGCCTTCGTCCGCGTGACCCTCGGGGCTACCAGGCTGCCCGCTGGGAGCCGGAGAGCCCTAATAGTGGCGGGGGCAGGATTTGAACCTGCGACCTTCGGGTTATGAGCGCCACGGAGCGTGCTGCTCACAAGCTTGTAACTTCGTATACCAGCACACTTGCTGACGTGAAGTTACGTTTAGTGACCACTGTTTGCGGTCCCATTGGGCACGCAACGGGCACGACACTGAGGCTCCCTTCCGTGTGCGGCCGCCCCCTTAACGAAGTTTGCTCGACGTAGTCAGGGTGCCTTGTGCACGGGCCACTCTGAGTGGTCAAGGACGCAATTTCGAACTCTTGCTGGGGGGTCCGGGCGCGAACCGTCCAGTTAACTGGAAAGAGACCTTTCAAGGAGACGACTAACCCCGTTCGGCTTGGTCACCCCCATACCATGAGAAACGTGGCGCTAATGAGGTCTCTGCAGCGAGTGGCCGACCACGGCGAGGTATTCACGCCAACCTGGATGGTCGAGGCGATGCTCGATCTCGTCCAGGAGGAGACCGCCCGGATCGACTCGCGCGTCCTCGAGCCGGCCTGTGGGAGCGGCAACTTCCTTGTCCGCGTGCTGCGCCGCAAGTTCGCTGCCGTCGAGCTGAAGTTCGGGAAGTCGGAATTCGAAAAGCGTCATTACGCTCTTTTTGGCCTTATGTGCATATATGGGATAGAGCTTCTAGCGGACATCGGCGAGTGCCGTGACAACCTTCTGCACAACTTCGCTAGTTATCTCGACGTCGATGAGTCCGACGATCTCTACAGGGCGGCCGCGTATGTGGTCGGGCAGAACCTGATTCACGGCGACGCGCTGACCATGCTCACCGCTTTAGGTGAACCGATCACGTTTGCGGAGTGGGGTTACCTTGGCAAGGGACGATTCCAGAGGAGGGACTTTCGCTTCGATGTCCTGACTCAAGCTTCGGCGTTCAGTCGCGAGGGCACTTTGTTCGCCGACCTCGGCAAACACGAGATCTTTATCCCGACGAGGAGTTATGCGCCGATGACGGTGAGAGACCTCGCGGCATGAGCTCCCCGCGGGCGGGCTTCGCTCTCCGCGGTCTCGAGCAGGGTGGAGATCTGAGCCTGTTCGCAAGAGAGGACGCCGCGTACGAGGCCGCACGTTCGTACGTTCTCGATCACTGGGCTGCGGAGTGGCCATGCCCGATAGACGTGCCTAGCGCGTGGAGATAGCCACAGAGGGGATGCCCCAAGCATTGAACCGGCTGGCCATGAACTCGGCGTGGTCGATGCTCACGCAAAAGCCAAGCGCACGAGCGGATCGGGGGTCGGCCACTTTGTCCCGGTAGGCCTGTGCGACGAGCCGGGCTCGGGCGTCATGGCCGGTGTAGACGTGGCTCAGAGCCGACAGGTCATAGGCGCCCCGACGCCACGGGACCTGCGACACGTCGACGTCGTCGTGGAGGCCAAAGTACTGGAATGGAGATAGCAAGCCCCTGTCGAGGGCTTCCCAGAGGCGCAGCTCCACGGCGATGCGCCCTCCGAACCAGTGCGTCACATCCTGGCCATCGGGTCGCTCCGGCGTGGCGGTCAAACCGAGCAGCACGCGGGGCTCGAAGTGCTCCAAGACGCGGCTATAGGTCTCCGCCTCGGAGTGGTGGAATTCATCGACGATGATCATGTCGAAGGCGTGTCGGTCAAGGAGTCCGAGCCGACTGGCTCTAGACAGCGACTGCACCGAGGCAAAGACATGCCGCCAATCCTCGGGCACGTCGCCGCTCACGAGTACTTCCCCAAAGGAGCCGTCCCGCAGAGCTGCTCTGAATGTAGACCGGCTCTGACGGAGTAGTTCCTCGCGATGAGCGATGAACAGCAGGGAGTCGGCTTGGCCTGCGCTGCGCAGTCGTTCGTAATCGAGCGCTGACACGACGGTCTTGCCAGTGCCGGTAGCCATGACTACGAGGTTCTGCCAGCGATCGTGAAGGATCCGCTCAGCCTCCAGCTGTTCCAGCACCTCGGCTTGATACGGGAAGGGGCTGAGCCGGAGGGGAAATAGCTCCCCCTCTAATGGCTCGTGGTGCTCGGCGGCCAGTGCCTTGTCGAGTCGGGTGGCATCGCTGCTGGGGTCATACGGTTCGAAGCTCGGGTCCTCCCAGTAGTCGTCGAATGCCGCCTCGAAGGCCTCGAGCACGTGAGGCTGTTCCATGCCTGACAGCCGGACATTCCACTCCAGGCCGTCTACGAGAGCTGCCCTTGAGAGGTTCGAAGAGCCCACATACGCAGTGTTGGCTCCTGATCGCCGCCGAAAGAGCCAAGCCTTGGCGTGTAACCGGGTCGTGCGGAGGTCGTATGAGATCTTCACCGAGGCGCCGAGGTGGGCGAGACGGTCTATGGCTCGGCGTTCGGTGGCGCCCATGTAGGCGGTGGTCAGAACGTGCACCTTGCCGCCGCGATCGATGACGTCAGCCAAGGCATCATCGATGATCCGCAGACCTGACCACTTGACGAACGCACAGATGAGCTTCACGTCGTCAGCGGAAGCCAGCTCGCGAATGACCTCGGACCCAATCCGGGGCTGATCGCGTCCGTTCATCAGGAGAGCACTGCGGGAGAGAGGCACCTCCGGACGCGGGATGGAGCGAGGCCCAGCTGGATCAACCGACCCCGGTAGTACTGCCAGTAACTGGCGCATCTCGGCGATGAGAACGTCCGGACTCAAGAGGTCCGGGGCCAACTGAACCAGCTGGTCGATGATGCGATTGATTCGTCGGAGCTGTTCGGCCAACCGCTCAGTGTCATCTCCACTGACAGTGCGCAGGACGCGCGACGCCAGCCGTCCGAGATACTGGGCAAGAGGATCGTGCGCGTCTCCATGGGCTTCCCCCCAAACCGTGGAGGCTTGGTGGTTGGACAGTGAGCCTGCCATGAGCCGGCACTCCAATGCCACCGGACGCGTTCGGGGGGGCTGACAGGGCTCACGTAGAGGGCCGATTTCATGCCGCCTTGTTGGATGCGGCGTGGCTGGTGGCCAATGCCGCTTCGAACTGCATGGGTGAGATCATGCCGATGGAGCTGTGGCGTCGCACGCGGTTGTAGCGGTCGATGAACGCGGCGACGGCCCGGCGGGCCTCGAGCTTGGTCCTGAACGGACCCTTCCTCAAGCACTCGAACTCGAAGGTGGAAAAGAAGCTCTCTGCCGGTGCGTTGTCCAGGGCCGAGCCGACCCGGCCCATCGACTGGGTGATGCCGGCGGTCCTGCACGCCGCCCGGAAGTCGCCGGCG
>Ga0209810_1005320_pt1 | contig 11737 bp, 14 predicted proteins | sample Coa_R1_7_FD_187159 | JGI IMG/M metagenome (GOLD analysis project Ga0209810, IMG submission 187159) | Surface soil microbial communities from Centralia Pennsylvania, which are recovering from an underground coalmine fire - Coalmine... | ecosystem: Environmental > Terrestrial > Soil > Unclassified...
TGACTCACGGTTTCTGGCATGACGACGAACGCTACCTGGAGACGTACTGGTCGCGGTGGCCCGGAGTTTGGGCGCATGGCGACTGGGCCGTGCACGAGACGGGCGACGACGAGAGCTGGTTTATCCTTGGCCGGTCCGACGACACGCTCAAGATTGCCGGCAAGCGCCTAGGTCCGGCCGAGGTCGAGACCGCCGCGTGTGCCCATCCGGCTGTGGCCGAGGCGGCAGCGATCGGTCTCCCCGACGAGGTCAAGGGAGAGGTGGTCGCCGTGTTTGCCGTGCTGCGTCAGGGTCACGAGGGGCACGAGGAGCTGCGCCGGGAGGTGCGGCAGCTCGTCGGCGAGCACTTGGGCAAGGCACTGATGCCGGACAGGGTCCTGTTCGTGGACAGTCTTCCGAAAACGAGGAACGCCAAGGTCATGCGGCGGGTCATTCGGGCGCGGTATCTGGGTCAGGAGATGGGCGACCTATCCTCGCTCGAGAACCCGGCTGCGGTCGAGGAGATTGCCCGGGCTCGGTGAACCGGTCGCGTCGGCCTGCGGAGGGTCGAAGGCTGAACGTCCGGGTAGTTGAGCTGCCAGGTTCTTTAAGAAGCTCGAGGTCGATGTCTCAGGTGAGACCGACCCGTCGCGCCGCTATCTGTGACCGTCAGCTTTCATCGGTCCGCCTGACTCACGCACGCGGATGCGCCGAGAGAGCGCGCACGCTGGACGCGAGCTGTGACGGCAGGAAGGGGATGGCGTCCGCGACCCGGACATCGCCGCGCCGGTCCACCAGATAAAGCGCGGCGGTGTGCTGTACTCCCGTGATCACCAGGATCCCGTACTCACGCCAGATCTTCGCCATCTGCGCTTTGGGGCCATTGAGCCAGTGCCAGTCACCCGTCATCCCCGTCTTGCGAGCGAATACCCGGATGTGGTGAGGCGTGTCGTATGAGGGAAGGACGCTGATGACGATGACCTTCAGATGATATGAGGAACCCAGGAGCCTCTCCGTGGTGGAAATGGCTCTGGCCTCGATCGGGCACTGACGCGTGCAGTGCGAGTCCATAAAGGTGACGGCCCATATCTGTCCGTGGAGGCCGTCGGTGCTGATGAGGCGGCCATTCTGATCGCGGAGGGCGAAGGGGTGAGCCGGCTGGGTTCCGGCGGCCCAGACGTCGGTGCCCTCCAGTTTGGCAGGCGGCGGAGCGCCGGCCGGCCCGGCGCCCGCAAGCGTGAGGCCTGCGATCACGGCCAAAGCCGCGGCGGCCAGTGCACCGGCCGCGATGAAGCTCCGGGTCGCACGGGGTAGATGCTTCAAGCCGGTTGCTCGAGGTCTTGACTTCGGGACGATCGTGCCATCTATCGACATTATCGGCCCTTGAGGCCTCCGGAAACCGTCGTAGCATTGGTCCGGATGGAGTGCCAGTGCTACGTGGGTCACATCGTGGGGATGCGACCGCCCGATCTCTTTTCCTGGCTGGCCGCCGCTGCAGCCTGTGCGGGGGTCCTGGTAGTCATCCTCGGCCGCACTCCATTGCAACAGCGGTTGGGGATCGCCCTGGCATTGGTGGGCGTCGGCGCCACGGCATACGATATCGTCCAGAGAAGCCAGGCGCCGCCGAGGCCGAATCTCGTGGTCCGGCTGGTAAGCCCCGGGCGACGAACCGGACGGCCCGTGCTGGTCCAAATCTGCGGCTCGACCAGGAGAGGCCGGCCCACGCCTCCGCTCGCCGACGGGCGCCACCTGGTTGTTCGGTTGGATGGTGTACAGGTGGCGGAGGTTCGCGTCACCAGAGTGGTTATCCCCTCATCCTTCGGCTTGCATGAGCTGCTGGTGGAGGTCACGAACGCGTACCACCAGGGCTTCGCGCCTCCGATCATCATTCGCCGGCGGCTCGATGTCGTGCGTCACGGACCCGAAGCCACGTCTGGGGGCTGCAGCGGCTAAGCTGTCCCGGGGGCTGGTGGCGTATCGTGGTCCATCAGATCGATGCGAAACGAAACGCGGGCACGACCCGGATGCTGGCAGCCCCGGCGGGACGAGCTCATCGGGAACGCGGGCTCATCGGACGGAATGGGCCGGCGCTATGGACGATTATTCGTCCGGCGCGGCGGCGGCCGTTGCTGTCAGAATAGAGTGCATCGCGCGGGCATGGTTTAACGGCAGAATATCTGCCTTCCAAGCAGAAGGTGCGGGTTCAATTCCCGCTGCCCGCTCCAGATTAACTTTCGGCGTGTCGGTGCGGCAACCCGGTGGCGGCCATTGCAGACAGAGATCCTTTAGCAGGAGGCTACAATCCCGGTGGGCAGGCACATTACGCTTAGCGCGGTATCCATCCTCGCGCTGCTAGCTGCAGCTTCGGTCGGCGCCCACTTTGGAGCCGGGTTCGTGGCTGCGGCCTCGTCCGGCCATCGGCACGCCGTCAAGACAATTCGTACACGCGATGAAGCGGTATCCCTCGCAGCCTTCGGCATCAGGTTCACGGCCGTGAGCGGAGCACAGCCGGCAGTGAGCCAAAGCCAGGCCATTGCTGCTGCTCTGCAGCAGACGGCCGCCGCCTCGAATGGCCAGTTGCTCCCGGGAGTCTCCGTCTCGGCACAGTATGGCCTCTTCTCGGACGATGTCCTGGGTGACCGGCAGCCCTCGGGCGCCTTTGTGCTTCGATACCAGAATACCCCAGCCTGGATCGTCACCTTCTCTGGACCAGGCGTTAACCACGGCCCCATGGGTGGGCCGAGGCAGGGGGCGCAAGGGTCTGGCCAGACTCCGGTCACCGGCGTCCACCACGAGGAGAACGTGGTCATTGATGCTACGACCGGAAGCTTCATGGAGTTGTTCTCCTAGGGTGGGACTGCATTCAACTACCCGGTCGATCGCGCTCGGGGCTCTGGAAGCCTGTTGCGTCATGGTCGCCACGGGCTGCGCCGGTTCGTCGGGGTCTGCGGCGCCCGGTCCGCACAGGCACGTCGGCGGGCGGGGGTGCTGCCTCCCACGAGTCCAGCTCATGCCGCTCATGAGCGTGCGCAAGGGAGACCGCTGGAAGGGCGTGGGATTCACACGGCCAGGGAAGAAGGTGCGGTTTGAGCTTCGGTATATCGTACGCTCCGGTCGCCTCGGGTCGCCGGTCACCCGCCTGCTGATCCGTCCGGTTCGTGGTAGCCGACGGCGCTCCCGGCCAGGGCGGTCCCACACTGATACGTAGGATGAGCAGGCATGGAGAGGGGCCCGGTAAGGCGCTTTTTGTGGCGTATCTCCGCCTTCCGCCTATGGAGCCGGCAGGCCGAACGGTCGCCCAGTTTAGGGTTGGCGGCTCCCTACGGCCGGTTCGTAAGCTGAACCTCGTCTTCAACGTGATCCGTCGCCGACCCGGAAATGCGTAGCGTCAGCGCGCGAGCCGCGGCGACAGGGATGTCGTACGACCCGCGTCGGCGTCGGAGCTCGCTCCACACGTACGGCCATCCCAAGTACAGTAGTTGGCCGATTCCAACGTTCGATCCCCGCTGAGTGTGGCCTACGACCAAGTTACCGATATTTGGTCGTGATATTCCGAAGTGCAGGCTCCGCACCACACGGGAGTCCTACGCTGAGTCTGGAGGATCCAATCGAATCGATCTCCCTCGGTTGAGGAATGAGAAGGAACGTGCCGTTTCATGAGCAGTTTAGAGACCTGCTTGGGTCTGCGCGTGCGGAGTCATGCCAGGTTGTCGCCACCTTTGTTGACATCCGTGGATTCACAACATTCGCCGCTGAGATTGACTTTGAGCCGTATGATGTGGGCGAGCATATTGGCGCCGAGCCAGTTGCTCCCCCTGACTTGGCCAATGTTCCAACATCTAAACTGACAGCTGTGCGCAACCGTTTCCGGCTGCATCGCGTAGAGGAGAGCAGGAACCGTGATATGGTTGAGGCGCTGGAGTAAGCCGGTCTGAAATTGTCATTAGAGGCAAAGAGTGGGGGGTGATGGATGCCTCCGGCAATGTGACCAGTACGGGCAACTATCCGCCTCATGGCCAGGTCCCGAACGAGTTCCTGGGTGAGATCGGCCTGGCCAGCCCGCTGCAGTACTCCGGCTCCTACTCCGTCGGCTACGTTGGCCTCGTCTACGATCAGGCCCGTTGGTACGATCCCTCGAGTATTACTACCAGGATCTGCAGGGCAACACCAGGGCGCTCCTCGACGGCAGCGGCAACCCCTTTGTGACCTACAACTACCCGGCCTATGGTGTAGCCGAGAACTGGGTTGGCAATGGAATCGCGACGGACACCCCGCTCGAGTATGGCGGGGCATACACCGATCCCTGGACTGGTCTGGTCTACGACCAGGCCCGTTGGTACGATCCTTCCACCGGCCAGTTCCTCAGCCAAGACCCACTTGCGGGACAGACGCTGCAGCCCTACGCCTACGCCGCGGACGATCCAATCGATGGCACCGACCCGGCCGGCCTGGCGCCATACCCGAAGTCCGCGGTCAAGGCAGCGAAGGCGGCGCACGCCGCCGGATTCCGGCACCTGCTGATCGACATGGTGGCGATTGCCGGCGCCGAGTCCTCGTGGGAGAACATCTGGAACCACGGGTGCTGCTACGGAATGTGGCAGATCAACATCAAGGCGTGGAAGTCGAAAGGTGCGTGTAAGGCGCTGAGCCCGCCCAGCAACGGACACTGGAAGAATCCCTATCTGAACGCCAAATGCGCCTACACGGTCGAGCACACGGGGGGCCTGTCGCAGTGGTACGACCCGATCGTCCGGAACGGAAGAGTGAGCAGGACTGCCAAGGCTAACGGCTGCACAACTGATGGCTACAAGGTCTGCTGGCAGATCGCGAAGTCGGCAGTCAGGGCGGCTGGCTATAAGACGAAGGGGATGGCGTAGCCATGAGAGAACGTCTGGCCTTCCCAATCGCTCTCAGCCTGCTTTTCGCGCTGGCGCTCGCTCGCCCTGGCGCAGCCGGGTCGGCCATGGGAGTCGCGTGGACCTCCGTGCACGGCTCCCCTGCCGCAACAGGGTCAAAATTGGACGCCGTCTCCTGCCCCACGGAAAGCACCTGCGTCGCCGTGTGGGGCTCGATCCTCCGAACCTCTGACGGCGGCAAAACCTGGGACAGGGAGAAAACCCCTCGCGCCCTGACCCGCGGTCCGGGCGCCCGGAACCTCACCGACGTAGCGTGCCCGTCCCAACGAAGGTGCGTAGCGATACTCTGGGGCCGGGATGTCCTCGTCACGGCCTCCGGAGGCGCGAAGTGGACCACTCACCGATTGCCGCGTAGGGTCGCGGGCCTCGCGGCGTTGGACTGCCCCTCCGACAAGGAGTGCGTCGGGGTTGGCGCGGGCGCCGACGGTCGTGCCGCCATCGTCATTTCTCGGGACGGCGGTAACCACTGGTCAAGGAGTTGGGTCGGACACTCCGACTGGCAACTTGAGGACGTAAGCTGTCCTGCGGTCGCGGCCTGCACGGCGGTCGGCGGCACGGCCAGGCGAGGCTTGATCTTGGCGACGACCGACGCCGGGAAGCACTGGTCGCGGAAAGAAGCCCCGGCCAGGGTGAGCGACGTGAGCTCCGTGTCGTGCCCTAGGCCCGGTGACTGTGTCGCCCTGGCCTACCTTCGTCACCGTGATGCAGCTCTTGCAACCGCGAGGCACGGCCGCTGGCGCATTCGCGGCAGTGACGGAGGCGCAGGGTCCGACCTCTCGTGCGGCGGGCTGCACTGGTGCGTAGCCGTTGGCACCGCTGCGGGCAGCGGCGCCAGAGGTGGGGCTGCATTCAGCCGGGATCGGGCGAGGGACTGGAAGCGGAGCCAAGTACCCGCCGGCGTAGGACCCATTTTCGGCGTCGCGTGCCGCTCGCGCCTGGACTGCGTAGCCGTTGGCGTCGGCAGCGGGTACGGCGCGGTCTTGTGGTCATCGGACGGCGGCCGCACGTGGAGGGCAGGACGCGTCCGAAGCCGTGCGGGACGGCCGACGTACCCCCGGGTGCAGGGGGCACCGCCGACGGCACAGTTACTACCCCGACGGCGACACGCATACCATGGCCGACGGCTCCGGCACGACCACGGACTACTACAACCATCGCAGCCTGCTGGACTGATCGCCCTTTCGGTTCCGCCGGGATCCGGCCTCACTGAAACCAGTCCAGTCGTCCGCCCCCTTTTGGCCGGCGCGAGCGAATCCGCACAGACCGTGCACGTCGCGGCGGCGGCGAGAGCAGCCGGGACGTACCGTGTCACGCCGATGAGCTTTCAGGGGAGCAGCGAGGACCTGGCACCACACATTCGACGGCCTGTGAAGGCCGACACGTATGTCGCATCAATCCTGGCATGGGTAGTCGCCGGTCCGCCCCTGAACCTGCACATGGCGGTTCTTGAAGCCTGCCGGCTTCAACTCTCCGGGCGGCCTCAGCCCGTACCGGCCGATCGTCTCTCTCCAACTCCCCCCTCGGACGTCGCCTCTATTGCCTGGGTCGCCTCATGATCGGGCAGGACGGTGTCCTTGGGAACGTAATCCTCGGCATGACCGAGGGGCGTCAATGAGAAAAGCAGCGGGATGAGCACCGTGAGCGCGCCGATCACCGTGTACACGAGGACCACGTTGTGGGTTCGGACAATGGCAAACCCACCGATCAACGCGCCCAAGGGGATCGCCGACCAGGCGAGCACGCCCGCGATCGTCATCACCCGACCGAGAAGGTGATTGGGCACGATCGACTGCCGCAGGCTGCCCGTCTGGATGTTGAAGAGGCTGCCGAACCCGGACTCCAGCCCCCAGAAGACGATGGCCACCCAGTACCAGGGCACAAGAGCGAAGGCAACGGTCATGGCGCCCATCATGGTGAGACTCCCGAGCGCCACCACGCTGAAGGACCAGCGGCGTCGGAGACGGCCCGCGGCCAGAGAGAAGATCACGACCCCACAGCCTCCGACGCCGAAAAGCAGCCCAATCTCGGCGTTTGAGGCATGAAAGCGATCCTTGGCGAACAGCACCAGCTGAGCCGCAGTGGTCGCCGTCACAAAGTTGACAGCCGCCATCATCATGGAGATGTTGCGCAGGACCGGATGGCCCAGCACATACCTGAGTCCCTCGACGACGTCGCGCCGAATCGTGGTGGGCAGACGATCAACGTTCCGGTCATTGAAGCTCCGCCGGACGGTCGCCAGGGCGCCTGCCGACACAAGGTAGGACACGGCATCGAACGCGAGCAGATCAGGAATTGGAATGAACGCCGAAAGTCCTCCGGCCATGAGCGGGCCGAGTACGGTGGTGGCGAAGTAGCTGGCTTGGATGCGCCCGTTGGCGGTCACCAGGTTATCCTTCCCGACCAAGCTTGGAATGGCGGCGAACTCCCCGGCGTTGAAGAAGATGAACAGTGTCTGGTTGACGAAGGCGACGCCGTAGATCCACCACACCGACAGGCCGCCGGCGTTGTTGATGGCCGGGATCGATCCGATCACCAGCGCCTGTAGGATGCTGACCCCGATCATCATTCGCTTGCGATCCAGACGGTCTACCCAGGCTCCGATGACCAGACCGAACAGCAGGTAGGGCAGCATTTCGGCCGCCATGGTGATTGCGAGGTTCATGGCCGAGTGCGTTAGGTGGTAGATCAGCAGCGGGACGGCAAACGCGGTGAACGAGGTCCCCAGCTGGGAGATTACCTGACCCGTCCAGAACTTCCAGAAATCGGAGCTTAGGCGCCGACGGCCTCCCGGCTCAGTCATCTCCATCCGCCTGCAGGTAATCTCGAAGCTGCGTCGCGAGCCCGTCAAGGCCCGTTTGGCGCAGCGTGAACGTCGTCTTTCGGTGGCTCGCCGGCGATCCCCGTTCGGTCACCAGGACGAGTCCTGACGCGCGAAGCAGCATCATGTGATGGCTGACGGTGGACTTAGAAAGGCCGGAGCCGGCAACGACCTCGGCAAACGAGCGGGGCCTGTTCGCTAGGAGGCGGAGGATGCGCAGCCGGCTCTCATCTCCGAGCGCACGCGCCAGACGCAGAAGTGACGGGGGTAGCTCGCCTGCCCCCGACGGAAGGGCATCGACGGGATACCGAATGATCTCCAGTCCCCGAAAGGAGGCAAACGCGTTCCAGGGCCGGAAATGCCACTGCGGCAGGAGGAGCACCAGCTCCGGCCGAGGCTCGGGCAGAAAGAGGACCCCATTGGTGGCGTTCTCGACCAACTCCGCCGGAGCCATCGTCTCGAGATGCTCACGTCTTCTTTCGGCATCCCGGGCAAGCGCCTTCAGGACGGCGGCAGAGACTCCGCCGAAGTACTCCTCGTTCCACGCTTCCAGGAGGTGACTCCAGCGGTCGCGAAAGGTGTTGAGGTCGGCAGGAAGTGGTTGGTTCCGGCCCGAAACGTACGGACGCATGATCTCGTACAAATCGCCCACCGATTGGGAGCGAAGCCATTCGACGAAGCCGTCGACGGAGCGTTCACAGGGACAGCGCCAGATCAGGAGCAGGGCCAGGTCGCTGTCGGCTGCCCCGCCGCCGGACAACAGCGCTAGGAGATCAGGGCTCAGCCGTCGCCGTAGATCCCGCACCCAACCGGCCCCGAGGTCCGTGACCTTTTGCCCGGACCAGGACGAGAAGGCGGTCAGGCTGTTCAGGGCTTCGTACGCCGGAGCCCAATCGACTTCGAGGCGATATGGGGTTGGTTCTATCGACATCGAACATCCATATGTTCGATTGTAGGCGAACATCAGCGTGGGCACACCCTTGCTGAACTCCGTTTTTGTAACACCGAGAGGTCGAGCTGTCGTCATGGGTCTTTTCGCCCTCTTGTTTTGAAGTCAGGGCCGCAGGGCGCACCGGGCTGAATGTGACGGAATCAGGGATCCGGACGACCAGCGGATTCCAAACGAGAAGGTCGCCGTCATCCTGCTACTGCGTTGATTGGCGAGATATCGGCCGTGCGCCTGATGCCCAGCCAGGACGTGCGAGCGTACGTTCAGGGTGTCGGAATCTATCAGCAGCCAACGTCATCAGACCCTCGGGTGCCATTTGGTGCGCAAATACGCAGACGACAGACGTTCGGCCCGGTGTGCCGAGAGTCGGCATGTTTGCCGGGAGGCCTCCGGATGCGAGGCGTGCGAGAGCCTGAGCAAGCACCGCTGCATGGCGGGCAACAGCGTCGCGTACGCCGTCCCGTGCAGACAGCACTGAAAAGGAGCGACCCGTGCCGCAAACCATCGACGAGATCACAGCACAAGAGACCAGGGCCGACACCGCAGGCGATTCCCCACGAGCACGAGCGATCGTGTTGGGCCTGGTCCGTGATGCTCATCCTGACGAAAGTGCCTCGCGGCCAGTTGATAATGAGCGGGCCCTACGCCCTGGTCCGGCACCCGCTCTACACGGGTGTGTCGCTACTGGTTCTGCCCTGGCTGGGGTTGATGTTCAACACATGGTTGGGCATTCCGCTCGGCATCGTCATGTATCTGTTCTCTAGGAGATTCGAAGCTAGCGAGGACCAGGACCTGTCCCGAACATTCGGCATGGACTGGGAACGGTATCGCCTGACTGTACGCGTTAAGTGGCTGTAATGAGAGATGCATTCAGGGCTTTCGGCCGAGAGTCCGAACCTCATCCGGTGGTGCGATGACCATCTCGCGCTCGGCTGCCCTCGCCCTCATCAAATCCGTGCACACGGCGGCGTGGTTTGCGATTGAGTCATGCATGGTCTACGTGTTGGTCTGCGGCCTCGCGAAACGAACCGACCGCACAGTCGCGGTTGCAGGTGGGGTGGTCGCCGGCGAGACCTTGATCTTTGCGGCAAACGGATTCCGATGCCCATTGACGACGGTGGCCGAGCGCTTCGGTGCGGAGCATGGCGGGGTAACGGACATATATCTTCCGCGATGGTTTGCACGCGCTCTCCCGGTCATTCATCTCCCCCTCATCGTGGCTGCCGTGGCTCTGCACGCGCATCATCTCGTTCGCGAGCGCCAGTCCTCGGCCGACGCCGGCGCTGCGCTACACTGAACGTCGGACGTTCTGAAGAAGTCGCGGCAATTCCGAAGCCGGCACCGCCGGGCCAAGGAGCAAACCTTGCACGATGTCACAGCCCAGGACCGCCAGTACGTTTTTCACCTGCTCGGTCTCGACTCCCTCGGCCACCACCTTGAGCCCGAGGCTGTGGCCAAGGTCGATGATTGAGCGCACGATAAATGCGTTACTGCGGTTCTCCAGGAGATCCGTCACGAAAGAGCGGTCGATTTTGACTTCGTCGAGCGGCAGCCGCTGCAGGTAGGCCAGCGAGGTGTACCCGGCGCCGAAGTCGTCGATTGCGAGCCGGAGGCCCTCACTCTTGAGGTGTCTCAGCGTCTTCAGCGCGGCCTCAGGATTCGATATGACGGCGCTCTCAGTTAACTCGATCTTCAGCTGCGAGGGCGACATCTCCGCCTCTTTTACCAGGCGAAGAATATGTCCCACCAGGTTCGGATCAGCCAGGTTCCGCGCCGACAGATTGACGGCGACCGACACCTCCGGATGAGTGACCTGCGATTTCGCCGCTTCGCCGACGGCCAGCCGGATGACTTCGTGGGTCATGGGGACTATGATCCCGGTTGCTTCAGCCAGCGGAATGAACGCGCCCGGATGCAACAAGCCGTGAACGGGATGCTGCCACCGGACCAACGCTTCTACGGCACAGACTGATCCGGTTGCCAGATCGACCTTCGGTTGATAGTGAACTCGCAGCTGTTCACGCTCCACGGCCTCCCGCAGGTCGAGGATGAGCGACAGCCGTTCTGGACGGTACGGATTGTTCTCCTCCTTGAAGATCGCGACGCCGCAGCGGCTACTCTTGGCGATGTGCATGGCTATGTCCGCGTAACGAATCAGCGTCGCCGTGTCCCGACCGTGGTCTGGATACATGGCGATGCCGATGCTGGCCTGCGTGACCACGACCTGTTCGCCCACCAGGAATGGATCGGCCAGAGTCGCCATCACGCGTCGCGCCAACCCTTCAGCCTCGACGTGGTTTGTGTCTGCCGCGGCGATAACAAACGTGTCTGCTCCGAAGCGGCTCAGTCTGTCACCCGAACGGAGGAGTAGCCGCATCCTGTCCGCGGCCGCCTGGAGCAGGAGATCGCCGACCTGGTGGCTGAACGTGTCGTTGACTTCTTTGAAGTCGTCAAGGTCGAGAAGGAGAATCGCGCAATTGTCCGGCTGGAGCGCGGTGTGCCGGCTGAGCCAATTCTCGAGGCCAAGCCGGTTTGGAAGCCCCGTCAGCTCATCAGTTTCAGCCCGACGGATGAGATCACTCTCAAGCTGCTTGACGGCGGTCACATCGCGAATCACGCGGATGATTCCGGCGGCCTCGCTGCCCTCAGACGGAACCAAGGCGGAGCGAATGTCGAAGTACCTCCAGCTTCCGTCGCCCTGTCGCAGTGCTCTGTCGTACTGCGTGGCGGCGGCCAACATCGCCTGTTCCGGCGGCCCGATTCGCGCCCCTTCGACATCCAAACCGAGAGCTTGGATGCTCTGGCCAATGAGAGGCGTGGAATCTGGAGACGCCACCATCGATGCCAGTGCCTGATTTGCCAGGCAAATGTTGCCCGACAGGTCCGTGAACACGACACCGTCGGGCGACGCCTCGACCAGCGAGCGATACAGCCGTTCGCGGTGCCGGGTTTCGGCCTCTGAGACCCGTAATCTGTCGAGAGTTTGGTGATGCTCGGTGACATCCATCACCGCCGCCGCCGCACCCTTGATACCGCCCATGGCGTCTACGATGGGGCCGGCGAACATCTTGAGGT
>Ga0209810_1005323_pt1 | contig 11730 bp, 10 predicted proteins | sample Coa_R1_7_FD_187159 | JGI IMG/M metagenome (GOLD analysis project Ga0209810, IMG submission 187159) | Surface soil microbial communities from Centralia Pennsylvania, which are recovering from an underground coalmine fire - Coalmine... | ecosystem: Environmental > Terrestrial > Soil > Unclassified...
GTTGAGCTCGTTCTCGATCTGGTCGACCTCCGCTGCGCGCGGATACGGCTCGGGCCACAGGTTGCGCGGGTCGGTGGGGTGGCCGCCGAGCTCCAGGCTGATCAGGTGGTCCTCCTGGTAGGCGGAGGGGTCGCCGGTCTCGCCGTACTGGCGCATCTGCCGCCGCTTCAGCTCGTTCGTGTACGAGGTCGGCGGCCGGATCGTGGCCGTCCAGCCGTGCCGGCAGATGGTGGCCCCGATCGTCTGCTGCGTTACCTCGGGATTGAGGACGCCCGGCGTGCGCAGAGGGTCGGCGAGGATCCGCTGCCCCGGCTGCCCGCCGAGCCGGTGCGGCGCGAACGCGACGACGACCCCGGCGACGAGCAGGGCGCAGAGCAGGACGTCGAGCGGCGTGGCCGACCTCGGCATGCCGGCGACGGTAGGCCGGCCTCGCCCGAGCCGCAAGACGCTCTTGCAGCCGTGTCCCGCAGCGCCAGTACGCTCAGGCCGACGCCGATGGTCGAGCTCGTCGTCCAGCCTCGCGGCCCCTATTCCCTTCGCCTCTCGGCGCGCGTCGCGGGCGACGCCACCCGGCGGTTCGCGGACGGGCTGCTCAGCGCCCGCTGCGCGGGCGCCCTGGCGACGGCCTGGCAGGCGCCGGACGGGACGGTCACGATCCGCTCCCAGTCGGCCGCGGCCGCCGAGAAGCTCCGCTGGATGCTCGCGCTCGATGCCGACCACTCCGAGTTCCTGCGCCGCGTCGCCCGCGACCCGCTGCTCGCTCACGCCTCGCGCCGGCTGCGCGGCCTGCGGCCGCTGCGGACGGCGACCGTGGCGCACGCGCTCCTGCGGGCGCTCTGCGGGCAGCTCGTCGACTGGCGAACGGCCCGTACGCTCGAGCGGCGCATCCTCCGCGCCCTCGCGCGACGTCACGCTTCCGTCACGGTGGCAGCCACCGTGACGGAAGGGTCACAGCCGACGCCCGCCGACCTGCTGCTGGAACCGCCGACGACGTCCGCGCTCGCCGCGGCGGCGCCGTTCGAGCTGCGACGGCTCGGGCTGCACGAGCGGCGCGCGGCCGCGCTCGTGCGCATCTGCCGCAGCCTCGAGCTCGAGCGCCTCCACGCCCTGCCCACCGAGGCGGCCGCCCGCAGGCTGGAGCGAGAGCGTGGCCTCGGCCCCTGGTCAGCGGGGGTCGTCTGCCTCGAAGGGCTCGGACGCCCGGAGCGCGGCCTGGTCGGCGACCTCGGGCTGCTCACCCTGCTGCGGGCCTTGCGCGGACGGCCCGCCGCGGCGTGGGAGACCGCGGAGCTGCTCGAGCCCTACGGGGAGTGGGCCGGGCTCGCGAGCGTCTACCTGCTGACCGGCCTCGCCCGCGGCCTGCTGCCGCTCCCTGGCGCCGCCGCAGCCTCGGGGCGCCGGCTCGGCGTCACGGGTGCAGCTGCGTCCAGTCCGAGCCGGAGTCGCTCGTGCTGAACAAGCCCGAGTAGCTCGCGCACGCCGTCTTGCTCGCGCAGGCCTCGCCCGTCAGAACGGCCCAGGCGCGTGTACTCGAGACCACGGAGACGTGTGTCGCGGACTCGCTCGGGGCGCTCGGAATGCCGGCTGCCGCTAGCACGTCGGGCGTGCTGCGCTGAGCGAGCCAGACGACGTCGACGTGCCCCGCCGCCGGAACCACGCTCGCGACGGTCGCGCCGCTCTGTCCGGATTCCACGCCCGCCCCACCGTCGAACGTCCCTCCCGTCTCCACCGGGGCGGAGGGAGCGAACGACTGCCCATCGTCCGCAGTCTCGAAGAAGACGACGGTTCCTCCGCTGTAGGTGGCGGAGATGGCGTCAGCGGGGCCTGCTGCTGGAGCAGGGATCCCGTACACCGCGCGTCCCGTGACGCCGGCTGGCGCGGGCAGGCGCAACGCCTGCCAGCTGGTGCCGCCGTCGTGCGTGACGAACGCGCTGGCCCCTCCAGGCCCGCCTGCCGTCCAGCCGTCGAGAGGGGTCGCGAAGGCGACTGGCGCTGCGATCGGCATCGTCAGGGCCGTCCACATGACCCCGCCATCCTGGGTCTTGAACAGGAGTCCGCGACTGAACGCGCCCCCCGAGGGCAGTGTGACCGAGAGCCAGCCGACGTCGTTGGAGAGGAAGTCGAACGATGCTGGGGCCGCCGTGGCGTCGGCGTTCTCGGCCGTCGGCGCACCGACGTCGCTCGAGGTCCAGGTCGTGCCGCCGTCGTCCGTGCGGTAGACGACGAGCTGGCCCAGCGGCTGATCGTTCGATCCGGTCATCCGCGTCGTGAGCACCCAGCCATGGCTCGCGTCGCTGAAGAAGACGGCCCGGATCGTGCTGGGATCGACACCCGGAGGCGTCATGTCGCGCCACGTCGTGCCTGAGTCGGTTGTCAGCTCGAGCTCCGTGTCCGTGAGCGCCCACCCGCTCGTGTCCGAGAGCAGCTGTGCATCGCGGAGGGATGAGCTGAGGCCGGACGGAATCGTCGGCTGGCCCGACGCCGCACCGGCTCGATGACTCCCAGCGACCAAGAGGAGGGCTGCGGCCGCGCTCCCGCCAAGGGCGCACGCAGCCGCGGCCACCGCCACCGGACGACCGTGGCGTCGGACCCACGTCAACACGAGACTGTTGCCGCCAAGCGGTACCCCGAACCAGCAGTATGGCGACTTCGAACCCACCCTGCGCGACGGCTCGGCTACGAGGAATGGGCCGGACTCGCGAGCGTCTACCTGCTGACCAGCCTCGCCCGCGCCCTGCTGCCGCCCCCTGGCGCCCGGCAGCTTAGGCTTCGGGGGTGGCGGCGCGCACGATCGCGATCCTCGGCGGCGGCCGAATCGGGGAGGCTCTCCTCTCGGGCCTGCTCAGCTCGGGCTGGCGCAGCCCCGCCGAGATCGTCGTCACCGACCGGCGCGAGGAGCGGCTCGCCGAGCTGCGCGAGCGCTACGGCGTCGAGGCGACGGCCGACAACGCCGCGGCCGTCGCGCGGGCCGGGCTCGTCGTGATCGCCGTGAAGCCGCAGGACCTCGAGGCCCTGCTGCAGCAGATCGGCTCCCACTTGACGCCGGAGCACACGCTCGTCTCGGTGGCCGCCGCGATCCCCACGCGGGCCATCGAGAAGCGGATCGCCGCCGGCGTGCCGGTGGTGCGCGCGATGCCGAACGCGCCGGCCACGGTGCACGAGGGCATGGCCGGCCTCTGCGCCGGCGCGCACGCCGGCGACGCCCAGCTCGCGCTGGCCGAGGAGCTGCTCGCCCACCTCGGTCGCGTCGTACGAGTGCCCGAGGAGTGGATGGACGCCATCACCGCCGTCTCCGGCTCGGGGCCGGCGTACTTCGCGCTGCTCGCCGAGGCGATGATCGAGGCGGGCATCCTGCTCGGCCTCTCGCGCGAGGTGTCAACGACCCTCGTGGTGCAAACGATGTTCGGGACGGCGAAGCAGCTCCGCGACCAGGGGATGCACCCGGTCGAGCTGCGCGAGTCGGTCACCTCGCCGGGCGGCACCACGATCGCGGCGATCAGGGAGCTCGAGCAGGCGGGCGTGCGGGCAGCCTTCCTCAATGCGATCCAGGCGGCGACGGAGCGGGCCCGCGAGCTGGCGGCGGACGGATGAGCGGCCGCGACGTCGAGATCCGCGTGCTCGCCGACGAGCAGGAGGTGGCGCAGGCCGTCGCCGCGCGCCTGAGCGAGCAGACACTGCTCGGGGGACACGTCGTGCTGACGGGCGGCTCGACCCCGCGGACGGCGTACGCCCTCGCCGCCGGCCTCGCCCCCGACTGGAGCCGCGTCGAGCTGTGGTGGGGGGACGAGCGCTGCGTGCCGCCGGACGACGAGCGCTCGAACTACGGGATGGCCAAGGAGACGCTGCTCGACCGTCTCGAGCAGCCGCCGGCGATGGCGCACCGGATGCGGGGCGAGCTGGGCCGCGACGCGGGAGCCGAGCAGTACGCCGCGGAGCTCGTGGGGGCCGGCACCTTCGACCTCGTCCTGCTCGGCCTTGGCCCGGATGGCCATATCGCCTCGCTCTTTCCCCGCTTCCCGACCCTCGCCGTCGACGACCGCGACGTCGTCGGCACGGAGGCGGGGTACGAGCCGTTCGTCGACCGGATCTCGCTGACGCTGCCCCGGCTCTGCGCGACCCGGGAGCTCCTGTTCCTCGTGGCGGGCGAGGACAAGGCGGACGCCGTCGCCCGCGCGCTCGCCGGAGCGCCGTCGCCCGATACGCCCGGCAGCCTCGCCCGCGCCGCGGCAGGAGGACGCACCCTGGCCGTGCTCGACCGGGCGGCGGCGGCGAGGCTCTAGCCGAGTCCGCGGCGCGCGGCGAGCGCGTCGAGTGCGAGCGCCGTGTCGGCGACGGGTAGGTCCTCGAGGAACGCCTCCCGCGTCTCGAAGGAGCGCAGGACGGCGTCGCGCGCGGCCCGGTAGGCCTCGGCGTCGTGCGCCGCGAGTGCGCGAAGCGCGTCCGCCACGTCGAGCGGGAAGCCGTCCCCGAGCGTGGCGGCGAGCGCGCCCGCTTCCGCGTCGCGGCCGAGGACGAGCAGGGCGAGCGTGGCTGCGTAGCGCCCGATCGGCGACGGCGCGTCGGCCGCGCCGGCCTCGAGCGCCCAGCGGGCAGCCTCGTCGGCCGACTCGCCGGCGATCAGCAGCGCCTTGAGCGCCCCGATCGGCCTCCCCCAGGCGTCGGGCGCAGCTCCCGCATCCCAGCTCTCGCGGTAGCGAGCAGCCGCACGACGCAGCCAGGACGCCGCGGCGTCGCGCTCGCCCGCCATCAGGAGCGACAGCCCGGCAGCCCAGGCGGCGTTCGCAAGCTGCACGAGCTGCCGCTCGTCCGGCTGCCTGGTCTCGCCGGCCTCGTATCTCGCAGCCGCCCGGGCGTACCGCTCGCGCCAGTCCACGATCGGGAGGGTACGCTCGCCCGGACATGGCGGACGACTGGCGGATCCGGATCGACGTCGACGGCGCGGAGCAGGCGACGAGCCTGCTGCGGCGGCTCGGCGGCGAGCTCGGCCTCGAGGCGCGCGAGCTGGCGCGGGAGCTGCGGTCGAGCCGGCTCGCGGTCTCGCGCGACGGCGGGACCGTGTTCGTCTACGCCCCTACGCGGGCGGAGGCGCGGAGGGCCCGGGCGCTCGTCGAGGCTGAGCTGCGCGAGCACGGCGCCGAGGCGCGCACGAGCCGGATCGAGCACTGGCTCGACGAGGAGGAACGCTGGGACGACGAGCCGCCGGGCGAGACCTGGGAGCAGGAGGAGCTGAAGCGAGGCTACGCGCCGTGGGAGGTGCGGGTCGAGTGCGCGAGCCGGCGCGAGGCGCACGAGCTCGCCGAGCGGCTGGAAGCCGAGGGCTACAAGCCGGAGCGACGCTTCCGCTACCTGCTCGTCGGCGCCGCAAGCCGCGAGGAGGCGGAGGCGCTCGCCGGGCGCCTGCACGGTCGGGTCGAGCCAGGCGGCGAGGTCGTCTGGGAGACGCGCCCGCTCAACCCCTTCGCGATCTTCGGCGGTCTCGGGCTCTAGCACAGCGGCCGGCCGCACGGCAGGCAGCGCCCGACCTGGGGCGAGCGGTTGACGGGGGCGGCGGCGAGGGTATGCTTCTCGCTGCGTCGCTCGCCCAGGGGAATCAGCCGAGCGCGCATCTCTTCGAGGGACAGGCAGCACGACCAGTGCTGCGCAGATGCAAGAAGCGATCCAGCAGCCGACCATCGCCTCCGAGGCGGCAGAGCCGCTAGTCGCCGCCGCGCGCCGCGCCGAGGCGTGGGCCGGCGAGCCGTTCCTGCAGGCGGGCGAAGATCCGGCCCGGGCGCTCGCCGAGGGCACCGCCCGCCGCCGCGCGCTCGACGAGGCTCTGGCCGAGATGGAGAAGGGGCTCCCCGAGCCGTCGCCGCAGTGGAAGGTTCGCTTCGGCCTGCTGCTGGGGCTCGAGCGCGTCCTCGCCGAGCCGGAGCCGCACACTGCGGCCGGCACCGTGCTCAGGCGCCATCAGGTCGACGCGCTCGCCGGGATGCTGACCGAGCTGATCGCCGCCAGCCAGCGCTCCGACGAGGCGAACGGCAACGCCAACGGGCACCCGGCCACCGCGGAGGAGCTGGAGGAGCAGGCGGTCGAGGACGCGGACGAGGATTCGACGCTGGTCGTGGGGATGGACGAGGCGGAGCTGCCCGAGGAGCCGCCCCCCGACGACCCGGGCGCCGTGCGCCGCTACCGCTTCCGCCACCCGACCGCGTCGGGCAAGACGATCGCCGCGGCCGGCTTCGTGGAGGCGGCTCGCACCCTCGGCGTCCTGATCCTCACGCACCGCCGCCTGCTCGTCTCCCAGTTCCAGCGCGACCTGCGGGCCGAGGGCTACGGCGACCGGATCACCGACGTGATCACCCGCGGCAGCCGCAGCACGCGCCGCGCCCCCCTCACGATCCAGACCTACGCGTGGTTCGCCCGCCACGTCGCGGAGATCGACCGCGACGCCTACCAGCTCGTGATCTGCGACGAGGCGCACACCGCGCTCGGCGAGAAGACCTCGGCCGCGATCCGCTCGTTCCCGGAGCCCATCTACATCGGGATGACCGCCACCGAGCAGCTGATCGCGAAGCAGGTCTCGGACGTCTTCCCCGCCTCGGTCGACGACCTGCCCCTGCAGGATGCGGCGCGCCGCGGCCTGATCGCGCCGCTGCGCTGCCTGCGCGTCCCGCCGGTCGCGGCGATCAACTCGGTGCCGATCGTCGGCGGCGACTTCGACCAGGAGATCCTGGCCAAGACCCTCGACCACCAGGCGCTCAACCAGGCCGCGGCGAGCCTCTACCGCGACCGCTTCGACAACACCCCCGGGATCGTCTACGCGGCGGGCGTCGACCACGCGTACCACCTGGCGCAGGAGTTCCGCGCTGCCGGCTTGAAGGCCGAGGCGGTCTCCGGCCGGACGCCTCCCCTGCGCCTCGCCGAGACCCTCGCCGCCTACGAGCGGGGCGAGATCAACGTCCTGATCAACGCCCAGCTCCTGGCGGAAGGCTGGAACTCGCCGCGCGCGACCGTCTGCATGCACCTCGCGCCCACCGCCTCCCGCCGCGTCTACCAGCAGCGGATAGGCCGGATCATGCGCCTCCACCCCCGTAAGGAGGCCGGGATCGTCGTCGACTTCGTGCCCAAGGGCGCCACCCACAACGAGCGGGTCGTCTCGCTCCACTCGCTGCTCGACGCCGACTTCTACCGCGAGGGGGCGCGGGTCACGCCGGCGCCCCGGCGCCGCTCCCAGCGGCGGGCCCGCCGCCGCCTGACTCCCGCCCCGTGGCTCGTTCCGGTCACGCCCGACGTCCGCCGCCGGATCGCCGTCATCGAGCGGGAGTGGCAGCGGATCGACCCGAAGTACCTCGACGAGGACGAGCAGCGCTACTGGGCGACGATCGCGGGCCGCCAGATCCGCTTCGACGAGCGCGCCTCCTTCGTCCAGAAGCTGACCGACCGCGGCGCGAGCAGGGCGGCGCTCGAGCAGTTCCTGACCACGGCGGCCGCCGAGAACCCGAACCGGCGGCTGCGGATGATGGCCTTGCAGGACCGCGTCGCGCTGCGGGTGGAGCGAGCCGACTTCGACGACCTCGTGACGCTCGTCACCCAAGCGCCGACCTGGGAGAAGGAGCGACTGCCGGGGATCCGCGTCCTGCTGCGGGCGATCGCGGACGGCAAGCCGGACGCGCCGGAGCAGATCCTCGCCCGCTGGACGTGGCGGCTGGCACGCGCGACGCGCAAGGTGCAGGACCGGCGGGCCTCGGCCGAGTTCCCCGAGGCGAAACGGCTGCTCGGCGCGCTCGCCAACTCGCGCGGCCACCGGCACGAGGAGAACGCGGCGAAGCTCGTGCAGGCGGCGCTCTCGCTGCCGCTGCCGGTCGGAGCCGCGCTGCTCGCGTCGGCCGAGGGCTACACGCCGCGTGCGACGAACCTGATCGGCGAGGCGCGCGAGCGGCTGGGCTCGATCCAGGAGGTCGCGCTCGCCCTGTCCGAGAACCTGCCCGCCCCCAAGCAGGGCTCGGGCCGCAGCCGGCGCCGGCGGCGGCGCAAGCGCAAGGGCGCGGCGCCCGCGACGGCCGCTCCCGAAGGCGCCGCAGCCGCCGAGGGGGCGCTTCAGCCGGCCGAGAGCGACGACCAGGCCGCCGCCGCGGACGGCGCGACGACGGCGCCGGCGCCGGCGCTCCTCGCCCCGGCAGACGAGCCCTCGAGCGCGGCGGCGGAGGAGGCACGCGACGGAGCGGGCGAGGCGGCCGGAACGGCCGAGGCGACGGCGACGACGGCGCAGCTCGGGTAGCGCCCCGGCCGACCCCGCCTCGCTGGCCGCGGGCCGCTCGGCGGCGTCCGACCCGGTTGCCCTCCCTACCCGGCCGGGCCGCCGGCGCTCTCGCCGCCGTCGCTCCGCCGCTCGCGCTCGCGCAGGAAGCGCGTCAGCTCGGCCGCGAGGCTCTCTCCCGAGGGCAGGTTCTCGGAGGCCTCCAGCAGGTCGGCGCGACGCTCCAGCTCCTCGACGTAGGCGGCGGTCTCGGCGTCGGAGGCGACCGCCTCGGTCACCTGCTCGCTGTACTCCTCGGCCGCCCGCTCCAGCTCGGACAGCTCGATCTCCGCCCCCACCAGCTCGCCCAGGCGGCGGCAGAGCGCGAGCGCGGCCCGAGGGCTGGGCGCGAGGGAGACGTAGTGCGGGACGGCGGCCCAGAGGCTGACCGACGGCAGCCCGGCGCGCCGGCAGGCGTCGAGCAGCACGCCGACGATCCCGGTCGGCCCCTCGTAGCGCGAGGGCTCGACTCCGAGCTGCTCGACCAATGCCGGGTCGCTGGCGGCGGCGCTGACCGGGGCCGGCCGGGTGTGGGGCACGTCGGCGAGCAGGGAGCCGAGCGTCACGACGAGCTCCACGCCGAGCTCCTGAGCCAGCTCGACGACCAGGCCAGAGTACGTCTTCCAGCGCAGGTTGGGCTCGACGCCGAGCAGGATCACCGCGTCGCGCTCGAGCCCCGGGACCGGTGCGTGGAGGAACGTGTTGGCCGGCCACTCCAGCCTGCGGGTCAACCCGTCCTCGAGCGAGACGTGAGGACGTACCGCCTGGAAGTCGTAGAAGTTCTCGGCCTCGATCTCGGCGAACGCCGTCGCCCCCCACTGGCGGGCGAGGTAGCCGCCGCCCAGGGTGGCGCCCTGGCCGCCGTCGTTCCAGCCGCGAAAGGCGCAGACGAGGAGCGGACGCCGCAACGCCGGCCGCGCGGAGACGATCAACTCCGACATCCGCAGGAGTCTAGTCGGCGGCCAGCGGCCGCCAGAGGCGGGCGACGAGCCCGACCGTCCAGCCGACGAGCGCGGCCGCGGTGGCGACGTGCAGGAGGACGACCCACCAGGGCACGTCGCCGTAGGTTCGGTACTGCACCTCGCCGATCGTCATCTGCACCGCCAGGATCGCGAGCAGCCCGGCGCAGCCGCGCACGAGCCAGGGGTGCGCCCGGCGCCGCAGCCAGGCCCAGACGGCGAGAGCCAGGAAGACGATCCCGAAGGCGGCCACGGCTCGCACGTGCCAGTAGACCGCCGGGTAGAACGAGCCCAGGCGGGGCACGATCTGGCTGCCGGAGCTGCCCGGGAAGCGGCCGGCGGCGGTCGCCGCGGTCCCGCTGACCGCGAGCACGACAACGGCCACGAGCAGCACGAGCCCGCCGAGACGGGCGACCGGCGGCAGCGGCGCCCCTTCGCCGCGGACGAGGCGCGAGGCCTCGAGCAGGGTCAGCACGCCGAGCGAGAGCACCGCGAACGAGAGCAGGAGGTGCGAGATGACGAGGTACGGGTTCAGGTCGTAGTAGACGGTGATCGCCCCCAGCGGCGCCTGGGCGAGCGTGCCGGCGAACACGAGCGTCGCCAGCCAGCGCGCGCGACGGCCGAGGCCGCGGGTACGCCAGGCGGCAAGCGCGAGCACGAGCGTGGTGAACACCGTGACCGCCGAGACGACGCGGTTCGAGAACTCGATGTCGGAGTGGTAGCCGCGCGGGAGCGCGTGCTGCGCCGTGCAGGTCGGCCAGTGCGGGCAGCCGAGCCCCGAGCCGGTCAGGCGCACCGTCGCCCCGGTGGCCACGATCAGCAGGAGCACGGTGACGGCGGCCTGCGCGAAGCGGCGAAAGGCGGCGGGCGAGACGGTCGGCGCCAGCCGGCGCGGCAGGGCAGCCGGTGCAGCCGACTCCACGTGCACGAGGGGAGTGTAGACGGGGCGCAGCGCGGCCCGCCTACGGCTCGAGCACGACGCCCGAGCCCGCCTCGACGGCGCCGATGCGGGCGAGGAAGACTCCCGCCCGGGCGAACTCCGCTGCGAGCGAGGCAGCCTTCTCGGCCGGCAGCGTGACCAGCAGCCCGCCCGCGGTCTGCGCGTCGTAGGCGAGGGCCAGCAGCTCCTCGGGGACACCGTCGCTCGTGACGTGTCCGGCCGCGAACTCCCGGTTGCGGGGATCGCCGCCGGTGCGTACGCCGGCGCGCGCCGCCTCGAGCGCCCCCTCGAGCGCCGGCAGGTCGCCGGCCCGCAGGCGGATCCGGACGCCGCTTCGCTCCGCGGTCTCCCGCGCATGGCCGAGCAGACCGAACCCGGTCACGTCGGTCACGGCGTTCGGCGAGAAGGGCCGCAACAGGTCGGCCGCGCGGTCGTTGAGGGTGGTCATCCAGCGCGCCGCTTGTTCGAGGTTCGCCTTCGCCGCCAGCACGAGCCCGGTCCCGAGCGGCTTGGTCAGGAAGACGGCGTCGCCCGGCCGCGCCCCGCTCTTGACCCACACGCCGTCCGGGTGCACGGTGCCGACGACGGCGAGCCCGTACTTCGGCTCGCGGTCGCGGATGGTGTGGCCGCCGGCGAGGACGGCGCCCGCGACGCGCACCCGCTCGGCGGCCCCGGCGAAGACGGCCGCGACCACCTCGGTGCCGAGCTCCTCCGGGAAGGCGGCGACGGAGAGGGCGACGAGCGGCCTGCCGCCCATGGCGAAGACGTCGTTGAGCGCGTTCGTGGCGGCGATCCGTCCGAACAGGGCGGGGTCGTCGACGAGCGGGGGGAAGAAGTCGACGGTGAAGACGAGGGCCCGTTCGTCGTCGAGCCGGTAGACGGCGGCGTCGTCGGACGGGTCGAGACCGACGAGCAGGTCGTCCGCCCGGGCGGGCGCGAGCCCGCGCACGAGCTCCTCGAGCCGCGCCGCCGCGTACTTCGCCGCGCAGCCGCCGCCGACGCTGAGGCCCGCGAGCCCGCCCGCCCCGCTCTCCATCCCGTCTACTGTAGGCGCGATGGCCGGGTCTGCACTCGTCACCGGCGGCTCGTCGGGCATCGGCCTGGCGATCGCGCGGATGCTGCGGGAGGAGGGCTACGAGCTGACGCTGGTGGGGCGGCGGCGCGAGAAGGTCGAGGCGGCCGCAGCGGAGCTGGGGGCGTCGGCAGTGGCCGCGAACCTGACCGAGGCGGAGGAGTGCGAGCGGGCCGTCGCCGAGCACCGCAGGAGCTACGGCGGGCTCGACGTGCTCGTGAACTCGGCCGGCGTCGGAGTCGGCGGCCGGATCGAGGACCTGGCGGTGAAGCACCTCGACCTGCAGCTTGCGGTCAACGTGCGGGCGCTCTTCCTCGTCACCCAGGCGGCGATCCCGCTGCTTCGCGCCTCGCGCGGCTGGATCGTCAACCTCGCCTCGGTCGCCGGCACGATCCCCGCCCCGGGGCTCGCGGCCTACGGGGCGACGAAGGCGGCCGTGATCGCGCTCACCCGCTCCCTGAACGCCGAGCTCGAGGCGGAC
>Ga0209810_1005324_pt1 | contig 11730 bp, 8 predicted proteins | sample Coa_R1_7_FD_187159 | JGI IMG/M metagenome (GOLD analysis project Ga0209810, IMG submission 187159) | Surface soil microbial communities from Centralia Pennsylvania, which are recovering from an underground coalmine fire - Coalmine... | ecosystem: Environmental > Terrestrial > Soil > Unclassified ...
GGCTGGCCGCTCAACCAGTGCTTGATAGCGCAGCTCGCAGTACCGCTCCGCACCCAGTTCTCGAGCGCTCTGACGGGCCAGCTGCACATGCCATTGCCACCACGCTGCTGCGGTTGCCACCGGCTCCGCGCCCCAACTCGTATAAAGACTGGCGAAACGGGCGGCCTTCCGCTTCCAGTTGATGGCGGAGAGACATACATCCCGGCCATCCCGGATAAGGTGAATGAATTTGGCTTTCGGCCAGAGCGCGTGCAGCGTGGGCAGGTTGCGGGCGTAATCCGGCGTTTTGTCTCCGGCCAAAGGTTTGCCGCGGATTTCGCTGTAGAGATCGAAAACGCTGCTGACGAAGCTCGCGTAGGTCACCGGTTTCCCGGAGCAGATCAAGCCTTCCAGCTCAATCCGACCGATTTTCATTCGGTAAAACTTGTAATACTCAAAGAGCCTGGAAATCAGTTCGGGAGTGATCAAACCTTCGGGGGTCAGGCCGATTCGCTTCTTGAAAAAGTAGGGAATCCAAAAACTCTCGTCGCAGATGGCGAGGTCCGGGTGAGCGTTCAAGAGGCGTTGCAGTAGGGTCGTTCCCGACCGGGGACAGCCGACGACGAAAACGAACGGATTGGTCCAACCGCCGATGCGGCGACGTTCACGGAGAGTTTCCGGAGAGACCGAAGGGGGGGCGGCGGCAGTCCGCTCGATCGCCTCTCGAACCTGGATCGCGTGGCGCGTCGCTTCGGGTCGGGGTTGAGCGGCAGCGCGCGGGTAACCCAATTCCTCGAGCAAGTCCCCGGCGACCGCCTCGAAGTGCTCCACATCGGTAGTCCCCATCTTCTCCCGCCAATTGCGCAAGCCACCCTCCGTAGGAGTGTGGCCCTCGGGGAAGCGGAGCATGGCCTCGTCGTAGGGCACACCCAGGAAGGCGCGCAGCCGAGCGCACTCCTGAGCCGGCCTCTCGACCAGTGCTTCATAGCGCAGCTCGCAGTACCGCTCCGGCCCCAGCTCCCGGCCACTCTGGCGGGCCAGCCGCACATGCCACTGCCACCACGCCGCTGCGGTCGCTACCGGCTCCGCGCCCCAACTCGTAAATTGACTCGCCAATCGGGCAGCCCATTCCCCTTTCTGAGCGGACAGACAAACGTCACGGCCATCCCGGATCAGGTGAATGAACCGGGCGGCGGGCCAGAGAGCATGAAGGGTCGCAAGATTGCCTGAGTAGTGCGAGGTTTTGCTGCCAACCAGCCGCTTGCCCTTGGCTTTTCCGAACAGGTCATACAGGGCGGGGATGAAGCGGCGATAGGGCAAAAGTTTTCCCGGTGTAATCAGACCCTGGACCGACTCTCGGCCGAGGCCGAATGGATCAAATCGTTTCTGTTCTACCCACTTGGCAACCAACTGAGGGGCGAGGAGGCCCTCCAGATCCAGGCCGGTTCGTGCCTTAAAGAAGTTCAGGATCCAATCGACCTCGGGGGCGACCGCGAGCTCCGGATGGGCATCCAGAATCTGCTCTAAGTGTTTCATCCGAGATCCTGGCGCACCCACGAGAAAGAAATGTGGATTGGGGTTGGATATCGATTCGCCAAGGGGCGTTCTCGCCAAGAGGTCGGGTTCCGTTGTTATCACCACAGCAACTCCAAGAAAAACCTCACATCTTTCGAAGCGCGCCCGTTGCGGCCTCACGGACCTGAGTGTTTGGATCTTTAAGCAAGGCCTGCAAAGCAGGAACAGCTTCTTTTGCATCCGATCCGATCGCTCCCAGAGCGCGGGCGGCTGCGGACCGGACTTGGGGAACAGGATCCTTTAGCGCCTGGATAAGATCGGGAACCGCGTCCCTGGCTTCTTGGCCTATCTTTGCCAAGGCTGCTGCGGCGAGCTGTCGGATCTTGGGATCACTATCCCTCAAGCCTTCTGCCAGGGCTGGCGTCGCCTCTTGGGCGCCCGCGCCCAGCTCCCGCAGGGCCTGGGCAGCCTTCTTGCGGACCTTGGGGTCGTTGTCCTTGAGCGCCTTGGCCAGGGCCGGCACCGCATCCTTGGCCTTGGGGCCCATGTCCCGCAGTTCCCGGACAGCGTGGTGCCGAGCCTTCGGCTTCGGGCTTTCGAGCTGCTTGCTCAACTCCTCGACGGATTTTCCCTTGCTGCAACCAGTGGGCAACACGGCCAAAAAGAGCACAAGAAAGCTAAATCGAGCTCGAAGAAAAGTTTTCATGATACGCTCTCCGAGTGAAGTGCTGATGTCTGGGTGGCGAAAGGCATGCCCTCGCTCGAGGGAGACCATGTAGACTGAGTAGCTTGCTGTCTGTAGAGAGCAGCGTAGCTGCCGCCGTTCGCCATCAACTCGGCGTGAGTGCCGCTCTCGCGCACACGTCCATCTTCCAGGTAGAAAACCAAGTCCGCGCGGGCAGCGAGATGCAGGTCGTGGCTAATGAGGAAGGTGGTGCGGCCGGCGGCTAGACGCTTCAAGGCGTCGAGCACCATCCGCTCGTTTTCCCCATCCAGGCCTGTGGCCGGTTCATCGAGAATCAGGATAGGAGCTTGGCGAATGGCGGCCCGGGCGATGGCGATGCGCTGACGCTGGCCGCCCGAGAGTGTGAGGCCGCGCTCCCCTAGCACCGTGTCGTATCCCTTCGGCAAGTCCTGGATGAACTCGTGGGCGTTGGCAAGACGAGCGGCGGCCTCCACTGCCTCCGCAGTCGCTTCCGGCATCCCGTAGGCGATGTTCTCACTGGCGCTCGCGGCGAACAGAAGCGTGTCCTGAAGCACGACGCTGATCTGGCGGCGCAGCGACGCCAGGGTGTAGTCGCGGATATCGCGGCCATCGATGAGCACGCGGCCCTTCGTGGGGTCATAGAGGCGCAGCAGGAGACTAACGAGGGTAGACTTGCCGATGCCGGACGGTCCAACGAGAGCGACATGCTGACCGGGCTGTACCTCGAAGTCGATGTTCTGCAACACCGGCTTGCCTGGCTCGTATGCGAAGCGGACTTTCTCGAAGCGGATCGCCCCCCGGAAAGGCGGTGCAGGCACGGCCCCGGGCAAATTGCGCACTTCCGGAGTCCGCTCCAGAACGTCGAGCACACGCTCGCCTGCCACGGCGGCCTTGGCCAACCGGCTGGTATGCTTGGCGAAGTCCTGTACTGGGCGCAAGGCATTTCTCAGGTAGGCCATGAAGACCAGTAGGTCGCCCGGCGTCAATTCGCCGCTCAGCACTAAGCGGGCGCCATACCAGAGCACCAACGCCGTGGAGGCGGCTGTGAGGAAGCCGACCGTCCGCCCAAAGGCGGCCGTCAGCCGAGCACCTTTGACATCGGCCCGGCGGCTCTCCTGATTGCGGCGAAGGAAGACGTCGGCAAAGACGGCTTCCAGGCAAAGAGCCTGCACAACCTTAATCGCGCTGATGGTCTCGACAGCATTGGCAGCCATGGCGGCATCACGCTTGCGCTGTTCGCGGGCCGTGTGCCGGATACGGCCGCCGAAATGGATCGACCCTACCCCGAGCAGGGGGAGAACCAATAGCGCCAGCACGGCCAGCTTCCAATGGAGCACGAACATTGCCCCAATCATGACAGCGAAGATGCAAACACTCAGCAAGAGCGGCAAGAGGGCAGTCACGACGACATCCTTGAGCATGCTGATGTCGTTCATGAGGCGAAAGGTCAGGTCGCCGCTCCGCGTCCGCGTGTGAAAAGAGAGCGACAGTCTCTGGAGATGGCGGTACAGCTCGCCGCGTGCTTGGGTGAGCACACGGTTGCCGAGCCGAGCAAAGCTGACTGTGGCACTGTAAGAGGCCAGCGCACGCAGAGCGGTGATGACGATGATCGCGAGAGCGGCCAGAGTAATCAGGGCAGCCGGCTGCAAGTCGTTCAATGCCGGGATGTCCAGCTGGCTGCCGGCGCGATGCTTGCCGCTGCTGAAGACGCGGTCGAAGATGAACTTCAAAGGCCAAGGCTCCAGGGCGCGGAGACCGACCTCCGCCAGCAGCGACAGAAGGGAAACAGCGACGAGCAAACGCTGCTTGCGGAGCGAGGGCGCGAAGTGGGCCAGGATACGCCGGAGTCCCGGCCAGCTTTGTGCAAGCGTCTGGGGTCTTTTTTTCTTCATGCGAGTTCGCGCCCTCCCGCAACCAGATCGAGCGTCTGGGTAGCCTTGGCCAGGCGGAGGATACGCCTCACAGCCGCTTCCCAGGTGTGTTCCCGCAGGACCGTTGCCCGGGCCGCCTCTCCCAACTGTCTCCGTAGCCCGGGATAGGCCCGCAGTCTGGCCAGAGCGGCGGCCAGAGCAGCGGCGTCGCCCGGTGGGCAGAGCAGTCCGTTGACACCGTGCCGGATCAACCCGTCCAGCTGACCGATCCGGCTGGCGACTACCGGCAGGCCGGCTGCCATGTACTCGTAGACCTTAAGTGGGGAAAAGTAAAACCGGGCCAGCCGCGGGTACGGTGCCACGGCGGTATCCATGGTAGCCAGGAACTGCGGCACTTCGCTCGGAGAGACAGTCCCCGTGAAATGAGCTGCCCCGGACAGACCCCGAGAGGCGAGGTCTTCTTCCAGGCGCTGCCGCTCCGGTCCCTCGCCAACGATCAACAGTTGCGCTTCAGGGTGGCGTCGATGGAGCAGGGCGAAGGCCTCGACCAAGATCGTCAGACCGTGCCAGGGCTTCAAGGTTCCGACAAAGCCTACCGTGAACGTATCCCGGTCGCGCGGCTCTGAGAAGCGGAGGACCGGGGGAAAGCGATCGGGGTTGACGCCGTTTGGGACGAGGTGAACGCGCCCGTGCGTTTCCGGGTAGCCGGCCAGATATTCGGCAACCTCGGCGGAAACGGCGAGCAGCGCCCCCGCGGAGTGGAAGGCACGGCGCGCCGCCTCCTCCGCGGCGCGGCGGTTCACGAGCGTGCGATGCTCCGCCTGTTCTTCGATCAGCGGGGCGTTCACTTCGAGCAGGCCCGGCGCAGCGGCGATCTGAGCATACTCCATGCCCGCGAAGCTCCACAACGAGTAGCGCTCGTAAACGAGATCAAAGAGACCCTCGCGCTCCAGGGCCGCACGTAAGGCGTCATTGGCGGCAAGGGCCGCCTGTTCGCGCGCCGCGGCATCCTTCTCGGACGCTCGCGGAAGGCAATGTACATGAACGGCTTCGAGTCCGGACGGCGGTTCACCCTCGGGGCGGGGAGTGAATAGCTCGACTCGTCCACCCTGCCGTATGAAGGCACGGAGGACCTCTTGGACGTGGATGGAGCAACCCTTGTGGCCAAAGACGGGCACGCCCTGATCTGCACAGACGTAGGCAATGCGCATCAGACTGCCTCCTGAGACATACCCTGATTCCGCAACGAGGCCTGGAACATGGCCCGGCGTCGCTTGCTCGTACGACGGTTATCGAACTCCGCCTCGATCAGCCGGCGTCCCTCCGCAGCGAGGCGGACTCGCAGCTGGGGATCTGCCAACAACCGGTCGAGAGTATCGGCTAGCGCCGGCGGATCGTGCTGCGGCACCTGTAACCCTGTCTCGCCATCCCTTACTACCTCCGGGATGCCAGTGACATCTGTGCTGACCACGGGCGTCCCCAGAGCCAGAGCCTCTTGAATGACGTTAGGCAGACCATCACGGTCGCCATTGTCGTCGATCACGCAGGGCATAGCCAGCGCTGCCGCCCCATAGATTTCCTGGATGACCTCGCTCTGGGGCAATGGGCCGACTAGCTCGACCTGTTCGCGCAGTCCCAGGCGGTCGATCTGCGCTTGCAATTCGGCCTGGAGTAACCCGGTGCCGACGATGCGGCAGCGAAATGCCCGGCCGAGTCGCGCCAGGAGTGAGCAAGCGTCTACTAAATCCCCGAAGCCTTTTTTTGGCACGAGTCGGCCCACCGCCAAAATGACGGGGGGACGATCAGCGGGCGACCGATATTGGAATTCCTCAAGGTTCAGGCCGTTGTAAACACGCTGGACGTGGGCTGCCAAAGGCCCGTAGGTAGCACGGAGATAATCGAGGTGATAGTTGCTGATCGTTACCACACCGGCGGCGTCTCGGAGCTTACGGCGAAGGTCTTCTTGGCAGACATTCGCGTGGAAAATGTCCTTGGCCCGCGCCGTGAAACTATAAGGGATGCCGGCGAAGCGAGCCGCTAGACGAGCGACCGTGCAAGCATCGCTGGCAAAGGTGGCATGCAAATGGTTGATGCCCTTGCGGCGCACCGCCGCCGCCAGAACCACGGACTGGTAGACCGTGCGTCCCTCCTCCTCTCGCAGTTCCTCCAACGCTGCCCACAGCCCCGGCAACTCTGTGGCTGCCTCGTGTAAGGCCCGCCAGAAGTGATTGACCGTCACCAGCCCGGAGACCGGCGTTTCCGAGAGGAAGTTCTTCGAGAGGGCGTAGAGATAGTTCACGGGGGCCCGGACGCGGGAGAGGAGATCCTGGAAGTAGCTATCATTGGTCGGCAAAAGCGAGAATACCTCGAAATCAAGCCCGACGCGCTCGTGGGCAAGGATCTCGCGGACAATAAAGGTCTCAGAATAGCACGGATAACGCTTGACAACGTAGCCGACGCGCAGGGCTGGTTCAACAGGCAACATGAGGGAGTCTCCTCTCCGGGCGAAGGCCGCGCCCGCACCATGACGGGGCATCCAGTAATTCGGCGAGCAAGGAGGGCAGGTTCGCCAGTCCGTTGAGGTCGATGTGTTCCCGCGCTCGCGGGCGGGGCGGGAGATCGCGCGACAGCCATTCCGTGAGAGCGCAGGGATTTAGATTTTGCGGGTGTAACAAGTCGAGCAGCCCCAGATCGCGTAGGCGCTCGGCTCGGATCAACTGTTCTTGCCGGGGTTGCACGCGAGGCACCACCAGGGCCGCCTTGCCGTAGGACAGTACTTCGCAGACGCTGTTGTACCCTCCCATGGTGATGACCCGATCCGCTCGTTCCAGGAGCAGACAGGTGTCGGCGACAAATGGAATGATATGAACACGAGGATTGGCAACGGCAAGGCGTTCCAGGCGCTGCTGCGCTTCCGGTGGCATGAACGGCCCGGTCAGGATCAGCCCTTTCATGTCCGGCGGGAAATCGGACTGCGCAAACGCTTCGGCGAGCTGAGTCCCATCTTGTCCGCCACCAACCATGCACAGCGCAAGACGACCAGCGGACCCCTTCAACCGGGCGAGAAACGCCGCAGTGCCGTCAACGTCCGCGAAGCGGCTGCGCTGGCGCCGGTCCAAGTAACCGGTGTAACGGATCTTGGCGGCAACGTCCGGGGCGAAGCCGTACTCGACCACTGGGTCGTAGATGGCAGGATCGCCGTAGACCCAGATTGCATCGTAATAGTCACGCACAGCTTGATCGCCGGCAGCCTCGTGCCACTCGCGGCGCACCACAACCGGCTCGTCCAGCACATCGCGGAGACCGAGCACGCAACGGGTCCGCCGGTGGCGGCGGAGCGATTCAAGGGCCGGATCGAGCTCGTTGACGGCACCGCGCGGAACCTTGTCAACGAGGAATATATCCGGGGCGAACATCTCCAGGGCTGCCGAGATCGATAAGGCGCGCAGGCCGATCAGCTCATCGAGGGGGAGATCCAGATGCCGGGCCTGGTACTGGCCATTGTCCGCCTTGCGGAGCGCAGGCAGGCTCAGGCAGTCCACTCCCGGCGGGATGTCGAAGGCGTTCACCTCGCGGGCGCCAGCAATGAGCAGGATCACCGCGGGTGAAAGCTCTTGAGCCAAGGTCTCCGCGATTAGCAGGTTGCGGCGCATGTGGCCGATACCCATGGTGTCATGAGAATACAGGGCAATGCGGAGCTTCCGCAGGCGCATGCCAACCGGCCACTCTAACGATTGCCGATCACTCAAAGGGGCGACTGCCATCTGATGGTCCATCATGTTGACCCCGATCCTTTGGGTATCAGACTTAACAGGTAGTGCAGGGCTTCTCTCACTGACAACGTAGGTCCGGCGGCGGGCTACCAGTCGGAAGGGAGCGGCTGTCCGTCGCTCTCATTGCCCAAGAGGCTGAACGTGCCTTTGCTGATGGCAAAGGAAATGGCGCGTACCGAGCCGTCGGCCAGGACAGCCGTGACCCCTTCAGGGTGTGAAGAGCCGAAGATTCCGCCGCCATCCCCAAAGGGGGCAAAGTAGTCGGGTGCCGGCGGCTGCGAAGTCTTGCGTACCGTATCGTAGTTCCAGCCGGCGGTGTAACCCTGGTTGTCGTCGGTAGTCTTCTGACCCAGGAAGGCCCGGTTGAGGCGTTTCTCGCTCAGCAGAAGAGTGTTGGATGTGCCGTCGGTTATCTGAGCGATGCGGGTGGGGTAGAGCTGCCGCACGACCCCGGTCCCTCCTTTATTGCTGGCGGCGTAGTCGTTCAGGGCGTGGGTGATCATGCCGCCGGTGAGGGGCGGCTGGTAGCCGTCTGGGTAGGTCACCGTCTGCGGCCCGCGCCGCGACGGACAGAAGAAGAGTTTGTTCGGTGTGCTGATAGCCGCCAAGGCCCCGGATTTCCAGACGTTATCGCCTTCGATGTAGGGCAGGATCTGGAATCCCCAGCCAGCCGCTTGCTGGGCGCCGACGGCGGGCGCACCATTGACGTACGTTGGGGGTGAAACGGCGTCCCAGCCTCCCGACGGGAAATAATTCAGGGTATCGTGATGGTTGTGGAAGGCCAGGCCGAATTGTTTGAGGTGGTTGCGGCACTGGGTACGAGCGGCCGCTTCGCGCACCTTCTGCACGGCCGGCAAGAGCAGGCCAATCAGCACGCCGACGATGGCGATGACCACTAACAGCTCGATCAGTGTGAACCCTAAATGGACCTTGATGGGCGCACTACATGAGTGTTTCATTTCCGTGCTCCGACAGCTGGGTCATCCGGGGATGGATATACCCCCCGAGGACCGCATCACTGATGTCCTAATCCAGTTGCAATACCAGCCGCATCCGCCGGATGCGTTCATCATGAAAGCCGGAGATCCCGTGTCGTTTGATCGGATGGACAATACTTCAGGAGGTCTGGCGAGAAGTCGAGTTACTCCCGATCACTTCGGACCGACCCCAAGAGTTTCATCCGGTAGATCTCTGCAGCATCACAGAGAAGAGGAGGAGCAAACTCTCTCCCAGCAAGGCTCTGCGAGTACAAGGAAGCAAAAACAACGTAACAAGCCATGACCAACCGAGGCTCGGCATCGAGTCACCGGGGTCAACGACTGGCGGCGTACCTCTGGGTGGCAGCTGCCATTTGGAGAGTCGGGCTTTGTACTGGGAGCGATGTAAGCAAGCCGTTGGGGGGCATGAGTAGGTCCGAGACCAACGGCTCGGGCATTTTGTTACAGAGCATGATGTTATCCTTCCAATCCTGTAGAGTCAAGTTGTTATCTCATTTTTTCCTAATTTATTTGGAAAGCAGGAATTGCAAAGCATGTGCCAACGAAATTACGTGGGCGGAGACTATGCTTTTGGCTGCGAATGCTTCGCCGCAGCCTCCGGAGGGTGCGATGAGAAAGATGACCGCTTGTCTGACCGTCGTCGCCTTGGCCGGGGCGCTCCCTGCTCGGGCCTAAGAGGCGCCGAAGAAGTTTCTGACCATCGCGGGCGTCACCGTCATCGACGCCACCGGGGCGCCGGCCAGGCCGGACATGACGGTCGTCATCACTGGCGACCGGATCACGGCCGTCGGCAAGTCCGGCGAGGTCGGGGTGCCGGAGGGGGCCCGAGTCGTGGACGGCAAGGGGAAGTACCTCATCCCAGGCCTGTGGGACATGCACGTTCACACGGTCAGCTCGTCCTTCCTGCCACTCTACTTGGCCAACGGCGTCACCGGCGTCCGCGACATGCACGCCATGGATCCCGACGCCATCTTCGGCTTGCGCAAGCAGGTCCGGGAGGGCAAACAGCCCGGTCCACGCGCCGTCGAAGCCGGGCCGCTTGTGGACGGGCCTAAACCGCTCGTACCCGGCTCGCTCGTCGTCGCCAACGCCGCGGAAGGACGCGAGGTCGTCCGCAAGCTCAAGAAGATGGGGGCGGACTTCGTCAAGGTCTACACCAAACTGCCCCGCGAGGCGTACCTAGCCATCGTCGACGAGGCGAAGAAGCAGGGCCTCCCCTTGGCCGGCCACCTCCCCGAGTCGGTCAGCGCCGCCGAGGCGTCTGACCTGGGCCAGAAGAGCATCGAGCACCTCACCGGGGTTGTGCTGGCCTGCTCGGATAAGGACGACGAGTTGCACCGCGAGGAAATCGAGGCCCTAGCCAAGGTGGACAACCAAGCGGCAATGGAACTGCTCGGGCGCATTAGCGCCCGGGCCGCGGACAGCTTCAGCGACAGGAAGGCACGCGCCCTGTACGACCGCTTCGTCCGCAACCACACCTGGCAAGTCCCCACCCTGACCGTCCTGCATTCCCTGGTCAGCCTCGACGACGAGAAGTTCACCGCCGACCCGCGCGTCAAATACATGCCGCCGTCCGTACGCTCGTATTGGCCGCTGATGAAGCTGTCGCTAGAAACGGCCGCCATGCTGAAGGGCACATACAAGCGGGCGACTGGTCTGGTGCGGGCGATGCACCAGGCCGGCGTGCCGTTCCTGGCCGGTACCGACACGCCCGGCGTGCCGTACGTCTTTCCCGGCTTCAGCCTGCATGACGAGCTGGCCCTGCTCGTCGCCGAGGGCGGCTTCACGTCCCTGGAGGCGCTCCAGGCCGCCACTCGCGACCCGGCGCGGTTCTTGGGCCGGGAGAAGGACCTGGGTACCATAGAGCCGGGCAAGTTAGCCGACCTGGTCCTGCTCGACGCCGACCCGCTGGCCGACATCCACAACACCACGAAGATCGCCGCCGTCGTGGCCAACGGCCGACTGCTGCCGCGCCGGGAGCTGGTCCGGATGCTGGCGGAGGTCGAGGCCGCCAATAAGAAGAAGTGAGGTGTAACCACAGGCGCGGGCACCGAGCCACCGAGCCCGGAGCGTGGGCGGTGGGTCCGAGCGTCAGCTCGGTGAAATCAAAGACAGCCAGGATCGGGTGACTGTGATGATTGATCCCGAAAGCACAAAGCCATGGCCGAAGTGGGGCACGGCGCTTTCCCTGATCGCAATCGTAGTCGCGATTTTCGCCTGGTTCTTCCTTTGGGCTTTCAATGAGTATCACGCTAGTGGCGGAGTTAGCGCCCGTTTGGGATTCTTGTACCTGCCGGAATACGCGAGGAAAGAACGCTCCGTGTATGCCGAGATTAAAATGTCGCTATGGTATCGCGGATTGCTTTGCGGTGCCGCAGCAAGCGTCTTATCGATCGTAGCGATAATCGTATGTGCTTCTTCTCGACCCGTTTTTCGAGTCCTCTCCACGCTTGGTCTCGCTATGATTCTCCTGCCGTTGTTGTTTTTCCTGATTCGTCTATTCCGTTGATGGGGCCCAGGCTGTGCTGTTCGGCAGGTGCGGTCTTTCATCTCGCAGAGGCGAGAGATAAGAACCAACTCGGGCCCAAGAAGGTGAAGACATCGCGGAGGTGCCGACCAGATCGTCGGCTGTATTTGAGCGAATTCCGGGCGCTGGCGTGCCCGCACACCCAACTACCGGCTGAGGTGGATAATACGAATGGCACTTACTTCTGCCGAAAGCCTTTACGCATTTCGCGTTTCGCCGCGTGCCTTGGTTTCATGAGACGATCGTATGGCTTGGGTCGGCGCTTTCTGCGGCGCGGCTCATAGCGGTCGGGACGATCCGCGACCCGGTGGGTTGCAATCGCCCTGAGCAGTTGTTCATAGACCGTCTGTCGAAATGCAGC
>Ga0209810_1005325_pt1 | contig 11729 bp, 10 predicted proteins | sample Coa_R1_7_FD_187159 | JGI IMG/M metagenome (GOLD analysis project Ga0209810, IMG submission 187159) | Surface soil microbial communities from Centralia Pennsylvania, which are recovering from an underground coalmine fire - Coalmine... | ecosystem: Environmental > Terrestrial > Soil > Unclassified...
CGCGCCGGCCCGAGACCGTGGAGCGACGCCGGTGGCGTGAGCACCCTCGGGCCCGGCGGACGCCGGGGGTCGCGGTCGCCCCCGAGGCCGTGGCCGCCGGCCGGGGGTTCCTACATGGGGGGAGGCTCGCCGCCGAGGCGGCCCCGCCGGCCGCGATGGCGGGCCTGGCGCGGTTGCGCGTCGGGCTTCGGTGGGCCGCCGCGGAGGTGGCGCCGGGCGCGGCCGAGGACCTGAGGCGGCTTCGCGCATGCCTCGAGGCCGGGCTGGTCGCCCTCGGTCCGGAGTACGCGCGCGGCGAGCGCACCGGTGAGCGCCTCTGCGCCGCTGGGGAGGCGGTCGAGAGCCTCGATGGATACGTCACCCGCCACCGCCCCGCCCGTCTGCTGACGGCGATCGTGCCCGTCCTCACCGCGGCGGTCGTGCGCGCCGTCGACCCCTGGACCGCCCTGGTCCTGCGGTTGGCCGGCCTTGCGCTCGCCCTCCCGCTGGCGCCGTCCGCGGCCGGCCGCAGCCGGCCGGCCATCTCGCACCGGCCGGCCGTCCGGGAGTCGGCGGACGAGGCGGTGACGCCGCTGCCGCCCGACCGGTCGCGCCGCCCGTCGAAACGGCCATGCGAGAGCGCACCGATACACGCCTAGGCCGACCGGGAGGTCGCCGAACCGTGGCGGTGTACCGCTACGGCTTCGTGCTGGCGATGCTGGTGGTGCTGCTCACGTTCGCGATGGTCGCGCCCCGCGGCGGGTGGGCACCGGTCGTCACCGCGGCCCTGGAGGCCGTCACGGTGCTGGCGGCGCTGTCCCGGGCCCGGGTGCGCCGCCGCCTCTTCGGCCTGACCGTGACCGCCTCCGCCGTGACCATCGGCCTGGCCGTGGCCGCCGCCTTCGGTGGCCGGTACCAGACCGGGGTCGCGGACGCGTTCGCGGCCCTGCTCCTGGTCCTGGTTCCGGTGGCGATCGCGTCCGACTTCCGCCGCAACCTGACGGTCACGCTCGAATCGGTCACGGCCGCGATCTGTATCTATATCGTGCTGGGCTTGCTGTTCGCCAGCCTGGCGGCGGCGGTCAGCGCCATCGCCGGCTCACCGTACTTCGCGGGGCGGCCGTCGGCCGACACCTCCGACTACGTGTACTTCAGCTTCATCACGCTGGCCACCGTCGGGTACGGCGACTACGTCCCGGCGCTGCGGGTGGGACGGGCGCTGTCCGTCCTGGAAGGACTCATGGGGCAGCTCTACCTGGTCACCGTGGTCGCCCTGGTCGTCGGCAACCTGGGCTTGCGACGCCGATGAGAGGTCGGGTCCCTACGGAGCGTCGGTCAGCGCGCGGGGGCGATGGTCCCGAGCGTCGTCGGGTCCAGCCGGCCCGAGGTGGCACCGTGCTCGAGCATGTGGTCGAGTTCGATGGCCGTGTTGATGAGGCCCAGGTGCGTGAACGCCTGGGGGAAGTTCCCGAGCTGTTCGCCAGTAGGGCCGATCTCCTCGCCGTAGAGGCCGAGGTGGTTGGCGTAGGTCAGCATCTTCTCGAACACGAGGCGCGCCTCGTCCAGACGGCCGGCGCGGGCCAGCGCGTCGATGTACCAGAACGTGCACATCGAGAAGGTGCCCTCGTGGCCCTGCAGCCCGTCGGGCGACGCCGACGGGTCGTACCGGTATACGAGGCTGTCCGAGACCAGCTCCTTGCCCATGGCGTCGAGCGTCGACAGCCACTGGGGGTCGCGCCCGCTGATGAAGCCCTCGCGGGGCATCATCAGCAGCGAGGCGTCGAGCACCTCCGTGGCGTAGTGCTGAACGAACGCCTGGCGCCGGTCGCTCCAGCCGCGCTGCATGATCTGCTCGTAGATGCGGTCCCGCTCCGCCCGCACCCGCGGGATGTCGAGGGGCCAGCCCAGGTCCTCCGCCATCCGGACCGCCCGGTCCAGCGCGACCCAGTTCATGAGGCGCCCGTACAGGAAGTCCTGGCGACCGCCGCGGGTCTCCCAGATCCCCTCGTCCGGCTGGTCCCAGTGCTCGCACACCCAGTCGACGATGTCGCGGAACCGCTGCCAGCCGCGGCTGGCGGCGATCATGCCGCGCTGCCGGGCCAGGTAGATGGCGCCCGCCGCCTCCCCGTAGATGTCGAGCTGCAGCTGGTCGGCGGCGCCGTTCCCGACCCGCACCGGCCTCGAGCCGCGATAGCCCTCGAAGTGGTCGAGGGTCTCCTCCACGAGGTCCGAGGAGCCGTCGACCCGGTACATGATCTTGAGCGGGGCCTCGCCGGTGCCGTCGTGCTCCTGGACCCGGGCGACCAGCCAGCGTAGGAACTCCGCCGCCTCCTCGTCGAACCCGAGGCCCAGGAGCGCCGACACGCTGAACGAGGCGTCGCGAACCCACGTGTATCGGTAATCCCAGTTCCGCTCGCCTCCCACCAGCTCGGGCAGCCCGTAGGTCGGCGCGGCCACCAGCGCCCCCGTGGGCGCGTACGTCAGGAGCTTCAGCGTGATCGCCGACCGGGCCAGCGCCTCGCGCCAACGGCCCCGGTACGTCGACCGGTGCAGCCAGCTCGTCCAGAAGTGTCTGGTGTCCTCGAACATCCGCAGCAGCTGCTCGAACGTCAGCTCGCCTTTGCGTCCGGCCACGGCCGACTCGAGCATCAGCCCCGCGATCTGGCCCGGCCTCAGTCGCACCGTCGTGTGCACATCGTCGCCGCGGCGCTCAAGGGGGCTGACGGACCTGACCGTGAGCTCCATCCCGTCCGAGCGGAAGACGGCCGGTCCGTCGGTCATCTCCAGCTGATGCGACCGACGGCCGTAGTCGAACCGGGGGGCGCAGTGGATCTCGAAGCCCATCTCGCCGCGCACGACCCGCACCAGGCGGACGATCTGGTGGTGGGCCCTGGCCGTCTTCGGGTCCTCGATGGGCATGAAGTCGATGACCTCGCCCACGCCGCTGGGGGCCATGAGGCGCGTCACCAGTATGGCCGTGTCGGGGAGGTACAGCTGGCGGCTGACGCACTGTTCGTCCATCGGCGTGACGCTGCAGTAGCCGCCCCGCTCGGCGTCCAGCAGCGACGCGAAGATGCTGGGCGAGTCGAAGCGGGGACAGCAGAAGAAGTCGATGACGCCGCCGGTGGTGACCAGCGCCGCCGTCTGCAGGTCGCCGATGAGGCCGTGATCGGCGATCGGGGGATACCGCGCCTCCAGCGTGCCGGCCGGGCCGGCGGTCGGGATGGTGATGTTCCGTGCCACGGTGATCTGCTCCTCATACGGCCCGGGGGCCCTGACGTCTCCGCCCATCATCGATGGCCCGCCGGCCGTCTCATGACGTGTTCCGGGGCGGTGTAGACAAGAACCTGGACGGGGACCCGGGCACGGCGTGCCACATCCGGCCCCGGGCCGGTCGATCGGCACCTCGGCGACCTGGGCCACGAACCCGACCCGCCCGACCTCGTCCAGGCACCCCGCGGCCGCAGCCCGGGACGTGCATCCGGCAGGCCGGTCTCGTGGTCTCCTCCGGCGTCGATGCGCTCGGCGGCCCGGCGGGCGACGGCCAGGGCCGCGAAGCTCCGTACGACACGCCGATCGACGGCGGGCCGCCGGACGAGGCGGTGGCGTCCTCCCTCCGGAGCAGGCCGCTCGCGGGCAGAGCCTGCGCGCCCTGTGGCCCAACGTCGGCATCCCCATCCCGGTGCTCCAGAACCTGGACGACGTGATGCGGTCGATCACGGACCGGGCTTGCCCGAGGCGCTGCTGTGGGCAGGGGGCGGCCGGAACCCCCGTCGTCGGTGGCGCCACGGAGCGCAGCTGAGGGTCGTGGTCCGGAGCGAGAACGAGGCGACCTGCGGCAGCACGAGGCGGCGACGCCGGCAGGCCTCCCGGTTGAGGGAGATGGCTCGGGCGCGGCAGGCGGAGCCACGGGTCTCGGTCCTTCCTCCGCGATTGGCCCCGGACCCGACCTCCTCCAGGCGTCGGCCGGAGCGTCGACGCCGGGCGCGCCGGTGCCGGGAGCGGCGTGCGCTCTCCCTCGGCGGATCGCCGCCCGCGGCCGGCCCGGGCATCCGGCGCCTCAGCCGACCAGGAAGGCGCGATCGGCCCTCACGTCGAGGCAGCCGGGCACGAAGCCGGCGTCGGCGAGCATGGCCAGCAGGCGGGCCGTGCTCACCGGGAGGTCGCCCGAGACCTCCAGGTCGGCCCGGTACGCCTCCCAGGTGTCGGGGTTGCGCTGGTGGCCCTCGCGCTGCTTGAGGCGACGGAAGATCGGGTACAGCTCGGCCGACGGGACCTCGACCCGCTCGCTGAGCAGGAGCCGGCCGCCCGGCCGCACCGATCGGCGAAGCCACCGGAGCACGCCGGCCTGCAGCTCTCCGACGTGGTGGATGGCCTGCACGGCGAAGGCGGCGTCGACCGGGTCGATCCGCAGCCGGTCCAGCTCGGAGAACTCGCACTCCACCAGGCGCGCCCGCTCGCCGAATCGGGCCAGGCGCCGGCGGGCCTCGGCCAGCATCGCCGGCGACCCGTCCACCCCGAGCAGCCTGGCCTCGGGCAGCCGCTCCAGGACCATCTCCGCCACCACGCCCGAGCCGCACCCCAGGTCGAGCAGGGTGCGCGGCCGGACCACGTGTTCGAGCAGGTCGAGCAGCAGGTCGAGGTGCGCCTCCCGGGTGGGGTTGCCGACCAGGTGGCGGGCGGCCCACGATCGGGCCACCTCGGGGTCCTTCCAGTCGCGAGACGGGCTCACGGGCCTATCTGAGCAGATCGCGCGCCGACCGTTCGCATCCGGCGCGGCCACACGGTCGAGGGCCCACCGGTGCTGCCGCTTCTCCCCGGCAGGGCGAGTCACGCGCATCCGGCAACGGGGGGCTCGACGGACCGTCCTCGCCCGGGCGTTGCGGGGACGTCTTGTTCCTCCTCACACCTGTTCTGCCGGGCTCTCCCTGACGGCCGGAGGCCCGCCCTCGATCCGCTTCCATCGCCTGATCGCGATCCCGGGAGATGCGGCGACGCGGGCGGTATGGCAGCCGCCGTCGAGGAGCGGCGGACGGTCGCCTCCGCGAGGCGCCGGACCCGCCGGAGGCCGGGCCGTCGCCGCCGACGTGTCGAGGAAAGGGAGCTGCCCAAGGGCTCGAGCACCGGTGGGTCTGGCGCCCTGCCGCGCCTCGGTTCAGGCCAGTGCCGAGCGCTGCCGACGTCGGCGGCATCGAAGGACTCGTCGCCTGCGGACAGCTCGTCCGGGGTGCCGTCGACGATCCCGATCAGGATTCCCGCTGCCCCCGGCGCTGCGTCGGACCGGCCCCCGGGGGTGTGGCTCCAGCTCGAGGGGAAGAACGCTCGTGACCTCGTGAGGGTGACGGGTGGGGATCGATCCACCGCCGGCTCCCACCTCGGTCGCTGCCCGGCCGGACCCGCGGGCGACGGCGGTCGGCGCCTCCCCTCACCGCGAGGCCGAGCGCGGGTAGCCGTGGGCGAGGACTGAGCGGCGCCGCATCGCGTTTTCGCGCGAGGGATCACTTCAGCCTCGCGAGGTCCGGTGGTTGGGTGGAGGTCAGAGGCCGAGGCTGGCCACCGCCCGCTCGGCGATGGCAACCATGCGCTCTGCGCTCAACAACGCCATCCTCGCATCCTCCAGCCCTACCGGGAGGGGATCGTACTCGGCCCGGTTCTTCAGGAGCAGGAGACGTCGCAGGTGGCGTGCAGCCAGCCGCCCATCCTCCCCGGCTTGGTCCAGGTGGGCCGGGGCCTCGGAGTGCTCACCACGCCACACGCTGTGGAGACGCGCGGCCGTGAGCGCATCCGCCGCGTTGATCGCGGCATGGACGGCGTTCCCGGCCGTCGCCGTGCAGTTGTCGAGGGCGAAGGAGCTCTGGGCCGCATGCAGGAACTCCCGCGCCTTGCGCAGGTACATCACGGCCTCCGCGGCGGTGGCAGCCCTGGCTATGTTTCGGCGTCGGGGCACGGTGCTCGACTCAGCCCCTCCAGATCGTTGCCCAGCAGCACCAGCCCCTCTTTGCGGATCTCGTTCCAGACCCCGCGGCCATCCCTGAGGAGCGAGGGCAGCTCCTCCGAGCCGACCACCAGCAGCTGGACCGGATTGCCGAGCAGCCGCGAGGCGGCATGCTGCCAGGCGCCGAGCGTCTCGGTCCAGGTGTCGTCCATCCCGGACACCCCGGCCGGCCGCACCACCAGCACGTCCAGGTCGCTCTCCGGCCCGGCCAGCCCGCGCGCGAAGGAGCCGAACACGACCAGGCCGGCCGGCCGGGGACGGATCATCCGAGCCAGGTCCGCCAGCCGCCGCAGCGCCCGTCCCCGGATCCTGGCCAGGGCCATGATGGTTTCGGCGGCCAGGTTGTCGGGCACCAGCCGTACCAATACGGCGGGCGGCACCTCTCGCCGCTCCACGACGCCCAGATCGGCCAGACGGGCCACCACCGCCGAGGCCTGGCGTGGGCTCACGCCGGCGAGGTCCGCAACCGCCCGAATGGTCAACTGCGCCTCGGTTCGAGAGAGCACGCCCAGCACCCGCCCCTGGACCCCCGGGATCAGGGCCTCCACCGGCCTGGTGAAGTCCATGCCTCCTACCATACATAAAGTGCATCTATTGTGAGATTTTTATCATCATGCTCCGTTCGGAACGGCCCGCTGTCGGCTGCGGGCCGTCCCCGGGAGTCGGTCGGGGGATGGGATCGTCGCCCGGGCTTGCCGATCGGCCCCTCACCGCCCCGGTGGTCGTCGCCTGCCCTTGCCCCAGGGGCTTGGAGGATCACGCCTGGGCACGGATCTCGCCCCCGGCCGCCCAGGGCGGCGCGTCGGTGATCGCCGACCTCGAAGGCCACCCTCCACCGGCTCCGGATCGGGGCGCCAGGGCGAAGGACGCTCGCAACCTCCGGGTCCACCCGGGTCGGTCACGGCAGCTCCTCGGTCGCCGCCACCTCGACGATCCGCGCCCGCTGGTCCGCACTCACCGTGTGGCCCGCCGCCGTCCAGATCCGCTGCATCGTGGTCAGGAACGTCTCCGCCCGGTGGTGTTCGTCGAACTCGAGGTCGATCATCACGTACCTCGGGTCGTCCACCGGCCGGAGGACTCGGTACCTGCGGACGCCGGCACCGGCACGATCGGCGGGGTCGCTGTCGAACGCCTGCTTCCAGACGTCGTAACTCGATACGGGATGCTCGATGCGAAGGACGACCATGCTCCGGAACCTCCGTGGGGTCTTGGGAAGGAGCCGCTCGGCTCCTGCCTCTGCCTGCGACGTCCACAAGGTTCGCAGAATCGGCGGCAGCCGACATCCGTGCCAGCACCCAATCGCTACACGGGTTCGGCTCTCAGCTCACGGACCGCATACACGGCGATCTCGGCCCTGGTGCTCGCGTCGAGCTTCCTCAGGATGCTGCTGACGTGGTGCTCGACGGTCCGGCGGCTCAGGAAGAGCTGCGCCGCGATCTGGTCGTTGGACAGCCCCAGGCTCACGAGGCGGGCGACCTCCTGTTCCCGCCGGCTGAGGGTGGCCGCGCTCGCCGACCGGGCGGGCACAGCATGGCCCAGGCTCCTGAGCAGAGCGGCCGCCCGATCCGCCGCCGGGCGTGCCCCCAGTCCCGCCAGGACGGCCAGCGCGGTCCGCGCCTCGCGCACCGCGAGCTCCGGGTTGCCGTGAGCGGCGCACTCGGCCAGGGCAAGTCTTGCCTCCGCGGCCTCATATGACATCCTGGCCCGCTCGAGCAGCGCCAGCGCCCGCTCCAGCTCGGATACCGCCTCGCCTCCCTGTGCCCGCCGCACCAGGCCCTCGGCCATGTGCGCGATCCCCCGGCTGCTGTGGAGGTCTGGATCCACGGCCGCCCGAAGCCGCGCGGCCGCCGCTGCGGCTGCTGCAACATCGCCGGCGGCGATGTGCGCTTCCACCAACCGGAGCAGGAGCGGGCCTTGCTGGAGGTCTCTCGGGTCCAGCTGGCGTGCGCGGCGCTCGAGCAGAGCGGCGGCAACCTTCGGGCGCCCCCGTGCCAGCTCCAGGGCGGCCAGCGGCGCCTGAGCGTCGGGGTGCGTCTCCTGTCCCTCCAGCAAGGCCTTCGCCTCGTCGAGTCGGCCCTGCTTCAGCCGTAGCTCCGCCAGGCGCACCAGCGCATCGCCGCGCATCGCCGGGGCGCCCTGGTCGAACGCGGAGAGGGCGAGGAGCAGCTCACGCTCGGCGTCGCCCCAGCGTCCCGCTGCCACGAGCAGGGCGGCATAGATCGCACGGCAACTGCCCGTCATCCCCGTCCGCTCGTAGGCCACCAGGAAGGGCTGCGCGACCTGGTTCCATTGTTCCGCGCGATCGAGGTCGGTCGTTCGCTCCCAGCCGGACAGAACGGCGCAGAAGATCTGCCCGACCGTCTCCGGGGATCTGACCTCGCCACCGGTGGCCCCGGCCATGGCTTCGTCCAGCCGCTCCAGGCCCTCGCGGACGTGCCCCGTGGAGACGAGAGCGAGACCGCTGTAGGCCAGACCGAGCAGCTCGCCGTCGGAGTCGCCGAACTCACGGGCGATCTCGATCGCGCGCTCGGCGGCGGCCTCGATCTCCGCCCAAGCTCCACCGGCGACGGCGCGAATGAGAAGGATCCGGCCGGCTTCCGCGCAGTGCCCGGCGTCGGCGAGCAACCTCTCGCACCTGGAAGCCCATCCGCGTGCTGGGGACGCGTTCCCACGGATGCGGATGTACTGGCCAGCGAGCCAGAGCGCGGCCAGCGCCGCGCGACCCGGCAGGCCCTCACGCCGATAGTGCACGTACGCCCGTTCCATGGCCTGAAAGGCCGCGTCGGCATCGCTCAGCCAGAAGAGCGCGACGGCCAGGCCCTCGAAGCCTTCTCCTGACGGAGCCCGACTCACCGCTTCCTCGTAGGCGGCGCGGGCAGCCGCCCAGTCGTGCCGGTCCAGGGCGTCCCGGCCGAGGCTCAGGGGTTGCACCCGATGATGATCGCACGGCCTTGCCGCCCCGCCCCGCTCGGCGGGTTGCAGGCCCTCGCCAACGAGTCGCACCGAACCACGTTTGCCTGGTCTCGGCTACGGTGGAGGTGACGGGAGCAGGCCCTCGCCGACCCCGTCGGGCCGTCGACGCGCCGCTGGCGGCGCCCGCCCCGCTCCCCGGCGGACCGGGAGGAGGTTGAACGTCACCCGGGGCCCGCCCCGCTCGGCCGCTCGACCTCCTCGGCCCGATGGGCGGAGCGACTACCTGTCGGTGAGGACGGCCGCCGCGAGCCGGCGGACGCGCTCGGCGTCGGCGATGGCGTCGATCTCGACCATCCTGCCTCCGGCCACGAGGAACCCCATCAGCACCAGGGGCCGCCCGTCGACCGTCACCACCACCCCTGCCGCTCCGTTCATCAGCACCGGGTGCAGCCGGGCGTGCGGCACGACGCCCCTGAGCGCCTGCCCGGCGACGGCCCTGGCGCCCCGGACCACGGCGGGGAGGGGCGGCCGCCGGCGGCCGAAGTCGGAGCGGAGCACGACCTCGGGATCGAGGAGCGCGATCAGCGCCCGGAGGTCGCGCCCGGCCGGCCAGCTGTCTCGCCGCCGCCGTCCGGCCCACGACCGCGGCGATGTCCTCGAAGGGCAGCCGGAACACGTCGTGGAGGACGAACGCCAGCCGCTCGGCCGGGCTCAGGGTGTCGAGCACGACCAGGAGGGCGAGGCCGACCGAGTCGGCCAGCAGCGCCTCGGCCTCGGCCAGCGAGCCCAGCATCCGGTGGGCGATGGCCCGCAGGCGGGGCCGGTGCTCCTCGAAGCGATCCACCGGCCGCTCGTTCCCGTCCATCGGTCACATCCGGCCGTCGCGAGGTGTCATCACCGTAGACGCGTCACGCGCGATCGATGTGACAGGCGGTATCGGCCATGGAAGCTCGGACGGAGACGGTCCTGGTCACCGGCGGCACCGGCACGCTGGGGCGACTGGTCGTGCGCCGGCTGCGGGAGGCTGGCCGCAGGGTGCGGGTGCTCAGCCGACGGCGCCACCCGGGCGAGGCCGCGGTCGAGTTCGTGATCGGGGATCTGGTCACGGGCCAGGGGATCGAGGCCGCGGTCCGGGGCACAGCGGTCGTCGTGCACTGCGCCGGCACCGGCCGGGGTGACGAGGTCCTGACCCGGAACCTGGTCCGGGCGGCCTCGACGGCCGGCATGCGCCACCTGGTGGACATCTCGGTCGTCGGCGCCGACCGGGTCCCGGTGGTGAGCGCCGTGGATCGCGCCCGGTTCGGCTGCTTCGCCTCCAAGCTGGCCGCCGAGCGCGCGATCGCCGGCTCGGGCCTGCCCTGGACGACGCTGCGGGCCACCCAGTTCCACGAGTTGGTCCTGACCGTGGCCCGGCAGATGGCGAGGCTGCCGGTGGCGCCCGTCCCGGCCGGGTTCCGGGTCCAGCCCATCGACGCCGGTGAGGTGGCCGACCGGCTGGTGGAGCTCGCGCTCGGCGCGCCGGCTGGCCTGGTGCCGGACCTGGCCGGCCCGCGCGTGTACGAGGCGTCGGAGCTGTTCCGTGGGTACCTGCGCGCCACCCGTCGGCGCCGGCCGGTGCTGCCGATCCCGATCCCCGGCGCGGCCGCCCGCGCCGTCCGGGCCGGCGCCGTCCTGGCCCCGGACCGAGCGGTGGGCCGGCGGGCCTGGGAGGAGTTCCTCGCCGAACGGGAGCCCTCGTCGACGAACCGGGGCCGGGCGGCCACGGGCCCCGCGAGCCCACGGGCCGGTGCCGACTTTCGCTCGGCGCGACCGACGGACCACGAACCGGGAGAGGTCGATCGGCTTTCCTCCGTCCGTGATCGAGAGGCACGGGGCCGTCGACCCGAGCCCGGATAGACTGACCGGGATGTCCGGCTCCGCCCCGCCTCGCGACCTCGCCGCCGACGACCTGGAGGCGCACCGGCCGGCCCTGCTGGCGCACTGCTATCGGATGCTGGGCTCGCCCTTCGAGGCCGAGGACGCGGTCCAGGAGACGCTGATGCGGGCCTGGCGGAGCCGGGACCGGTTCGAAGGCCGCTCGGCGGTGGGCTCCTGGCTCTACCGCATCGCCACCAACGTCTGCCTCGACCTGCTCAAGAGCGCCCGGCGCAGGGTGCGTCCCATGGACCTGGGCCCGGCCCGCGAGCCGGTGGAGGCCAACCTGCACATCCCGGCCGACGGCCGGTGGGTGGAGCCGATGCCCGACTCGTGGCTGGCGGGCGGAGAGGACCCGGCCGAGGTCGCGGTCGAGCGGGAGTCGGTGCGTCTGGCCCTGGTCGCCGCCCTGCAGCGCCTGCCGGCGCGGCAGCGGGCTGCGCTGATCCTGCACGAGGTCCTGCGCTGGGAGGCCGGCGAGATCGCGGAGCTCCTGGAGACGACGGTGGCGGCGGTGAACAGCGGCCTGCAGCGGGCTCGGGCCACGCTGGCCAGGGGCGGCGTGAGCCTCGATGCCCCCGCGCCCACCCTTCGTCCCGCCGACCGGGAGCTGCTCGACCGCTACGCGCGGGCCTTCGAGAGCTACGACTTCGAGACCCTGACCGCCCTGATCCGCGAGGACGTCATCCAGTCGATGCCGCCCTACGACATGTGGCTCCGGGGCCGCGACGACGTCTTCGCCTGGTGGCTGGGCCCGGGCATCGGCTGCCGCGGCTCGCGGTTGATCCCCGCCGCCGCCGCCGGCTCGCCCGCCTTCGGCCAGTACAAGCCGGGGCCGGCCGGCGGCTACGAGCCCTGGGCGCTCCAGGTGCTGGAGCTGTCGGATGGGAAGATCGCGGGGTTCACGTTCTTCCTCGACACTGCCCGC
>Ga0209810_1005327_pt1 | contig 11725 bp, 8 predicted proteins | sample Coa_R1_7_FD_187159 | JGI IMG/M metagenome (GOLD analysis project Ga0209810, IMG submission 187159) | Surface soil microbial communities from Centralia Pennsylvania, which are recovering from an underground coalmine fire - Coalmine... | ecosystem: Environmental > Terrestrial > Soil > Unclassified ...
CAGGGTGCGACGGGGTGGCCACCACCGGCCTCGTCGTGCGTCCGTGCGCCGCCTCCCACGCGGTGATCTGCTGCTTCAGGGTGAGGATCTGCGGGGCCTGTGCCTCGACGCCCGTCCTGATGGCGGCGGCGAGGGAGTCGCGGAAGTCGTTCTGCTGCAGCAGCCCCGCCTCACGCGGATTGGTCATGTACGCGCCTTCGACGGTCACCGCGGGCATGGTCGCGTGCACCCAGAGGTCGGGCTTCGACTGCACGCCGTCGTCGGCGATCTGCCAGCGCTGCAGCAGGCCGTCGCGCAGCGAGTCGCTCAGCGTCTGGGCGAACTGCAGGGAGTCGTCGTTGGGATAGAGGACCAGCGCGCCGCCGGTGGTGGCGTCGGTGAAGGAGTTGAAGTGGATGCTGACGAAGAGCTGCGCGCCGGCGTCGACGGCGGTCTGCATGCGCGGGCCGATGTCGACGTAGGTGTCGGTGCTGCGAGTCAGCACCACCTTGACGCGGTCGGCCTCGAGGAGGGTGGCGAGCCGCTTGGCGACGTCGAGGGTGACGTCCTTCTCCTGCAGCCCGTTGGCGGCGATGACGCCGGGGTCGAAGGGCTGGTCGGGGTTGCTGTTGTCGGCGCTCCCGCCGTGGCCGGGGTCGATGGCGACGACGTACGGCTGCGGCTCCTTGCTCGGCGCCTGCGCCGGGGTCTGGGCGTGCGCCGTCAGCGCGAAGGTGGCCGCGAGGATCGCGGCGACCGGGGCGCAGGCGAAGACGTGGAGTGGAGGTGTCGCCCGGTGGCGCATGGCGCTGCGGGCGAGTATAAGGCCGGGCGCACGGGTGTGCGGGAAGTCCGCCGCCCGTGCGCAGTTCTGGTGTGCCGCCGCGCGCGGGACCACAATGCCGGGCGGGAGCAACGCGACATGGCACTGCTGGCCGCGCCGGTGTCCGCGGATGCGGAAGAGCCCTGGCTGCGCGCCTGCGCGGCGGCGGGGATGGACCTGCACCTGCTGCGCGTGTCCGCCGGCTCGCGCGCCAGCTTCGAGGCCGGGATGGAGGAGCTGCTGCGGGTCCTCGACGTCGCCGGGCGCCGGTGGGTGGCGCTGCTGTCGGGACCGGCGGAGTCGGTGGCGTACGGGCTCTCGGTGATCGGCGCGCCGCCGCAGGTGCCGGCGAGCGGGGAGGTCTCGCTGGCCGTCGGGCTCGGCGCCGTTGCGCCGGCGACGGCGGCCCTGGTCGACGGCTGCGACGGCGCGTCGCATCGCGTGGTGCTCCTCCAGTGCGACGCGGGCTCGGTCGACGAGGTGCGCTCGCTGGCGGCGGAGGGCTCGGCACCGGCGGCGTTGCGGCGGTGCCACCTCGTCCTGCTCCGGGACGCGCGCCAGGCATGGGCGGCCGTCGGCCTGCGGCGGGGTGAGGGATCGCTGCTGTGGCGCGTCGCCGTGCCGGCGCCGGCGTCCGCGCTTCCCGCGCCGGTGGCACCATCGCGACGGCGCCCGCCGGCTCTCCTGGAACGCGTCGCCGGCCGTCTCGCCGGCCACTCGCGAACCACGTCGCGCCTCGGCGCCGCGCTGGCCACGCTGCTCATCGCCGCCGTCGCCGCCGGCAGCGCGGGCTGGGTCATCACCCACCGCGCCTCGCCGTCCGGCGCCCACCTCGCAGCAGGCGCGGCGCACACCGCGCCCGGCGGCGCGCCGGCGGCGCGCGTCGCGCCCATGGCGGCGACCTGGGATCGCACGGCTCAGGTGATCCTCTTCGGCGGCGCGGAGAGCGGGCCCGGGCACGGCGATCCGCTCGGGGACACCTGGAGCGGTGCGCTGCAGCCGGGCGCTGCCTGGACACCCGTGGCCAGCGCGACGGGCGGGCCCTCGCCCCGGCTCGGCGGCGCCGCCGCGTCCGATCCCGTCGCCGGCGACGTGCTCCTCTTCGGCGGCGAGGGTCCCGGCGACACGGCGCTCGGCGACACCTGGAGCTTCGCCGGCACCTGGACCCAGCTCGATCCGCAGCACGCCCCGCCCGCGGGCGTCGCCCTGGCTGCGACCGAGCCGGCCACCGGGCGGGTCATCCTCGTCACCGCGTGCTGCGCCCTCGGCCCCGTCCCCACCGCCGAGCGCATGCAGACGTGGCGCTGGACAGGAGCCGACTGGACCATGCTCGGGCCCGCCCCCGGCTGGGTCACCACCGCCGCGCTCGTCGCCGACGGCTGGGACGGCACGGTGCTGATGCTCGCCTCCGACGGTGCGGGCGGCGCCCTCACCTTCGTGTGGGACGGGACTGCCTGGTCGTCGCGGAGCGGGGGCGCGCAGCCGCCCGTCGCCGCGGGGACGCGCCCGCAGCTCGCCTACGACCCGCGCTCGCACAGCGTCCTCGACGTCGTCGCCGGCGCCGACGGCGCCCACGTCACCTGGGCGTGGGACGGCAACGCCTGGACCACGCGCGAGGCGAGCGGCGGACCGCCGGTGGTGGGTCTGGTGCTGGGCGAGCCCGTCGACGGGCATGCCGTCCTCTACGGCGGCACCGACCAGGGCGACGAGCTCACCCAGCGCTGGTACTGGACCGGGTCAGGCTGGGCGGAGTCGATCCGCCCGCCCGCGGTCGCGGACCAGCCGTCGGCGTCCTTCGGGGAGGCGGTGGCCACCGAACCTGGCACCGGCGGTTTGCTCCTCTTCGGCGGCGGTGAGACGCCCGACCAGACCTGGGTGTGGAGCGGCAGCGACTGGACGCAGGCGTTCTCCATCACGCCCAGCCCTGCGGCCCGCCTGGGGGCGTCGATGGCCTACGACCCCCTGACCCGGCAGGCGCTCCTGGTCGGCGGCCAGCTCGCCGGCGGAGCCCCGGCGCGGGACATGTGGGTGTGGCAGGGCAGCTCGTGGCGCCGGCTGGTGCCCGGCCTCCTGCCGCCGCCGAGCCAGGGGGCGCCCATGGCCTGGGACCCGGTGCACGGCACGGCGCTGCTGGTCATCCCGGACGGGACCGGTGCGCTGCCGTCGGCGCAGACGTGGACCTGGGACGGCACCGGCTGGAGCCGGCACCTGCCGGCGGCCGAACCTCCGCTGCGTGCCGGGTCGAGCCTCGCCCACGACCCGACGACGGGCGGGATGCTGCTGGCGGTGCCGTGCTGTCCGGCGTCGACAACCCAGCGCACCGAGACCTGGCTCTGGGACGGCGCCACCTGGCAGCGGCTGCAGACGCTGCACTCCCCGCCCCTCGACGCCGCCATCGCGACCGACCCCGTCCACGGGCGGGTCGTCCTGGTCGCGGCGTGCTGTCCTGGGCTCGACGCCGGCACCGTCGGGCCGCCGCAGACGTGGGTCTGGGACGGCGCCGACTGGACCCGCCCGGCGGAGGCGTCGCTGCCCGCGCTGCAGGACGTCGGCGCGGTGGCCACGGACGCCGCCGGGAGCGTTTTGCTGGTGGGACGCCTCGCCGGCGCCGGTCCGCACCACCCCTTGGACGGGCTGTGGCGCTGGACCGGCGTGGCCTGGCGGCGGTTGTTCTAGCGGACGTCCGCTGCGAAGGGCAGCAGGGCGATGTGGCGGGCGCGCTTGAGGGCGACGGTCAGCGCCCGCTGGTGGAGGGCGCAGGTGCCGGTCATGCGGCGGGGGAGGATCTTGCCGCGGTCGCTGAGGTAGCGGCGCAGGCGGGAGACCTCCTTGTAGTCGATGTGGTTCACGTGCTCCAGGCAGAAGGAGCAGACCTTTCTGCGGCGGCGGTCGTAGTCAGCCATCGTTCGTCGTCCTAGAAGGGGATGTCGTCGGGATCGACGTCGCCGCCGCCCTCGAAGGGCGCGGCGCCGCCGCGGGGCTGGCCGCCGCCGGCGGGGCCTTCGGGCGCGAGCCCGCCCGAGCCGGCGCCGTCCTGGCGGCTGTCGAGGAACTGCACGTCCGAGGCGTTGACCTCGGTGCGGTAGCGCTTCTGGCCGGTGGCCTGGTCGTCCCAGGAGCGGGTCTGCAGGCGGCCCTCGACGTAGACGAGACGGCCCTTCTGCAGGTACTGCGCGCTCAGCTCGGCGAGCTTGCGGTTGCCCTGGTTCCAGACCACCACGTCGTGGTAGTCGGTGAACTCGCGCCGCTCGCCGGTCTGCTGGTCGGAGCCGTAGCGGTTGGTGGCCAGCGCCAGCTGGCAGACGGCGGTGCCGCTCGGGGTGTAGCGCAGCTCGGGATCCCGGGTGAGGCGGCCGATGAGCATCACGCGGTTGAGCGATCCGGCCATGGGCTAGGCCTCCTCGTCGGTGTCGTCGACCCCGACGGCTGTGGGCTCGGCGTCCTCGTCGGCGGCGGGGACCTCCTCGTCCTCGGCGGCTTCGTCCTCGGCGGCCTCGGCGCCGGGCGCCTCGACCCGGTCGTCGCTCGGCGGAGCCGCGACGGCGCCGTCGCCGACCTCCACCTCCTCGCCCTCGCCGGTGTCGGCGCTGGGCTCCTCCTGGATGACCAGCAGGTGGCGGAAGACCGCGTCGTGGATGCGCAGCGCCCGCTCGATCTCGGCGACACGCCCGCCGTCGAGCTTCATCTCGACGATGACGTAGTGGCCGTCGCGGAGGTGCTTCACCTCGTAGGCGAGGCGGCGCTTGCCCCAGTTGGTCGTCTTGCGGATCTCACCGCCCTGCCCCTCGATGAGGGACCGCACCGAGTCGATGGCGGCCCGCAGGCCGTCCTCGTCGACGTCCGGGCGGACGATGTACATCAGCTCGTAGTCGCGCACCATGCGCGCACCTCCGTCTTTCCTGTGGACCTGTGGCGCCTCGCTCGGGCGGGGCGCAGGAAAGGTGCTCCGGGCGGGCGGAGCCGGGCGATGGTAGCAGGGTGTAGTGCTGGGGGCGTCCCCTCGTGAGTCGTCGGGGAGGGTTGCAGCGAACCCGCAACCGACTGGGCCGGTGTCCTTCGCGGACCCCGGCGGGAGCAAGGAAGGAATGGAGAACCTCAGCACCGACCTGCGGCCGGTGGTCGAATGGACGCCGCCCGCCACCCGCGAGGAGGCCGACCAGGCCATCCTCTCCCTGAGCAACGACATCGGCCTCATCCTCGCCCAGCTCGCCGAGGACCAGTCCTCCTGGAGCGGACGGACCGGTCGGTCGCCCGCGGACTACGCGGCCTGGCGCCGGCGGGCCCTGTTCGCCAAGGTCCACAAGGAGTCGCAGCTGCGCGAGTGCAAGCGGCTGCGCACCCAGCTCGGCAGTGGCGGTCCGGAGCACGACGGGCTGGTCGAGCTGCTGGCGCGGTCGCGGGAGGCGGTGGAGGCGTGGCTCGACGCCGGCGCGACGTCGGGAAGCGCTGCGCTCGACGGTGCGCTGGCGCTGCTTGCCGAGCAGCTCGACCGCCTGCCGGTGATGCGCAGCTTCACTCTGCTCGGGTCGCGGGTGCCACGGCCGGCGCTGGTCGAGGAGTAGCCGGCTCCGCGGTCAGTCGAGGCGGAAGACCTTCGGCAGGGGCGTCAGGTTGCGGCAGCCGTCGTGCGTGACGACGACGAGATCCTCGATGCGGATGCCGCCGAGCCTCGGGTCGTAGAGCCCGGGTTCGACGGTGACGATGTCGCCGACTTCGAGCGTGACGTCGACGTCCGCGACGCGGGGGAACTCGTGGATCTCCAGGCCCAGGCCGTGGCCGGTGCCGTGGATGAATCGCGCGTCGGACTGGATGTCGCGGTAGGGCTTGGGCAGGCTGCCGTAGCCGTGGCGCTTGAAGACGTCGCAGATCGCGTAGTGCACGTCGCGGCCGTTGACACCGGGCCTGATCATGTCCACGCCGAGCTGCTGCGCCTCGCGCACCGCGTCCCACATGCGCTCCACCTCGGGCGGCGGCGTGCCGCGGACGACGGTGCGGGTCATGTCGCCCCAGTAGCGCGTCGTCTTGTGGAACGGGAAGATGTCGAGGACGATCGGCAGGCCGGCGCGGAGAACGTTGCTGGTGCGGCGGTGCGGGTCGGCGGAGTCGGGGCCGCCGGCGCAGATGGAATCGCTGGTGGTGCAACCGAGCTCAAGGAGGCGGGACTCGACGGTGAGGACGAGGTCGTCGCCGCTCATTGGCCGGCCGTCGCGGTAGAGCAGGCCGTCCCTGATGTCGGCGGCGGCGATGACGTCGATGGCGCGCTGCAGCGCGTCCATGCCGGCGTTCTCGGTCTGCTCGATCCAGGCCAGCTCCTGCTGCGTCTTGATGCGGCGCTCGCGGCGGTAGAGGTCCGTGCGGGGGGTGACGTCGACGTCGGCGGCGCGGAGGAGGTCGGCGTAGAGGGCGGGGAAGTCGTTGTCGACGTCGACGGCGTTGAGCCCGTGCTCGCGGCAGACGGCCTGGAGGAGGAGCGACCAGGCGTCCTGCTCGGCGCCCGCCTTCTTCAGCATCTCGGAGAGGCCGAGCTCCTCGCTGCAGCGCACCCGGCCGACGCGCGCCTCCTTCTGGGCGCGGCCGAACTCGAGCTGGCTGGTCCAGAGCGTGGTGTCGTCGCCGCCGCGGTCGACCAGGACCACGGGGTCGGGGGCGAGGAACCCGGAGCGGTAGAAGATGTTGGGGTGGTGGTAGGTCTCGCCGAACAGGAGGACGGGGTTCTCGGTGGGCATGCTGGGGTGCAGCCTAGCGCGGGGCCATGCGCAGCGCGCCGTCGAGGCGGACGGTCTCGCCGTTGAGGTAGGGGTTCTCGACGATGTGGAGGGCCAGCGCGGCGTACTCCTCCGGGCGGCCGAAGCGGGCCGGGTTGGGGACGCTGGCGGCGAGGCTCTGCTTGACGTTGTCGGGGGCGGAGTTGAGCAGGGGGGTGTCCATCAGGCCGGGGGCGATGGTGCACACCCGGACGCCGTTGGGGGCGAGGTCGCGGGCGAGGGGGAGGGTCATGCCGACGATGCCTCCCTTGCTGGCGGAGTACGAGACCTGGCCGATCTGGCCCTCGAAGGCGGCGATGCTGGCCGTGTTGACGATGACGCCGCGCTCGCCGGTGTCCTCGGTCGGGGCGTTGGCGACCATGGCGGCGGCGGCGAGGCGGAGGCAGTTGAAGGTGCCGATGAGGTTGACGCCGACCACGCGCGCGAACTGCTCCAGGGGCATCGGGGCGCCGTCGCGGCCGACCACCTTGCCGGGGGTGCCGATGCCGGCGCAGTTGACCAGGATGCGGAGGGGGCCGGCGGACTGGGCCCTGTGGACTGCTTCCTCCACAGCCTTGGGATCCTGGACGTCCGCCGGATGGAAGGCGTGCTTGCCGCTGCCGGGGAGGCGCTCGGCCGTCTGCGCGCCCTGGCTGGCGGGGAGGTCGAGGATCAGGACGGTGGCGCCACGCTCAGCGAGGCGGGCGGCGGTGGCGGCGCCCAGTCCCGACGCCCCTCCGGTGACGATGGCGACTGCGCCGTGGGGGTCCAAAGCTGCATACTCCTCTGCGGGTTCGCGGCCCGGGGAAGGGTAGGGCAGCGCGGCGGGTGGCTGCGCTGCCCGGACCGCGCGGTACAATCCCGACCCGCTTCGGCGTGGTCAGCTAGCTCAGCTGGTTAGAGCGCGCGGTTCACATCCGCGAGGTCGAGGGTTCGAGTCCCCCGCTGACCACCAGTCGGTGGGTCCTTCCGCAGTGTCGTCCGAGCACGCCTCTGCAACCGGGATGGACGCCGCAGCCCGGACGCCCGCGACTTAGACGTAGCTAATGCCCGGGCGCTACGTGACTAGAGCCGACGGGGCCCTGGGCGATTCTTCACGGCCTCGTCCACCTACGCCTCGGCGTCGCCTGCAGATGGAGGAGAGCCTATCGACGTTGGTCACGGATTCGGCACTCAATCGCCCCCATTCGTCGCGCGGTTCGGAGCGGGCTGGTCGCCTGCGTGTCCGACCGGCGGCGTAGGGAACCACGAACAGACAACTCCGACAGGTCCAAGAAGGGAAAAGGGAATGAGAGCCTTTCGACTGATGAGCGTCCTGGCCGCCGCGTCGGCTGCGGGACTGATGTTTGCGGCGCCGGCATCGGCGCAGGGTGCACTCGCAGGCGGCGGCGCCGTGCAGGGTTCTGTCTCGCTCAGCCCCGGCTTTCCGCCGGCTCCGGCGTGCCTGCCTTTGTGTCCCCAAACATTCTCGTTCTCGGGCACGGTGACCGGTGCATTTGCGGGCGCCGGCTCGACGGCGAGTGCAGCCACGGGCGTGGCCGAGGGTAACCTCAACGCGACCGCGGTCGGCGCGAGCATTGTTGAGAACTCGGCTGCGGGTGTGGGCAACATCAGCGTGTCGGCCAGTGGCACCCTATCGTGCATCGGCGCGTGCTGGGACAGCTCCGGCAATCACTGCATCGGCATCTGCAACATGAGCGTGACGGTCGTTTGTACCGGCGTGTACGTGCGCCTTGGGGTCCCCACGGTCGTTGCCCTTCCCACATGCACGATCTCGGCCAACGGCTTCTCGTATACGAGCGTTGTCGTAGCAGCAGGGGCCTTCGTGCCGAACCAGTTGCCGACCACGACCATCACGAGCGCTGGCTTCGACGGCGCGTTCGTTGGTGGTGGGGCGCTGGCTTAACCCATAGAGCGTGACCGACATGCACGTGTCGGGCTAGTTGTGTCGTAACAGCCGGAGTGGCCGTGCCCACCGTGCGGCGGTCACTCCGGTACCCCTAATGAATCTAAGCGTGGGTAACGTCTGTGGAAGGCTCTAACTGTCACCCTTGGGGTCGCTTGATGGAGTGGCGTCCATTCGCCGCTCATGCGCAGAACCTAGGGCACACCTGTCACATCGGCCGTTCCAACAACGGTCAGACGCGACGCATGCGTGGGCGGTACGGCGCTCGAGCGGCGTGCCCCGCGACAGGAATCCTGGCTTCGGTCGCCAGTCTCGTCGCCGCCTCTTTGCTCGCCCAATCCACACAGTCGCTTGCTGCCACCCCGGATGACTCGTTTCCACTTGTCGGGACAATGAGCCCCGGCCAAGTGGCTTATGGCCTCGGTGGAATCTACAATGGCTACGTCCTCACCATAGACCCGGCCACCAACCGCGGTTACGCAGTGGTGAAGGCCAACCCTCAGACGGGGTCAGTGGTCCGGCAGTATGATCTCAGTACCTTCCGTGCGATTTCTGATATCGTTGCGCCGCTGGCCAGCGGGTTCGGTCAGGGGACGACGACAGCGGCGGCGGCTGGGAACGGCCCGCTCGCAGTGGTCGATCAGAAGCGCCACCGAGTCATATATGCCCTCGACGGCGAAGCGAAGGCTGCTGCCGGTACGTGCGCAGACTCGTCGGGGACGGACAACTGGGCGGTTCTGGACGAGGACACCCGCTCGTGGTCGCAGCTGCCCATCGGTTGCCTCCCGCGAGGCATCGTGCCCGGAACGGGCACCTCACTGCTCGCAGGCCTGACGGGTGGCGGGGACGATGCCGTCGTGGCTGGATTGGACTACGACGTCGCATACGACCAAATGTATGCGGTTCTCGCCGACTCTGAGGACGAGACGCAAGATGCGGACGGCGGGTCTGTCCGCCATTACCTTGAGCGGGTCAGTGACCTCACAGGAGCGGTGTCCTGGCGAATTCAGCTACCAGACTGCAATCACGGCGGGTCCTTCGATCTCACAGCCCCATATGGCGGTGGCGGCGCAATCATGGTGGGCCGCCACGGCAACCAGATCGACGTGCTGTGCCTGGAGAACAACAATCAGCAGGAGGTGAACTCCGGACAAGGAATCCTCCCTCTGCTTGTACGTGTTGTGTTGGGAGCAGACGGTGCGCCGACCGGCCAGCTCACGGAAGCGATCACGTTGGGACACTCCTTCGGTGGGGCATTTGACCCGGGATCCGGAGGTATCGTGCAGGCCTCAACGCTCGCTGGCTACGACTATGGCTCCTACGTGGTGGATGGTGCCAGCGGCCTATTCCGCGGCTTTGTCGCTACCGGAGCAGATACGCAATTCAATGGTCCGGACGACCCGCACGAAGCCGGCATGGACCCCACTCGCAGTCGAATCTACATGCGGACACGGGCCGGTCTCATCGTGTCCGACATCGACCGTACTCCGGTCCCTGTTGGGAGCGTAGTGCGATCAGTGGGTGACCCCTGGAACTACGCGAACGGCGGAATCGATCTACCTATCAGCGTTGATCCCGTGCGACATCGCCTGTACGTCTTTGACTACACCCAGAAGGTGTACCTCGTCTACGAAGATCACCTGCCCGTCGCGAGCGGACGCAACGCTTTTGACCCCGACAGCGAGACCCGGGATCTTACGGAGGCTCCGGGGGTGACTGGAGTGACATACTCCGCCTCGGGCGATGCGTTCGGTGCTCGCTTCCTGAGCGAGGGCGGCCCCGGACGCAATGTCAACAATGACCTGGATAGTTGTCCGAACAGCGCTCCGGTGACTACCGGGGCGAGTCCAAGCTTGGATCAGCTGCTCCTTGCTGGGCAGGAATGTCAGGGGAACCTCGTCCTTACACCGGGCGACAGGGAGTGGCTCTTCGGCGATGTCGCCCAACTGACGTCGAGCACTGTAGGCGTAGCCACACAGGCGGCGGGAATTGACATTGAAGACGGCGCAACTGCGAAGGATTTGAGCCGAGCCGGCGTCTACGGCACCGCCGTACCGACGACGTCGCTTAGCATCCCTGGTGCTTCACCGATCAGTCTGCCGCCGACGCCTGTCACGGTGCCTGGACCGGCGGAGACTCCCACACCGGCACCCCCGGTTCAGTCTCGGTACGGCAACTTCCCGGCGGATCGACCACAGGACCGGCCACGCTGCTTCGACGCGGGTTCCTCGCCGGGCGGGGGCGAAGAAGATACGGCTACGGGCGCAGCACGCGTGAACTGCGATCAGGCTGGCACCAGCGTATCAGCTGTCGCGGTGGCCGGCGCCGGAGGTCCGACTGTGGCCGACCCCACCTCGACCCCTTCTCCTGGGGTCGTCCAGTTGGGTGAGTACTGGTCGCAGATCTGGAGTCACCGCGATCCGGTCAAGGGGTTGGTGACGGTAGCAACGGCAGATGCCCACAATGTCGTCATACCGATTGCTGGCCAACCATCAGTACTGATCAGAGACGTCATCACGAAGGGCGAGGTCAGTGCGCATGGTCGGCCAGGCACGGCGACTGGCTCCTTCTCTCGGGCCATCTTCGGCTTTCAAAGCATCGGCGCTCCCGGGACGCCTGGCGATTACAGCTGCAGCGATGACACCGAATCCCCATGTGACCCGCAACGGGTTGCAGGCGCGATTACGTATGACCTTCAACAGGCCGGCTTCACAGCACAGGCGACAGTCCCGAATCCGGATCCGAGCTACATCGGTGGATCGGCCCGGGGTTATCAAGCCATCATCACGAAGGACGCGGCTCAGCGTACGAATGACCAGACCGTGAACGACGACGCGAGTGACACTGTGGATGGCCTCCAGATCGTGATTGTCGAGGATGGCAGTGCAGGGAAGACGCGTGAAGTTCTGCAACTAGCAGGCCTGCACATCGAGTCGCACTACGGCATCTATCTGCTGGCTGCGGATGGCGGTAGCTTCGGCGGCGCCTCCACGGACGCCGCGGTGCCCGCGGCCGGAACGACCGGAGTCGTCGGCAACATGACGAGCGGCACCGTCTCGACGGTGGGTGGAGTGTCCCTGCCGAACAGCAACACAAACCCGCTGGTCGCCGTAGCACATCACATCGCGGATGTCTTCCAAGAGGGATGGCGCCTGCTGGTGTCAGATCCCAAGACGGCGGCCCTGCTGGCGGGGGTGTGGGGGCTGTTGGGGATGCCGGTGTACCTGGCCATCCGGCGGAGGTCATTGGTGAGCAAGATCGCGAGGGGAGTGG
>Ga0209810_1005331_pt1 | contig 11719 bp, 9 predicted proteins | sample Coa_R1_7_FD_187159 | JGI IMG/M metagenome (GOLD analysis project Ga0209810, IMG submission 187159) | Surface soil microbial communities from Centralia Pennsylvania, which are recovering from an underground coalmine fire - Coalmine... | ecosystem: Environmental > Terrestrial > Soil > Unclassified ...
CGATCTCCGCTAGTAGCACCAGTCCAGGCTCCACTACATGCCCCAACCAGTAAGTGGGGTACCGCAAGGCGCGGCCGCCCGTTCGGGCCCAGGCTCAGCGTCGCCCGGCCCCCGCGCGCCCGGCCTGGCGACCCCTGGTCAGGCGTCGCTTCCCTCGGCGAGCGCCCGCGCCCGCGCGATCAGCTTCTCGGCCGTGCGTACGTAGGCCAGCCGCAGCCGCTCCTGGGGCGTGTCGTGCCCCCAGACCGCTGCGTCGCCCCGCTCGATGAAGTCGGTGATCTCCTGCGCTGCCGTCCGCAGGGCGCTGGGCTCCAGCTCAGCGAGCGCGGCGCCCATGAGCACACCGTAGATCAGCCAGGACGACCGCCGCGAGTCGCCGGAGCGGGCGGCCAGGCCGTTCGCCCACTCCAGACACGCCCGGGCCAGGGGTCCCATCGCGAGCGGATCCATCGCCATCAGCCGCTCCCTTGCGCGTGATCGGTCCGACACACAGTGTGCCTGATCGGCAGCTTGCACGCCGCGCGCCAGCGAGGGCGGTGGGTGCGGCACAGCGGGTCGGGCGAGTGGCAGAGCCCGCTCCCGCCAGAGCCGGAGCGGGCCGTGGGGCCTCGGGAGGGATAGCCGGCGACGGAGCCAGGAAGTGCGTCCCGCCGTGTCCGCGTACCGTGGCGCGGCGAGCAGTCAGGAATGGCCGGCGACGGGCCGGACGCGGTTATCCGGCCTGGCGCTCAGGCGGGAGCGGATGCTTCCGTGGCCGGCCGCGCCGGCGCGGCTCTGTGGGATCGACGGGCACCTCGATCACCCGTGGTGGGGGCTGCCCGACGAACAGGTGCTCGCCACAGGACAGGCAGGTGAGCTCCCCCGGCGCGTATCTGTACAGCGGGCTGGCACACCGCGGACAGGGTTGTCGGCCAATGGCCATGATCTCCTCCAGTGCGCTTTGCTTCAGGCACAACCCTTGCCTCAGCAATCGGCCGTGTCGGCGGCCACCTCCAGCGTAGGGCTCCCGCTCGCGCCGTGCCGTGAAGCGAATCGCGCTGTTGATGAGAACTAATCCACAGTCCGCTCCACAAATCCTCGCCGGGCCGGGTCGCGCGCCAGAGCCGCACCAGCCGCCGGGCTTGGGCGTTCGTCGACGCCGCGAGCCCCATCGCAGCGGACAGCACGACTCGGGCGCGGGTAAGCAGCCGGGAGGGAACCTGCATACGGAGCCGGGCGGCGGGGTAAGGCGCATCCCGCCGCCCGGTTGGGGATGGAGCGCGGTGTGCTGGCAACTGCCAGCATCGGGGCCGTACCCTCGCTGAGCGGTTAGGACGCGCGGCGCCAGAACTGCCAGCGCGGCGGCGCGGACGGAGGGGGAGGTGGGGTCTCGCGCGGGTCGATGTGGCGCATCAGCAGGCGCAGGAGGTGGAGCTGAACGGCTCCGCCGTCGAGCACTTCCTGGCCATCGGTGGTTACCGTGAGCTCGATCTCGCTCGGGGCGGCCGGGGTGGCGATCGTCGCCTCCACGACACACTCGCGGACGCCCTGGGCGTCGAGGAGGTCGCCGACCAGACGCAGCAGGACAACCCACTGTGTGAGCGCCTTCGGGTCCCGCCAGGGCGACACGCCGCTGCCGCCGCGGCGCAGCCGCCGCTGAGCGCGCGCCTGGTCAGCCACTTCCTGCCAGGTGTAGGCGTAGCGCCGCTCGCCGCCGAGCACCCGCACGGCGATCCCCGCGGCATCGATCGTCAGGCGCGCGCGGCGGGCCTGCTCCACGTCCAGGCGGAGGCCGACGGTACGCAGCGCCTCGTCCAGGGATAGCTCGCGCGTCGCACCCATCTCGCGCACCTCCGTCGGCCGGGCGTGACCACCCTCCACCTAGACTATCCGACGGGGAGCGGTGCGGCGCCCAGGGCAGTCTGAGGATAGCCGGTCAGACGAAGACGGCCTACTAGCTCTGCTCGGACTGCTCGCTGCGCCGCAGGTCGATCGTGGGACCACTCGCCTCGCCCCAGTCCATCTCGGCGATGCGCACGATCGTGCCCAGGCGCTTGAGGATCGTCGTCGCGTCGCGCACCCCGTTCAGCGCCCCCGTCGCGGCCCGCTGCAGGTCAGGCGGGAGGCCGGGCCGATTGGCCAGGATGTAGCTGAACCCCGAGGTCTTGGTCAGGGCGTTGCGCAGCTCGTGCTCGAGCGTCTGCGCGGCCAGGCGGACGCCGTCGAGGCGGCCCAGCTCGCGCTCGCTCTCCCGCAGCCGCCGGTGCAGCTCGGTGACCCGCGCCGCGGCGATCAGCCGCATACGAAGCTGGTATGGATCGAGCGGCTTGACGAGGTAGTCGTCGGCGCCGGCCGTCATCGCTTCAAGGACGTGCTCCCGCTCGCTCAGCGCCGTCAGGAAGATGAAGTAGGTGTAGCTTGGCGCCGGGTGGTTCCGCACGCGCTGGCACAGCTCGAGACCGTCGAGGCCGGGCATCAGCCAGTCGCTGACGACGACGTCCGCGCCGGCCTCGGCAAAGAGCTCCCAGGCCGCGAGACCGTCGGGTGCCAGCACGCACTCGTGCCCCAGGTGCTCGATCGCGACCTGGAGCAGGCGGCGCTCGAGCGCGCTATCTTCGGCGACCAGGATACGCATGGAGTCTCGCCCTCGGCGGAGCCATACCTATTCTGGTAGTACAGCATCTTACCGGATCGGCGCCGCAAGCCTCCGACCAGCGCGGCGCTCTAGAGTCGCTGACGAAACCTGGAATGCCGATTGTGAGCCGCGCTCGCAATTAGCATCGATACACACGCTTAGGCCCAGCCGACGACGACCAGCGCGTACTGGTAGAGGTCCACGGCGAAGCTGACCTGGCCGTCGGCGACGCCGAACGGCAGGGGCGCCAGGTCCGGGCTGGGATGGTCGGGCGAGGCGATCGCCACCTCCCGCACCTGCTGGCCCTCGGGAATGGCCACCCAGACGTTGAACTGCGTCGGCACGACCGAGAACTCGGCGTGGGCGCCGATCAGGTTGCTGAACTGTAAGATTGCCTCGCCCTCCAGCGCCCGCGTCTCCAGACGGACGCGCCGGTCGGCGTCGGTGGCCACGAACGGCGTGTGCACCTGGAGGATCGAGCCGACGATCCGGTCGTAGTCGGCCTGGCGCGTCTCGTTCAGGTACTGCTGGCCGGGCAGGTCGGCGAAGTAGTACACTGCGCCGGCCTCGGGCGCCGGGCGATAGCGAGCGCTGGCGGGCGGCGCCTCCCGGGAGAAGCCCAGCACGTTGGCCAGAGCGTACTCGCGGCGCCGGTCGCCGTACTCGTTGAGCCCGGTCGGGTTCGGGCCGGTGACGACCAGGCTGCCGCCCTGGGCGACGAAGGCGCGGATCAGGTCGGCCTCGCCGTCGCCCACGGCCTGGAAGCAGGGCAGCAGCAGCACCCGGTAGCCGGCCAGGTCGTCGGCCTGGAGGGTGGGGCTGGTCAGCACGTCGAAAGGGATGTGCCCGTGCACCAGCGCCTTGACCATGCCGCGGTACTCGCCGAGCCACTCCTTGCCGTAGCAGCTTTCGATCGGCACCTCGCTCCACCACTTCTTCACGCCCGGCGGCTTCGTGGTGCTGGCGAACAGGCCGGTGCCCTCGCCGCGCGGCGTGTAGTCGCGCGAGGCGCTGGAGTGGTACAGCGCGACCTGGGCCAGGGAGCGCGAGTCGAACAGCCGCGCCGTGTGCTGCTCGACGAACCCGTACAGGCGCGTCCGCATCGCCGGGCTGACGCCAGCCTGCTTCTCCGGGGTCTTCACCTCGTAGGGGTTGCAGCCCGCGATCAGGCACTCGGCCATCACCTGCTCGGCGTCGTCTTCCCGCAGGCCGTAGCAGAAGGCCCAGGCTGGCTTCCGGCCGCTGGCGGCGCGGGCGTACTTGTACATCGAGACCAGGCAGATCCAGTCGTCCTCGGTGGCGTGGCGCATCCCGTCGTCCTCGCTGACGACGTCCACTTCCCAGACGTGGGTGATCCCTTCCGCCAGGCGCAAGTAGGCCCCGTCGAAGCCGATGATCGTGGCGTCGAGATAGTCCATCGTTACCGTCTCGACGAAGGTCTCGAACTCGGGATTGACCGAGCGCCCCGTGGCGGCCACGTCGAGGAGGAATCGCGCCAGGTTCTGGTGGCGCCACTCGATCCAGCGCCGCCAGGCCCGCTCGCTCCAGTCCTCGGCGGGCGGCGCCTCGAGGCCCGTGTCCCGCCGGAACGCCGCCTTGCCCCAGGACGACTGGTCGCACCAGGACACGACGCCGGCGAAGTACAGCGGCACATCGGGCCACAGGCCGTCGGCGCCGGCCTGCGCGATCTGCTTGACGCGGCGCAGGTAGTAGTCGCGCCAGGGCCCGTCCGGGCTCAGCCAGACGCTCTCGTTGCCCGGCTCGACCCAGAACACCACGCCGCCGTGGAACACGTTGGGCTCACCGTGAATCCCCACCTGGGCCCAGTCCGGATAGGTCTTGTAGAACGACGGGCCGAACTCGCCGCCGGGCGAGATCACCTCCAGCGACGGGTAGTACCAGACGACCTTGAGCCCGGTGCCGTGGACCCGCCGGTTGAAGTCGGCGATCTCGGCCACCGTCTCCGCGAACTGCTCGTCGGTCTGCCAGTCGGAGAGGCTGGTGTCGGCCTCGACGACGGAGACGTGCTGGGCCTTGAGCCGCTCCAGGACGTCGAGCATCTCCTCGGCGGAGGGGTTGTCGGCCAGGCCGGCGGCATCGGCGAGCCGCGCGTGGTGGCTCCACTCGCTCATCGGCCCGGCGTAGGCGCTGCTGGGCGCGGCCGGCGGCGCCGGGGCGGGGCGCGGGCGCGGCGCCGTGACGTGCTCCGGCCGGTCCGGCGGGGGCGCCGCACAGCCGGCCAGGCCGGCCACGGCGAGCCCGGCCACGGCCAGCGACCCACCGGCCAGCAGGCGCCGGCGGGTCAGCCGGCCCCGGTCCCAGCGAGCAGGTACGCTTGCGCTCATGCTGGCTCTCCTCGGCGGCGGGGCTCACGCGGGGCCGAGCACTCGGCCCCCAGACCTGCCTTGACTGGCCCACGACGCATGGCAGGCTCCGTTTCTGGCCTCCTCGCCCGGCCTACGTCTCCTCCGGAATCAGCGGCTGACGGGTGAAGGTGAGGTATTCCAGGTTGCGCATGCGGTTGTCCAGGAGCACTAGCGCCACGACCAGGGCGATGACCGACGCGTACAGGAACCCGTAGCCGTAGTAGGGAAAACCCAGGTGCAGAGTAAGGAGGGTCAGGACCACGTTCGCGGCCAGGAACAGGCTGCTCACGATCAGCACGCTGCCGCGCAGGTCGAGGTAGAGCAGCAGCAGCACGGTGACCAGCAGGAACACCTGCACGCTGATCGCCAGCACGGCGACGCGGAAGATGTACCAGTAGCTCGGGGGCACGCGCAGGGCGCCCATGATCGTCGGGGTCAGGCCGATCGTGAGCAGGGCGAACGCGCCCTGGATCTTGAACAGCGTCAGGTAGGTGCCGGGCAGCGCTTTCAGCATGCCTTCTTTCGCCGCGGCGATGTCGCGCCAGCCCCGCCGGTTGGCGATGGCGGCGTAGAACGCCCGGTAGTGCTCGTAGAACGCCGTCTCGATGCGGACGATGAACAGCGCCAGCGCCGGCACGATAGTCAGGCTCGCCAGGAAGAACGACGTGTCGTACAGCGGGAAGACGCGCAGGTAGCTGCCGACGTCGACGCCCTCGTGCGAGAACCAGAAGACGATCTTGTCCGCCCAGAAGGCCAGGTTGTACAGCACGCCGATCGCCAGCAGCGACGGAAAGCGGCGCAGGTAGGCGAACGCGGCGAGGGTGAACGAGCCGTCGGCGGGGAACTCGACCAGCACGCGCATCGCCAGCAGCGCCAGGGTGAGCACCTGCCCGGCCGCGAAGCCGGTCAGGTGGCCGCTGGGCCCGAAGCGGGGCCCGAGGACGATGGCGCCGGCGAAGCTCACCGCGAACCCGATGGCGAAGGCCAGCACGATCGAGACGAAGTCGCGCGCCGCGTTGAGGAAGATCATCGACAGCCAGGTGCCGCTGATCGCCACGTACAGCGCGACGGCCGGCAGACGGTAGTCCCAGGGCAGGGCGGTCCGCGCCAGGAGCAAGTGCATCAACATGCACTGGAGCAGCGACGACAGCACGAGCACGGAGACGTAGGTCGGCGCCACAGCGGTCAGGTCGTTCACGTACAGGCGGTCGGCCAGGTAGCGGGTGACCAGCATCTGGACCAGGCCGACGGTGATCAGCGAGATGGCGAAGGCGTGGGTGGTCGTGGCGGCGAACAGGTCGCGCGACTCCTGGGGCATGAAGCCGAGCGAGACGACGCCGAGCAGGCTGAGGGTGAGGATGGCCAGCAGCCAGGGCCCCGACGAGATGACCGCGGCGTACAGGTAGCCGCGGATCGCGTTGAGGTAGCTGGCCTCGTGGACCGCCCGCCGCAGCTCGAACCCGATGCCGGCCATAGGTATTGTCTCCTAGCCCGCGGCCCGCGTCGCGGCCGGCGGCAGGGGATGGCTGAGGCCGAACCCTTGCGGCAGGCGGGCGAGACTGTCGTAGATCTCCAGGTAGGTGCGGTTCAGGTCTTCCTCGCGGTAGAAGCGCTCGACGCGCTGGATGCCCGCCTCGACCATCGCCGCCCGCAGCGCCGGGTCGCGGGCGATGCGAGCGATCGCGTCCGCCGTCTCCTGGGGGCTGGCCACGGCGGTGACGATGCCGCTCGGCCCCAGGGCGCGGTCCTCCGGCGTCCGGCCGTAGAGCAGCTCCTGGCAGGCGCCGACGTTGGTGGCCACCACCGGCACGCCGGCGCAGTGCGCCTCGAGGATCACCAGCGGCTGCGCCTCGCTGATGCTGGTCAACACCAGCAGGTGCATCCGCCGGTAGTAGTCCACGACGTTCGCGCGGCCGGTGAAGACCAGGTGGTCGCCGAGGTCGAGGAGCTGGGCCAGCCGCTGGCACTCGGCGAAGTACTCCTCGTCCTCGTCGGTCGGGCCGATGACGTAGGCGCGCAGGTTCGGCACTGCCGCCAGCGTCGCCTTGATGGCCCGGATGAACGTCTTCACGTCCTTGATCGGCACGACGCGCCCGACGAACCCGACCATGAACTCGTCGTCTGGGCGCGGGCCCTCGCGGCAGGGCACGAAGCGCGGCAGCTTGATCCCGTTCGGGATGACGCTCATCTTGGCCGGATCGGCGCCGTCCTCGAGCTGGAACGGCTGGTTGACCTGGGTGATGGTGATGATCTTGTCTGCTTCCTGGTAGCAGAGGCCGCTGAGGAAGCGGAACAGGTTGATCCACCATTGCTTGAAGAAGCTCTGCGTGCGGCGGATCTTGTAGTCCTCGGTCTGCTTGACGTAGATCCAGTCGGCCTGGGCGATGTCGATCTTGCGCTCGCGGGTGTAGATGCCGTGCTCGGTGAGGATCATCGGCACGCCGAACCGCCGCTTGGCCATCGTCGCCAGGAAGCCGGCGTAGCCCGTCGAGGCGGTATGGTAGACGCGCGCGAGCGGCAGGTCATACTGCATCATCTGGAACAGCGGCAGGTGGGTGGTCCGCCAGGTCCAGAAGAAGTCGATGTATGACGCGTCGTGGCCCTTCTTCTCGTAGCGCTCGCGGATGAAGTCCCAGGAGCGGTGCGAGCTGAACAGGTCCTCGAGGCTCAGGCCGCGGGTGCGCGGGTCGCCGATGGCGGCGAAGACGTCGTCGAACGGCGGCAGCGGCTTGCCGACCAGCAGCTCCTCGTGGAAGCGCTCGATGGCCGCCCAGCCGGCGTCGCGCTTGCCCGGCCGCGGCCCGCGCGACTTGAGCTGCTCCGGCCGGAAGTCGGAGAGGAAGATCTGGCGCAGCCCGACGACGTTCTTCGGCAGCTCGTACTTGCGCTCGTACTTCTCGTCCGGCGTGGCGCCGATGTGCAGGATGACGAACGTCTTGCTCGAGATGGCGCTGACCAGCTCGTGTACCCACGACGACACGCCCCCCTGGACGAAGGGGTAGGTGCCCTCCATCACGAAGCAGACGTCGGCTAGCTCGTCAGACAAGCGCATCCTCCCGGCGGCCCGCCGCCGCCCACCACGCCACGAGCTCGCGTGCCTCGGCGTCCTCGGGCAGCCCGGCCAGCGCCCGCCGCGCGTAGACGACCAGCTCGCGCAGGTCGCCGAACTGGTAGATCACGTCCAGGCGCAGCGCGTGCAGGTCCGGGTCGGCCGGGCGGCGCCGCCCGAGGTCGTCGAGCAGCGCCGCCGCCTCGGCGATGTTGCCCAGTAGCAGGTGGACGCGCGCCAGTCGGAAGGCGACAGCGTCGGGGTCGGGGCTGGCCGGCAGCGCCTCCTCGAACGCCTGGCGGGCCAGGTCGAGGTAGAAGTCGCGGGTCACGCCCTCCAGGAAGCCGCTGGTGGCGTAGTCCAGGTAGAGCTGGGCCAGGTGCTCGCGGGCCTCGGCCGAGTCGGGCGCCTCGGCCCGCGCCCGCTGGGCGGCCACCAGCGCGCGGCCGATGGCGTCCTCCAGCTTGGAGAGGCCCAGCGAGGCGAAGAAGCGCGCCTCGGGCGACGGGTCGTGGAGCAGGCCGATCAGCAGGCGGACCGCGCTGGCGTCGCCCTGCCGGGCGATCACCTCGATCGCGGCGCGCTTCAGCTCCGGGTCGTCCTCGCGCAGCACGTCGACGACCGGCTCGATCTCCAGCTCGTCCAGCAGGGCCACCTCCAGCTCGTGCGCCCGCGCCACGGCGTCGGTCCGCTCCTCGTCGACGTCGGTGGCGGCGAGCAGCGACGACACGCTGGGCGAGCGCGGCACGGCCACTCCCGCCAGGGCGAAGGCGACAGCCACGGCGAGCATGCCGAACAGGGGAAAGGCGACCAGGGCGAGCGTGCCGCCGATCAGCGGCCAGGCCCAGTGCCGCCGTCCGCGCTGGTAGGTGATCAGCGACAGGCCGAACAGGCCCGCGGCCAGGACGTGCGCCAGCAGCGCGGCGGCGACCGGCAGGAGCCCGCCGACCCCGAACAGCAGCCAGGCCGCGGCCGCCTCGAGCGGGAAGGCCACCAGCCAGAGCAGGCGCGGCCAGGCGCTCATCGGACGGCGTCCCCGCGCGTGAGCGCGGCCGGCGGCTGCTCTGCCAGGCTGCGCAGCGCCCGGTCCAGCAGCTCGCGCGGCCCGAGCGGCGGGAGCACCGCCGCGGAGCCGTCCGCGGACGAGCCGTAGGGCGCTGCGTCGGCCGTGCTGGCCAGCCCCACCCGCACGTCGAGCGTGGCGTCGTCGTCGTAGGGCCGGAAGCCGAAGCGGACGATCTCCTCGCGCAGCCGGCCGGCCAGAGCCTCCGCCTCGGCGGGCGCCAGGTGCGGCAGGACGAGCAGGAACACGTCGTCGGTGGCCGACTTGCCGAGTAGGTCGAAGGGGCGGATGTGCTGACGGAACACCAGGCCGAGCGTCTGCAGGACGCTCGGCACGCGCACGGGCGCGATTGCCGCATAGCGCTCGACGCGCACGGCGGCGACGGCGAGCGGGAAGCCGTAGCGCCGCGCCCGCTCGAGCTCGTCGCCGAGCCGCTTCCAGGTGTAGGCGTAGCTGTAGGCGCCGGTCAGCTCGTCCTGGACGTTGCGGTCGCGGGTCTCCTGGAAGCGCAGGGCGGTCTGGAAGGCGGTCGACGCCCAGTCGCCGAGCAGGCCGAACAGCTTCACCGCGGTGGGGGTGAAGCGCAGGAAGGGGATCCGCTCGACCGTCAGCAGGCCGATCACCTCGCCGTCCTGGCCGGCCAGCGGCGTGGCCATCAGCAGCGGCTGGCTCATGATCTCGGCTGGCGTCGCCTCGGCGATCACGTCGCGGACGGTCACCGTCCGCCGGGCGCCGACGGCGATGGCGAGCAGGCCGCGCGTGGTGTCCAGCTCGGTCGGCCGCGGCACGCGGTCGCCGGCCGGCAGGGCGGCCTTGAGCACGAAGCGGCCGTCCTGGCGCAGGTAGAGGGCGCAGGCGTCGGCCTCGATGAAGCTGGTGACCAGCTCGAGCGCGGCCGGCGCCAGCTCCTCGACATCGAGCTCCTCGAGGCGCTTCGCCGCCTGGTACAGCGTGGTCACGGTCGAGGTCTGGGTGACGATGCGGCGCTGCATCTCGTGGTTGATCTCGACCGCGGCCAGGTAGCGCTGGGCGATGTCCTGCAGCCCCGCCTCGACCTCGTCGTAGCGCTCGGCGAGCGCCTTGTGGGCGCGCTTCTGCGCCTCGCGCAGCTCCCCCAGCGCGCCGCCGGCGATGATGAACAGGACCGGGTTCAGGATCGCCTGGGAGCTGAACACGTCGACGACGAACGCCGAGCGCGGCTGGAGGAGGATGAACAGGAAGTACAGCGCGGCCGAGGCGAAGCCGGCCGCGTAGCCCGGCAGCGCGCCGTAGCGCGCCGCGATCGGGATCACGATCAGCCAGAACGGATGGGGGTTGCTGTCGAAGTAGCCCCAGTTGTCGACGCGGAAGAACAGCAGGTTCAGCAGCGCTAGCACGCCGAGGCCGACGGCGATCTCGACGTAGGCGAACGGCTGCGTGTCGCGCAGCGCGGCTCGGAAGTCGTGCGCGTAGGTGCGCCCGAAGCTCAGCAGCAGGGTCTCGCGCAGGCCGGCGCCCACGCTGCGCTGGAGTCGCTCCACGCTGCTCATCGGTCCGCTTTCGCCTTGCTGGATGGTCCGCGCCAGCCAGGGCCGCGCTGGAGTAACCCGACGTCGCTCATTGCTCTCCCGTGCCAGCGGGCGCGCCGGTCGCGGCCGCCCGCTGCTGGCGGATCGTCTCGGCCTCCGCCTCCTGGCCGGTCCGCCGCAGCAGCGCCTCGAGGTTGGCCAGCGTGGCGGCGTCGGTGGGGCTGGCCTCGAGCGTCTGGCGGTCGCGGGCGATCGCCTCCTGCATCTGCGTGTTCCAGGATTGCAGGCGGGCCAGGGCGCGACCGACCGCGGGGTTGTCCGGATCCTCCTGCTGGGCGCGCCGGTAGGTCTCCAGCGCCTCGGGGATGCGGTGCGTTTGAGTGTACAGGCGCGCCAGCTCCATCAGCGCGTCGGCGTCGTTCGGGCGGACGGCGACGACCTGCTCCAGCATCCGCGTCGCGGCCGCGTAGTCCTTGCGCTGGAGCACGTAGTAGTCGGCCAGGCTCAGGCGAGTCGCTACGTCCTTCGGGTCCAGCTCGGCGATCTTCTCCTTCTGCGCCATCGACTCGTCGATGCGCAGGCTCCAGTCGTAGAGCGTGGCGAGCTGGCGCCGGTAGCCGAGATCGTTGGGGTCCAGGACGGTCAGCTCCCGGTACAGGGCGATGGCATCGTCGGGCTGGCCGCGCTGCTCGTAGACGCTGGCCACCCGCACGCGGATCGGCTCGTCGGTCGGGTCGGCGCGCATGGCCGCCAGGTAGTACTGCAGCGCCTCGTCGAGCCGCCCGCCCTGCTGCAGCGCCTGGCCGACCTGCTCGTGCGTTGGGAACAGGTAGGCCGCGAACACGACGACGGTCGCGAGCAGCGCCAGGACCAGCCCGATCGGGACGCGCATGGCCCTGCTGCCCTCCTTGTATCTTGGTCTGCGGTGTGCGGGAGGTCCCGCGACACGGCAGGCCGTTCCTCCTCAGGTCGCCTGAGACCGCGTGAGAGCGTCGGTCGCCGTGTCGCGCCTCCCGCTAACCCGAACAGTTGCCAGGGCCGGTAGAGCCCGTATCACACAAGGCTGGGTCCGCCCGGGAGTACGCTGATGGAAACCGCCGCCGTCTTTGTCGGGATCGA
>Ga0209810_1005332_pt1 | contig 11719 bp, 9 predicted proteins | sample Coa_R1_7_FD_187159 | JGI IMG/M metagenome (GOLD analysis project Ga0209810, IMG submission 187159) | Surface soil microbial communities from Centralia Pennsylvania, which are recovering from an underground coalmine fire - Coalmine... | ecosystem: Environmental > Terrestrial > Soil > Unclassified ...
GGCGTCGTAGCTGGCGATGCTTTCGCCAAAGCCGCCGTCGGGATTCTGCACCTCGCGCAACCACCGCGCTGCACGCCGGGCAGCATTCTCTCCCGCCAGCCCTGCCGCTTCGAGTGCCCGCAACACTCCCGAGGTTCCGTAGATGTAATTTACGCCCCAGCGCCCGTACCAGGAGCCGTCTGGCTGCTGATCGTCGAGCAGGAACCGATAGGCGCGCTGCAGCACCGGGTGTGTGGCGGGCCATCCCAGCAAGCCCAGGCACTCGACGACCCGTGCGGTGACGTCCGCCGTCGGCGGATCGATCATGGCGTTATGGTCGGCAAAAGGAATGTATGTGAGCAGGGCGCGGCAGTTATCGCGGTCGAAGGCACCCCAGCCGCCGTTGCGGCTCTGCATCCCGAGCAGCCAGCGAACACCACGGGCCACCGCCCCCCGCAGGCGATCCGGTTCGGGATACTCGACCCGCCGCAGGGCCATCAGGACGAATGCGGTGTCGTCCACATCGGGATAGAAATCGTTGCGGTACTCGAACGCCCAGCCGCCCGGCTCGGCCGCACACTTCACCTGCCAGTCGCCCGGACCGAGCACCTGGCGCTCCAGCAGCCAGCGCGCAGCCGACACCAGTGCTGGATGCTCCGGGGACAAGCCTGCCTCCTCCAGAGCCACCATCGCAATGCAGGTGTCCCAGACCGGCGAAAAACATGGCTGCAGGCGGGTCGTGTCCCCCTCGGTGATCTCCAGCCGCGCCATCTGCCAGATTTCACGCGCGGTGAGCGGATCTTCCGGACCGAACCCTAGCGCCAGCAGAGCAAAAACTGCATTCATCATCGCCGGGTAAATGGCCCCCAGACCATCGGAACGCTCCAGATGCTCGAGCATCCACTTCTTGGCGGCGGCCAAAGCAGCCCGCCGGAACGGCTTGGCCGGCAATCGCTCGTAGAGCTTGAGCAATCGGTCAACCGCCAGGAAGACATTTCTCCATGTGAACGGCTGCCGGCTCCAGGCAAAGGCTGCATGGCGCCGTGCGGGGTCGCGCAGCAACGCCCCGCTATTGATGGACACCGGCAGACGCCAGGCGGGCCGCAGCGCGTACAGAATCATCATGGGCACGACGATGCCCCGCGTCCACGAGGACATCTCGTACAGATTGACCGGGAACCACCGCGGCAGCAGCATCAGCTCGGGCGGGATGGCAGGGACCATATCCCAGCCAATCACCCCGGCCATCGCCAGGTAGAAGCGAACGAACGAGTTAGTGTTCTCAAGACCCCCAAGAGCGCGAATGCGCTCAGCAGCCCGCACTAGATGCGGTGCATCCTCCGGGTCACCCGCCAGGCGCAACGCCACATAGGCTTTGACCGTGGCGTTCAGCTCGGACGGGCCTCCCGCGTAGATGTTCCATCCCCCATCGGATAGCTGGCGGGCCCGGATATAGCGCGCCAGGCGCTCGACTCGCTCGGGCTCGGCCTGGCCGATCAGGTACAGGTAGAAGATGTAATCGGACTCGAGGGTGGTGTCGGCTTCGAGTTCAGCGCACCAGTGGCCATCCTGAGCCTGGCGGGCAAGCAGCCATTGCGTGGCTCGTTCAATGGCAACTTCCAGGCGACCCCGAAAGTCACTTGCGAGTCCCGTGGGCCACGGCCCGGCAGGCTGTACGCCTACTCCAGCTGGATCGGCCATAGGTCCGTTCGGCTGCCTCCTCGAACAAAATGCCGGTCGAGCTACACGTCTCCGCCTTTGAATCCAGCCTGGCTGACCGACGCTGAACGCCTTCTGGTTCCACCACCCGGCGGCACCGTGGTTCCCTCCCGGTACCGCCGCCCGCTCTTCCCTGTCCGGACCGCCCAGGTCTTCCCTGTCCACCCGGGCGAAAACTCGTCGGCGTGGCGCCTGCAGAAAGACCAGGAAGATTATCCTCGGCCCGGATGCCTTCGGTCAACTAGCAAAGCTAAAGGTCCGAGGTGTGTTCGGTGGATATAGATTGCATACCCAAATGTCGCTCGAGACGGGCGACGCGGCGGGCCAGTTCCGGCAGGCGGGTCAGCCATCCGTACTGCTGCTTGAACCGCTCGAGCGGGCGGGCGGGCGTCCCCCACACCGTGGTTCGCCGTGCGATCCTCTTCCCGGTAGGTACTCCTGCCTGCGCCCCCACCACGGCGCCCTGCCCGACGACGCAGTGGTCCGCAATGCCGACCTGACCAGCCAGCACGGCATCGGCCTCGATCCGGCTGCTGCCGGAGATACCCGTCTGGGCGGCGACCACGACGCGCGGGCCAAGTTCCACATTGTGGGCGACATGCACCAGATTATCGAGCTTGCACCCGCGCCTGACACGCGTGTGTCCCAGCGAGCCTCGATCCAAGGTCGTATTGGCCCCAATTTCGACCTCGTCCTCAATCTCTAGTCGGCCAATTTGCGGGAATTTGCAATAACCCTCGGGACCGCGCACGTAGCCGAACCCGTCACTGCCCAGCACAGCTCCAGCATGCACCACCACATGATCCCCCAGGCGAACACCGGGATAAAGGGTCACGTGCGGATACAGGCGGCAATTTCGCCCCAAACGCACCCCGGCTCCCAAATAGCAAAATGCACCAATCTGGCACCCTGCGCCGATCTCGGCCCCGGCTTCAATGACGGCGTAAGGCCCAACGGCCACACCGGGTCCGAGCCGTGCCTGCGGAGCGACCACCGCCGTCGGATGGATGCCCTTTGCGATCGGCGATTCCGCCAGCAGTATCTGGCCGGCCCGCGCAAAGGCCAGCTTCGGGTCGTCTACGATCAAAAGCGTTTTCCCCGCCAGATCCATCCCGGGCGGAACGAGCACCACCCGCGCAGCAGAGGCCGCAGCCCGGGGCCGCTCGCGCGGAGTCTGGCAGTAGATCAAGTCGTCCGGGCCGGCAGTCTCAGGAGCGGCCAGTCCACCGAGGATGACGGTGCTATCGCCCTCGAGTTCAGCACCCAAATACCGAGCAAGCTCTTCAGCGGTCACACGCATGATGTCCTCCGGATCCTCTTTCAGTCCTCAATACAGCGGTGGCGCTCCAGGGGGTCGCGTTTTCCAGCGTTTGTGGACCCACAGCCACTGCTCGGGATACTGGCGCACATAGGCTTCGATCACTTTCGTGAATCGGGCCGTGTTCTCTCGGACGTCCTGCACCTCGTCTTGCGTTTGCGCCAGTTCGACCGGCGGGTCGAAACGTAGACGATAGCGGCCTAGGCGTGCATCCCAGAGAAGAAAACCCGGCACGACGGGGGCACCCGTCCGCCGCGCCATGCGGGCCAGCCCGCTGCTGGTGCATGCAGGGATGCCGAAAAAGTCCACAAAAACGCCCTCCTCGGGCAGCGTGTTGTGGTCCAGCAACACGCCCACCACCTGGCCCTGCCGCAGCAAACTCAGCACAGTCCGAGCTGATCGATTCTTCTCCACCGGACGGTTGCCCGCCAGCGAACGATAACGATTCACCAGCCGGTCGACGCGCGGATTCTCGATGCGTCGGGCCAGAAAGGCCATGGGGTAGCCGTAGCAAGCCTGCGCGAAGGGCGCCAGTTCCCATGCGCTGAAATGGCCGGTCAATACCAGCACGCCGCGGCCCTGGCGCAGAGCAGCCTGGAAATTTTCAAAACCATCCAGCACGACCAGGCGCTCGATGGCCCTGCGATCGTACCGCGGAAAATGAGCGAACTCAGCAGCCATCCAGCCCACCTGCCGGAGCATGCCGGAAATGACCTGGCGATAGTGCCGGGCATCCCAGTCGGGAAAGGCCAAGGCGAGATTCCGCCAGGCCACGCGGCGCAGCTCCGGACGAAGCCCATAGGCTGCGCGCACCAGCCACACAGCCGCCGCCCGCGCCAGCGGCCGTGGCAGTGCCCCCAGCAGTTTTAGCAGCAGCCAGGCGGCTGCGAATTCGACCCATTCTCGCACGGAAGTGAAGTACTGATTATCCACCGGCAGACCCGGGCCTGCCGAAGCAAGTCTTCCTCAGGTCTCTGTTAGACTCCCTCTCGATGCAGAAGCGACGCGCACCGATCTGGCTGGCAGCCTGGCTGATCGCCTTGACCTGTCTGCTCAGCGGCCTGCCAGCGATCGGCCTGGTCGGACCCGACGAACCCCGCTATGCGGCTGTCGCCAGAACCATGGCCGAGAGCGGCGACTGGCTGACGCCCCGTCTCAACGGCGTGCCATGGTTCGAGAAACCGGTACTCTACTACTGGGCGGCTGGAATCGCCTTTCGCCTACTCGGGCCGAGCGATTGGGCCGCGCGCCTGCCTTCGGCGCTGGCCGCCGTGATGACCACCGCCTTGTTGACGTGGCTCTGTGGTCGCCTCTGGGGACCCCTATCGGCCACCGATTTCGTCCTCCTCTTCCCCGCCACGCTGGGCATCTGGGCGTTTGCGCACGCGGCCACCATGGACATGCTCTTTACGGCCGCTCTGGCCGCGGCCATGGTCGCGGCCTTCTGGGCGGTTGGCGAAACGGCCCCGGCGAGCCCCGCGAGCCGACTCTGGCGCGCAGCTACCGGAGCCGCCCTGGGAGTCGCCGTGCTGGCCAAAGGACCGGCAGGAATCATCCTGGCCGGCGGGAGCGTGCTGGCCTGGGCAGCGATGACGAAAAGCTGGCGCTGCGCTCTGCAATTTTTCGGGTGGGAATGCATCAGCAGCTTCGCGGCGGTCGCTCTGCCCTGGTATGTGGCCTGCACGCTGGCTCATCCGGAGTTTGCCCGCACCTTTCTCTGGGAACATAACGTCGTGCGCTACCTCAAGCCGGTGTTTGCTCACGTTCAACCCTGGTGGTTTTTTGGTCCTGTGCTGCTGCTAGGCATGTTCCCCTGGTCGGCCTTGCTCGTTCTGATCCCGCTGTGGCCGCGTCGCACCCCCGTGCGGATTCCACCCGCCAGCACACCTGAACTCTTCTTTGCCTGCTGGACCCTCTTTCCTGTGGTCTTCTTCAGCTTTTCCCAGTCGAAGCTACCCGGCTACGTGCTGCCCGCTCTGCCGCCCCTGGCGATTCTGCTCACGCGCATGCTGGCCCGCTCTCCAAGACGCAAGCTGGGCTACGGTCTGGCCGGTGTCGGCCTGAGCTGGACCCTGATAGCGCTGGCCGCCCGAATCTGGCTGAAGAGGCTGCCGGCGGACTGGGTACACGAGTTTCACGTAACGATCATCACGATTCTGGTTTCTGTCGCCCTGCTGGGCGTGGGGCTGGCCCTGATGGCGCTGGCCGGCCGCCACCGTGCGGCGCTCTGGGGCAATGCTCTGCTAACGGCAGCCCTGATTGCCGCGACGTCCATAAGCTTCCTGCCGCGCCTGGATCCTGAACTCTCCGCTCGCACGTTAGCCGGCGCACTGGCCCGCCAGAGCACAGTCGCCGAACTACGCTTGTATGAGGTTCCACGTGCCTGGCAGTATGGACTGGAATTTTACCTGCACCGCCCCCTGCTCCCCTGGGAGCCGCAGCTGCAGGCTCCGGCGTGGATATGTTTACCCGCCAGCCGGCTGCCCGTGCTCGCCCGGCGCGCAGAATTGCTTTCGGCACCGCAGCCTCTGCCGGGACACTTCGTTCTGGTGCGCGCGCGGGGGCTGTGAACAAGAAAAAGCTGCTGTCCCGGTCTGCGCGGCCTAAAATACAAGCGGCGCCGGTCTCCTCACCGCAATGGAACTGATCGATCTCCGCCGCCTGTCCCCACGCGAACTCAGACCCCTGTTCGAGGAAGAAGAAATCTACTGGCGCGAAGAGTTGCTCTGGGACTACCGGCCTTCGCTGGACCTGCTTCGCCGGTATTTGGACGCCCACCTGTTGTCCGGCTACGCGGTGCGGGCTTCGGAGCGGATCGTCGGTTACGGGTTTTATGTGCTGCAGGGCCACAAGGCGGTGATCGGCGACGTGTTTGTCTCGCGGCGACACCCGAGCACGCCCGCGGCGGAACTTCTGCTGGCTGAAATGGTGGCCACTTTGCGCGGCATTCCCTATCTGCACCGCATCGAAACCCAGCTCATCACAGCGGACGAAGGCCTGATGACCCCGATGGCTACACTGGGTTTCCGCATCTATCTGCGCCAGCTTCGTATGCTGGACCTGCAGCGTGTGGCACTGCCGCCGGCTGGCGCGGCTGGAATCCGCCTGCATCCATGGCGGGAAACCTGGCTCTTCCCTGTGGCCCGCTTAATCCGGCTGGCGTACGAAAACCACGTGGACAGCGAACTCAACGACCAGTATCGGACCGAATCCGATATTCTTCGCTTCTTGCAGAACATCATCTACGCTCAGGGCTGTGGCCAGTTCCTTCCCGAAGCGTCCTTCGTCGTGTCAGCGGGGCTGACCGAGCCGGCTTTGGGTGTTGTGCTCACTTCCGCTGTCGCCCCAGCGGTCGGACATACGACGCAACTCTGCGTCCTGCCCGGCTACCAAGGACACGGCCTAGGACGCACCCTCATGCAGGCCTCGATCGCTGCTCTGCAGCAGAAAGCCTTTCGCTGGCTCACGCTGACCGTCACTGCCGGCAACCAGACCGCCCTCGGTCTCTACGAGCGGCTGGGCTTCCGTCTCCGCCACACGTTCCCCGCGGGCGTGTGGACCTCTGAGCAAGACGCAGCACCGGCAGCCAGTCTCCCGGTCGTGCCCTCTGACCCGCAGGACGTGTAACGGGCCGGTGCCATCGCCGAGGTTACAACCGGAACGCCGAGGGCCCTCGCGCGCTTACCGCTGGCGGCGCTTTTCCCGCCGGCTGCGTTCACCGAGCAGGCTCTGCAGCTCGTCCATGAACTCGCGAACATCCTTGAAGTCCAGATAGACCGAGGCGAACCGCACGTAGGCGACTTTGTCAAGCTTCTTCAGCTCGCTCATCAGCAGCGAGCCGATTTCCGCCGTGGTGCGCTCGCGACTCGGCGATTCCATGACAAAGCGTTCTGTTTCATCCACCAGGGCCTCCAGCCGGGCCATCGGAATCGGCCGCTTTTCGCACGCCTTCAGCAGCCCCTGAAGAACCTTGTGTCGGTCGAACCGCTCGCGCCGGCCGTCCTTTTTCACCACCATGTGCGGAATTTCGTCAATCCGCTCGTAGGTCGTGAACCGCCGGTGGCAGCGCAGGCATTGCCGGCGGCGCCGGATCAATTCCCCCGAAGCTCCTTCGCGCGAATCGAGCACGCGATCCTGATTGGCCGAGCAGAACGGGCACTTCATCGCGACGGCCTTCCTGCAGAGGGAGCCGCGGGCTGACTTTCGAACACCCCGTTGGCGACGGACGGTTCTGGACGCGCCATGCGCCAGAGTTCCCGCATCGACAGTCCTTCGTGAATCAGCAGCGGCAGACCGGCCAGACAAACGGCCGCGAAGGTCACCAGCCACAGCACGATCGCCGCTGCTGCCGAGGGTTCCTGGTCATAGCCGAACAGGCCGCTGAGGACAAAAAATGCTGCTGCCTGTGCTCCACCTCCCACCGCCGGCAACTGCACCATCCCTCCCAGCATGGTGACGCCCAGGACCAGAATGGCGTCGGCGAACGTCAGGTCAGAAAATTCGCTGCCGAAGGCACGCAGGACCAGTAGAAAGACCACAGCGATCAGCAGCCAGTGGGCCACCGAGTACGCGATAGCCTCCACCAGGTCGCGCGGACTCCGGATCGCCTGCAGGCCGCGGCTGAAGCCGCCAAAGGCCCGCGCCAGGCGGGCCCGCCAGCCACCGGCAGCCGCCCATCGATGCATCCGCCGTTCGAGCGCCCGCCCACCATGCAGTCGGAAATAGACCAAAAAGGCGATCAGCAGGAGTTCCAGAAACAGCAGACCGGCGCCCACACCGCGAGCCGCGTCCAGAAACTCCATACCCTCCCCGCCCATCTCGTGGGTCGCCACCACCAGACCCGCACCGAACAGCGCGACCGTGCTGGCAATATCGAACACTCGTTCGAGCACATAAATCCCGAACATCCCCGAGACCGGCATGCGATCCCGGCGCGCGATCAACAGAGGGCGAACGGGCTCGCCCGCCCTCCCTAGAAGGAACACGGCCGTGAAACCCATCAGCGTGGCGGCATAGACGCTGGTAAATCGCGTGGGGGCCAGCGAACGGGAGAAAACGCACCACCGGAGTGCTCGCAACGCGTAACAGACATAGACCAGTGCCATTGCTTCGAGCAGCAGCAGCGGCCGGGCCTGCTGGACCGACTCCACCAGCAGCGCCCAGTGGAATCCCTGCCGCGCCAGCGAGTGCCGCCAGTGCACCAGCAGAACGGTGAGCACGGCAATGCCTGCCGCCAGGATGAGCAGAGTCCGCAGGATGCGCCGCATGTGTTCCGCACCGTAACAACAAGCCTCAACCAGTGTCAAGAAACCGGCCCGCGGTTCGGGACAGGAACTTTTCGGATCGTGCCTGCGTTCCTTATGATGAGGTCGACGGGTGCTAGCGGAGAGGCTGCCGCAGCTTGGATCCCGACGCTCAACTGGTTGCCTTATGCCTGCGAGGGCACGACTCGGCCTGGGAACAGCTGGTTCGCCGGCATGCCAATCGTCTCTACCAGCTCTTCTATCGCTTTACCGGCAACCAGCAGGAGAGTGAGGATTTGACCCAGGAGACCTTCCTCCGGATCTATCAGGTGCTGGGGAGCTATCGCCCCGAAGCCGGTAGCTTTCGCGCCTGGCTCACCAGCGTGGGGCGCAACCTGCTCATTGACCATTACCGGCGCCGACGCCAGGACCGTCAGACCGACTCGCTGGAAGATGCCACTGGCACCGGCTGGGAACGAGCCAGCGTCGCTCCTGGCCCAGAGACGCTGACCCGGCAGGTCGAGCTGAGCAAGCAGGTTGAACAGGCACTGCGTCGTCTGCGGCCCGAGTTGCGGGAGGCTGTGATTCTCCGCGACCTGCAGGGGCTGGAATACCGGGAAATCCAGCAGATTCTGGGGGTTCCCGAGGGAACCGTCAAATCCCGCATCAACCGGGGACGCGCAGAGCTCGCCCGCATTCTGACGCAAATGGGGATTGGGCCGGAGTAAGACCATGCCCTGGAGCTGCGAGCAAACCGAAGCGCGACTGAGCGAACTGCTCGAAGGTGGTCTCGGCCTGTCGGAGCTGCGCGCATGGGAAGCGCACCGGGACGCCTGCACGCAGTGCCGGCAACTGGTCGCAGCCACAACGTATGCGATGGCTGCCTTGCGCGAACTCCCGCCGGCACCTGTCCCCGCGGACTTGATCCCACGGATTTTGCAGCAAACCGGTCGTCGCCGGCTCGTTGGGCGTCGCTGGTGGCCAGCGCTCTCGCCACGAATGGCACTGGCCGCTGCCTCGGTGGCCCTGTTCGTCTTCTTCCTGCTGCAAACATTACCCTCTCCAGCCCACTCGATTCTGGCCGAACTCGATCCAGCGCGCCTCTACTGGGCTGTGAACCGCCGCGTTCATCTAGTTTATGCGCGGAGCGTGAAGGTGCTGAGCGACCTCAGAGTGGTCTACGAGCTGCAGACCCGGATCGGAACACTCACGCAACCGGCTCCAGAATCCCCCTCGCGCCAACGTTCTGGCGATGATCCAGGAACGTCACAAATGCGATGGATCCGCCTGGAGGTGCGCGCAGCGGACTCCCACGGGAGACAGACATGAACTGCCCCCGACACCCTGACCGACCAGCGATCGGCTACTGCCGCAACTGCGGGAGACCCCTGTGTTCGGAATGCGCCCGTAGCGTGCGCGGAGTGTTCTACTGCGAAGACTGCCTGGCAGCCCTGCTGGCCACGCCGGTCGCTCCGCCTTCGACCGGCTGCAGTCCCGGACTGGCGGCTGTGCTGGGGCTGGTGCCGGGACTGGGCGCCGTGTGTAACGGCGAATATATCAAGGCCATCGTCCAGCTCGCCATTTTTGCCGGGCTGATCGCTCTGATGAACGCCAATCCGCCCGAATCGCTGCAGGTCTTCTACGGGCTGGCCATCGCTGTCTTCTATCTCTACATGCCGATCGACGCCTACCGAACGGCCCGGCAGAAGCAGTGGGCCGCGCAGACGGGGCCGGCTGTCACGACGCCACACCCTGCGCAGAGCGCGACACCCGCCGGGGCGATTGCCCTGCTGATCGTCGGCACGCTACTGCTCCTCGCCAATCTGGGCATGCTGAATGCCGACTGGCTGGCCAGTTACTGGCCGGTTCTTTTGATCCTGCTCGGTCTCTGGCTGCTCGGGCGCCAACTTTACGCGTACTTTGGCAAACGGGGGGCGTCGTGAGCCGAACCGGCTGGAGCTGTTCCTGTGCGCGATGCCTGCTGCACCGGATGACTGGTCCGGTGCTACTGATCGCGTTCGGAGGGCTTCTACTCATCGGGCAGTTCTCGAGCACGTATTCATTCGGCCAGCTTTGGCCTGTCATTCTCATTGTTCTGGGCATCTTGCGCGTGGCCGAGGCGCTGGTTCCCGCTCGCCAACACCGAGAAGGATAGATGGCCACTGGAGTCTACCGTCGCAGCACCCTCTTCACCGGCCTGCTGCTCGTGCTGGTCGGGGTCTTACTGCTGGTGCACAACTTGTTCCCGGGCGTCGTTCATCTGGACCGCCTGTGGCCGTACTGGCCGGTCCTGCTGATGCTCTGGGGACTGGCGCGGCTGCTGGACTGGAGCGCTGCCCGCCGCAGCGGCCAGGCACCTCCACGACTGATCGCGGGCAGCGAAATCCTTCTGGTCCTGCTGGTGTTCCTAGCTCTCGCCCTGCTTGGCGCCTATGATCGCGTGCGAGAAAGGCATCCGGAATGGGACCTGGGGATCCATCTGTTCGAGCGAAACTTCGAGTTCCCGATCTCGCTGCAGCGGCCGGATGTGCCTGCCGGCACGCACCTGGAAGTGCAGGTGCCCCGCGGAGACATCAGCGTATATGGTGAGGGAACACCCGGCCTGCAGGCGGTAGCGACCCGCACGGTGCCCGCGCCGACACGCGAGGCCGCGTGGCGTCAGGCCGAACAAATCGTCGTGGCACTGACGGCGATCCCCGACGGCCTGCGCCTGTCCCCGCAGAGTCCGGTGCCTGCACACGCAGCCATCAATCTCGATGTTCACGTCTTCCGCCAGATTTCCCTCGAGGCCACCACCGGCCGTGGCGACGTGCGCATCGGCGGGCTGGCAGGGGACGTGCATGCCACCGTGCGCGGCGACGCCGAGATCGAGAATGCGGGAGCCGATGTCGCTGTACAGCTCACACGCGGCAACGCGCGCCTGAATCATGTGCAGGGCAGCGTGCTGGTAGAAGGCAGCGGCGATCAGATCGAGATTCGAGACGTCGCAGGCGCGACCACGGTGCGGGGCGAATTTTTCGGTCCGGTGCGCCTGCGTCACTTGAGCGGTGCCATCCGCTTTGACAGCTTGCGCACCCACCTGACGCTCGGCACGCTTCCCGGCCAGCTCCTGCTCGATTCTGGCAGCCTGGAACTGAGTGACAGCCCGGGCGATCTGTGGCTCGAAACGCGCAACAAAGACATCCGCATCGAAAGGGTTTCCGGAAGCATCCATATCACCAATCGCTACGGAGAAATCGTCCTCCGTTTCGAACGCCCCCCGCAGCACAGCGTGACGGTCGAAAACGATTCCGGAGGCATCGAGCTCATCCTGCCCCAGCATTCTGGCGGAGCACTGGAGGTGAGGGCACGCAACGGGGACGTTCTGAACGAATTTACCTCACCGCGACCCACCCGCCAGGGTTCCGACAGCTACCTCTCGGGGCGTTTGGGAAACGGCGGCCCGCGGCTGGTGTTGACC
>Ga0209810_1005334_pt1 | contig 11716 bp, 12 predicted proteins | sample Coa_R1_7_FD_187159 | JGI IMG/M metagenome (GOLD analysis project Ga0209810, IMG submission 187159) | Surface soil microbial communities from Centralia Pennsylvania, which are recovering from an underground coalmine fire - Coalmine... | ecosystem: Environmental > Terrestrial > Soil > Unclassified...
AGCACCGGGACGAGACGAGCGTCGGCGCGCCGCGCCGCCGCGAGCAGGACGTCGATTCCCGTCGCGAGCGGCCCGCGCCGCAGGGCGATCAGCCCCCGCAGGTGCGCCTGCTCGAGCGAGTCGACGAGCGGAGCCGACTCGTCCAGGAGCGCCAGCGCCCGGTCGGCGTGCCCGCCGAGCCAGGCGGCGTCCGCGGCCTCCCCGAGCAGCTCGCCGCGCCGCGCGTCGTCCACGGCCAGCCGCGCCGCGCGCTCGTAGGCGTGCGAGGCGACCTCGTACGCACTGCGCGACCGGGCGCGCGTTCCCGCCTGGGCGAGTGCCGACGACGTCCGCTCGTCCGGCCCGGCGGTCGCGAGCGCGAGATGCCACGCGCGCCGGTCCGCGTCGGCATCCGGAAGCGCGGAGGCGAGGGCGAGGTGGGCGCGCCTGCGCGCCTCGGGCGAGGCTGCCGCGTAGAGGGCCGAGCGAACGAGCGGATGACGGAACTCGAGCCGGCCGCCGGGCAGTGCGAGCAGGCCCGCAGCCTCGGCCGGTGCGAGCGCCGACACGTCTCCACCGGCGCGGGCGAACAGCGCGAGCTCGGCGCGGTCGGTGGCCGCCGCGAGGACGAGCGCGTCGCGCGTCGCCTCGGGCAGCGCCTCCGCGCGGTCGAGGAACGCCTGCGAGACGCTGGTCAGGACGGGTACGGGCGCGTCGAGCGGCGCAGGATCGGACGGCTCCCGCGCGAGCTCGAGCAGCGCGAGCGGATTGCCGCCGGTCTCGCGGTGCAGCCGCTCCGCCAGTTCCGGCGTCGCGTCCGAAAGCAGTCGCTGCGTCGCGCCGAGGTCGAGCCCCCCGACGTGGAGCACGGGCAGGTCGGCGCCGTCGAGAAGCGACGGCTCCCCTTCCCGCGCCGTGAGCAGGACGGCGATCGGGTCGGCGACGAGGCGGCGCACCGCGAAGAGGAGCGCGTCCGCCGTCGAGCCGTCGACCCAGTTCACGTCGTCGACGAGCAGCGCCAGCGGCTGCGTCTCGGCATGCACGGCGAGCAGGCTCAGCGTCGCGGCGCCGACGGCGAAGCGGCCGGCGGCCCGCGCGGGCCGCAGCGCGAGCGCGCTCTCCAGCGCCTCCGCCTGCGGCTCGGGGATCCGGTCGAGGCAGTCGAGGGCCGGCCGCAGCAGCTCGAACAGGCTCGCGAACGGAATCTGCGCCTCCGACGGGACTCCGCGCGCCCGCAGCAACAGCATCCGCCAGCCCGGCCGCCGCCTCGAGCAGCGCGGACTTCCCGATCCCCGCCTCGCCGACGAGCGCGAGCACGCCGCTGCGACCGTCGCGGGCATCGTCGAGCAGACGGCGGATCCGGTCCAGCTCCCCCTCGCGCCCAAGGAGCATCCCGGGATCGTACGGAGTCGGGTGCCGCAGGACTAGGTGGGGGCCCTGAGGCGACCGCGGGCCGCTGCTCCTAGCGTCGCCGGCGACCCCGAATCAGGAGGCTCTTCGTGGCAACCATCGAGGAACCGCAGCAGCAGCACATCGACGTCGACAAGCTGATGGCGTTCGTGTTCAAGGCGGTCGACGAGGTCGGCGCGACGCTCAACACCGCGCTCGTCGTGATGGGCGACCGGCTTGGTCTCTACCGTGCGCTGGCCGGCGCCGGGCCGCTCACGCCCGCCGAGCTGGCGGAGAAGACGGGAACCGCCGAGCGGTACGTCCGCGAGTGGCTCAACCAGCAGGCGGCAGGCGGCTACGTCGAGTACGAGCCCGACAGCGGCCGCTACTCCCTGCCGCCGGAGCAGACGTCCGCGCTCACCGATCCCGAGAGCCCGGCGTACCTGCCCGGCTTCTTCCAGATCGCGCTCGGCTCCGTCGTCGACTCGCCGCGGATCGTGGACGCGGCGAAGACCGGCGAGGGCATCGGCTGGCACGACCACGTCCACGACGTGCACGAGGGCTGCGAGCGCTTCTTCCGCACGAGCTACAACGCGCACCTCGTCGCCGAGTGGTTGCCGGCGCTGGACGGCGTCGTGGCGAAGCTGGAGCGCGGCGGGTCGGTCGCGGACGTCGGGTGCGGCCACGGTGCGTCGACCGTGCTGATGGCCGCCGCCTTCCCGCAGTCCCGCTTCATCGGCTTCGACTACTACGACGACTCGATCGAGATCGCGAGCGAGCGGGCGAAGAAGTCGGGAGTCGCGGATCGCGTCGAGTTCACCAAGGCGAGCGCGGCCTCCTACCCGGGCGGCGGCTACGACCTCGTGACGATGTTCGACTGCCTGCACGACATGGGCGACCCGGCGGGCGCGGCGCGCCACGTCCGGCAGTCGCTCGCCGCGGACGGCAGCTGGATGATCGTCGAGCCGAAGGCCGGCGACCGCGTCGAGGAGAACCTCAACCCGGTCGGCCGCGCCTACTACGGCTTCTCGACGCTCCTCTGCACGCCGTCCTCGCTGTCGCAGGAGGTCGGGCTCGCGCTCGGCGCGCAGGCCGGCGAGTCGAGGATCCGCGAGGTCGTGCTGGGCGCGGGCTTCTCCGGCTTCCGCCGCGTCGCCGAGACGCCGTTCAACATGGTCTTCGAGGCGAAGCCCTAGGAACGGACGGGCCGGGCGCCGGGTCGCCTAGGCGGCTTCGGCGTCCGGCGCGGGCTCGCGCGCGTCGAGCCGCTCCTCGAGCCCGCGGCGGAGATCCTCGCCCGTGACACGCAGCTCGTAGCGCGGCCGGCGCGGCTCGAGCTTGACGATGGTGATGGCGGGATCCCATCCGCCGTAAAGGCGGATGTAGCACTCGGCCTCGCTCAGCATCCTCAGCCGCCGCACTGCCGCAGCGTAGGCCCGGCCTCGGACGGTGGACGGGTCTCAGCCCTGCTCGAGCGGCGCCATCGTCAGGCCCTGCTCCCGCAGCTGCTCCCAGTACAGCTCGGCCTGCTCGCGCAACCCCGACCAGACGATCGCGCGGCCGGACGTGTGGATGCGGTTCGCGAGCGCCATTCCCTGCTCGTACGTGACGCCCGGCACGACGCTCGACAGCGCGAACGCGACGCCCTGGAACGTGTTGTGGTCGTCGTTGAGGACGATGACCAGCCACGGCCTTCCGAGGCCCGTCCCCTCGCCGCGGTCGAGCCGCTCGCGCGGCGGGGTGACGGTCGTGCTCATCCGCGGATGGTAGTCCGGTAGCGTCACGGCGATGGCCGCAGCCGCGCTCGACCTCGCCGCCGTCCGCGCCCGCTTCCCCGCCCTGCGGAGCGGCGTCGCGTACCTCGACGGCCCCGGCGGCACGCAATGCCCGGACTCGGTGATCGAGGCGATCGGCGCCTACCTGCGCGCCGACAACGCGAACCTCGGGGGCGCGTTCGCGGCCAGCCGGCGCAGCGACGCGCTCGTCGAGCACGCGCACGAGACGGCGGCCCGGTTCCTCGGCTGCCGCGCGGAGGAGACCGCGTTCGGCCAGAACATGACGACGCTCAACTTCGCGCTCACGCGCGCGCTCGGACGGACGCTCCACGCCGGCGACGAGATCCTCGTCACGCGGCTCGACCACGACGGGAACGTCGCGCCGTGGCTCGAGCTCGCGCGGGACCTCGACCTGCGCGTCCAGGTCGTGGACTTGCGCGAGGACACGAGCCTCGACCTCGACGACCTCGAGCGCAGGCTCTCGGAGCGCACGCGCGTGGTCGCATTCCCGCTCGCCTCGAACGCGTTCGGCACGACCCCCGACGCGCCGCGGATCGTCGAGCTCGCCCATGCCGCCGGCGCGCTGGCCTGGGCCGACGCCGTCCACTACGCCCCGCACGGGCCGATCGACGTGGCCGCGCTCGGCGTCGACGTCCTCCTCTGCTCGCCGTACAAGTTCTTCGGCCCGCACCTCGGGCTCGCGTACGGGCGGGACGAGCTGCTGCGCTCGTGGCGTCCCTACAAGGTGCGGCCGGCGGCGGACGAGCCGACTGGCCACCGCTTCGAGACGGGCACGCTCGCGCACGAGCTGCTCGCCGGCTTCGTCGCGGCGGTGGACTACCTCGAGGAGCTCGGCTGGGATGCGATCCGCGCCCACGAGCGCTCGCTCGGCGAGCGCCTCCTCGAGACGCTGCCCGACCGCTGCACGCTGTACGGACTGAAGACGATGGAGGGACGCGTCCCCACCTTCTGCTTCCGCGTCGAGGGGATCGCGCCGCGCGAGGTGGCGGAGCGGCTCGGCGAGCGAGGGATCGCCGTCTGGGACGGCGACTACTACGCGCTCGAGGGGATGACGCGGCTCGGGCTCGAGCCCGAGGGCGCGGTGCGCGCCGGCTTCGTCCACTACAACACGCCGGAGGAGGTCGACCGGCTGGTGGAAGCGCTGACGAGTCTCCGGTAGACGAACGGCACCGACGCACGATCGAGCGCTGCCCTCGCACGCACGGTGCCGTAGGTCTGAGTGGGAAGCCGGACGCACGATCGAGCTCCGCCCTCGCACGCACCGATGGCCTTCCCGCCGGGTGAACGGTCCCGCCGCGGGTCGGGTTACGGCCTACGCGGCGTTGTCGGCCTTCGCCGCGCTCGCGGCGGCGATCCAGCGCGGATCGTGGCGGCGGATCCGGTCGGGCTCGCGGCCGCGCGCGTCGGCGATGGCGACGGTCAGGCGCTGGAAGCGGACGACGTCCACGACCGGATGGCGCGTCGGCACGAGGTCGACGTCGCAGCCGAGCTCGCGCAAGGCCGCGGCGGCCGCGGCGCCGCGCTCCGCCGCGAGCCCGTCGCCCTCGAGCACGAAGGCGCGAACCGACTCGTCGATCGCGGCGAGATAGCCGTGCAGCAGCTGCTCCGTCTCGTACGGCTCCGCGGCCACCCACGCTCCCTCGCGCAGCTTCAGCACCGCCTCGTGCGCGGTGGCGAGGTCTCGGCCTGCGCCGGCGACCACGAACCGCTCCTGCTCGCCGAAGCGCGGCAGCGGCGCGTCGAGCTCCTCGGCGACGGCCTCGGGCAGCCAGGAGATGTCCTCGCCGCGCAGGGCCGCAACGGCCGCGACGGCGCACGTGTAGCTCACCGTGTGGCACCAGCTCTCCTCGATCTCGGGCGTGCAGACGATCACCTCGTCGCAGAGCTCCGCGATCGGCCCGTTCCCCTTTCCGGTCACGAGCCACTTCGGCCCGGGCCACGCCTGCGCGGCGGCGAGCGTGAGCGGCGTCTCCCCTTCGTGGGAGATCACGACGAGCAGGTCGGCGTCCCGCTCAGGCCGGAGCGCGAGCTCGAGCGCGTTCACCGCCTCCCCGCCGGTCATCGCCGCGTGGAGGGACGTCCCGCAGCCGGTGAAGAGCAACCGGGCCCCGTCGGGGAACCTCCGGTCGCTCGGGACCTGGGCCAGCCAGTCCGGCTGGGAGGCGATCGCGCGCTTGGTCTGCTCTCCGGGCATGGGTGCGTCTATACCATCGCCGGCGTGGAGGGGTTCCCGTTCGTGCACGAGGAGACCGTGCGCTTCAGCGACCTGGACGGCTTCGGGCACGTCAACAACGCCGTCTTCTCGACCTATCTCGAGCAGGCGCGGCTGGCGTGGTTCGGGCAGTACGACGAGCACGAGCCGATGCCGCTGCGCGACGTGATCCTCGCGCGGACGGAGCTCGACTTCCGCTCGCCGCTCGTCTTCGGCGAGACCGTCGCGATCGGCGTGCGGCCGTCGCGGCTCGGGACGAAGAGCTTCGAGCTCGAGTACGAGCTGCGCGCCGGCGACCGGCTCGTCGCCGAGGCGAAGAGCGTCCTCGTCGGCTACGACTACGACGCCGGGCGCAGCGCCGCGGTGCCGGAGCGGTGGCGGCGGAGGCTCGAGCCCGTGGAGGCCGCGCGGTGAGCGTCTTCCACCGGGACACGCTCGACAACGGGCTCCGCGTCCTCACCGCCGACCTGCCGCACGCACAGTCGGTGACCGTGATGGTCATGCTCGCCGCCGGGTCGCGCTACGAGACCGCCGAGACGAACGGCATCGCGCACTTCTCCGAGCACATGTTCTTCAAGGGGACCGAGCGGCGGCCGAGCGCGCGCCAGATCGCGGGCGAGATCGACGCGATCGGCGGCGAGTTCAATGCCTTCACCGGCAAGGAGTACACGGCCTACTACGTCAAATGCGCGGCGGAGCACCGCGACGTGGCGCTCGACGTGATCGTCGACATGCTCCGCAACTCCCGCTTCGCCGAGGACGAGATCGAGCGCGAGAAGGGCGTGATCGTCGAGGAGATGAACATGTACTTCGACACGCCGCGCGACTACATCGGCGGGCTCTACGAGCAGCTGCTCTACGGCGACCAGCCGCTCGGCTGGGACATCGTCGGCCGCAAGGAGACGATCCGCGCGGCGCAGCGCGCGACCTTCCAGGGCTACCTCGACCGCTGGTACAAGCCGTCGCGGATGGTGCTCGGCGTCGCGGGACGCACCGGCGGCGACGTGCTCGAGCGCGCGGCGGAGCTGCTCGGCGACCTTGCCGCTGCCGACACGGGCGAGCCGGAGCCGACGCAGCCGTACGCGAACGGGCGCGTCAGCGTGTTCACGAAGCCGTCCGACCAGGCGCACATCTCGCTCGGCGTCCACAGCTATCCGCTCGGCCATCCCGATCGCTACGCGCTGCAGCTGCTCGCGACCGTCCTCGGCGGCGGGATGTCGTCGCGCCTCTTCACCGAGGTGCGCGAGCGGCGCGGGCTCGCGTACTACGTCTACGGGCTCAACCACAGCTACACCGACGCGGGGACGCTGTACGCGCAGGCCGGCGTGGACATCGGCCGCATCGACGAGGCCGTGGAGACGGTGGCGGGCGAGCTGCGCCGGATCGCCGCCGAGCCCGTGCCGGCGGACGAGCTCGAGAAGGCCAGGAACTTCGCGCGCGGCCGTTTCGTCCTGCAGCTCGAGAGCCCGCAGGGGCTCGTCCTGTTCGGGCTGCGCAAGGAGGTGCTCGAGCAGAGACTGCCCGATCCGCAGGAGGTGCTGGACGGACTGGGCGCGGTGACGGCGGACGACGTGAGCCGCGTCGCGCAGGATCTGATCGCGAACGAGCGGCTGCGGCTTGCCGTGATCGGCCCGTTCGACGACGCCGGCCGCTTCGAGCCGCTTCTCGACGGCTAAGCGCACGTCAGGCGTGAGGGACGCTCGCGCAGCCGAGCGTCCTCTCCTGCGGTGTCGCTGTCTCTCCGGGACAGCGACAAGGGTCATTGCGGACGCTCGTCGCCCGGAAAGTGCTCCTACTGACCGAACAGCTGCGGAACCCTATGGACGTTCACTGACCCCCGTCGGCGGAGGTCCGGCGACGACCGCTCCTTTCCGCTTGAAGCGCTCGATCGCCTCGCGCGCCGCGGTTCGTGCTTCGTCAGCCCGGCCGAGTTCGGACAGAACATCAGCGTGCGCCTGCCAGCAGTCTCCTTGGAAAGCGAGCATGTCCGTTGCCTCGATCAATGCCACCGCGGCTGCCGATCGCTTCGCGGCGTCCTGTTCGCCGCGCCCGGCTGCGATCCGTGCGAGCACTGGCTCAGCGACCGCCACTGTTCCGATGTCGTCGGACGAGCCGAGTTCGAGGGCGAGAAATGCTGATTCCTCCGCCTTCGCGTGCCGGCCGCCATCCAGGAGTACGTGAGCAAGTTCGGCGAGCACCGTCGAGCGCACGGAGCGTTCGCCCAAACGCTCGAAGACCTCGTCGGCGCGGCGGAGCACCTGCTCAGCCCGCTCAAGGCGACCGAGGCGGCGCTCCAGCACGCCGGCCGACAGGCCGAAGCTCCCGAGCGCGTACTCGTTCCCGAGGTCCAAGAGAATCGCCTCGCTCTCGAGCTCGGCGGCAACCGCGGCCTCGCGCTCGCCCCTGAGCGCGAGCAGGTAGCCCCGTCGCACTTGAACCCGTGCTCGGAGCATCCGGTCTTCCGGCAACTCGTCGAGGATCCCGTCGAGCCGCCCCAGCGCGGCCGGAACGGGTGTCGGTCCGTGAGTGACCGCGTGGGCGATCATGCTGAGAGTTTCGGCGATCGCGTTGCGGTCGCCCGCTCTTCGCAAATGCGTCAGAGCGCGCTCGTTCGCTTCCCGGTACCCCTCCCAGCGGCAGAGCATGTGATCTTCAACATGGAGCGCGAGCCACACTTTTGCCATGCCGAGCTCGTCGCCGGCTGCCTGGAAAATCGGCATCGCCGCCTCGGCTTGACGTCGCGCCTCAACGGCGGCGCCTTCCGGCTTGACCATCTCGGCGATCATGCACAGACCGAGGCGGGCGTGAGCTACGGCGACGGAGTCGTCGGCTTCCTCTCCCGCACGCTCGACGGCGCGGAGCGTGTCCTCTGCTTCATCGAACACGCCCGCATGGAAAAGCACCGAGGCAAGCTCGATTCCGAGACGACGGTCGACAGCCGAACCTGCGACGGTCAGCGAACGCCCGCGGCGCAAGAGTGCCGCAGCAGCATGCAGATCGCGGCGGTCGGCAGCGCGTCGACCGGCGGCCGCGAACCGCCCGACGGCCTCTTCCGCTAACGGGCGCGCCGAGTCAGCGGTTCCAAGCTCAGCGCGGTAGCCGTAAGCCTGCTCCAGGTGGTACCCCACGATCTCGTCGATCTCCACCAGCCGCTCTCTGCGAGTCTCAAGCCACCGCGCGAGCCTTACGTGCAGATCGGCGCGGACCGTCTTCGGCAGGCCGTGGTAAGCGGTATCGCGGATGAGGAGGTGTCGGAAACGGAAACCGTCCTCTCCCTGCAGCTGAGGCTGGTCGCCCCGGATGACCTCTTTGCGCACGAGAGTCGCGAGGCGCGGCGAGATCTGTGTTCCCTCAGGCGAGAGCGCCTGTACCGCGCCGCGGTGGAAGAGTTCTCCCTCCACGGCGCCCCGTTCGAGCACGGCCCGATCAGGCGGATCGAGCTGGTCGAGTCGCGCCGCCAGCAGGGCTCGCAAAGTCGCTGGAACCTCGACGTCCGTACTCTCGCCGGCCATCGCCAGCATCTCTGTGAGGAAAAGCGGGTTGCCGCCGGCGGCGCGGGCGATTCTCTCTCGCAGCCCCGACGGCAAGGTCGAGATCAGCTCGTCGGCCGCCTCCGCCTTCAGCGGCTCGAGTCGAAGCGCGACCGGCCACTCCGGGCGCTGCGCAAGCAGCTCCGGCCGGGCCATACAAACCAGCAGAATCGGAGCCATTGACGACATCAACGCCACACCCTCGACCAGATCGAGGAAGGCCGGCTCGCCCCACTGGATGTCGTCAAGGACGACGACGAGCGGTGCCTGCTCCTCGACCAGCTTACGGAACGCCCAGGCGATTTCCTCCGCCGAGGTGGCCGAGTCGCTCTCACCGACCAGCGATTCGATCGTGGTAGCCGCAGACGGGTCGGACGGCAGCGACTCCATCTGCTTGACCACCTCGACGACAGGCCAGTACGTGATGCCCTCGCCATATGGAAGGCACCGCCCCCGGACGACACGGGCCTCGACTGAAGCGAGCGACTCCGCCACGAGACGTGACTTGCCGACTCCGGCCTCTCCCACGACCGTAACCAACTCGCAGCGCTGCCCTGCGAGCGCTCCGTCCCAGGCAGCACGGATCAGTTCGACCTCACGCTCCCGACCGACAAACCGGCTTTCGTGTGAGCGCTCCGGCGCTTCCAGGACGGCCACGAGTTTATGAGCAGGAACCGGCTCAGCCTTGCCCTTCAGCGCGAGCGGCTCGACGAGCTCGGTCTCGACGCCGCCGCGAACGAGCTCAAGCGTCGCGTCGCCGACAAGAATCTCGTTTGGCTGGGCCGCCTGCTCCAACCGCGCCGCGACGTTGACCGCGTCCCCCGTCGCAAGGCGCTCCTCCGTGCCCACGAGCACCTCTCCCGTGTTAACGCCGATTCGGCCAGCGAATCCCATTTCGGGAAGCGCGTCGCGCATCTCGACCGCCGCCCGACACGCCCGCAGCGCGTCATCTTCGTGCGCCAGGGGCACGCCGAACACTGCCATCACCGCGTCACCGATGAACTTCTCCACCGAACCGCCGTGGGCCTCGATGATCCCCTTCATCCGTTCGAAGTAGCGCGCTAGCAGTCCCTGCAACGCCTCCGGATCGACCGACTCCCCCAGCGCCGTCGACCCGACGACATCGCAGAAGAGCACCGTCACGACCTTCCGGTGTGCCCCGATCGTCACAAGCCGAGGCTAGACCATCGGCGCGGTCGCAGCAGGCGCACGAAGCACCATCGCCGGAAGTCGCTGTCGTTTCGGGACAGCGACAGGGAATAGTCCGGAACACTGGCCGAGCGTTCTCTCGAAGGCCGTCGCCGTGATGCACGACCCCGGACAGGCATATGCTCGCGGCCCAAGGTGCCGCGACTCGCGCAGCACCGAGAACAGGAGGAGACGGCTATGCCGACGGTGATCGGGCACCACGATGTGAAGGACACGGAGCACTGGCTGGCCTCGCCAAAACGCGAAGAGGTGTTCGGCCCGCTAGGGGTCACCAACATCCGTACGTTCGTCAGTCCTGACGACCCGACCAAGGTCGCGGTTCTGATGGACATTTCCGACATGGATGCCGTGATGAGCTACATGCAGACACAGGACGCTGCAGACGCGATGGAACACGACGGTGTTCTCCCCGAGACGCTCGTCTTTCTCGTAGAGCAAACTCGGTAGCGTGCCTCGGACTCGCTGCGTTACCTAGCCGGTCGCTCGGGGGTCATTCCGGAACACTGGCCCAGGCGAGAGTCACTGTCCTCGGTATGCCAGAAACTGCATTGGCTCCCCGTACTCCACCTTGGCGACGTTGCTGCCGAGTAGAGCGTCGAGCCGCGACTGCGCGGCCCGCACGTCGCCGGTCACGCTGACGTGCAGGTACCCGTCGTGCGTCGGGCCGACCCGGACGATGTGGATCCCCTCGGCCTTGAGTCGATCCACCGGGAGCGTGTTCATCAGTTCGAGCAAGACGCCCTGGGGCCGCGGCGCATCGTTGTGGATCAGATACGCGCCGGGACGGATCGCCTCCAGCTCCTGCAGGACGTCCGGAGGAGCGTCGCACAGCCAGAGCTCGAGCTTTTCCAGCTCCTGGCGCATGCGGCAGCCGGTGTAGTGCGCTTCGCCGACCACCGTCTTGGCAGCGGCGGCCACCTCGCCGAGCATCGTCTGGATCGCCGAGTGGCTCGCGCCGCAGACCGCGCAGCGGAGGCCGGGGAATACCGGCCCCTCAACCCAGTCGTGCGCGTGCTCCACGGCGTCTTCTAGAAGGGCCGGTTCGTGTCGGAGGCCGACTTGTGACTGGCCTCTTCCAGGCGGATCTGCTCGCGGACCGCCTCGGCCTCCGCCTGCGCGGCGAGCTCCTCCTGCGTCGGCGGCCGGCGCCGGAACAGCTGCTTGATCGCTTCGACGACGGACTCCCGCGGCACCTCCCGCGTCACCGTCCTGAGCGCTCGGCGTCGAGCTTTGCCTGGGGGCGCCCGGCGAGCTCGCGGGTGCGCCGGACGTTCGCCATCGCCCGCTCGTGGCGGGCGCAGAACTCCTCGCGTTCAGCCTTCGTCTGCTTCTTCTTCGCCATCGTCGTCCTCTCGAAGAAGGGTCTCGATCGCGTCCACGGCGGCTGCGATGCCCGCCACGTTGAAGAGTAGGGCACGCCGAGCAGGTCCCTGCCCGGCGTATCCAAGGCGCGAGCGGCGGCGGTTGACGAGCAGGTCGGCGGTCCAGTTGGCACCTGTCCCGGAGCCGCCCGTTGGAGTGCCTTCGACCTCAGCCGCTATTCGCAGACTTCCGTTCTTACCATTCGCGTCTGACGGAGTGAACCCTCCGTCAGACGGGGA
>Ga0209810_1005335_pt1 | contig 11708 bp, 13 predicted proteins | sample Coa_R1_7_FD_187159 | JGI IMG/M metagenome (GOLD analysis project Ga0209810, IMG submission 187159) | Surface soil microbial communities from Centralia Pennsylvania, which are recovering from an underground coalmine fire - Coalmine... | ecosystem: Environmental > Terrestrial > Soil > Unclassified...
GTCTCGGGCACCCAGCCCCGGGGGTGGACCGCGGCCTGGTCGGTGACCACGTCGATCAACGTGGGCCGGCCGCCGGCCAGGCCCCGGCGCAGGGCCTCGGCGATGTCCTGTGGACGTTCCACCCTGATCCCCTCGCATCCCATCTCCCGGGCCACGGCCGCGAAGTCACGGGACCCGAAGCTCCAGCTGGTGCAGATGGCGGGATGGTTCCGGTCGCCGTAGAGCCGCTCCCAGGTGGGGGCCTCGCAGGCGTAGGAGCCGTTGTCGTTGACCACGACCACGGCGCCGATGCCGTAGCGTGCCGCCGTCTCCAGCTCGGCCAGGTGGTAGTAGATCCCACCGTCGCCGGTGAAGCCGATCACCGGACGGTCGCCGAGCGCGCACTTGGCGCCCAGGGCGGCGGGGAAGCCCCAGCCCAGGGACCCGGCGCAGCGGGCGAAGCGCTGCCGCGAGCTCTTGAGCCCCAGCATGCTGCCGGCCCAGATCGAGGCCTGCAGGGTGTCGACGACCACGGCGCCGTCCTCGGGCAGGGCGGCGGCGATCTCCGTGACCAGCCGCTCGGGGCGGATGGGGACGGCGTCGGAGGTGACGGCCGACTCCACCTCCCGGCGCCACTGCCACACCAGCTCCTGGGCCCGATCGGTCCAGGCCGGGTTGGAGCGCGGCTCGGCCAGCTCCAGCATGCGCCGCAGGGTGGCCTTCGCGTCCCCGTGCAGCGCCACCAGGGTCGGGTAGTGCCGGCCCAGCTCCTCGGGGTCGATGTCGAGGTGGATGACGGGCCTCCCCGGCTCCGGCACCCGCCAGTGGTTGGTGACCATGCTGCCCGTGCGGCTGCCGATGAAGAAGACCAGGTCGGCCTCGGCCACCACCCGGTTGGCGCAGGACCGGGAGTAGTGACCGCAGACGCCCACGCAGAGGGGATGCCGCTCGGCCACGGTGGCCTTGGCATGCAGCGAGGTGGCGATCGGGATCGAGAGCCGCTCGGCCAGGGCCACCACCTCCTCCTCGGCCCCGGACCAGATCACCCCGCCTCCGGCCACGATCACCGGCCGTCGGGCCCCGGCCAGCTCACGGAGCGCCTCGGCGATGGCCTCGGGCTCGGCCACCGGACGGAAGGGGGGCACCCGGCCGAAACGGGGTTCGAACACGGCGTCCATCTCCGCCTCGGCCTCGGTCACCTCCCCCTGGTGGCCCCGTACCTCCACGTGGACCGGCCCCGGCGCCCCCGTGGTCGCGACCCGGAAGGCCTGGCGCAGGATCTCGGGCAGGCGGCGGCCCAGCTCCACGCTGGCGTTCCACTTGGTCACCGGGTCGAACAGCTCGGAGTCGCGGATCTCCTGGTAGACGTGCCGGTAGCGCGTCTCCAGCGACGGCCCCCCGGTGACGGCGATGACGGGTGAGCAGGACAGGTAGGCGTCCTTGAGGCCGGCGGCGAGGTTGCTCGCCCCCACCGCCTGCGACATGCAGAGGCCCGGGCGACGGCTGACGCGGGCGTAGCCGTCGGCCATGTAGGCGGCGGCCTTCTCCCCGTGGGCGGAGATGGAGCTGAGGCCGGCCCGCTGCACCTCGGCCAGGGCCGGGAGCATGATCGCGGGCACGTAGAAGACGTGGCTCACCTGGTAGGCGCGAAGGAGATCGACGAAGCAGCGGCTACCCGTCGTCGACGTCATCCCATCCAAACCTCCTCTTCGTCCTCTCCTCGCTCCCCGGCCCGGCCCTCGGTCCCGGCGACGGTGCCGGTCGGCCCCGGGGAGGGACGGTCGGGGCGGCGACCCGATCGGTCGCCCCCGGGCCCGGACGCCGACCGGGGACGAGCGCCCGGCAGCCCGACGGCCGCGTCGTCGCCGGCCGAGGTGGATGTGGCGGGACCGTCCCCGGGACCACGACGCGGCCCCGGCTCGGGATCGAATGAGGATGACCGGGCCGGAGATCCCGCCCCATCCGCAGGCCGTCCCCGTTCCCCGGTCCTGGACGAGGGCGGCCGGACCTCGGCCGCATACGCCTCGATGATCGCACAGCCCCCGGCCCGGGAAGGGACGGGCACTCCCGTCCGATGTACGGCGCCCACGGCGCCGGTGCGGGGAGCGCGGGCGAGCGATCGCCGTTGGTGGCGCCGCCGCCGGTCGGGCGGCCCGGCCGGCGGCCGAAGCCATCCCGCTGCCGCTCCCACCCGGGAAGCGCTCCTCCCCTCGCCCCACCCACCCGACCGCGTCCCGGCCGCCGGATCGTGTCCAGCGGCTGCACGGGTGCGGGAGCGATCGTCGAGAGTCGCACCGCCAGTGGGGAGCGGTCCCCGGAGGCGTGTCGGGGACGAGCGACGAGGGTCTCGGGTGTGAGCGAGCACGGTCGGGCCGGGGTCAGGATCGTGCAACCCTGCTGACGCAGGCCGGACAGGGACACTGCCGGTAGTTGGAAGCGAGATGGACGAGACCGTGCATCACGCCCGAATCGGCGTAGAAGCCTGGGAGCATGGGGCCGACCAGGTCTGGGATTCGGCGTTCGTAGCATCGCCACATGGAGTGAGCCACGAGATCGACCATTTGCCGCAACCGAGTCGTCTTGCCGTCGACGAACAACGGAACCTCCACGAGCCGATCCAACCGTCCCAGTCGGCGCCGGCGGATGCCGGTGTCTCGCCATTCCGCCAGCAGCGGCTGGAAGATCCGCTCGTACTTTGCCTCGTCGGCGATCACGATGCCGAACTGCTCGCCGTCGGTCCGGCTCATCCGATCGAGCATGGATCGAAAGCGCAGGAGCAACTCTTCGAAGACACGCTCGAGTGGATCGGCCGCCGGCACCGCGAGCGGAGCTCGTGCGACGGCCAGCAGCCCAAAGCTGGGATCGACGGATGGGAACGATCCCAACAACGAGGACAGACGGTGCAGGAGGTCGAACCTGACCGGCCGCGCTATCTTGCGCCAGGGACCCGTCCGGCCGTCATCGCGGCGGCATGGATCTCCAGCTCCCGGTTCGGTGAATCGAGTACCTCGGCCATGAGGTCATCCACCCGACTTCAAAACCTCTCGATCGCGCACTCGTGGATGGCGAGCCCACCAACGGTGACGTGCTCTAAGCAGGGCAGCAAAGCGCGTAACGGACCTGGCCACCTAGCGAAGCGAAGGGCAGCGGAAACGAGGTGGCCTCATGGCGGCCTCCACCAATCCAGCCACGGGCCGTCCCTGGTCTGCGCCCAACGTACATCTTCGTACCGCCCACCCCCGACGATCGAGCCCGGCTCCTGACCCTCCTCCACGGCTCCCTCCGCCTTCCCCCGCGCTCGGTCATGGTCCTGATCTCCCTCCATGGCTACCCGGCTCCCGCCATCGCCAAGTCCTTCGGCTCCGACCCCTCCCCCGTGCGCCGCTGGATCCAGCGCTTCAACCGTGATGGCATCGAGAGGACGAGACCCACCCCCAGGGTCCCCATCGGAACCCGTATCGGGGACCCCATCGGAGAGAACTCGGATGGGGAGCCCTCGATGGAGTGCCCCTCCACCTGCTCCCCTGGCGATGCTCGGCCGAGACAACCAGGGACAGCCGGATGCGGTCCTAACCCCGGCACCAACGGGGCTCCCCATCGAGACCCGTCTCGATGGGGTCCCCTCAGCGCCGGACCCTCTTCGGGACCATCGGGCCGGACCCCGGGCGCCGGTTCCGTCCCGCACCGCCCGGACCACCGGCGCCCGCTCCTTGCCCTCCCAGAGCAGGGGCCGGGCCGCCATCCACCGCCGCCACTCACCCGCTGGCTCGGGAAGGCTCCCCAGGTCCAGCCCCCGCTCCTGCCCCTACCCCCGCTGGAGCACGTCCGGGGGCGCTGGAGACGTGTCCGGCCCATTCCCGTGCAGACCATGGCCGGTCGGGTGGGTCGGGGCCCGCTCTCGGGCGCGCAGCCACGGGCAGCTCTCACGGTGCGCCGCACCCCTCCGCCCGCTCTGGCTGCCCGAGGGTTACGCGCAGAACTCATGGGAGATCGCTGGGCAGGGGGCGGCAGGGTACCACACCTCCAGGGCCGCCATCTACTGCCAGCAGGATCTGCATCGCCCATCGCCATCGGAGCCAAAGCTGGCCGCCATCAGCTAACCGACGGGCTGGCCGGCGAGGGGGCTGTTTTCTGTCCCGATCGGGCCATCCCGGCCACGTCCAGGACATGACTCTGCACGTTCGAGCTTCACCGGCCGCCTCACTGCGTTCCGTATCGCTCTGCGCCATCCTAGGGTGGGGATGGCCCTTCACGGTCATCGCTCCTGGCGCTACCATGACCTCATCAGCGACCTTGCCCCTTGCCGCTTTACCCTTGCTGCGAGCACGACCGAGTGGTGGGGGATGCTGCCAGAGCAGCGATGCCATCCTATGAGGACGAGTTGAGGAGGTTTGGAGCGGAGCTCAAGGCCCGGCGGGAGGCGCGCGGGTGGAGCCTGACCAAGATGGCCATCCTCATCCAGCGCGCAGCCGAACGACGGGGCAGCTCGACGCGGACGGATGGGAACACCGTCAGCCGCTGGGAGGGCGGCCGACAGCGCGTGGACGGCTTCACCCAGGAGCTGATCAGCGAGGTCCTCGGCTGGCCACGCAGCGAGATGCGGATTCCGGCGAAACCGTTTCGCCAACGCAATGACAGGGCAGATGAGCAGGCTGTACGGATGACGTTGCGGACTGCGACGATCGACCTCAAGGTCCAGGCTGCCAAATCGAGGATCGCCGATCCCACCATGGCCACGATCGAGGCCTTTCGTGTCGCCGATCGTCGAATTGGCGGCGGGCATCTGTACGCCGCGGTCATCTCCTACCTGACGAACGAGGTCGGTCCGCGCCTCCTGGCGGGCGGCCGGAATGAGTTCGCGATGGCAGCATCGCTGACCGAGATGGCAGGATGGATGGCACACGATGCAGGCCGTCAGCGTATGGCCGCCACACATTTCGAGCAGGCCGGCTATCTCGCACGGGCGGGCGATGTCAAGGACTTGGCTGGCGACGTCGACGCTGCCCAGGCACACCTCACACTGTACCTTGGCAAACCAGCGGATGCGCTTGCCATCGCCGAGAGGGGTCGGCAGCATGCCTCCAGAGCTCCCAGGCACTCGGGTCTTGTCGCGCGGCTCCTTGCGATTGAGGCCTGCGCGGCCGCAACGCTTGGGCGCAAGGTTGAGGCGGTGAGGCTCCTTCACCGTTCCGAAGCTGAGTTGAGCCGAGCTGAGGACGATCCGTCACCACTCGTCAGTCCCTACGATGAGGCGTCGCTCGCGAGCGAGATGGCCAGATGTCTGTACCTATTGGGCGACCACGCGGCGGCACGACAGGCCGCTGAGCACGTCCTCGCGCTCCGACCGAGCGACCACGTGCGGAGCCGGACGTTTGCACAGCTGTCCCTTGCTTTGATCGCGATGGCTGGGCCCCAGCCAGATGTTGTCGAGGCGAGCACCATCGGTATAGAAGTCCTGCACGGAAGCATGGCCCTGGCATCGGCGCGTGTCGTACACCAGCTCGACGAGCTGCGTCGGCTCTTGATGCCGCACCGAGCCGTGCACGAGGTCGCGGACTTCCTTCAGCAGCTGGAGGCGGTGCTGCCCCAGATGAAGATCACATACCAACTGCTTGCCCGCGGAGAATTCGCAACATGAGTGCGCCACTATACGAGCGAGATCCCGAAGCCTGGGACAAGTACCTCGCCGAGGGCAACGCCAAGCAAGCGCGGAAGCGGGTGGCGGTAGACGCCCTGCTACGGGATCACGACGCTCGGATCCTGGTCGTAAAGCCGAACTACAAGCCCGGCTGGGACCTGCCCGGAGGCATGGTCGAGGCGAACGAGGCACCGGTCGACGCGCTCCGGCGCGAACTGGCCGAGGAACTTGGCCTGCACGTCCCCAGCTTCCGTCTCCTCTGCATCGATTGGGTGCCTCCCCATGGACCCTGGGACGATCAGTTGGCGCTCATCTTCGACGGTGGAGTGATCACGACGGAGATCCGGGTCTCGGCTTCTGACCGCGAGCTGACCGAGGTCCGCTTCGTCGATCGGGATGAGCTGAGGTCGCTGCTCCGTCATCGGCTCTGGCGGCGGACGGAGGTTGCGCTCGACGTCCTACAGCGCCAGGCATGCACTCGCTATCTGCACGATGGGGCCCCGCCAGCGGGCATCGATTTCGTGGAGATCATGCGGTAGCGGGCCGCCTGCCCAGCGGGCGGTACGCCTTGGTGCACCGTCGGCGGTGAGGCCGGCCAGGCCCAGGTCGACGACGACCACGTCATACGGGGGTGGGGGCGAGGGCACGGTCGAGGGCCAGGACCTCTCGGTAGACGATCTCGTTGAGCCGGTGCTGCCGGGCCTGATCCCCCCGGAGCACCGGCCGATCCCCCCGCCCCCGCTCCTCCAGGAAGGCGAGCAGCGGCGACAGCGCCTCCAGGCCGGGGCGGGGCCGGAGCCGCTGCAGCAGCCCCGCCCCCCGCAACGAGCAGAACCCTCCCTGGCAGGGCCCCATGCCTAGCCGCAGCCCCCGCAGCAGGTCCTCCAGGTCGGCCTCGGGGAAGGAGGCGAGGAAGCGCTCCAACCTTCCCCGGCTGACCAGCTCGCACTCGCAGACCAGGTCGGAGTCCCTCCCCTCCCGCTCCCCCTCGTTGGCCTGCAGCCGCTCCCCCAGCCAGGAGTGGCGGCCGGGCTCGGAGCCGGGCAGGGGCTCGGTGGCGGTCCGGCAGGGGGCATCCACCCCCAGCTTCCGGCAGACCAGGTCGGCGGCGTCCTCACGCCGCCTGCGACCTCGCCAGAGGCTCCCGGCATGTCAATCCCTGGGACGCCGACTCTATCGTCGTACCATCGCTCGGGGACACGACCACCCCCACGTTGTCCATATCCTCGCCTGAGCCTGGCGCTACATCATCAGGCATCGCCCGTGACCCCTCCCGGCACCCCGCCCTCAAACACTTCTCCATATCCCGATCATCAGCAGACGGCTCGGCATAGGGCTCACCGGCGTCCCGGCTTCGCGCGTGGCCTTTTCCACTATCTCCCAGGAATGGATGCGGTCCGGCCATGGGGACACGACCAGCCACCCTGCGCCTTCGCCCGCCGTCGAGGCCATTCCCGCCGGTTGTCCGGGCCGACCTCCGCGGCCAGGATCTCGACCTCCAGCGCGCTGATCGACCGCCCCTTGGCGGCCGCCCGCTCTGCCAGCCGCACGTGAAGTTCTCGTCGAACCGGGTGATGGTGGTCCGGGGCAGGCGACGCAGGTCCGGCAGGGTGTGAGCGCGACCCGCCAGCGGCTGACGGCGCTGACGGCCAGGCACCCGGTGGTGAGCAAGGACGAGACCGACTCGCACGTTGTCGCGACGTGGCGAAACGATTGTCCGAGATGCGTTCACACCGATCGCAGATCGGGTAGCTCGAAGAGGTCGATGCCATGACGAAGCGCGTGCAACACCAGCTCACGCACCTCGTCTGGCTTGATATCGAGGCTGCCGATCTTCTCCGCGGTTAGAGGCAAGACCTCCACGTGATACTCTCCACGTTCAGGATCCGAGAATTCTAGCCCATAACGGTCCCCGAACGACCAACTGGAAACCCGGGCCAGGTATACGAACTCGCGTCGCTCACTTCGCTCGACGATATGCACCAGGCTGTGGATCTCGATGGTCGCGACCAGCTCTTCGTGTAGCTCTCGCACGAGCGCGGACTCGGGCGTGGCATCGCCGGAGTCCACGCCGCCGCCCGGGAGCACCCAGTACACTTGACCATCCGTTCTTATCCGCTTGATCATGAGAAGCTCATTGGCCGACGTGATGAGAAGAGCACGTACACGGTCCGTAGACATCATGGTGCCGTTCTCACCAGTGTCGAAGCCGCCAGTTCCGTGAGCGTCAGATCTGGGTCCCGGATCTCCGCCAGCTTCGCACAGCATAGCATGGCATCATGGGCACTCATCTCGCCGAGTGGGATCACGCCGAGGACCCTCATGGCCAGGAAAGGCCGAAGGACGGCCATGACTTCACCCTCACGTGCAATCTGCTTGCCGAGATCACCCTGCAGCCTGTGCAATACTGTCTCGAGCGCCGTCTGACGGCCCGCACCCAGGTTCCACGAGTACTCCAACTCAACCGTTCGCCGTCCAAGATGGAGATGTTCCAGGGTCGGGCTGGCAACCGGCGGCCTGGGATCGCGGAGTGTTCGCTCATACGTTATCGGCCGATAGGTCGGGACCAGCCAGCCACCCATTCCCAGAATGGTACCAGATCAGGTTGGCCACGTCACCGGCGAGCACGTTGCGCCCTGCATGCTCGAAATCGAGCCAGCAAAGTGGCACGGCGATGTTTGGCTCGGTCACATCCCCTTGAGTGAGCGCGCTAAGCCATCGGGAGTTGGCCTCCAGCTCTGACCGCAGCCAATCGAGCAGGCCCCGCCATGGCGACGGATACTGACGACCGTGGATAGCGAAGGTCGTATCCTCGAGATCGCGCACGTCCAGGCGCTCGCCGTTTACGATCCACGCCGGCCGTGGCCAGCTCGCGTACCACTGATCCAGCCGGCCCCCGCTTGCGATGCGATCACCGTACAAGCCCGCCCTGCAATCCTCGATGCGAGCCCACCCGCCAGTGAGCTCAATTGCTCGAAGTAGATCATCGCAGACCGCATTCACCAACGCTCTTACTTCTTCTGTGAGCTCTGGTCGACCATCTACGTCGCAGATGAGGTCAGCCAGGAGGCCGTGGCACCGATGGTTCGTGAAGACATCATCGAATACGAGCTCGGCGCAACCCCGCATTTGCCGTACCTCTCTCAACCGGGGCACCGCAAGGTAGCCGGACACCGCCCTCCAGCCGGCCACTTCGATCTTGGCCTGATCTGACGGGACGACCTTGCGGAATGTCCCGTCCTCGGCACAATAGTGGTAGATAGACGTCATGGCCGCTGTCGAGGTGAAAGCCGATGAGCGCCGGTGAAGGTGCTGAGCCACCAGTCCAGCACCTTGGTTGCAAGGATCTCGGTAGTGTGCACGTCGTGTTGAGCTCTCTGCACAATCCTACAGTCCAAGCCGGGCAGGTAGGTCCTGAGCGCGAGGAGTGCCTCTCTGTCCATGCTGTACTCTCTGCCCTCCACCCTGAGTGCAACCTTGGCCAACAGTGCCGTTGCCTTGTACAGGGATCTCAGCTCGAGTCTCGGTTTCAACAGCTGGCGTCGAATCTCAATCGCGGCGGCTATGCCGTCCCTGAGACTCGCCCATACGTCGCTCTCCTTGTCAGGCAGAGGCAGCGACAGCCCCTCCCTGCACCAGAGGACAGGCAGTTCTCCCGAACCGATCGACCTGAGAAGGTGAACGAGTCGGGGCGTAAGAGCTCCGGCCTGGCATTCAGCCTGGCTAATCAAAGTGACACCCAGCTTCACCTGATTAAGCTCCGGTGCAAGATCGGACAGGATCCGCCGAAGCTGTCGCAGCCCGGACGCTTCCGCAATCATCACGATATCAAGGTCGCTCCAGCCGTCCTGGTATCCACCCCTACCACCGCTGCCAGTGACGGCCAGCATAGAAATCAGAGGCCGACGCCTCCTAGCAGTCCGATCCAGCAGTCGTTCCAGATACGCAGTTAGATGAGACGGCAATCCTAGGCTGGCGGCCGACGACCGATGCGGTTCGATTCGATGCCAGCGGTGCCGGGCAGCGACATTGTCCAGCGCGTGATAGAGGGATATTAGGGATCCGTTATTATCGATTATGTGGTCCGCGATGTCGCGGATGCGATCGGCGCCTCGCGAACGTTTGACAACATCTCGACGACGCACATCGTAGGGCCCGTCCTTTCCTCGCTTCTCGCGGACCGACGGTCGGGCATCGACGTAAACGATGCAGAGGCCGGGACCAAGCAACTTCGTAAGTTCTCTGGTTACGTCCAATCTGTGTAGGCTTTCAATGCTTACGTGACGCTGGAATTGGTGTGCCGCACAATATGAGTTCAGCTCATGCACCAGGAGCTCAGCGATCTCGGCTGGACCAAGCACGTAGACGTCATCGATGCCTCTGAGCTCAGCTGCACGCTGCAGGAGATGGCGAATCTTCAGCCGGACGTATCCGTGTTGGCTCTGAAGGTAACGCGCCGCCGTGCTCTTCCCGCTCTCTGAGAGTCCGCCAAGTGCTATGATCCGGACCGGTTCGAGTGCAACATCGGGCACATCCAGGCCATGCCGCCTAAGCTTGACTCGCAGCTCTTGCTGGATCGACAGAATTGACCTGCCGGAAGCGACGATCGTCTCCTCGAAACGGCCGTGCTCGACCTGCTCGTGCAGGTACTTCGTGAGCACTGTCTGGTAGACCACGTAACGCTGAGACGTTTCTTGCTCTCGTGCCATGGTCGCGGCCACACTCTTCATTGGATCGCGATCGTGAAGCAGGATGACGCCCAGCTCGGCTCGCTCAGCGCGTTTCATGGCTTCCCGATATGGGCCGAGGGCGTTCAACGCCTTCATCTTTGCGGTATCGTATCCGCAGCCTTCTCGGGCGGCCACCGTCGCTGCCACCGTTGCCTCCAGCATCGGGATACCGCGGTCCACTAGCCGGATACGTGAGTCCGTGCCGTGCCCGGCAGCACGAGCGAGGTACGAACGCGCCAAGACCCCGATGACCTCCTCGATAGAGGCATAGGAGAACCACCACTCCGCCAGATCATGCATCTGTGGCCGGTGCCAGGCCGTATCGTACTGGTCGAGCGTCCCGGCGTCGTCGAACTCGGAGCAGCGCGCGAGCAGGCGAAGCTGCGTGGTCTTGCCGACGCCATCCGGTCCGCTGATCGCGACAGCCCACACTGGCTTACCGACGCGCTTCTGCGTTCGGCTGGCTGCCTCTCGGACTGTCGGTGATCCAAGAAGTGTTGCTGGTCTCGTTGTGTTAGCCATGCGGGATTAGCAAAGCAGCCCATCCATAGGCACCAATAGGCTAGGTTAGGCGCGACGCCTAATACTGCGACCGTAGTTGCGACTCATGAGCTCTCGTGCCTGCCTTGGAGCGCACGACGGTCGTGGCTGCACCGGGCTCGCCAGCGCTTGGCTCGCCTCCGCCACGACCACGCCAGGTGAAGCTCCGGCGAGCGCGCGGGCAGCGGCGGCGCCACGCCGCAGCCGTCGTCCGGTCGGCTGCGGGGGCTCCGGACCCGGCCGCTTGACCCCGGCCGCGAGCACCTGACCCATGGCCCTCGGGAAACGGATCGGCCCACCGCCGCCCGCCGATGGGGCCGCGCCGGAGCGGCGAGGTCGCGGCCGGCCGCAGGCGTCAGGAGCGTGTGCGGGGCGGCCAGGGCTGGGCGGCCAGGACCGCGCCCCGGCGTCGAGGAGCTCGACCCGGAGAGCGCGCCTCGCGGGCCGGGGCGCGATCGACAGCGCGGAGCCGCCCTCGACCACGTCCTCGACCGCCGACCCGGCGGCATCGGCCAGGCGGACGACCCGCGCCTGCTCGCCGTGCACGCGCCCGCCCAGGCACAGGAATCCCGACCATCCCCACCCGCCGAGGCTGGCCAGGGTTCGCGGCCGTGTCCCCGGCCGCTTCCCCCGGCCCCGCCTCGGACCCTCCACCTCCCGCCCCGCTCCCGGACCACGCCCAGGACCCAGCGGCACGGCCGGCGAGGTCCTCGAACTCCACCGCCGCCAGCGCCAGGTCACCCCGGACCGTCGTCCTCGGGAACCGCACCGTGTCCGGCCGCGCCCCCAGGGCGCAGCCGCGGCGGGCGAGGACGGCCCTC
>Ga0209810_1005336_pt1 | contig 11706 bp, 7 predicted proteins | sample Coa_R1_7_FD_187159 | JGI IMG/M metagenome (GOLD analysis project Ga0209810, IMG submission 187159) | Surface soil microbial communities from Centralia Pennsylvania, which are recovering from an underground coalmine fire - Coalmine... | ecosystem: Environmental > Terrestrial > Soil > Unclassified ...
TGCGCCCGCAAAATCTGAAAAATCAACTCCTGCTTCCGCATCCCCGACGCCCCGGCAATGTTCAGCTCCTTGGCAATCTTCGTCAGCTCCCCCACACTCTTCTCCTTCAACTCCGCCAGCGTCACGCTCATGGGGATATCCTCGGCACAGAAATCGTCCGCCGGCCCTGCGGAAGTCCCCTGCGGGCCGGGCGGTCCGTCAGTTGGTCAGTTCCTGATCCTGGTGCAGGGCCTCGTTGAACTCCCGGCTGACCTCGACCGGGGCAGGCGGTGCGGGCAGGGGCCGTTCGAGAGCGAGGGCGAGCACCTCATCCATCGTCTCGACGAACTTCACCGTCAGCTCGGCCTGGATTTCGGCCGGGACCTCGGCCAGATCCTTCTCGTTGTCCTTGGGCAGAATCACGGTGCGGATGCCGCTGCGGTGGGCCGCCAGCAGCTTCTCCTTGACTCCGCCGATCGGCAGCACCTTGCCGCGGAGCGTAATCTCGCCCGTCATCGCCACGTCGCAGCAGACCGGGATGCCGGTCAGCGCGCTCACGATGGAGACGGCAATGGTGATACCGGCCGAGGGGCCGTCCTTCGGAATGGCTCCCTCGGGCACGTGGACGTGCAGATCCAGGTGCCGGTAGAAATCCTTGGCCAGGCCAAACTGGGCCGTGCGGGAGCGCACGTAGCTCATCGCGGCCTGGGCCGACTCCTGCATGACGTCCCCCAGCTGCCCGGTGAGCATCAGCCGGCCGCGCCCGCTCATGACGGTGGTTTCCGTGGCCAGCACCTGGCCGCCCATCTCCGTCCAGGCCAGACCCACCGCCAGACCCACTTCGTTCTTGCGCTGCGACCACGGATCCCGGTACCTGGGCACGCCCAGAAACTCGGCGACGTTGTCGGGCGTCACCTCGACCGAGACGCCGCGCCCTTCCTTGACCACGCGCCGGGCCACCTTGCGGCAGATGTTGGCAATCTCGCGCTCGAGATTCCGCACGCCGGCTTCGTGCGTGTAGTACCGGATGATGTGCACCAGTGCGTCGTCGCGCAGATGCAGGTTGTCCTCGGTCAGCCCGCAGGCCTCGCGCTGCTTGCGCACCAGAAAGCGGCGGGCGATCTCGAGCTTTTCGCGTTCGGTGTAGCCCGGCAGCCGCAGCACCTCCATGCGGTCCTGCAGCGGCTGCGGAATCGTGTGGAGCACGTTGGCCGTGCAGATGAACATCACCTTCGAGAGGTCGTACTCCACGTCCAGGTAGTGATCCATGAAGGCGTGGTTCAGCTCCGGATCCAGCACCTCCATCAGCGCCGCCGAGGGATCGCCGCGGAAGTCCATCGACATCTTGTCGACTTCGTCCAGCACGAAGACCGGATTGATCACTCCGGCCTTGCGCATCATCTGGATGATCTGCCCGGGCAGCGCGCCGATGTAGGTGCGGCGATGGCCCCGGATCTCGGCCTCGTCCCGCACGCCGCCGAGCGAGAGCCGCACGAACTTGCGACCCGTGGCCCGCCCGATGGACATCGCCAGCGAGGTCTTGCCGACTCCCGGCGGCCCCAGAAAGCACAGGATCGAGCCGCGCGGATTCTTCACGAGCTGGCGCACGGCCAGGTATTCCAGAATCCGCTCTTTGATCTTCTCCAGCCCGTAGTGATCTTCATCCAGAATGCGTTCGGCCAGCGCAATGTCGCGAATCTCGCGCGAACGCTTTTTCCACGGCACCGCCAGCAGCCATTCCAGATAGTTGCGCGAGACGGGGGATTCGGCCGACATGGGCGGCATGGCCTCGAGCCGCCGCAGCTCCTGCAGCGCTTTCTCGCGCGCCTCGGCCGGCATCCCGGCCGCCTCGATGCGCTTGCGGAGTTGCTCGATTTCGGCAGCCTCGCCCCGGCCCAGCTCCTTCTGGATCGCCTTGAGCTTTTCGTTCAGGTAGTACTCTTTTTGCGCCCGCTCCATCTGCCGCTTCACGCGGTTGTTGATGGTGCGGTCCACGTTGAGCTTCTCGATTTCGATCTCGAGGATCTCCGACAGGCGCGCCAGCCGCTCGCTCACGTCGAAGGTCTCGAGCAGTTCCTGCTTCTCCTCGACCGAGATGGGCAGCGTGGCGGCGATGCTGTCGGCCAGCCGGTCGGGGTCCTCGGTACGGATCGAGGCCACGGCGGTGTCGTAGTTCAGGCTCTGGGCGAGCTTGACGTACTGCTCGAACAGCGCCGTCACCCGCCGGGCCGCCTGCTCGAGCTCGGGGCTGGGCTCGGTCCGCGTCGAGATCAGCCGGATGCTGGCCCGGAAGAAGCCCTCGTCGGTACTGATCTGGAGGATCCGCGCCCGCTCGATCCCCTCGACCAGCACGCGGATGTTGCCATCGGGCAGGCGCACGCTCTGCACGATGCGCGCCAGCGTGCCCACCTGATAGATCTCCGAGGGCTTGGGGTCATCCACGGCAGCATCGTGCTGCGTGGCGAGGAAAATCTTCTTGTCGCCCGCCAGCGCTTCTTCCAGCGCGCGCACCGAGGCCTCCCGCCCGACGATGAACGGATTCATCATCTGCGGGAAGATGACCAGGTCGCGCACCGGCATCATCGGTACGCGCCGCAGTTCGCCTTTTTCCTTCGTAAACATTGCCCGGCTCAGCCGGCCTTCTCGAACAGGGCCCAGTTCACCTGCTGGGTGCGTACGATCTCCGGCGTCACCACGAATTCGCGGATGTCGCCGTAGGAGGGCAGATGATACATCAGGTCCAGCATCAGATCTTCCAGAATCATCCGCAGGCCGCGGGCGCCGACTTTGCGCTGCAGCGCCAGCTCGGCCACCGTTTCGATGGCCTCATCGGTGAACTCCAGCCGTACGTTCTCGAACTCGAACAGCTTCTGGTACTGCCGGATCAGAGCGTTGCGCGGCTCGCGCAGGATCCGCACCAGCGCCTGTTTGTCGAGATCCTCGAGCACCCCGATCACCGGCAGCCGGCCCACGAACTCCGGGATCAGCCCGTAGTGGATCAGGTCAATCGGCTGCACCTGCTCGAGCAGGCCGTAGTTGCGCCGCCGCGCATTGGCCGGTTCGGTGGTCGTGTTGAACCCCACCGAGCGGCTGCCGATGCGCCGCTCGATGATTTTCTCCAGCCCGACGAACGCTCCACCGCAGATGAACAGGATATTGGTGGTGTCCACCGGGATGAATTCCTGGTAGGGATGCTTGCGCCCTCCCTGCGGCGGTACGTTCGCCACGGTGCCTTCGAGAATCTTCAGCAGAGCCTGCTGGACACCCTCGCCGGAGACGTCGCGGGTGATCGAGGGGCTGTCGTCCTTCTTGGAAATCTTGTCAATCTCGTCGATATAGATGATGCCCTGCTGGCAGCGCTGCACGTCCCAGTCGGCGTTCTGCAGCAGCTTCAGGATGATGTTTTCGACGTCCTCGCCGACGTAGCCCGCTTCGGTCAGCGTGGTGGCATCCACGATGGCGAACGGCACCTCGAGGAACCGCGACAGCGTCTGCGCCAGCAGCGTCTTGCCGGTCCCGGTCGGCCCGATCAGCAGAATGTTCGATTTGCCCAGCTCCACATCGCTCGGCTGGCGGTTGAGCTGGATGCGCTTGTAGTGGTTGTAGACGGCCACCGCCAGCTTCTTCTTCGTCTTCTCCTGCCCGATGACGTATTCGTCCAGGAACTGCTTGATCTCCTGCGGCCGGGGCAGCCGGCGCGTCGGGCCGACGGGCGGCACAGCGCTCTCGCGCCGCTCCTCATCGAGGATTTGCTGGCATACCCGCACACACTCGTTGCAGATGTAGACCCGCTGCCCGTCGCCGGCCGAACTGATCAGCCGGTCCACCTGGTCCTGGGCCTTGTGGCAGAAGGAGCAGCGCAGGGGTTCCTCACCGTTGCCTTTTCTGGCGCTCATGGCCGCTTCCATCCCGCTGAGGCGGGCACGCTCATTGTAGGGCCAAACGACCCCGCCCCGGGCAGCGGCGTGTGCCGGTTCCCGTTACCGATTGGAACGGCGTCAGCGGTTCTTCGTGATGATGGCATCCACAATCCCGTATTCACGGGCCTGCTCGGCGGTCATGATGAAGTCGCGTTCGGTATCCCGCTCGATCTTCTCGATGGGCTGGCCCGTGTGACGGGACAGAATCTCGTTGATCACGCCCCGCATGCGCAGGATTTCCCGCGCGGTGATGTCAATGTCGGTCGCCTGCCCGGAGACGTTGGAAATCCAGGGCTGATGGATCAGCACGCGGGCGTGCGGCAGGCAGAACCGCTTCTTGGGGGCTCCGGCCGCCAGCAGAACGGCCGCAATCGAGGCCGCCTGCCCGATGCAGATCGTCGTCACGTCGGGCTTGACGAACTGCATGGTGTCGTAGATCGCCATGCCGGCGGTGATCGAGCCTCCCGGCGAATTGATGTAGAGCGAGATGTCCTTTTCCGGGTCCTCGGCGGCTAGGAACAGCAGTTGCGCCGTCACCAGATTGGCCACGTGATCGTCAATGACGGTGCCAATGAAAATAATGTTGTCCCGCAGCAGCCGCGAATAGATGTCGTAGGCCCGCTCGCCCCGGTTGGTCTGCTCGACCACCATGGGGATAAGCGTTGCGTGCGGGTTACCGTATTCAGGTGGCCTCATGACGGGAAATCGCAAGAACTTCGAGGAGCGTCGCTGTCACCGGCTCTGTGGCACCGTGTGAATCCGCGCCTGCTGACAGAGCCAGTCGAGCGTTTTCTCGCTTCGCGCCTTCGCTTTCATCGTATCGAGCACCCCTTCCCTTGTCAAGCGAGCCCGGAGCGCCTCGACCGTCTCCCCCGCGCGCCGGGCCATCTGCTCGAGCTGCTGCGCGAATTCTTCCTCGGTGACCTCGATGCCCTCGGCCTGGGCGATGCGGTCGAGCAGAATTTCCGCCCGCACGTCGGCCACCGCCCGCTCGCGCTGCCGCTGGCGCAGCCCGGCCCAGTCCACATTCAGGGCCCGCGGGTCGATGCCCTGGGCCAGCAGGCGCCGCACGGCCCGCTCGAGCCGCGCATCGAGCTGGCGTTCGACCAGCGCCTCCGGCACCGGGAAGTCGTACATCGCCACCAGCCGGTCGAGGACCTTTTCCCGCACCTGCTGACGCTGGCGTTCCTCGCGCGCCTGCTCGAGCTCCTGCCGCAGCTGCGCCCGCAGTTCCCCGAGCGTTTCCGCCCGCCCGGTGGCGCGCGCAAAGGCGTCATCGAGCTCCGGCAGCTTCCTCTCCTTCACCGCGACCACTTCGGCCCGAAACGTAAACCGCCGCCCGCGCAGCTTCGGGTCGGGAAAATCTTCCGGATAGGCCACCTCGAACCGGCGCGTGTCGCCGGCGATGGCACCGCGCAGGTTTTCGGTAAACGCAGGCAGCGTTTCTTCGTCCCCCAGCCGGCAGACGGCGTTGTCACTGTGGACCGGCTCGCCACCGCCCACCGGCGTACCGGTCAGCTTCAGCAGCACGTAATCGCCATCCTGCGCGGGCCGGCCCTCGACCGGGACCAGCATCGCCATCTGCTCGCGCAACTGCTCGAGCGCGCGCTCGACGTCCGCGTCGGTCACCTCCACGGCCTCGACCTCGACCTCCAGGTCACGGTAGGGCTGCAACTCAAATTCCGGCAGGACCTCGAACGCCGCCGTGAAGCGCAGCGCGCCCGTATCGGCAAAATCCACGCGTTCGACGCGTGGCCGGCTCACCGGCTGCAGGCCCCGTTCGGCCAGCGCCTTTTCCAGCCGGTCAGGAACCAGACTCTGGACCACCTCGCTGCGAATGTCTTCGGCAAAACGCCGGCGGATCAACGAGACGGGCGCGCGGCCGGGGCGGAAACCGGGGACGCGGGCGATGCGCGCCAGCTCGCGCGCCACACGCTCCTCTTCGGCCTGCACCTGTTCGGCCGGAATTTCGAGCTCGATCTCCCGCCAGCAACCCGTGGCTGTGCTCATCCCGAAAACATCTTAGGATAAGCTGGCGTCAGCGCCAAACCAGTCCTGCAGGTGTCTACGGCCCTGACAGCATCTCCCGGTCCACACTCTGTGCAATGCGCCGCCAGCGCAGGGCGAGGAAACGCAACAGGATGGCGCACAGCACGACCGCCAGGCGCATCTCCGCTCCTGAAGCATCATGCCCGACTGATCCGTTGCCTGGCGGCCGGGCTGATCCGTCTCTAGATGGTTCGAGCACGGAGGCAAGCATGCGATTCATGGCCCCTAGCAGGCTGCGGGCTGCCTGCGGCAACTCGGCAACCAGCTGGGCCATGTGCTCGATGGTGGACTCCCCGTTACTGTCAGAAATCCGCCAGCTCTCCAGACAATCGAGCGCTTCCCAGACTTCCTGGGAGACGCTTCTAAGCGCCTCGTCCTCCCCGCACGGCTGGGCTACTCGCACCAGTGCCCCATCCACAAAGCGATACGCCGAATCTTCCTCCTCGAGAACCTGATTCAGGCAGCGCGCAAATTCGGCCCGCCGCGCCTCTTCAGGGATCGCCCTGGCGCAGAACTCCACGAAATCCAGTACTTCGTACCAGGGAGCAGCAAAGAAATAGTCCCGAATCTCCGGCAGGACCCGCGCGACCACCAGCGCATCGGTAGGCCGCTTGAAATACTGGTCCCACAACTGCAGGATGAAGTCCTGGAGTTGCGGGTTCCAGACCGGAGTGTTCAGCCAGAACGACCAGACCAGGTTCCAGAGCCGGTTGCGGAGTCCCGGCTCAATTCCGTCGGCACCGGTGGATTTTGAAGAAGTGCGGAAACCCGCGCGTTCGGAAAAGCGCCGCACGTCTCCCTGCCCTGCCTCTGCGCCGCTCCTTTTAACAAACGATAAACAAAAAAGCAAGCCATTAATTAACCCGTTAATCCAGTGGCCACCGCCGCGGATAAAAACCGCCGGCCCGCCTCTAGACCCCGGCCGGGATTCCCTTAACCAATGCCCCGCCCTATCCTTCGGCCCACGGATTTCCTCCGGCCCTTGCTACTGAACTCCTCCCGGCGTGTTCTTCCGCCTCACCCGTCCTCAGAATCCTCGCGCCAACAGTTGTGCACTCCGGTGTCGGGGGTTGACCTCGTTGACCCGGCGCTTTCGTCATGCCTTCCACCGCCTCGGCTCCTCTGCACCGCAACAACCGCTGCCCGGCTCGCAAGCGGCGCATCCGCGCCCCAGAATACCTGGCTTCCGGCGCCGTCAGGGCCGCCTCCAGCGTTGAGCAGGCCAAACGCCACTTCTTCCCGCTGCTCATCCAAAGGTCCTTGCCCAAGAACGCATTAGGGCCGCGTTGAACCAGTGGCCTCGGACCTTCGATTGGGCTGCGACTTAACCGTTGGGGAGACCCATTCATCATGCCCACACACGGTCCCCACCTCGGTTTCGATGCAGAAATAAAGGCGTACTAGTTTTAGTACTTTTGTACTATTGACGCTTTCTCTTCGCCGGGGATAAACAGGGGACGAAAGTTGGGGTCTGCGTCCTGTGCGTCGCAAGCATCCTCAACAGCCGCGTACAAGATCACACATTGTTTCAAGCCCTTGCTGCACCCCCGTGCAAAGGTGCACTGCTGGTGTCAAAATCACCTCTTCATTTGCTGGTGCAGTGGCCGCGTTGTCCCAGCAGGCCGCTCTAGGAATTCCGGACCAGCGGTATGGTGAAAGCGATCCGGTGCGAAAGCACCAGCAATCATTCTATGAACACCGTGCCTGCACGTTGCGGTACGCGCTTGCCGGAATTCGCCTGAGGGCCTTCCGGAAGACGCAGTGGATCGGACAGGCGTTCAAGACCGCTCCGATCTTTCAAACAACAGCGTCAAGGTGGCCTTGGGCAAACCCGATCAACTTGGCCAGACTTTCACACGCGACCCGGATATTGGTCGGTCTGGAGCCATGAATTCCGATTTTGAAGCAGTACATAATTCCAGCCCCAGATGGCGGCCGGGTCATAATCCTAGCTTGCTGCCCCAAGCAGCCAACCCATCCACACATGCACCTGAGAGAGCTCGCTGACCGGCCCTGGAAGACTACCAACGTCGATAAGCACCTGACCACCGCGTTGAATGGCAGCCAATCAGCCATCATTTATTATTTATTTAAAAGTGCCTAACTCCCTCAAATCTGTCCACAAGCCTACGCCCAAAATCGCTCAACACGCCAGTTCCGCACTCACGAATTTGCAAAATTCTATTACTCTTACAACTTGGGTCCCGCTATTCCCCTATCCGACTATTTTCCTGTTTTTCGTTTATTTTGACATTTATTGTCCGTCGACTAATACGTTCGAAAACCAACCATTAGCCTGGAACCGTTTTGAGTTCTTCCACCGCGCGAAATCTCATTTCTGTGATCCTGACCTCGAATGGGTAAATTATCACTGGAGGCAACAATTCGGTGTACTGCACAAATTGTAGGGCTCATATCGATAAATGTCTTCACTTTTGTCCTATCTGTGGAAATCCCATTGTCCATCTGGACTCTCATGTAGTGCATACTCCAGATTTTACTGATTCAAGAATACCCCAAATATTGTACGCAGGCTTTTGGCCCCGCTTCTTCGCTACAGTTATAGACTGGGCGCTTGTAGCTGTTATTACTTCTTCCATTGCGCTCCCACTCGAAGTTATAATTGAACACTTCTGGACGGCCCTACGGGAGCTTCCCCCAGTAGAACACGGAGAAGTAACTTATGAGTTGACTGGATTAATCTTACAGAGCATTTTTCCTATTGCTCTATGGCTATATTATGCGTTTTTCGAATCCTCACGACACCAAGCGACACTAGGTAAACGATGGCACGGTCTGTACGTTACCGATCTGCAAGGTCACAGAATTTCTTTTGTTCGGGCTACAATTCGCCACTTTGGAAAAGTAATCTCAGGTCTAACTTTAGGAATATGATATATTATGGTTTGCTTCACTAAAAGAAAGCAGGCTCTTCACGACATAATTGCGGGTTGCCTTATTTTAAACCGGTATTGAAGGCGGAAAAAAGGTACACCTTATCCTTTTTCTTTACGCCCAACATCACCCTTAAGGGCCCAACCTTCTGTTCACCCAACACTTGTATCTAGTTTAGCCAAACTGGGGAGCATCAAGAAGTCTGATTGGAGACTAAGTGTTTGAATTACCCGAATGATGGCCATAGCAAATCACTTGGACATTATATTGCAGCCATTGTTATAGGTGCCTCCTATTTGAGATGTCTATTAGAGTTGGAGGTATTTTCCCTCGGCATGCCTGCCGAATCTGCTCTGCCCCGGTCCTGATTACTGCAGCGCAGCCCGCCGCGCTGCAACGCCGGCTCTACTCTCGGCCAGGCGTTGGAGCTGCTCCAGCGCGGTTGCGTAGGCCGGGTTTCCGCTGAGGTTGTGCAGCTCGCCCGGATCAGCCTTCCAGTCAAACAGCAGCGGTCCCTGCCGCGGATCCTCGATGTACTGCAGATGCGGCGAAATGATCGACACCAGCGGTCCCCACCAGTCTGGAAATTCGGGCACGATTTTCAGCTGGGCTAGCTCGGAAAGCGGGAGCGGTCGCTGGGGTTGAGCCGTAGGACTTTCCCAGAGCGAATCGAGCGGCTCGCCAGGCAGGCGGCGGGGCAGACCAGCCAGATGGAGCAGCGTGGCGGCAACATCGGTGGTGGACACGGGAGTCGCAACGCGCCTGCCGGCTGGCAGATGGCCTGGCCACCAGAACAACAGAGGCACATGAATCACCGGCAGCCACAGCGCATTGGCGTGATTGACCAGCCCGTGCTCGCCAAACAGCTCGCCGTGATCGGCGGTGATGACCACCAGAGTGTTCCCCAGCAGTCCACGACGATCCAGCTCGTCCAGTAACCGGCCCAGTTGATGGTCTGCATAGGCAATAGCGCCGTCATAGGCGTCGAGCTCGTCCTGCAGCTGTTCGGGCGAAAGGTGCGGCAGGTGGTTGGTCCCGATGCTCAGCCGTCCTCCGGGCCGTGGCTTTCTCGAAAAACGCCCGCGCCAGGGTGCTGGAGGTACGTATGGGTCGTGGGCATCGAAATAGTTGACGGTGACAAAGAAAGGTCCTGTGGAATGGTCCAGCCAGCGCAAAAGGCTCCGATTGATCTGGTCGGCCCGCGGCCGTCCCCAGACGTCCTCGGCCAGCCCGGCTGCCATCAGGCGGTGATTCAGCGCGGAAATCAGTCGTTCCTGTGAGACGGCGTCGGCAAAGTTAAAGAAAAAATCCCCGAACCTCTGAAAGCCCCGGCCCATGCCACTTCTGCGGGTGAAGAAATAACGGTTGCCTGAAAACGCGGCTGTGTGATAGCCGGCCTGGAAGAACGCCTCGGCCACGGTGGGCAAGTGGCGGGGCAGTTCACGATCAATCCGATCGGTTCGATGCGTGTGCGGGTAGGTGCCCGTCAACAGGGAGGCATGAGCGGGCAGCGTCCACGAGGAGGGTGAGATGGCCGCTTCAAACACCACGCCATGGGCCGCCAGACGATCCAGCACAGGGCTGGTTGGCCGGCTATAGCCAAAGCTGCTGAGGTGGTCGGCCCGCACCGTATCCAGGATCACCAGCAAAACATTGGGGCTACCTGCCCGTGGGCTGCCGGAGTGCGTTGCGGAACGCCCGGCCGCCACCATGCTCACCGCCCAGAGAGTCAGAGCTGCAATCGGTACATACTTGCCCGCCCGTACCAGCGCCCCCGAAAGCCACGCCCTGCTCGACACCGCACCTAGCGGGGCTCCCACGGTCGCCAGGACAAACAGAACTGGATGCGAAAGCCGCTCACGACTGGCCAGCGGAGCCACCGCATAGAACACGACGAACCCGAGGCCCGCTGCAAACACCCTTGCCTGCCAGCTATCCGGCAGCAGCCGGCACAGAGCTGCAAGCAGGCTGCCCCCGAGCAAAAAGCAGAGCGTGCCCGTCGCGATCACCAGCGGGAAAATCCACGCCGTATGGTAATGCTGCACGCTCACGTCCAGCAGCGCCTCCACGACTCCATAGATGGTCCCAACGCTTACCGACACAGCCAGAGCATGATAGAAATTCATCTTCTCGGGCTCGGCCGCCTTCACCGCAGTTTCCTCCAACGGTTTCTTCGCCCTGCACCCACGGCGGATTATAGAGCGTCGCCCGCAAATGCCGAAAGCCGGCCGTGGCCATCTACTACGTTTAGCTCAGTCCGCACACTTGCAACACCGGCTAAACCCGCCGCTAATCTTACCTTACGCCAGCAGCCTGCTGCCGCCGCCGCAAAAAACTCTGCTGAACTACGGACCTGCCTTACAGCGGCACAAATATTGCCGACAAACCGCCAACGTGTGGCATCTGAAACCTCGCCCCTACCTGCTGCATTTTTCTTGCCTTTGGCTCCCCCCAACGGCGCATAACCATCTTCCCGCTGCAATTCCCCGTCAATCGAAGTGAACACAGGATCTCACTGGGACATAATCGCTGGATGAAGCATTTCTCATACTGCAAGGCACAACGGTTAGCCAACAAGTTCAATCCGGTAGCGACTTAATAATCGCGGAAACGGCTCCGAACTCCAACGTAACTAGCTAATCTATATACGTGGCTTCAATAAGGCCGCGTTCCCCGGAACGGATAGTGCACTTCGGCCGCGCAGAGACATTTACACGAATCGAGCGGGTCATGGATGCCGGGTGCAAGCCAAACTGTGAGCTTTCCGACATGCCGCGGGCCGGCGCTGTGCCCGTCCTGGTCCCGTCGCCTGATGCCGGGCGCGCGGATCTCGAACGCACAACGGAGGATGAGATGGTGGCAC
>Ga0209810_1005337_pt1 | contig 11704 bp, 12 predicted proteins | sample Coa_R1_7_FD_187159 | JGI IMG/M metagenome (GOLD analysis project Ga0209810, IMG submission 187159) | Surface soil microbial communities from Centralia Pennsylvania, which are recovering from an underground coalmine fire - Coalmine... | ecosystem: Environmental > Terrestrial > Soil > Unclassified...
ACCCGCTGCGGGTGACGCAGCGCGGCCCGCGGCGCTACGGCGTCTCCGGCACGCCGGGCGACTGCGCGGTGTTCGGCATCGCCAAGCTGATGGCCGACGCGCCGCCGCAGCTGCTGATCGCCGGGGTCAACCGCGGCTCCAATCTCGGGCTCGAAAATGTGTTCTCCGGCACGGTCGGCGGGGCGATGACCGGGATGATGCTCGGCATCCCGTCGATCGCGCTGAGCCAGGCCTACAGCGACCGCGCGCATGTGCGCTGGGACACCGCCAGGGCGTTGGGCGGGCCGACGGTGCGGCGGCTGATCGAGATCGGCTGGGGCAAGGCGACCTGCCTCAGCGTCAACTTTCCCGACCGGCCGGCGGCCGCGGCGGGCCCGTTGACGCTGGCGCGCCAGGGGCTCGGATTGGTGCAGGGCATGGAGGTGACGACGCGCACCGACCCGCGCGGCATCGACTACCACTGGATCATGTTCCGCCGCGGCCCGCGCGAGCAGGGGCCGGAAAGCGACATCGACGCGCTCAACGCCGGGCGCGTCGTCGTCACCCCGCTGCGCTACGACCGCACCGACGAAGACGCCTACGCCGAACTGGCGAAGGTGCTGCCGCGCGGTTAGTCGTTTGCGGGCGCTGCGAGGCAATGCCCGGAGATTGCGTCGTCGCTGCGCTCCTCGCAATGACGAGGCCGGGCGGGGATTGCCTCGTCGCTGCGCCCGGCGCAACGACGAGGCCGGCCGCTCAATTGTAGATCCAGTCCTTCATGAAGCGGGCGTAGCATTCGCGCTCGCCGGGCATCTTGACCCAGCCGGCGAGCAGGCGCGGGGTGGCGAGCAGCAGCCGGTCCTTGAGGTGGGTGGTGTTGTGCTCGTACTCCTCGAAGGTCGAGATCGTGATCTTCTGGTTGTGCGGGTCGTCCTGGAAGCGGCAGGCGCAGATCGCCACCGTCTCCAGGTAGGGGCGGCGGTCGGCGCCCGACTTGAGATAGGCGTTGGCGACCGCGGTGGCGCGCGCGTAGTCGAGCGCCATGATCGCGTCGTCGAGCTCGGCGAGCAGCGCCTGCGGGGTGCGGCCGGCGCCGTCGTAATTGGCGCATTCCTCCTCGATGACCGATCTGACGAGGTTGTTCTCGTGCGCCACGTCGTTGATGAAGTTGGCCATCAGATAGAGGATGCGGGCGCGGTACGGGTTGTCGGTGCGGCGCAGCCAGTTGTTGGCGACGTTGCAGTAGTCGAACGGGTGCTGGCCGTTGGTGAACTGGCGCGCCACGGTGGTGCGCAGGATCAGCTCGGCGGCGGCCACCTGGATCGTGTCGCCGAGACTTTGGATCGACTTGCCGTTCTTCAGGTGCGCGGTCAGCAGGTTCCACACCGTCGCGCCGTCGGCCAGCATCATCTGGCGGACCATGTCCTCGACCTCGTGCGGTTCGAGCGGCGCGCGGTTGTCGACCAGACCCTTGCCGCCGTCCTCGAAGGCGCCGGTGATGTGCACCGAAGCGGCGTCGTAGAGCGAGTAATAGAGCGGCCCGACGGCCATGTCGGGAACGCCCATGTAGTAGACGCCGTGCGACTTCTCCCAGCCGATGTAGTTGGCGAGGTCGGTCACCGCGCGGGCGCGGATCGCCTTGTGCCCGGTGTTGCGCGCCTTGCGGCCGATCACCGTCTCCTGCAGGTCCATCAGGCCGAGGAATTCGAGCTGGTCGGCCAGGGCGGGGCGGTTTGCCGCGTCCTCGGCGAGGCCGAGGAACAGCCCGTAGGAGCGGCGGCTGTCGCCGGTCATCGTCGCGATCATGTAGGAATGCAGCCGCTCGTCGAGCGGGCCGGTTTCGCGGATCGGGGCGACGTCCTCGTGCCACACCACCGGGCCGTAGGGCGGCGGCGGCACGGTGACGCCTTTCATCGTGGCGTAGCGGCCGGGATACTTGAACAGGAGCTGGTTCCAGATGTCGAGCCCGGCGCCGATGTACCAGACGCTCTGCAACAGCGGCAGCAGCCGGTACTTCTCCGGCAGGTAGGGCATCAGGTAGGTCGAGGCGCGCAGGCCGAGCAGGGTGTGGTCGTTGTTGGTCAGCGCGATGTTGCCGTCGCGGAAGTTGATGTGGCACGGCACCTGGACGAACGGCGCCTCCGCCGCGGCGACGATGCTCAGCGCGTCGCCGATCGAGCGCCCGCCCTGGACCATGTCGTAAAACAGCGCCGCCGTCTTCGCCTGGTCGCGCTCGAGGATCGCCTCGGTCAACCGGTCGAACGCCTTGTCCGCGCTGATCTCGCTGCGGTTGAGCAACATCGCTGGCTCCCACGACTGGCGGCAGATGACGCAGCGTAAGCCGCTGCCGCCGGCGCGTAAACCGCGCAAATCGAAGGCGCGCCTGCGTCTCTACGCATGGCCGCGCGGGTTTCGTATAGGATGGCGCGGTCACCCCAGCAGGAGAGCGCCATGCCGCGGTTCTGCGCCAATCTCGGCTTCCTGTTCGAGGAGATGCCGTTTCTCGACCGCTTCGCCGCCGCGGCGCGCGCCGGGTTCGCCGCGGTCGAGTTCGCCTCGCCCTACGAATACCCGATCCCCGAACTGCGCCGCCGGCTCGACGGCGAGGGGCTCGCCCTGGTGCTGATCAACACCTATCCCGGCAACCGCGCCGCCGGCGAGCGCGGCTTTGCCTGCGTGCCGGGCAAGGCCGCGGAGTTCCGCGCCAGCGTCGAGCAGGCCCTGCATTATGCGGCTGCGCTCGGCTGCGGCCTGGTGCATGTCGTCGCCGGGGTGCCGCCCGCCGGGGTGGCGCGCGAGACGGCCTGGGCCCTCTATGCGGCCAATCTCGCCTGGGCCGGGGAAAAGGCGCTGGCGGCGGGGATCAGGCTGGTCGTCGAACCGCTCAACCCGCGCGACGCGCCGGGCTACCTGCTCGCGACGCAGGAACAGGGCGCCGCGATCGTCGAGGCGATCGGACGCGACCGGCTCGGCCTGCAATTCGACACCTATCATTGCCAGATCGCCCAGGGCGACCTCGCCCGCCGGCTGGAGAAGCTGATGCCGGTGATCGCCCATATGCAACTGGGCGATGTGCCCGACCGCCACGAGCCGGGCACCGGCGAGATCGGCTGGGACTACCTGTTCCGGCATATCGACCGGCTCGGCTACCGGGGGTGGATCGGCTGCGAATACCGGCCGCTCGCCGGCACCGAGGCGGGGCTCGGCTGGCGCCGGCGCTACGGCGTCTGAGGGGAGAACAAGATGGCGGACAAGATCGCGCTTTACGCCAGCGTCGGCCCGGCGCTGACCCATTTCGACCTCGATGTCGCGGCGGCGACCCTGGCGCGGCGCGGCACGGTGACGCTGCCGGCCAATGTGCACTACGTCTGGCCGCACGCCTCGCGCCGGTTTCTCTATGCCGCGACCAGCGACAGCGCCTCGGGGGTCGGCGGCTTCGTCGGCAACACCCACCATGTCAGCGCCTTCCGCATCGATCCCGACACCGGCGCGCTCGCCGCGCACGGTGCGCCGGTGCCGCTGCCGACGCGGCCGATCCACATGACCACCGACATCCCGTCGGAACACATCCTGGTGGCGTTCAGCAATCCGAGCGGGCTCAGGGTCTACCGCATCAACCCGGACGGCAGCGCCGGGGCCGAGGTGCCGCAGGGGCCGATCGACCCCGGCATCTACGGCCACCAGGTGCGGGTGTCGCCCGACAACCGGCGGGTCATTCTCGTCACCCGCGGCCACGACGCGGCCGGCGGCCGGCCGGAGGAGCCGGGCGCGCTCAAGGTATTCGACTACGCCGGCGGCGTGCTCGCCAACGAGGTCTCGGTGGCGCCGGGCGGCGGCTACGGCTTCGGGCCGCGGCACCTCGACTTCCACCCGACGCGGCCGTGGGTCTACGTCTCGCTCGAACGGCAGAACCGGCTCGACATGTTCGACTTCGGCGGCGGCCGCCTGTCGGCCGAGGCGGTGTTCCGCACCGGCACGCTCGGCGATCCCGGACGCAAGGGCGGGCGCCAGGTGGCCGGCACCGTGCATGTCCATCCCAACGGGCGCTTCGTCTATGTCGCCAACCGCGCCTCCAGCACGGTCGAGGACAACGGCTGGGCGGTGTTCGCCGGCGGCGAGAACACGCTCGCCGTGTTCGCCATCGACCCGGCCACCGGCGCGCCGACGCCGATCCAGCACGAGGACACGCGCGGCATGCACTGCCGCACCTTCCACATCGACCCGAGCGGGCGGCTGCTCGTCGCCGCGCACATCGCGGCGGTGCCGGTGCGCGACGACGGCGGCACCCGGCTGGTGCCGGCCTGCCTGTCGCTGTTCCGCATCGGCGAGGACGGGCGGCTCACCTTCGTGCGCAAATACGACGTCGATGTCGGCGCCCACACGATGTGGTGGATGGGGATGGTGGACCTGCCGGACTAACCGCGGCCGATATAGGGCATCTTGGTCGCCATCACGGTCATGAACTGGACGTTGGCTTCGAGCGGCAGCCCGGCCATGTAGGCGACGCCGCGGGCGACGTGTTCGACGTCGATGCGGGCTTCGGCCTCGACCCGGCCCGAAGCCTGGAGGCGGCCGCGGGCGGTGTCTTCGTTGCGGCTGGTGGCGGCGTTGCCGATATCGATCTGGCCGCAGGCGATGTTGTAGTCGCGCCCGTCGAGCGAGAGGGCGCGGGTCAGCCCGGTCAGCGCGTGCTTGGTCGAGGCGTAGGGTACCGAGTTGCGCCGCGGCACATGCGCTGAGACCGAGCCGTTGTTGATGATGCGCCCGCCTTGCGGGTCCTGCGCCTTCATCATGCGGAAGGCGTGCTGGGCGCAGAGGAACGCCCCGGTCAGGTTGGTGGCGACGACGTTCGACCACTGCTCGTAGGTCAGCTCCTCGATCGGGATGTTGCGGGTGCTGATCCCGGCGTTGTTGAACAAGAGGTCGATGCGGCCATAGGTCGATTTGACCCGGGCAAACAGCGCATCGACCGATTTCGGGTCGGTGACGTCGGTCGGCACCACCAGGGTGCGCGGCGGCGGCGCCTGGGCCAGCGCGGCGGTCTCCTCGAGCATCTCCCGGCGCCGCCCGGCGAGGACGACGGAAAAGCCGATATCGAGAAGCGCGAGGGCGCTGGCGCGGCCGATGCCGCTCCCCGCCCCGGTGACGACGGCGATCTTGTCGGGCATGTGGTTTCCCTTCCGCGGAGCAATCCTGTCATCCTAGTATCCCCGCGCGATCCGCAGAGGGAGAAATGCGATGTCGGTCCGCCTCGTCGTGACGATCAACGCCGCGCCCGGCAAGGGCGCCGAACTGGCCCAGGCGATGAAGGGGCGCTGCGCCGAGGTCATGCGCGAGCCCGGCTGCGAACAGTTCGAGGTGTTTCAGAGCGTGCTCAACCCCGACAAGCTGGCCCTGCTCGAACGCTGGGCCACGCCGGAAGACCTCGCGGTCCACGCCAAGGTCAACCAGACCCGCGCGCCGCTGCCCGAAGGGCTGCGCCTCGGCCCTGGCGAGCGCGAGGATTACGAGTACAATCGGGTGCGCTAACCCGGGCAGGTCCCCATGAAGCTGTCGTTCTTCGAGACCGGACGGTACATCCCGCCGCCCGACCTGCCGCGCGAGTGGCCGGTGCCGTCCGGCGCCTACGACCCGGCGGCGGGGGCCAAGGCCTATGCCGGGATGATCGAGCGGCTGCGCACGATCGAGGCGCTCGGCTTCGACTGGGTCAGCGTGTCGGAGCACCATTACTCGCCGCGCATCCTGACGCCGTCGCCGGCGGTCTCGGCGGCCTTCATCGCCGCCCAGGTGCCGAGGCTCAAGGTGGCGCTGCTCGGGCCGATCGTGCCGACCAGCAACCCGATCCGCGTCGCCGAGGAGCTGGCGATGCTCGACACGATGGCGCCGGGGCGCTTCGTCTTCGGCCTGCTGCGCGGCACCACGAACGAATATCTCAGCTACGACCTCAACCCGCGCGAGGCGCGCGAGCGCACCGACGAGGGCATGGAGCTGATCCTCAAGGCCTGGAGCGAGCCGCAGCCGTTCGGCTGGCAGGGCCGCTACTTCCAATACCGCACCGTGTCGATCTGGCCGCGCCCGCAGGACGACCCGGCAACGCCGGTCTACGCGCTCGGCACCAGCGCCGAGGCCGGCGAATTCGCGGCGCGCCATCGTGTCGGGCTCGGGGTCTCGTACGGCACCTTCGAGTCGATGGCCAAGGCCACCGGCTACTACCGCCGGCAATGCGCCCAGTACGGCTGGGCGCCGGGGCCGGACGACATCATCTACCGCGCCAACATGATCGTCGGGCCGACCGACGCGGCGGCCGACGCGGCGCTCGAACGGCGCAGCAAGCAGGCGCCGTTCCCGCTGCGCGAGGAACTGCGCGCCGCGCTGATGCGCCAGGACAACCGCAACATCGCCGGCGAGGCGCGCCCCGCCCCGGTCGGCGGGGTCCTGCCGATCAGCTTCTGCGGCGGCCCCGACCGCATCGTCGCCCAGGTCAAGCAGTGCCGCGAACAGGTCGGCGCCGGGGTGCTCGACCTGTCATTGCAGGACCCGGGCACCGGCGACCTCGACGCGATGATGGAGTCGCTCGACCTGTTCGGCAGAAAGATCCTGCCGCGCCTCAAGGACATCTGACGGAGCCCCGCATGGAATTCGGCGCCTCGATCTTCTTCACCGACTACTCGATCACCCCGGCCGAGCTGGCGGTCGCGCTCGAGGAGCGCGGCTTCGATTCGGTGTGGGCGGCCGAGCACTCGCACATCCCGGTGCCGCGGCGGACCCCGGCACCGGGCGGCGGCGAATTGCCCAAGCGCTACTACGACGTGATGGACCCGTTCGTCACCCTGACGGCGGCGGCGGTGGCGACCAGGACATTGAAGGTCGCCACCGGCATCTGCCTGGTGATCCAGCGCGACACGATCCAGACCGCCAAGCTCGTCGCCTCGCTCGACCAGGTGTCGAACGGGCGCTTCATCTTCGGCATCGGCGGCGGCTGGAACGCCGAGGAGATCGAGAACCACGGCACCGTCTTTGCCACCCGCATGCAGAAGATGCGCGAGCAGATCGAGGCGATGAAGGAGATCTGGACCAAGACCAAGCCCGAATATCACGGCGACATCGTCAAGTTTCCGGCGATGATGACCTGGCCCAAGCCGGTGCAGAAACCGCACCCGCCGATCGTTCTCGGCGGCGCCTTCCCGTGGGCGGCGCGGCGGGCGGTCCGTTACGGCGACGGCTGGTACCCGAACGCGGCGAGCGGCGACCCCGAGGAATACCTGCCGGCATTCCGCAGGATGGCGGCGGAGAAGGGGCGCGAGCCGCTGCCGGTCAGGATCGGCGGCGCCCCGGAGGACGCCGACAAGCTGAAGCGCTACCGCGACCTCGGCGCCGCCGCGGTCAACGTCACGCTGATGTCGGACAAGCGCGACGACATCCTGCCGGTGCTCGACCGCTGGGAAAAGTTGAACCGCCAGGTCAACGGCTGACCATGGCGGCGCCGGGGGAGGGGTTCGGCGAGGGCTTTGTCGAGGCCGACGGCTTTCGCATCCGCTATCGCGAGAAGGGCAGCGGGCCGCCGCTGGTGCATCTGCACGGCGCCGGCGGGCTGCGGCTCACCCCGGGCCACGACATCCTGGCGCGCGACCACCGCGTTATCGCCTTCGAGATGCCGGGGTTCGGCGCCTCGCCCGAGAATACCCGCTCGCCCGACATGGCGGCGCTCGCGGCGACGATGGCCGCGGCGGCGGCGGCGCTCGGCATCGGCCGGTTCAGCCTGTGGGGCACCTCGTTCGGCGGCCGCTGCGCCTGCTGGCTGGCGGCGCAATTCCCCGAGCGGCTGGAGGCGCTGGTGCTGGAGGCGCCGGCGGCGATCCGGCCGGAAGGGCTGCGGCCGCCTTCGGGCACGCCGGAGGAGATGGCGCGCCTGCTGTTCGCCCATCCCGAACGGGTGGCGCCGCGGCCGCCGGTCGATCCGGCGGTCCGCGACAAGACCCAGAGGCTGGTGCGCCGGCTGTCCGGACCGCATCGCGACCCCGAGCTCGAACGGCGCCTGCGGGCGCTGGAGGTGCCGACCCTGGTGCTGTTCGGCACCCTCGACCGGGTGATCCCGCCCGAGATGGGGCGGCATTACAAAACGCTGATGCCGAACTGCCACCTGATGCTGGTCTACGACGCCGGCCACGGCATCAGCAGCGACCGGCCGGAGGCGTTCGGCGAGGTCGTGCTCGATTTTCTCGAACGGCGCGAAGCCTTCGTCATCAGCCGGACGGAGACGGTGATCCATCCGTGAACCTTGTGGTCGTGCTGCTGCTGATGCTGGCGGCGGGGCCGGCCACCGCCGGCGAGGCGGTCGATGCGGTGGAGACCGGCGGCTCCGGCGAACTGACGATGTGCCGAAGCTGGCTCGTGTTCAGCGACTGCAACAGCTATCACCACATCGCCATCCCCGAGCGCATCGAGACCGGCAGCAAGATCAAGCTGGTCTACGGCAGCAACAACAAGGTCTACTACTTTCCGGTGATGCGGATCGCGGCCGGCGGCGGGTCCTGCACGATCTACGGCGAGCCCGGCACCGCCACCGACAAGGTCGACAAGATCGCGGTGATGCCGTGCCACGCCGCAGCGAAGTGAACGCCCATCGGGAGCGCCATGGCGAAAGCACGTCAAGGGAACAACCCGAAGCGGCGGATTGCGCCGTACGACTGCCTTGACCGCCAGATGCGGCAGGCGCTCGCCGACAGGCTTGCCTATACGGGAAGCAGCCACCACAAGCGTCGGCCGGCAGATTACGGGCTGCATCCTCCGATCAACCCCAGACCGTGGAAGTCGATCTGTGACGGGCGCCGGATCATTGAAAAGCGGGAGGCCGCCGAGCTGTTCCGGGCGGGAATCATGAACGGGATGTTCAGTACACCGCTTGGCGACGGTAGTCCAAAGTATGTCTGGGCTGTCGATGCCGAAGACGAGGTTTACGAGGCAAAAGCCGACAGTTTCGGCTATCACGGCTATCGGCTCGAAGAGGAAGACGAGTTTCGTCGATACGTGCTCAGAGAATGGAAGCAGCGGTGCCAAGCGAACTAGTCATTACGGCGGATTGGGAGCGCCTGGACCGGGGATCCCCCGAGGAGCGGGCCTGCTTCGCGGCACTCGGCATTCGCTACGGCGGGACGGCGCTGACCGAAGGCTACGATTCCTATGTGCATCGGCTGCGTTCCGCTCCCCTGTTGTCGGCCTATCACCTTGCCGAGTGGCTGGCGTGGAACTGGTGGCGGCTGCTGTGGGAACCGGGGTCCAAGGCGAGCGACTGGCCTTTTGCCCACCACATGGCCACGATCGGAAACGGATATATCTGGCCGAACATCACGATCTCCTCCGACGGGGAGCGCACCGCCCTGATCGCGAAGGCGACCCCCGAACGGGTCGCGACACCCTTTCGCTACATCAGCGATGTTCCGGTCGTCGTCGCCTCCAGCCATTTTGCGGGAGCGCTTGACGAGTTCATCGAGCAAGTCCGCGGGCAATTGCGCGCCGAAGGTCTGAATGAGACCAACCTGGACCGTATCTGGGAGGACGTGCGCGAGGAGCGGCTGCAACCCGAAATGGCAAGACGCCGAAAGCTGGAGGCGCTGCTCGGCTGCGAACCGGACGAAGGCGACGAACCCGCGATCGAGCGTTTGCTGGGCGATGCCGCCGTGCTTGGGGAGCTGGCAATCAATGAGCTCGCGGCAGACCATTCGCAAGGCGGAGAGCTATTGACCGCGGAGGCACTTCAGGAGATCGCCGGCCAGTGCGGATTTGATGCCTCTCCCGGCGATGGAGCCCGCCTGACGCCCGGCAACAACCTGCCCAGACCCGATGAAGTTCCCGCCTGGCGGCTGGGCATGGTCGCGGCCCGTACTCTCCGCGAGCAGGAAAAGCTCGGCATAGAACCGATAAGGAACAATCTTCTCGCTAAACTAGCGGGCGTGGAAATACAGGCTCTGACGATGCGAACGGCGGGACCGCAAATCTCGTTCTATCTCGATCCGGGTGGGACGCAGGCGCGAATCGTCCTCAGGTCACGGTGGGAAACCGGGCGACGCTTCGAAGTCGCACGCCTGCTCGGCGATCGTCTCGTTTCGGCTGCGGACCGTCTTTACCCGGCAACCCGCTCTCATACGTATCGGCAGAAAATGCAACGGTCCTTCGCCGCCGAGTTTCTTGCCCCGTTTGAAGCTGTCGAGGACATGCTGGCCGGCGATTATTCGATGGAAAAACAGCAGGACGCGGCCAATCATTTCCGGGTATCGGAACTCACGATCCGCACGCTGCTGGTCAATCATCGCCGGCTCGAGCGGGAGGAACTCGAATCCGAGTTCGAAGCCGCAATCGTGTGACCCAGAACCGGCAGTTGGGCGCGGCGAAGTGAACGCCCGTTACAGCGGTCCGTTGGGCAGGACGAGCACCTTGCCGTGGCGGCCGCGGGCCTGGGCGCGGGTGAGGGCGGCGGCGATGTCGTCGATCGGGAAGGTCGAGTCGACCGGCGCCGACAGGATGCCGTCGCGCAGTTTGAGTGCGAGACCGGCATAGAGCGCACGGACCGCCTCGGCGCTGCGCCTGGCGAGGCCGCGGCCGAGGTTGAAGCCGGTCAGGGTGACGCCGCGGACGTTGATCGCGTTGCGGCTGACCGCCGGGTCCTCGCCCGACAGCCCGCCGTAATTGACCAGCACGCCGCCGTCGCCGAGGCAGTCGCCGATGCGGCGGCAGGCCTCGCCCGAAATCGCGTCGATGCCGAGGCGGATCGGCGCGCCGCCGGTGGCGGCCCGGGCGCGCGCGGCGAGGTCGGGGCCGTCCTGCACGACGACGTCGGCGCCGAGCGCGGTCAATTCGCCGGCAACGTCGTCGCGCCGCACGACGTTAAGGGTGCGCACCCCGCGTTCCCTGGCGAGCACGATCAGGTGGCGGCCGACCGCGGAATTGGCCACGTCCTGGATCACCCAGTCGCCCGGCGCGAGATCGACGTGGTCCTCGAGCAGGAGCTGGGCGGTCGCCGGGTTGATGCGCAGCATCGCCGCCTGGAGGAGGTCGAGCCCGGCGGGGACCGGGATGGCGTCGGCGGCGCGGATGCGGCGGGCCTGGGCCCAATTCTCGCGCTGCATGTTGATGACCAGGTCGCCGGGCCGCACATGCTCGACCCCGGCGCCGGTTTCGCGCACCCGGCCGACGCATTCCGCGCCCGGCGTCGCCGGCAGCTCCGGCTGCAGCCGGTAAGTGCCGCGGATGAACGACAGATCGGCCGGATTGATCGGAAAGGCAAGCACGTCGAAGACGAGCTCGCCGGGCCCCGGCGCGCCCGGATCCTCGGCCTCGACGCAGCGGGCAACCTGTTCCGGCGCGCCATAGGCGGCGATCTCGATCTTCTTCATCGGCCTCTCCCGGGGCTGGACGGCGCCAGTCTACGCCCGGTCCGGAATGGCTGCCATCGCCGTGGCGCGGGCAGGTCGGGAACACCCGATGAGCGGCGAGCCTCACCGTGGCGATCGGGCGGCCCGGGCCTCGGCGACCTCGGGCGATCATCGTCTATGCGCTCGACCTCGTGCCGCGGCGCATCGGCATGATCTCGGGGCTGTCTTCGGCCTTCCTGCCGCTGATCGGCCTGCTGACCGCGTTCCTGCCGAATATCGGGGTCAATAGTACGCCGCCCCGCCATTGACGTGGATGGTCTGGCCGGTGATGAAGCCGCCGTCGTCGCTGACCAGGA
>Ga0209810_1005339_pt1 | contig 11702 bp, 10 predicted proteins | sample Coa_R1_7_FD_187159 | JGI IMG/M metagenome (GOLD analysis project Ga0209810, IMG submission 187159) | Surface soil microbial communities from Centralia Pennsylvania, which are recovering from an underground coalmine fire - Coalmine... | ecosystem: Environmental > Terrestrial > Soil > Unclassified...
TGGCGCGGCGGCTGACCGATTACCGGCCCGAGCTGCTGGACCGGCTGTGCCTGTCGGGCGCGGTGGGCTGGGCGCGGCTGTCGCGTCGGGAACCGGCGGCGGGGCTGCGGCGCGTGGTGCCGACCAGCGCTTCCCCGGTGGGGTTTTTCCTGCGCGCCGAGGCCGACTGGCTGGCGCTGGTCGAGCCGCCGGAACTGCCAGCGGGATCGAGCGCCGCAGCGCGCGCCGTCTACGAGGTGCTGGCCAGGCGCGGCGCCTGTTTCTTCGCCGACCTGGTGCGCGCCACGGGGTTGCTGAAGGCGGAAGTCGAGACGGCGCTGTGGGAGCTGGTGGCCGCTGGCTGCGTCACCGCCGATGATTTTGACAATCTCCGCGCGCTGGCCGATCCGCGGCGGCGTGCCGGCCAGGGCCGCGCCCGCACGCAGCGGCCGCGGCACAGCACGGGCCGGTGGTCGCTGGTTTCGGCAGCCGAACCGGTCGAGCGCGACCGGGCGCTCGAGGCAGCCTGCAGGATGCTACTGGCGCGCTACGGCGTGGTCTTCCGCGAGCTCGCGGCTCGCGAGGACATCCTGCCGCCGTGGCGGGAGCTGCTGGCGGTGCTGCGCCGGCTCGAGGCGCGGGGCGAGGTGCGCGGCGGGCGGTTCGTGGACGGTTTTCTGGGCGAGCAGTTCGCGCTGCCGGTGGCGGTGGAATCGCTGCGGGCCGAGGCGCGGCGGCCCGAGCGCGGTGAAACGGTGGTCGTGGCCGCCGCCGACCCGCTCAACCTGGTCGGCGTACTGGTGCCAGGCGAGCGCGTGCCTGCCGTGACGGGCCGCAGCGTGACCTACCGCGACGGCGTGCCGGTCCATACACCGGTCGCCGCGGCCGGGTAACTGCCAGGGTCAGCCGCATCTGTCGCGGCTTGTCGCTGATGGAGCGCGGTGCTAATCTGGGCACACCGAGGCGGGGATGGAGAACCGACTGGCGCTGGTGGCTCTGGCCGTGGCGGTACTCGGCAGCACCGGCTGCGTCCGGGGCAATCAGGAATTCCAGCTCGGGCGGCGCGCCGAACTGCTGCAGGACTACGACACCGCCCTGGTCCATTACAAGAACGCGCTGCAGGCCGATCCCTCCAATGTCGAGTACAAACTGCGCGTGGAGCGGATGCGCTTCGAGGCTGCGCAGGCCCATGTGGAGCAGGGTCAGAAGCTGCTGGCGGCGGGGAATCTCGAAGCGGCGCTGGGGCAGTTCCAGCGCGCCCTCGCCATCGACCCCGCCAGCGCCATCGCCGATCAGTTGAGCCGCGAAACCGCCGCGCGCATCGCGGCTCGCGAACACCCGCCGCAGCCCCCACCGCCTGCCGAAGAACTGCCCGCCGGGCCACCGCGGCTGAAGCCCCTGTCGCGCGAACGCATCAATCTGAAACTCACCAACGATGTCCGGGTCGTCTACGAGACCGTCGCCAAGCTGGCGGGCCTGACCGTGCTGTTTGACCCCGACCTGACCAGCCGCCGCATCTCGGTCGAGCTGCCCAATGTGACGCTCGAGGAAGCGCTTGACGCGGTGGCACTGGAGAGCAAGACGTTCTGGAAGCCGGTGACCTCGAACATCATCTTCGTCGCGCCCGATCAGCCGCAGAAGCGCCGTGACTACGAAGACGAGCAGGTGCGCACATTCTATCTGGCCAACACGCTGACGCCGCAGGATTTGACCGAGATCACCGGCGGCCTGCGCACGCTGCTGCAGGTGCGCAACATTCAGCAGATCAACCCGCTGCACGCCATCGTCATCCGCGACACACCCGACAAGCTGGCCGTCGCGGAGAAGATTCTGCGCGATGTCGACAAGGCACGGCCCGAGGTGGTCGTGCAGGTCTCCGTGCTCGAGGTGGACATGAACCGGCTGCGGCAGCTCGGCATCACCCCGGGCACCAGTACCACGGTGACCTTCACGCCGCGCAGCGCACTGCAACCCTCGAGCGGCGCCACCGGCGGGACTACTGCCACCACGGGCGGCACGACCACCACCGGGACCCCGCAGATCACGCTGAACAACCTGCAGCGGCTCTCCACGGCCGACTACAGCATCACCCTGCCGGGCGCAGCCGCCCAGGCGCTGCTCACCGACTCGACCACAAAGGTCGTGCAGAATCCCGAAGTGCGCATCACCGATGGCGAAACGGCCCGCGTGCGCATCGGCGAGCGCTTCCCGGTGGCCATGGCTGCCTATCAGGGCGGCGTCGGGGTCGGCGTGGGCGCCGCCGGCACCAGCATCATCAACCCGCTGCTCAACACCAGCTTCCAGTACCAGGACGTTGGCGTGAACCTGGACGTGACGCCGCGCGTGCATCCCGACGGCGAGGTGAGCCTGAAGCTGAGCGTGGAGGTTTCCTCGGTGGCCACCTTCCAGAACATCGGGGGCATCAATCAGCCGGTGTTCAACACGCGCAAGATCGAGCACGAGATTCGCCTGCGCAACGGCGAGGTCAACGTGCTGGGCGGGCTGATCAAGCACTCGACGACGAAGAGCGTCTCAGGCTTTCCGGGGCTGGCCCGGATTCCCTTTCTGCGCTACTTCTTCTCGGGCGAGCAGGTGCAGAGCGAGGATCAGGAGCTGCTGATCGTGCTGACGCCGCGGATTGTGCGGATGCCGAACATCACGCCGGACAATCTGCGGCCGCTCTACACGGGCACGGAGACGAACATCGAGGTGCTGCCGCGGATCGAGCCCGGCGCGGGCCCGGCGACGGCGCTGGGCGGGGCAGCGGCCAGCGCGGGCGCCACGGCGCAGGCCGCACCGGTACCGCCGGCCGCCACCGGCCCGCGGCTGCGCTTTGTGCCCGAGACGCTGACGCTCCAGCCCGGGCAGACCGCCACGCTGGCGCTGACGGTGGAGAACGTCACCGGGCTGGCAGCGGTGCCGTTGATTCTGCACTATGACCCGGCCGTGATTGCGGTCGAGGATGTCCGCGACGGCGGCTTCCTCTCCGGCGGCACGCAGACGGTGGCGATTGTGCATCACGAAGACCCGCGGCGGGGCGAGGCAGTGGTGTCCATCCTGCGGCCGCCGAACACCGGTGGCGTCAACGGCAGCGGCACGCTGCTGGGGATTGTCATCCGCGGCGTGGCACCGGGCATGGCGCGGCTGCGGATTGCGCAGGTGGATGCGCGCGACGCCCAGCAGAAGCCGCTGGCGCTCGGCACGGGCGAAGCCATCGTGCGCGTGGGACCGCAGCCATGAAGGCGCGCGCCCAGAGCGGCTTCACTCTGCTCGAGCTGGTCATCACTACCGCCATCCTGCTGGTGCTGGCGGGCATCGCCGTGCCGGTGGCGCGCGTCACCATCCAGCGGCAAAAAGAAGCCGAGCTGCGCCGCGCGCTGCGCGAGATGCGTGACGCGATTGACCGCTACAAAGACCTGGCCGACCGCAATCTGATTCAGGTGAGCGTCGAGACCGAAGGCTATCCGCCGGACCTCGCAACGCTGGTGCAGGGGGTTCCGCTGGCGGGCCGGCCCGATCAGCGCATCCGGTTTCTGCGGCGGATTCCGGTGGATCCGATGACGGGCGAGGCGCGCTGGGGGCTGCGCTGCGTGCAGGACGAGCCCGACAGCACGAACTGGTGCGGCAAGGATGTCTTCGATGTGTACTCGCTGTCAACCGGCACCGCTCTCGACGGAACCCGTTATGCGGACTGGTAACCGACTGGCGGCGCTGCGGGCGCGGTGGCACAGCCAGCGGCAGAGTGGCCGCCGACTGGCGGCCGGCTTCACGCTGCTCGAGATGATGATCGTCATCACGATCATGCTCGTGCTGCTCTCGATTGCCGCCGGCCGCTACGAGCAGTCGGTGCTGCGGGCGCGCGAGGCGGCGCTCAAGCAGGACCTGGCGGTGATGCGGCGCGCCATTGAGCAGTACACGCTGGACAAGCAGCAGCCCCCGCAGTCGCTCGAGGATCTGGTCACGGCAGGCTACCTCCGCGAGATTCCCGTCGACCCCATCACGCGGCGCAAGGACTGGCAGGTGGTCCAGGACAACTTCGTGCTGTCGCCCGAGCAGACCGCCTACGGGATCACCGACGTTCATTCCGCCTCGGATCAGATTTCCCCGTTTGAGAAGACACCCTACAGTAGCTGGTAGCGCTCCGAGGATGCCGGGACCAGCGGAGGCGTGGGAGCTGCCGGCCTATCGCCCGCTGGGCGGCGGTGGCGACCTGCTGACGGTGCTGGCGGCGGTGTGGCCGCGCCGTTCCGGCCTGCCGCCGGCCGAGGATACGGTGATCGAGGTGGCACCGGAAGCCCGGCTGCTGGTGCGCTGCCACTGGCAGTCGGAGCCCGAGACGCGGCCGGCCGTGGTCCTCGTGCACGGCCTGGAAGGCTCGAGCGAATCGGGCTACCTGCTGGGCACCGCGGCGCTGGCCTGGCAGGCTGGATTCAGCGTGGCGCGGATGAATCTGCGCGGTTGCGGCGACGGGTTTGCGCTGAGCGTGACGCCCTACCATTCGGGCCTGAGCGGCGACGTGGCGGCCGTGGTGCAGGCGGTGGCGGCGCAAGCGGCTGCCGTCTATGTGGCCGGGTTTTCGCTGGGGGCCAACCTGACGTTGAAAATGGCGGCCGAGCTGGGCACAGCCGCACCGGAGAAGCTGCGCGCAGTGGCGGGCATTTCGCCGGCTCTCGATCTGGCGGCCTGCGTGCGCGCTCTCGAGCGGCCCCGCAACCGCCTCTATCAGGCCTATTTCGTCACCAGCCTGAAGCGGTCGTTCCGCAGGCGGCAGCGATTGTTTCCCGAGCGCTACGGCGGGTTCAGCGTGCGCGGCGTGCGCACTGTGCGCGCCTTCGATGAAGCCTTCACGGCGCCACTGTTCGGCTTTGCCAGTGCCGACGACTACTACCGCCGCGCCAGCGCACTGCCGTGGCTCGAGGGATTGGCACGACCGGCGCTGCTGGTGGCGGCCGCCGACGACCCTCTGGTGCCGGTGGAAACGCTCGCCTACGAAGCCGTACGGCAGCATCGCTGGGTGCGGCTGCTGGTGACGCCGGCCGGCGGCCACTGCGCATTTTTAGCGGCCGGAGGCAATGGCCACCGGTTCTGGGCCGAGGCCGCGGTGGTGGAATTTTTCCGGCGGCAGTGGGAGCAGGCTACAGGAGGATAAGCGCACATGGAGCTGGTGGACTCGCACGCCCATCTCACCGACACGCGCTTCGCGGTCGACCGCACGGCCGTGCTCGAGCGGGCCCGGCAGGCAGGCGTGGTGGAGATGCTGACGGTGGGCAGCGGCGACGGCCTCGAAGGAGCCGAACGCGCTGTGGCGCTTGCCGCCGAGACACCCGGGCTGTGGGCCAGCGTCGGCGTCCATCCGCATGAAGCTGCCATGGCCACCGAGGAGATGCTGGCGCAGCTCGATGCGCTGGCCCGCCATCCGCGTGTGGTCGCCTGGGGCGAAATTGGCCTCGACTACCACTACCCGGACCCGCCGCCCGAGGTGCAGAAGCGGGCCTTGCTCCGCCAGCTCGAGCTGGCGCGCCGCGCGCGCCTGCCGGTCATCATCCACTGCCGCCAGGCCTGGGAGGATTGTCTAGAGATTCTCGAAGCCGAGTGGAAGCCGGCAGGCCTGGGCGGCGTGCTGCACTGCTTCAGCGGCACGCGCGAACATGCAGCACGCGGTCTGGAGATGGGCCTGTACGTCTCCTTTGCCGCCAACCTGGCCTATCCATCCGCGGCTGCGCTGCGTGAGGTGGCGCGCTGGGTCCCGCTGGATCGTCTGCTGCTGGAAACCGATTCTCCTTACCTGCCCCCACAGGGGCGGCGCGGGCAGCGCAACGAGCCGGCCCTGGTAGCCGAGGTAGCAAAGGTCGTAGCGAATGTGAGAGACTTATCGGTCGAGCTGGTGGCTGCGGCGACGGCGGAAAATTTTCGCCGCCTGTTTCGGCGCGACGGCGGAGGGCAACCATCGCAGTCCTGACGGCGCGAGAGATTTTTGAGCTGATCCGCGAGGACCTCGAAGGGGTCGAGCGGGAGCTGGGCGAGCAGACCCGGCAGGCCATCGAACCGGTCGCCGAGGTTTCCACCTACCTGCTGGCCGGCGGGGGCAAACGGCTGCGACCGGCGGTGCTGCTGCTGGCGGCGGGCGCCTGCGGCTACCGGGGCTGGGCGGCCATCCGGCTGGGCGCGGTGGTCGAGCTGATCCACACGGCCACGCTGCTCCACGACGATGTGATTGACGCCGCCGATCTGCGCCGCGGCCGTCCTTCGGCCAACGCCCGCTGGGGCAATCACCGCAGCGTGCTGGCCGGCGACTGGCTCTACATGCAGTCGTTCCAGCTCGCTCTGCGCGAGCGCAACTTCCGCATCCTGGACGTGCTGATCGAGCTGACACAGCACATGGTCGAGGGCGAGCTGCTGCAGTGGATGAACCTCGGCCGTCTGGAGCTGGCCGAGGAACAGGCGCTCGACCTGGCCTGGCGCAAGACAGCGTGCCTGTTCAGCGGCTGCGCGCGGCTGGGCGCCGTGCTGGCCGGGCGCGAGACGGCCATCGAGCAGGCGCTGGCCGACTACGGCCGTTGCGCCGGACTGGCCTTCCAGTTGATTGACGATCTGCTGGACTTCACCGCCTCGGCCGAGCAACTGGGCAAGCCGGTGCTGAGCGATCTCCGCGAGGGGCGTGTCACGCTGCCGTTGATCTATGCCCTGCGCGCTGCCGGCCCGGCCGCGCGCGAGACGGTCGCCACCGTGCTCGCCGACGGCGGCTTTGCCCGCGTCCCGGCCGAGCGCATCGCTGCCCTCGTCTGCGATTCGGGTGCACTCGACCAGGTGCGCCGGCTCGCGGAAGGCTTCGCCCAGCAGGCCAAGACAGCGCTCAGACCGCTGGCTGATTCCGAGTATCGCCGCGCGCTGCTGAGCATCCCCGATTTCATCCTCGAGCGGGAGAGCTAGAGGATCGAGGAGGCGGTCATGGAGGGCAGCTGCGGCCCGGCTGGTCGCTTCGGTCTCTGCCTGGTCTACCACGACGACTACGACCTGCATCTCGGCGCGCACATTTTCCCCTCGCAGAAGTACCGGCTGGTGCGGCAGGCGCTGCTGGAGTCGGGCCGGGCCGTCGCCGAGGACTTCCTGACACCCGAGCCGGCCTCCGACGAAGACGTGCTGCGGGTGCATACGCGCGAATATGTGCGCAAGCTGAAAACCGGCCGACTGAGTCCGCTCGAGCTGCTGCGGCTGGAGATCCCCTATTCGCCCGAGCTGGTGCGTGCGGTCTGGCTGGCGGCCGGCGGCTCCATCCTGGCAGGCCGCTGTGCCCTGCGCGACGGGCTGGCGGCCAACATCGGCGGCGGTTTCCACCACGCCTTCCCCGATCACGGCGAGGGCTTCTGCGTGCTGCACGACGTGGCGATTGCCATTCGGCGACTGCAGGCCGACGGGGCGATCCAGACCGCCACGGTCATTGACACCGACGTGCACCAGGGCAATGGCACGGCGGCGATTTTTGCGGGCGACGGGACTGTCTTCACCTTTTCCATCCATCAAGAGAACAACTACCCGTATCCGAAGCCACCCTCGAGTCTCGATATCGGACTGCCCGATGGCATCGGTGATGCGGCCTACCTGGAGGCACTCGAGGGCGGTCTGCGGCGCGCGCTGGCTTCGTTTCACCCCGACCTGATCTTCTATGTGGCCGGCGCCGATCCCTATCGCGAGGACCAGCTCGGCGGGCTGGCCCTGACAATGGAGGGGCTGCGGGAGCGCGACCGGCTGGTGTACGCGCACGCACGGGCGCGCGGCATCCCGGTGGCGATCACGCTGGCTGGCGGCTACGCCCGCCGCGTCGAGGACACCGTGCGCATCCACGTACAGACGCTCGAGACGGCCGCAGCCTTCGCTCGCGGCGCGGCCGCGACGGCGGCCTCCGGGCCGGGATCAGCCGGACGGCCGGCCACGGCTTCCGCCGACTTCACTGCAGGAGAACGCCCATGAATCGCATGCTGACCGCCATCCTGGCTGTGCTGGGCCTGCCGGCGCTGGCTGCCGCCCAGCAACCGGCCACGCGCGAAATGAACGACCTGAACTGGATGGAGTTCCGCGAGCTGGTGCCGGCACGCATCCGCACGGTGATTCTCACGGTGGGCACACTCGAGCCGCACGGCGTGATCAACAACGGCGCCGACAACACGGCGCCGGTGGCGCTGGCGCGCGAGCTGGCGCCGAAAATCAACGCGCTGATCGCCCCGCACATCCCCTACGGTGTGACCGGCTCGATGGCCGCCTACCCGGGCGCCTTCGAGATTCCGCCCGAGGCGTTCCGCGCCTATGTGCGGGCGGTGCTCGAGGGGCTGGCGCGGAACCGGTTCCGCAATATCATCATTCTCAACGGCCACGGCGGCCAGCAGACCAGCATTCTGGAACAGGAAGCGGCGGCTGTGGCCGCACAGCGCGGCGTCAACACGCTGGTGGTGAACTGGTGGGCGGTGGCCGCGGATGCCTCGCGGGCCGTCTTCGGTCAGGACGGCGGCCATGCCGGGATCAACGAAACGGCCTTCATCCAGGCCATTGACCCCCATCTCGTGCACCGCGAACTCTACCGCGGGCCCGAGATGGCGACGCCGGTGCCCGCACCCGGCACCTGGGCCGCCTGGCCGTTTCCTTCTTCCATCACGCTCTACACCCCCGGGCAGGGCTGGCCGACAGATTTTGATCAGAAGAAGGCCGAGGAATACTACCGGCAGGTGGTCGAGCGCGTGACGGCGTTGGTGACCGACACGCTGCACAAATGGGAGCTAGCCGGCTTCGAGTAGGGCCTCAGTGAGCCTGACCGGCGCGGTGCAGCCTGATATCGCCCACCCCGGTCTCGATCTCGATGCGGGCGCTGCCGGAACCCAGGCGCCCGCGCAGGCGGTGGCGGTCGCGCTCTTCCTCCGCCAGCGTGAGCTGGGAAACAATGTCGCCCGCGTGGGTGGTGGCGCGCAGCGTGCAGCTCGCCGTTGCCGGTAGCTCGAGCAGGACATCGCCGGCGCCGGTCCGAATTTCCCAGTAGGCACCCTCGCCGGGCGCTCCGCGCACGGTGACATCCCCGGCGCCGGTCCGTACGCGCACATCGCCGGCCGGCCTCTCCAGACGCACATCGCCGTGCCCGGTGCGGATGCTGATGGTGCCATGGGCGTCTGCTACCGTGATGTCGCCCGAACCGGTGGTGGCGCGCACCGTCGCACCGACGCGTTCCAGCCGTACGTCGCCATGGCCTGTGCGCAGCTCGACGCTGCCGCCGAGGTCGCGGCCCTGGATATCGCCCGAGCCGGTCGTGAGCTCGGTGTCGCCGGCAATGCCGTTCAACTCGATGTCGCCCGAACCCGTGGTGGCGCGCACCGGTCCCGCCAGCCCCACGACCTGCACCGTGCCGGCGCCGGTCCGCACCCGCAGCTCGCTGCGCGGAGGCGCCTCGATCCGATAGTTCACCCGCAGGCCGGCCAGGCTGGCCGGCAGTGGCGGCCGGAGCTGACCGATGCGCACCAGGTTGCCCTCCTGCTCGATGGGCGGGTGATTTTCCAGCTCGCGCGCCAGGTGCGTGGCGTCCTGCCAGAACAGCGGCCGAAGAGTGAAGTCGGCGGCAACATGGACGCGGCCCGGGTCACCGGAATGCACTTCGATGCTGCCGGCTGGAGCGACAACATCGAGTACGGTCGTCTCGCCCACCTCGAGGGTACGGTCGAAGTGCCCCTCGGCGACGCTCAGGGCGCAGCCGGTACCGACGGCCACCGCCAGCAGGAGGATCGCCGCAAGCCCATACCGCCGCATCGCTCGCTCACTCGAGACAAGGTACGCAGGGCCGTGGTCGGAAGTTCCCGCACCGGGATTCATGCGCGGCGTGCGGCAAGGAGCTGGTTGAGCGAGCCCTGGCGGTAGCCCTCGAGGTCGAGCGTCACCCAGAGGTAGCCGAGTGGCTTGAGAGCAGCGACCATGCGAGCTGCCATGGCCGCGTCCAGCGCACGGGGCAGCTCGTCAGCGCCAATCTCGATGCGGGCGAGCTGGCCGTGATCGCGCAGGCGGAACTGGCGGAAGCCCAGCGCGCGCAGTGCCGCCTCGCCGCGCTCGATGCGCGCCAGTACCTCGGGCGTCACCGGCAGTCCGTAGGCCACGCGCGAGGCCAGACAGGCCGAAGCCGGCCGGTCCCAGGTGGGCAGACCCGCCTGGCGCGACAGCCAGCGAATTTCCGCCTTGTGCAGCCCCACCTCGAGCAGCGGCGCCAGCACGCCGTGCTCGGCGGCGGCGCGATGCCCGGGGCGGAAGTCGCCGGTATCATCCGCATTGATGCCATAGGCCAGCGCGGCAAAGCCGCGCGCGGCCGCCAGACGCTCCATGCAGGCGAACAGCTCGCTTTTGCAGTGGTAGCAGCGGTCGCCGCGATTGGCCACATAGGCGGGATTGGCCAGCTCGCGGGTTTCGATGAATTCGTGGGGCAGGCCGAGCTGGGCCACCAGCCGCTCGACATGCTCGCGATCGTAGGCGGAGAAGCTGGCCGAGAGCGCCGTCACGGCCAGCATGCGCGTGCCCAAAGCACGGTGAGCGACCCAGGCCAGGTAGGCCGAGTCGGCACCGCCCGAAAGGGCCACCAGAAGCGACTCGAGCTGGCCCAAACGCTCCAGCAGTCGCTGCTGCTTTTCCAGAGCCGACTGCTCCCGGATGGCCTGCGATTCCCCCATGGCGCTCACCGGCAGTATACCGCGCGGCGTTCAGTCAAAATCGAGCAGCACGTCCACGGTTCCCTGCGCGGGGTGGCGGTCGAGCAGGTGGCCAATGCTCTCGAAGTGCACCGGCAGGTCGGCCAGAGCGCGGCGGGCAATTTCGTCGAGGAAGGCGCGGTAGTAATCCAGATCGAAGACCTGACCGGGATGCAGCAGCCAGGCCTGCCGCACACGTTTTTCCGCTTCGGGCGACAGGCCGGAGATGACCAGCCGGCCCATGCGGTACTGCCGGCCCTCGGTGACCGTCACCTGATAGCGCACACAGGCGTGTGCGTCGTCGTAGGCCGGCTGCAGCTCGAGCTGCACGTCGAGATAACCACTGGCGCCGTAGCGCTGCCGGATGCGCTCCCAGCCTCCGGCCAGCGCCACGCCGTCGGCCACCTGCCCTTCCCGCAGACCGAGCAGCCGGTCCAGCTCCTCGGCCCGGAGCACGCTGTTGCCGCTCCAGCTCGCCCCGCACCAGTGGTAGACCGGCCCCGGCGTCACGGGCACCCGCACGACCAGACCCGGCTGCGGCCGGTTCGGGTTACCCTCGAGACGGGCCTCGGGCGTTCCCAGCTCGACCCGCAAATACCCGTGGCTCAGATAGACCGGGCGCACCTGCTCGATGAGAAACACCTCGGTGGCGTAGCGCGAAAAGGGTTTGCCCATCAAATCGCCCAGGCGTTCGGCAATGTGCGGATCGTTGCCGGCCAGCGGATCGGAGAATTCCACCCGGACGACCGGAGACACCGGTCCGATGACCCGAAAGAGTTGCTCGAGACCGTTGCCCTCGGGCCGCGCCAGCAGGCGGTGCTCAACTCTGGCCTGCACGCCGCGCTCGGCCAGCAGCTTCTCGAGCTCGGCGCCGATGGCCTCGACGTAGCTGCCCGCTTCGGGCGCGGTGCCATCGAACAGTCCGAGACGCTGCTGGAGAGCCTGCCGCAGCTCGTCGTCGGTGAACCAGGGGAAATTATCGAAGACGACGGGAACCGTGGGGGCGTCCTCGAGCTG
>Ga0209810_1005340_pt1 | contig 11701 bp, 8 predicted proteins | sample Coa_R1_7_FD_187159 | JGI IMG/M metagenome (GOLD analysis project Ga0209810, IMG submission 187159) | Surface soil microbial communities from Centralia Pennsylvania, which are recovering from an underground coalmine fire - Coalmine... | ecosystem: Environmental > Terrestrial > Soil > Unclassified ...
TGTAGTTCCGAGGGTGATATCTCCGTGCTGTATACCGTGTGCCTGCTGCTGGCCGCCGCCTCCCCCGATTCCACAGCCGCGGCCGTGCCGACTTACACCATCCAGACGGTAGCCGGTGGCGCGCCTGTCGCCGGCGCTGCGGCGGGCGCGTTACGCCAGCCGGAAGGCGTCCTGCTTGACATTCGCGGTGATATCTATTTCTCCGACGCGCTGGCGCACGTTATCCGCCGCATCGATACCACCGGCAATATCACCACAATCGCGGGCACAGGCGCGGCCGGTTTCTCCGGCGATGGTGGGCCGGCGTCGGCCGCGCAGTTGAACCAGCCTTACGGCCTGGCCGCCGACTCGAACGGGAATCTGTACGTCGCCGACCTCGGCAATGCGCGTGTGCGCATCATCACCCCTGACGGAACCATCAACACCTTCGCCGGCGGCGGCCAGCAGGCCCCGGGCAACTCCGGATGGAGCGTGGCAACCGCGGTGAAGTTGCAGCAGCCCCGCAATGTCGCCGCTGGACTCGATGGCGCTGTCTACATCTCCGACTTCGCCGCACACCAGGTGTATCGCGTGTCCCAGGGCATTCTCATGCTGTTTGCAGGGACCGGCGTGCAGGGCGGTGGTGGCGACGGCGGCCCGGCAGCGCAGGCGCAACTCGCGTTCCCGGCCGGCCTGGCAACAGATCTGAACGGGGCCGTGTACATCGCCGACAGCAGGAACAACGCCATTCGCAAGGTCGTGAACGGCGTGATCACCCGTGCCGCAACGCTGAAGCGGCCCACTGGCGTGGCGGTCGATTTTTACGGCAAATTGTACGTTGCCGGAGTGGATCAGGTGGGGCAGATGAGCGGCCCATCGCTTACTTCCGGAGCGGGGGCGAACGACATAGCCGCCGATCTGGTGGGCAACACCGCCTTCGTCACCGCAACCGAGGTGGCGCGTGCGGATTTAACAGGCAAGGTCACTGTCGTCGCGGGAGGCGGTGGCCCGAAAACAGGCGCTGGAGGAGAAGGATCGGCGCCGGCCACTCTCGTACAACCCACCGGTCTGGCGATGGATTCCGCCGGCGATCTGTATATCGCCGATCCGAAGGCCAACGTGGTCTGGAAGCTCAGTGCGTCCGGAACGCTGGCGCCAGGCTTTGGCGATGGCGATCCGAAGACCCTGAGTGCGCCGAACAGCGTCGCTGTGGATCCGTCAGGAAACGTATATATTGCGGATACCGGAAACAATCGCGTCCTTACGGCTGGCGCGGACGGAAAACTGGCCACGGTGGTGGACCATTTAAGCGCGCCATCGTACGTGTTCGCCGACTCAAAAGGTCTGCTCATCGCCGATACCGGGAACAATCGCGTCCTCGTCATTGGCGTGGCGGGCTCGGTTTCGGCGACGATTCCGGTAGATGCTCCGGGAGCAGCGATTCGCGATGCGAGCGGAAACGTATATGTCAGCCAGCGCGATGCGGGACAGGTGGTGCGGTTCGCCGCCAACGGCTGGACGACGCCGGTCCTGCTCGATGCCAAACAGCCGGCCGGGCTCGCACTGGATGCCGCCGGCGATCTGCTGGTGGCCGATGCAGGCCATGAAACGGTTCGGCTGGTTGCGCCCGACGGATCCTACACCACCATCGCCGGCACGGGCGCCTCCGGCTACAAGGGCGATGGCGGTCCAGCAACGGCGGCGCTGCTCAGCGGTCCTGCCGATGTGAAGCTGGACGCCAAAGGTCAGATCTGGGTAGCCGACTCGCTGAATGGCGCCGTGCGCGTGCTGGCGCCTTCGTCGGGGCAGGCAATCGAGCCGCCCCCGTCGTACAGCACGGCGCCGTTTCGCGTCGTGAGCAGCGCGACTTTCCAGGAAGGACCGATTGCGGCCGGCGAAATCGTGAGCATTTTCGGAACGGGATTTTATCCAAAGAACACACAGGTCACCTTCGATGGGGCGCCCGCGTTCCTGTTTTATACCGGAACGGATCAGCTAAACGCGCTGGCGCCAGTCACGCTCACCGCCGGTTCGTCCACAAGTGTGGCCGTCATCGTAGATGGCGCATCGCAGGGATCAGTGAGTGTCGATGTGGCCGCTGCGGCGCCCGGGCTGTTCACGTTTGGCTCGGGAACGGGCCAGGCGGCGGCCCTGAACCAGGACACCTCAATAAACGGCGCGAGCAATCCCGCCGCGGCGGGCAGCATTGTGGTCCTATACGGCACGGGCGATGGCGCCGGCAAGGTCGGCGTGACCATCGGCGGTCAGCCGGCGGATGTCCTGTACTCCGGAGACGCGCCCGGGTACGTGGGGCTGATGCAGATCAACGCGCGCATTCCGAAGGGGACACCTTCAGGCGCCCAGCCCGTATCGCTGGCGATCGGAAGCGCAGGCAGCCAGGATGGCGTGACCATCCAGGTGAAATAAGTCGCGTGTTTTCATCCTGAAGCGCAACGTTTTTGCAGGCCCTTGACCCGCGCGCCGCGCGTGTGTAATCATAATCACATTCTTCCGCTTTTCTGGCGCATTTCCTGGTTTTCCCTTTCGGGATCGATGTGCCGAAGGTGTGTCGATTCAACCCAAAAGGATTGGACCATGCGAAATTCCGCATTTGCTTGTTTGATTTGCGCCTCGTCGCTCGCCATGATAAACGGGCAGACCAAAGGTGATTTTTCGACGCCGCCCGGCGCGCCGGCATATCTTCCCGCAGCGCCCGTGGATCTCACGCACTCGGCGCCGCAAACCCTGAACAACTCTCTGTCAGGGCTCGTGCTGAAAATGCCTCCGGGGGGCGCTCCCTCAAGCGCCATCTTCATGAACCCGAATGCCGGACGTCAATCGGCAGCGGACACGCCGAATCAGAACAGCGTCCGCCGCCCAGGAAACGTCCAGCCCGGCGGCAACATTCCGGGTCTCGACACCGTTCCGACCTTTAATGGCGTCTTCTCGGCCCAGGGTGGGCCGAGTTCGATGGCAACGCCGCTGTTCCCGTACACCATCGTCGGCAACAATCCGGCGCAGGGCGGCACCACCACCCTGCCAGCGAGAATCACCGAAGTCTCGCTCGTCCTGCTCAATGCCGATGGAAGCGTGTTCACCACCATTCCGTTCTCCGCATTCGAGCAGCCGATGGTGAACTCTCCCCAGTTCCAGCCGAGCGTCTACAGTTCCTCGCCTGGGCAAACGCAGTTCGCCGATGCGGTTCAGAGGGCGGAGTTTTTCCAGACCATGCGGCAGGACTGGCACACGCTGCTGGAGTCCCAGGTCGTGGACCGGGTCACGATCACCGTGCCCCGATTCGTAAATGTGCAGCTGAATGATGGCTCCGTCATTCAGGCGCGTTCCTACTACACCGGGCCAACCGGCGACAAGAATACGTTCGTGATCATGCTGGACCTGCTGTTCCACTACTTCTACACGAATATCGTGATTAATGAGATTAACGCCGGCAACTTCCAGCCCGATGGCGTCAATATTGCCGCCTTCCCGAATACGTTTCTTGCTTCACTGAATCTCGACCGGCCCACTACGCCGGGCCAGTGCTGCGTGCTCGGGTTCCACAATTTCTTCTACGATCCTACAGCGCAGCCGCAGCCTCGCTGGCTCACTGAGTACGCAAGCTGGATCTCGCCGGGCGTGTTCACGAACGGCTTCGCCGACATCACTGCACTCTCGCATGAGACTTCGGAGATGTTCAACGATCCATTTGTGGACAACGTTACGCCGGCATGGCAGTTCCCCGGGGAGCCATCCGCCTGCCAGGGGAACCTCGAAGTCGGCGATCCACTGGAGGTCATCTCCAACCCCACCTACCCGGTCACCAGCAGCCGCCGCGACGCGTTCATTTATCATCCGCAGAACGTAGCGCTCCTGCAGTGGTTCGAAATGGGCGCGACGTCGAACGCGATCGGTGGCGCGTTCAGTTATCCCAACACCTCGATCCTCACGCACTCAGCCACGCCCTGCACTCCGTAGGGGTCGGCTTCACGGGGCAGGTCGTGACCTGCCCCGTATTCCTAATGTCCTTTGCGAACCTTGATATTTCCGTTGAACGTAACCAGCTGGATCTCCGGACCGCCGCCGTTTATGGTTCCCACGGCTGAATGATCGATGGTGATGCGGCGATGTCCGCGGTCGCCGCTCTCTTCCACGTTGGCGCTTTGCGGCTGCAGGGTGATGTCGAAATCCGAGTAAGCGTCGCCGTTGTTCGTCTTCAGCTTGAGACGCGCCTTTGTATCCGCGGGCAGGGTGACATCGATATCGCCGTTAAGAGAGCTGAAGGACATGGGCTTGTCCGGCGGCACGCGCGCGAATGTGGCGATGATGCTGCCGTTCACGCCGTGCACAAGAGCAGAACCGCTGATATTGTTCAGGGTCATGCGGCCGTTGGTGCTCTCCGCTTCGACGTCGCCCGTAACGCCGTCGACGGCAACATCCCCCATCACCGATTTCAGCTTCAGTGACGTGTTCACCGGAACGCGCAGATTCAGGTCGGCATTGGTAAGGAAGGCGCGGGTGCTCACGGTAATCGTATTGTCGGCCTGATCAATGGAAATGCCGCTGCCGCTCATGTCAATCCGCCGCAGGCCGTCGCGGTCGGCGTTCCGGCGATGATTGCTGTCGCCTCCTTTGGCCTCCACGGCGATACTCCCGTTTGGGCCGGTGTGCACTGTAATGCGCCCATTGATGCAGGAGACGATCACCTTTGCCGGCCGCGACGGGTCGGCGAGCGGCACGGTGATGCGGTCCGTTGATTCCTGCTGTGCGACGCACAGCCCCGCCGCGGCCACGAGTGCGACGGCTATAACGATAGTTTTCATATCCTTACTGCTCCTGTAACTGCTGCAGCGCCCAGGCTGCGTGATGTCGTACCGCCGGATTCAGGTCGCGCTCGTTCAGCAGCGAGCTGATGGCCGGCACCGATGACCGGTCGCGCATCTCCACCAGCTGATCCATCACCGCGATCTGCATCAGTGGCGAATCCTGGCGCGGCAGGGTATTGATCAGGCTGCGCCTTACTTCCGACAACTCGCCGAAGCGCCGCAGCGCGTCCACCGCGGCCAGGCGCACGTTCACGTTCGAGTCCTGCTCCATGGCGGTGAGCAACGCCTGGACCACTTTGCTGTCGTTATCGTGCAGGCCCTGAGCGTAGTCGATGCCCTTCAGCCGTTCGGTGGCGGACTGCTGTCCCAGAAGCGACAGCGCCACCATCTGGCGCATGTTGGCGATCTGATCCTGGAGGCGCGAAATTTCGTTATCGCGCTGCGCCGAATAACGGCCAAGCGCGACCCCGGCGGCGAGAATGGCGCAGGCCGCGGCCGCGGTGATCCAGGGCGTCCGGAGCCAGTCAAAGAACGCGGCCCGGCGCATCTCGGAGCGCTCCATGTCGCGCAGCCGGGAATAGAATCTGTGACTCAGGCGGGCGCGCGGGTCCTCCTCCGGCAGTTCGCCCAGAGCCTCCCACAGCACGCCGAGGTCGCGGGCTTCGGCGCCGCAGGCGGCGCATGTTTGCAGATGGCTCTCCAGCTCGGCGTCATGCGAATCCGCGCCGGCTCGCCAGTAGTCCGCAAGGCGGATTTTGGATTCTTCGCACGTCATACTGCTTTGGCTCCCGATAATTCCCGATAGCTCTCCGAAAGGGCCCTCATGGCCCGAAAGACCCTCGTTTTCACCGTGCCCACCTCGCAATTCAGGACCACGGCGATGTCTTCGTACTTCATGTTTTGAAACCGGCTGAGGACCAGCACCTCGCGCTTTTCCAGCGGCAGGCGGTCGAGCGCGCGCCGCAGTAGGCTCAGTTCCTGCTCCCGGCCCAGCTTCTCGTCGGCGTCGTGGTTGACGGCCGGATCGTGCCCTTCCGGGATGCTCTCCAGCTTCCGCTTGCGCATCTGGTCCATGTGCAGATTCCGCGCGATCTGGTACAGCCAGGGCGAGAACGGCCGGCGCGCGTCGAAGGTATCGCGATGCTTGAGAACGCGAAAAAACGCCTCCTGGGCCAGATCTTCACTCAGGTCCCGATCGCCACTCAGGTGCAGGAAGTAACGGTACAGCGGCTTGTGGTAGCGCTCAAACAGCTCGGCCAGGCCGGACAAATTGCCCCGCCGGACCTGCAGCATCAGGTCGCCGTCCGAACTTCCCATCACATTGAGTATTACTGGCTTCCGAGCGAAAGGTTCCGGCCGCGGCGGAAGTACTGTCCGGCGGATTGCGTCACCAGACGCGGCACTGCGGGACCCGGACCATCGGATCGCCCTGTTTGCACGAGAACGCCTTCTCGAATTCGGGCATGTTGGACAAAACACCGTTCACCCGGAACTCGCCAAGCGCGTGCGGATTGGTCAGCGCCGAGTTCCGCGCCGCTTCCGGACGGATATTCTCGCACCAGATCTGGCCCCAGCCGAGGAAGAAGCGCTGTTCGGGCATGAAGCCATCCCGCTTGCCGGGCTCATGCCCCTCCAGCGTCGACATCAACGCCATGAACGCCAGCCGCAGACCTCCATTGTCCGCGGTATTCTCACCGAGCTCGAGCTTCCCGTTCTCGTGAACGTCGCCAGAGGCGATGAATTTTGAATACTCGTCGACGAAGCACTGGGCGCGCTTCTCGAACGCCGCCGCGTCCTCTTTCGTCCACCAGTCCTGCAGGTTGCCGTCGGCATCGAACTGCCGCCCCTGATCGTCAAAGCCGTGCGTGAGCTCGTGCCCGATCACCGCCCCGATGGCGCCGTAATTCACCGCGTCATCGACCTGATTGCTGTAGAACGGCGGCTGCAGAATGCCGGCTGGGAAGTTGATGTTATTCTCCAGCGGATTGTAATAGGCGTTAACCGTCGGCGGCGTCATGCCCCACTCGCTGCGGTCTACCGGTTTCCCGATCTTGTGAATCTGGCGCTCCACTTCAAATTCGGTGGCGCGCAGGTCATCGCCTACCAGATCGCCGCGAACGATGTCCACGCTGGAATAATCGCGCCAGTGGTCCGGATAACCGATCTTGTTCGCCACCGCGGCCAGCTTTTCCAGCGCGTATTTCTTCGTTTCCGGGGTCATCCAGGACAGCGACTGCAGGTCGCTGTGCATGGCGTTTTCGATGTCATGCACCATCTTCAGGGTGCGCGCCTTGCCCTCCGCCCCGAAGGTTTCGTCCACGTATTTCTTTCCCAGAGCGAAGCCGAGATCGCCGTCGGCAAGGTCGACGCAGCGCTTCCACCGGGGACGGAGCTGGGCGGTGCCCTGGAGAGTGTGCCCGTAAAAGCTGAAGTCCTCGTCCACGAACGGCTGCGAAAGCAGCGCGGCTTCGGCGTGAACGAGATGCCAGCGCAGATAGGCCTTGAGCACCGGCAGATCGGTCTCGACCAGCGCCGTTTCGAGCGCGCGCATGAAGTTGGGCACATCCACATTGAGAGAGTCGATCTTCGGCGAGCCGACGGAATCGAAGTACGCCGGCCAGCTGAAGAACGGGCACAGTGACGTCAGCTCCTGAATGCTCAGCTTGTGAAAGACCTGATTCGGATCGCGCCGGGACACGTTGTCCAGGGAGCCTTTGGCCAGCGCCGTCTCGAAGGCCATGACGGCCTGTGCATCGGAGGCGGCGGTCGCCGGCGCTTCTCCGATGAGATGCAGCATGTTCTGGATGTGCGTCACGTAGGCCTTGCGAACCTCGACTGATTTGGGATCGGTGCGGAGGTAGTAGTCGCGGTCGGGCAGGCCCAGCCCTCCCTGATCGAGGTCGCCGATTTCCATTTTCGAGTTCTTCGGATCGGGGCTGGAGCCGAAGCGGAAGAGTACGTCTACGCCCTGCCGGTGCAGGCGCGGGACGATGGTGACCACCTCGTGCTTATCGGCGATGGAATCGATCCGCGCCAGTTCCGGCTTAATGGGATCGTCACCCCTGGCATTCACCGCTTTTTCGTCCATGCAGGATGCGTACAGGTCTCCGATCTTCTGCGTGTCGGCGTCGCGGGTCGCGGAAGGATTTGACGCCCGCTCCAGGATGCCGCGCAGCACCTCGGTATTGCGCTCCCGAAGCTCGTCGAAGCGGCCCCATCGCGCGCGGTCCGCGGGAATTGGATTATGCGCGAGCCACATCCCGCAGGAGTACTTATAGAAGTTGTCGCAGGGGTTCGCACCGCGGTCCATGGCGTTCAGGTCGAAACTCGGAGGGGCTTTGGCGATGGCGGAGGAGGCGGCGGCTCTGGGGGCAGCAGTCTGCGCGGTTGCCAGGCCGGTCAGCGCCAGCAACGCGGGAATCGTGAGCAGGAGTCGGGTAGGACGCACATCGACCATTTTACGGGCCGTGGGCGGCCCGGCCGCGCTTTGACGCCGAGCGCCGTCGATAGGGTATATAATTAGCCGCAAATCACAGGAGGCTCAAAGTATGAGGCGTCCCATGAGGGTGATGTTTCTCGGAGCCGTTCTCGCGACCGCCGCCTTTGCGTTTCAAGCCGCTCCGTTGCTGTCCACCGTGGACCCGGACACCGGCAAGGAAGGGGATACGGTCAGCGCCAAAGGCCAGAATCTGGGCAAGAAGCAGGTGTGTGAGATGTATCTCACAGATGGTAAACACGACATCAAAGCGACCATCCTTGACCAGGCCGACGAGGAGATCAAGTTCAAGGTGCCCAAAGCGGATGCCGGCCGCTACCATCTCATGATCCTCGACGCGAACCGCTCGCACTTCATCGAGCAGCCGGTGGTTTTCACCATCGGCGATCAGGCGCAGGCGCAGTCGCAGTAGCCGCAGCGGCGCGTCAGGCCGGGTTTTCGAAGGTGCCCGGACTTTTGTCCGTGGCCTTCCACTCCGGTTTGCGCTCGGGCGTTGCGGCGGCGAGCGCCCTTCGGACTCCGTCCGCGTCGAAGTCGGCGGCGTAAACGGGAGTGCCGGGTTGCTGCCGCCAGGATTCATCGAGCCCGCCGGCGTCGACGGGGTCGAAACCCAGCTCATCGACAAGACGCATCACCACGGCCTTAGCCTTCGGATCGTCGCCGGCCACCGGCAGCGCAATCCGCCCGGGCGAGCCCTTCGGTTTCCCGCGTTCCTGAAGGTGTTGGGCATAGATGTTGTTGAATGTCTTGATCACCGGCCGTCCGAGCTGTTGCGACACCCACCGGCTCTCGGTCACGCCGGCCTCGATTCCGGCAATGCGGCCGTCGCGGTTGCGAGGATAATAATTGCCGGTGTCGATGACCACCACGTCATCGGGAACGCCGGCAAAGAGGTCTTTCGGGAGGGCGGGGATTTTGGCCTCGGGAATCGTAACCACGACCACTTCGCCGGCCCGGGCGGCTTCCTGGGCGGTCACAGGTTTGGCCCCGGTTTCCTTTGCCAGGTCGGCCAGGGACTCCGGTCCCCGTGAGTTAGCCACGAACACCTCATGCCCCAGTTGAGTGAAGCGCCGCGTGAGCGCGCCGCCGATGTTTCCTGCGCCGATAACGCCGATTTTCATGAGTTAGAGATGCAGCGGGGGTCCAGGAGGTCTCCGTTCTGTTCGGATTCGCCGTGATCCGTATCGAAATCGCACATCGCACACGGGTGCGTGCGGAGGAATCGAGGGGTTTTGCTGGCATTCGGATTGCCTCCAGCGCACGAGCCTATGAAGCTGCGGCAATTCAGGAAATCGCCGGTCTTCACCGCCGTCGCGGTTGTGACCATTGCTCTCGGAATTGGGGCCAACACGGCGGTGTTCAGCGTGATGAATGCCGTGCTGCTGCGCTCGGTGGCGGCGCCGAATCCGTGGGAGCTGGTCTATTTTCACCTCAGGAATCAGCCCCTGAGCACATCGCAGACAGGTTTCGGCGACATGTCGCTGTCCATGCCGGTGTTCGAAGCCATGCGCGCCCGCCGGGACGTGTTCCGGAGCGTGATGGCGTTTGCTCCGCTCGCTTTTGACAAGACCACCGTGCGGATCGGCGCGGAGCCGGAGCAGGATCTCGGGGAGATGGTCAGCGGCAACTTCTTCTCCGGTCTTGGCGTTCAGCCTGTACTTGGGCGCGGGTTCACGGAGGAAGACGAGCGCACGCACGCGGCCATCGCAGTCCTGAGTCACGACTGGTGGAAGCGGCGATTCGGCGGCGACTCCGGCGTACTGGGCAAAGTGTTTTACGTGAAAGGGGTTCCGCTGTCCATTGTGGGAGTGGCGCCGCCCGGGTTCGGCGGCGTGGACCCACAGCACGCACGCATGGACTTCTGGATCCCCCTTCAATCCCGGCCGGAGCTGAATGCGTGGGGCACGCCGCCAACGGATCACACGCTCTATGGCTCGCCGGAGTGGCTGGCGCTGATGATGGTCGGTCGACTGCGCCCAGGAATCTCAGCGCCGCGGCGGAACGCCAAGTGCTGCCGCTGTTTCGCAGGACGCTCGCCAGCGCGTCGCCTGTGGACCGGCATGAGCAAAGGCCGCTCCTCGTGCTGACCTCTGTTCGCGGCATCGAGGGACTGCGAGAGGAGTACGAGCAGCCGCTGCGATTCCTCATGGGCATGGTCGGTCTCGTGCTGCTGATCGCGTGCGGAAATGTGGTCATGCTGCTGATGGCGCGCAACTCCGCCAGGGTCGTGGAATTCAGTCTGCGCCAGGCGCTGGGTGCGAGCCGGCGTGCGCTGTTCTGGCAACTGCTGAACGAGACCGCAGTGCTGGTGGGAGCGGGCGCGGCTCTGGGATGGGTGCTGGCTACCGCTGCAACGGATGCAATCACGGCCTGGTCGGGGCTGGAGATCACCGCCCAGCCGGATCAGCGGGTCCTGCTGTTCACGGTCCTGATCTCTGTCGCTGTTGCAATGGCGTTTGGGCTGGCGCCGCTGGGAATGATCAGCCGCCTCTCGCTCAGCCCGGCGCTTCGGTCCTCGTCGGGAACCGCAGCGTCCGGGGCACGACGCCGCTTCTTCGGGCAGAGAGCGGCGATCTCATTCCAGATCTCGTTGTGCATGGTGCTGCTGTGCGCCGCGACTCTTCTGTATCGCAGTCTGCGCAACGTGGAAGGACGTGCGCTCGGGATGCGCACTTCGGGTCTGCTTGTATTCGGGATCACGCCGCAAAAGGACGTGCACACTGACGACGGCGCGGTCAGATTCCATAACGCCCTGCTGGAACGCATGCGCGCGCTGCCAGGCGTGGACTCGGCGACGGTGATGGAAGTCAGGCTCGGCAGCGGAGGCAGCAACAACGATGGCGTGCTGGTGGACGGGCGAAATCCCCTGCCTCGCCGTGCAGTGGCGCCCATGCGCACGAATATTGTTGGGCCCGATTTTCTGCGCACGCTCGGCATCCCGCTGCAACTGGGGCGCGATATCGAAAGCTACGACACGGCGACCTCGCCCCGGGTGGCAATCATCAACAAGACCTTCGCCGACCGTTACCTGCCGGCGCTGAATCCGCTGGGCCATCACATTGCATTTTTCGAAAATGGGAAAGTGCAATACACCATCGTCGGGGTTTGTGGCGACAGCCGCTACTCAGGCGTGAAGGAGCGCGATCATCCGATGGCGTATTTCCCGTTCACGCAGACCCGGGGAGTGCTCGGGATGCAATACGAGCTGCACACGAATGGCAACCCGAAAATGCTGGTGATGGAAGCCACAAAAGCCGTTCATGCCAGCGATCCGGACATCTCACCGGAGAAGCCGATGACTCAGGAGGAGCAGTTTGCCGAAAGCGTCTCCCAGGACAGGTTGATGGCCACGCTCTCCATTTTTTTTGGCGCGCTCGCGTCGTTTCTGGTGGCGATCGGGCTG
>Ga0209810_1005343_pt1 | contig 11695 bp, 9 predicted proteins | sample Coa_R1_7_FD_187159 | JGI IMG/M metagenome (GOLD analysis project Ga0209810, IMG submission 187159) | Surface soil microbial communities from Centralia Pennsylvania, which are recovering from an underground coalmine fire - Coalmine... | ecosystem: Environmental > Terrestrial > Soil > Unclassified ...
CGCCTTCTCCAGCAGGGTGTAGACGGACTCTGTCAGCCAGTCCGGATGGCGAAACTCGAAGGCGAAGCGCCGGTCGGGATAGGCTTGCAGCGCCGCCAGGAAGGGCTCCAAACGCTCCAGATGCCGGGGCCACGTGCGCGGAAACTGAAACAGGACCGGCCCCAGCTTCTCCTGCAGCCCGGACGCGTGATTCATCAGCCGCTCCAGCGGCTCCTCGAAATCCTTGAGCTTCTTGAGATGGGTCAGGTAGCGGCTGGCCTTGACCGCGAAGAGAAAACCTTCGGGCGTCTGATGGTGCCAGGTCTCGAAGACGGAGCGCTCCGGCAGGCGGTAGTAGGAGTAGTTGATCTCGACCGTAGAGAAACGCTCGGCGTAGAAGGCAAGCTGCTCGCTGCCGGGCAGCCTGGGAGGATAAAAAATTTCCTGCCAGTGCTTGTAGACCCAGCCGGAGGTCCCGATCCAGATCGCCGGTTCGCTCATAGCGCCCTCCTGGGCTCTGCCACCTGCGCGCTACGGCAGGGGAAGCGGGAAGAAGCGCGAGATTTCCAGGGCGAGGTTGGCCATGTCCACAGCGCGGTTGATTAAGGTGGACTTGCGCTGGTTCTGCAGCCGGACCGCGCGCCACTCCACATATTGGCAGCAGTGCCCGGCCTTATCGAAGACATCCATGCGCTCGACGACGATATGCGGATACTGCGTGGGAAACGTCTGCACTTCGGTAAGCCGGTCGAAATGCGCCTCCTGGACGATCGGGCCGCCGGGCGCAAAGGGATCCAGAAACTGGAGCACGCCGTAAACGATCTCTTCGGCCACCCGGCCCCGGATATCGCCTTTTCTGAGCCGGGAAGGCATGAAGAAAGAGACCTCCTGCTTGCCGGAATGGTAGCGGCGCATCAACACGAGCGCGTTATCGTCCCCCCGGAGCAGGCGATACATGCGCTCCTGCACGAAGCGGCTGAACTGCCGTTCCGCCTCCGTGTAGGGAAGGGGAGCGCGTTCCTGGACGAGGTCCTTCCCTCCTGGCATAGGCATTGTCTGCATCGTTGCTTCCTTCCCTCGGCTGTATTTAATGAAGCCTGCCTGACGCCGTGTAGGCGTCTGCGTTATTTTACCTCAGTGAAGAGAAACAAATTTTTCGACCGGCCTATTGACATAGGTCCTTTCGGTGCGCTATAGTAGTAACTACTTGAGTGGTTAGTAAAGGGTGGGCGCATGCTGGAGATGCTGCGACAACTAGGCTGGGGCGATTACGAGGCGCGGGCCTATCTGGCTTTGCTGCAGCACAGCCCTGCCACCGGCTACCGCGTCGGCAAAGAGTCGGGCGTGCCGGTCGCCAAGGTGTATGAGGCGCTGGCGCGGCTGGTGGAGCGGGGAGCGGTCCGTTTGCTGCCGGCGGAGGAGGGCGAGACGGCGCAGTATGTTCCCATCGCGCCGGACGAGGTGATGGCCGGACTGCGCGCCCGCCATCTGCAGATGCTCGACTCCCTCACCCGCGAGCTGATGGCGCTCCATACGCCTGCCGCCCAGACGCCCGAAGCCGTCTGGCTCAAAGGCCGCGCCCCGGTTTTAGGCCGCGCGCATGCCTTGCTCACTGCCGCGACCTCCTCCGTGGCGCTGGCGCTGCCGCGCGGCTGGGAGAGCGCGCTGCGTTCGGAGAGTGAGGCCGCTCGTGCTCGCTCCATACGCGTCGATCGAATCACCCTGCCCTCCGAAGGCGATGCCGGCAGACCCGGCCTGCTCGTGCTCGCGGTCGATGGAATCGAAGCTCTCGTCGGCACGCTTGGCGTTCCGACCGACGACGCAGCCGCCGAAGCCTTCGTCACCCGCGCTCCGTTCCTGGTGCGCTTATGTACCGACTACGTGCGCCTGTGTCGCGCCGTCGCGCTCGTACCCGAAGCCGTCGCGCGCCTGCAGCGCCACGATGACTGGCTGGACTGGGAGGAGGCCAAACAGCGCCGCCTCCTCGAATCACTTGCAAATCGAAGCCCTCACCCCCAATCCCTCCCCCAATAACAGTGGAGGGGGACCAGGTTGCTCGCTTGTGCCTCTGCCTTCAGGTAAGAGCGGCTTTTAGGGAGAGGTAGAAGCTATCAGACTAGCTCCCCCGTCCCTTACCAAGGTTCTAGGAGAGGCCAGGGCCGCAAGGCCCGAGGTCGTGAGGGGGTGAGGGGTAAAAAGGAGAAACCCTGTCGTGTCGACCGAAACGATGACGGTAACTGCCGAAAGCAGGACGCCGCACGATGTCAAAGACCTCCGCCTTGCCGACAAGGGCAAGCTGCGAATCGAATGGGCCGAGATGGATATGCCCGTCCTGCGGCTCATCCGCCAGCGGTTCGAGCGCGAAAAGCCGCTCCAGGGCCTGACCCTGGCCGCCTGCCTGCACGTCACCACGGAGACCGCCAATCTGGCCATCACACTCCAAGCGGGCGGCGCCAGCGTCATCTTGTGCGCCTCCAACCCGCTCTCCACGCAGGACGACGTGGCGGCGGCGCTCGTGGCCGAGTACGGAATCCCCACCTTCGCCATCAAAGGCGAGGACAACGACACCTACTATCGGCATATTCACGCCGTGTTGGATGCCAAACCCAACATCACTATGGACGACGGCGCCGACACGGTCGGGGTCATCCACAGCGAGCGCACCGAGCTGATCCCCGGCATCATCGGCGGCACCGAGGAGACGACCACCGGCGTCATCCGGCTGCGCGCGATGGCGGCGGACGGCGTGCTGGCCTATCCTATCGTCGCCGTCAACGACGCCGACACGAAGCACCTCTTCGATAACCGCTACGGCACCGGACAGAGTACGGTGGACGGCATCATCCGCGCTACCAACCGCCTTTTGGCGGGCGGCAAGTTCGTGGTCGCCGGATACGGCTGGTGCGGGCGCGGCGTGGCCCAGCGGGCGCGCGGCCAGGGCGCGCAGGTCATCGTTACCGAAGTCGATCCCATCAAGGCGCTGGAAGCGGTCATGGACGGCTTTGCGGTCCTGCCGATGGAGGAGGCCGCCAGGGTCGGCGATCTGTTCTGCACGCTGACCGGCGACATTCACGTCCTGCGCCGCGAGCATTTCGAGGCGATGAAAGACGGGGCCATCATCGCCAACTCCGGCCACTTCAACGTCGAGATCGACATCGATGCCTTGAGCAGCATGGCGACCGCGCGGCGCATGGTGCGCGAATTTGTCGAAGAGTTCACCCTGCCCGATGGGCGGCGCATCTATCTGCTCGGCGAGGGCCGGCTCATCAACCTGGCGGCGGCGGAAGGCCATCCGGCGGCGGTCATGGATATGTCCTTCGCCAACCAGGCGCTCTGCGCTGAATACATGGCCCAGCACGCCAGCGAGTTGAAGAAGGCCGTCTACGGCGTTCCCAAGCCCATCGACGAGGAGATCGCCCGCCTGAAGCTGGAAAGCATGGGTATCGCTATCGACACGCTCACCGAGGAACAGGTCCGCTATCTGGCTTCGTGGAATCTAGGGACGTAAAAACCCCTCACCCCAGAAACCTCACCCCCTAGCCCCCTCTCCTTCGTAAGGAGAGGGGGAGATTCTTGTAGGGGCGCCCTAAGAATCCCCCTCCGTTTTTGGCTTGACACGGGCAGTAAAGTTCATTATAATGTAAAGTACATATGTTTCTTTGCAGGATCACTCAAAGCTCGGCCTCTTCTCGTATGCGGAAGAGCCGGTGGCTTTTGTCTATACTTCCGGCAGACACGTCTGCCCGCCTGACGACCGATGGGACCCGGCCCGTCTCCGCGCCATGCGAAGGAGCGAGCGCGGGTCATCCTCGTTTCTAGCAAGTCGGCCTCCGGCACGACGCATATGAACCGAATTCCCCTGCCCCTGCTGCGACGCCGAACGGCGCGCGTCAGGAGCCACATACCTACAGCCCGCGCCGGGAAACCTGTCCTCCCGGTGGACTGGATCAAGGTCGGCCTGCTGGTCCTGACCGTCGCCGCGCTCTCGGCGCTGATGACCATCAACCTGCTGCCGGACAAGATCTCCCTGCGGCTGGGCGACGTCAGTCCCCGTGAAGTGCGCGCGCAGCGCAGCGTCATCTACATCAGCACCACGGAGACCGCCCGCCTCCAGCAGGCGGCGATGCAGGCCACTCCGCCGGTCTACGACACGGACGAGAGCGCCGCTTCCGGCGCCGACCGTACCGTCCAGGACCTGTTCGACCGGATCGACGAAGAGCGGCTTACCCTTTCCCGCGATACCCGCCCGGGAACCATCTCCCAGACCGTAGCTACCCTGCAGCCTCAGTTCGGCACGATCTTTACCTCCGCGCAACTGCGCTACCTGCTCACCGCGCCGCCTCCCGTCCTTCAGAATCTGCGCGTCACTGCCGCTCGTCTGGTCAGCGCCGAGATGGACCGGGACATTCGGGATAACTCGGCGGACCTGCAGCACGCGCGGACGGAGGTGGCGGAGGCAGCCCGCCGGGAAGTGGCCTCCTCTCAGGGCGCGGCGATCGTGCGCGCCGTCGCCTCTCAGGCCCTGCGGCCCACCCAGATCCTCAATCGACGCAAGACGGAGGCCGCCCGCGAGGCGGCTGCCCGCGCCGTTCCGCCCATCTCTTACCGGATGACGCGTGGCGATCAGATCATCGGGCCGGGAGAGACCGTTACCCAGGAGCACCTGGACAAGTTCACGGCGCTGGGCCTCCTGAACCCTCATCTGGAGCTGACCACCGGCGCCACCGTCTGCATCCTCGCGGCGGCCATGGTGCTATTGGTCGTGCTGTTCATCGCCCGCACCCTGCCCGCGCTTTATAAAGACCGCCGGCGTCTGGCGCTGCTGGCGGTCATCGTGCTGTTGAGCGTCTTCGGCCTCAAGGTCGGCGCGACGATGCTCGGTCTCTCCTTCGGGGGTGGGCAGCCGGGCTACCTGGGCATGATGAGCGTGGCGGCGGCAGGGATGCTGGTAAGCGTGCTCCTGGACGCGAATCTGGCCGTTCTGATCGTGGCGCTGCTGGCCGTGCAGTCGGGGCTCATCATGAACCATGAGATCCGCTTCACGGTCATGACGCTCATGAGCAGCCTGGTGGGGATTTTGTGCATCGGCAGCGGGCGCACCCGGCACAATCTGCTCAAGACCACGATGGCGCTGGCGGGGGCGAACCTGGCGCTGGTCTGGCTGCTGGGCCTGCTGCTGCGCGACTCGCTGGGCGAGCTGGGCGCCGGCTCCGCGTGGGCGGTGGGGGCAGCGGCCTTCGCCGCGTTCCTCTTCTGGTTCGGCCTGCTGGCCCTGGAGAAGCCGTTCGGCATCCTCACGCACACGGCGCTGCTGGAGCTCTCGGCGACCGACCAGCCGCTCCTGCAGCAGTTGTGCGCTATCGCGCCGGGCACCTATGCCCATAGCATGCTGGTGGGCACGCTGGCGGAGGCGGGCGCGCGGGCCATCGGCGCCGATCCCTTGCTATGCCGGGTCGGCGGCTACTACCACGACATCGGTAAGATGAAGCGGCCGGAGTTCTTCGTGGAGAACCAGCGGCGGGAGAACGTGCATGGGCGGCTGAGTGCCTCTCTCTCCGCCCTGATCATTGCCGCGCACGTGCGCGACGGCGTCGAGATGGCGCTGCAGCACCGGCTGCCCGCCGAAATCCGCGACATCATCGCCCAGCATCACGGCACGACCCTCATCCGCTACTTCTACCATCAGGCGCTGGCGGACTGCGGGGGCAGCGAAGAGGCGCCGCCGGGCCTGGAGGAACGGTTCCGCTATCCCGGCCCGCGCCCGCAGACGCGCGAGGCGGCGATCGTCATGCTGGCCGATACCGTCGAGGCCGCCGCCCGCTGCCTCGACCGCCCCAGCATGGAGCGGCTGGAAGTCCTGATCGCCAATCTCCTGCGCGAGAAGATCGAAGACGGCCAGTTGGACGAATGCCCTCTCACGTTCCGGGACCTGCGGGGCATTGCCGCCGGGTTCCTGCACGTGCTGGCGGCGATGATGCACGAACGGATCGACTACCCGTCTCTGGACCGCAGCTCGGAGACGTCGCCCATGAAGGTCGCTCCCGCCGAGCCGATCGAGGCGAGCCTGCCGCTCACGCGAACGGAGGCGCTGGCCGATCTTCCGGCTGCTGTCGAACGCAGCGAGAGCCTGGGGGCGGATCCGGAGAGTGGCGTCCTGGACCCGACGCTGAGGCCGCTCTGCGCCGCCGATTTCGGGGAACCTGAGGTTTTTTATGGCAGTCTCCCTCTTGAACGAACAGACACGTCCGGTTCGGACAGCAGCCCTGCGCCGGGCCGCCCGCCGTCTGCTCGCCGCCGAGGGGATGGCGAACGCGGAAGTCAGCGTCGTTCTCAGCGATGACGCCGCCGTCCACGATCTGAACCGGCGCTATCGGGGGATGGACAAGCCTACGGACGTGCTGTCTTTTTCGCAGCGCGAGCAGACTGCCGAGGGGCCGCCGCTGCCGGACCTGCCCGGCATGCCGCCGGTGTTAGGGGACGTGATCATCTCGGTCGATACGGCCGCGCGTCAGGCGGCGGAGCATGGCGTGACGCTGGAGGAGGAGCTGGCGCTGCTGACGGTGCATGGAATCTTGCACCTGCTCGGCTATGAGGATGAGACGGAGACGGGCGCGCAACAGATGCGTCTGCGCGAGCAGGCGATTTTGCAGGGAAATACCGATAATGAGAGTTGCTAGTCGCTAGTTGCTAGTAAAACCTCACCCCCAACTCTACCTCACCTCCTTCGTAAGGAGAGGGGAGAGTATTAGGGCGTAGCGAGCAGCGCCCCTACTAGCAACTAGGAACTAGCAACTAGCAACTGTTCTGGAGGGTTTGTGCCTTCGCGCCGTAAAGATGCGCTATCGGGGTTCAAATACGCGCAGGATGGTATTCTGCACTGCTTTCGCACGCAGAAACACATGCGCTATCATTTCTATACCCTGATCGCGGTGCTGCTGTCCGGGCTGCTCTTAAATCTGGACAGCCGGGACATGCTGGTACTGGTTTTTGCGATCACGCTGGTGATCGTCGCAGAGATGTTCAACACGGTCGTCGAGGCCGTGGTCGATATGATAACGGAAAACTATAATCCGGCCGCTAAGATCGCCAAGGACGTGGCGGCCGGCGCGGTGCTGCTGGCCGCGATGAACGCCGTGATCGCCGGGGTGCTGATCTTCTTCGCGCAGAAGCGCCTGGAGCAGATCCAGGAGCGGATGACGCGCAGCTTCTCGGCAGACCTGACGCGTACTATCGTGCTCAGCATCGTGCTGCTGGCGCTGGTGGTGATCGTCTCCAAGCTGTTGAGCGGCACGGGCGCCACGTTGTGGCATGGGGGAATCGTCAGCGGCCATAGCGCCATCGGGTTCCTGCTGGCCATGACTATATTCTTTACCGCGCATAGTCCGATCATCGCCTTTCTGGCGATCCTATTGGCGATACTCGTCGCGCAAAGCCGGGTGGAGGCGGGCGTGCATACCCTGCGAGAAGTGGTGCTGGGTGCGGTGCTCGCCATTCTGTTGACGTCGTTGATCTACTGGGTGATGCCGAAAATCCGTGGGGAGTGGCGCGACCATGCCGCCAACCGCGTGAGTCTACGCATCGCGCCCAGCCGCCAGGCGCGCTTCGAGGGAGAGAGGGTTCTTGCGTACCCAAAAACGAAACCGACATTCGCGGGCCTCTTCCGCGCCTGATCGTTCCGGTCGCGGCGCAGCGGCAAGCGAGCCTGCCAGTAACGAAACGAACGAGAAGCCTGTTTTACGCCTGCTGGCTCCCATTCTGGTCGTTGCGCTGCTTCTGGCCGGAGCCAGCCTGTTTGCCCAGACGACGGAAGACGGCGCGCCTCCCACAGGCAGCCTTCCCCGGACTGCTTTTCCCCATTTCAATACCAGCCGCTTGATCTGGGACCTGGTCGTCGTCCTCCTGCTGATCCTGGTCACGGCCTTCTTCGCCCTGGCCGAGTATGCGCTGATCACGGTCCGCAAGACCCGCATCCGCCAACTCGTCGAGGAGGGCAACCGCGCCGCCATACTTGTGGAGCGGATGCTGGAGCATCCCACCCGCATGATGGCGACCATCCAGACCGGCATCACCCTGGTGGCGACCGTCTCCTCGGCGTTCGCCGCGACCAGCGCCGTCGCGCCGCTGTCGGCCTGGCTGCAGACGCATGGCCTTACCGAGGGCGCGGCCACGTTTTTCGCGTTCCTGTTGGTGGTGGTGCCCGTTACCATTCTTTCGCTGGTCATCGGCGAGATCGCCCCCAAGAGCCTGGCTGTACAGAACTCCGAGCGTTTTGCGCTGGTGGTCGTCTATCCGATCTCCTGGCTGCAGTGGCTGCTGGCGCCGGGTGTCTGGCTGCTGACGCATCTCTCGAACCTCGTCGTGCGGCCCTTCGGCGGCACGGCGAGCTTCACGACCCCTGCCGTCAACGAAGAAGAGCTGAAGCTAATGGTGGAGGCCAGCGAGGAGCAGGGCGTGCTGCAGGCCGAAGAGACGGAGATGATCCACTCGATCCTCGACTTCGGCGATACGGTGGTGCGCAAGGTGATGACCCCGCGCATCGACATGACCGCCGTGAACATCGCCGAGCCAATGGAGACGATCGTGCGCCACATCGCCGAATCGGGCCATACCCGTATCCCGGTCTACGAGAGCGATCTGGACAACATCGTCGGAGTCGTCCATGCCAAGGATGTGCTCACGCTTCTGGTCGAGCGGCCCTCCGCGATGACTTCCATAAGCGAGATCGTCCGGCCCGCCTACTTCATTCCCGAGACCAAGAAGGTGGATGAGCTGCTGGCCGAATTGCGGCGCAGCAAGCAGCAGATCGCCATCGTGCGCGACGAGTACGGGGTAACGGCGGGGCTGGTGACCATCGAGGACCTGATCGAGGAGATCGTCGGCGAGATTCAGGACGAATACGACGTGGACGAGCCCACGATCCAGGTGATCGACGCCCACATCTCTATTCTGGACGGGCGCATGAGCTTGAGCGACGTGAACGACCGGATGGGCCTGGAGCTGCCGGAGGACGAAGCGGACACGATCGGCGGCTTTGTGTTCGGTCTGCTGGGCCATCAGGCGGAGCAAGGCGAGCGGGTCTTCTGGGAGGGAATCGAATTCGTCGTCGAGGCGACCGATGGCCGGCGCGTCACCAAAGTGCGCTTGATCCGGCATACCGAGCCGGAAGACGGCTCCGATGTCCCGCCGCAGGTGGAGCAACCGGCTACTCCGTCTGCTCCGGCGCCCGCTCAGAACGGGACCGGACGGCGACCTACGGTCGAGACGTCCGGCGTCGAGACCGCCCCTCCCCGCCTACTATGAGTCATATCCGGCGTTCTTTTCGGGTTTGTGACCAAGCCAAGCGGCCCGGCGTCAAGAAAGACCGTCGGGCTCATTCCACTTCCGGGTAGAGCAGTCTGTCTCCGGATTCTTGGCTCGGAAGAGCGCCGAGAAAATACCAGCCCCTTCGTATAGAGTCACGAAGGGGCTGGTAGCAAAAACAAGATTCGTTATTACGTGGCTGTTGGGGTAGTGCTCAGGCGAGATACGAGGAATGCCGATGCCCGCCCTTGCCGCCACCGCCGCCGTGGGTCTCCTGGCCGTCACCGCCGCCGTGTGCGATCTGCACGGGGTGTACGGTCGCGTGGAGCGAGGTCGCCTGCCGGCTGGACGAAGAGACGCCCGGCGCCGCCAGGACGCCCGCGCCGAGAACGGCTGCCAGCGAAAGGCCGAGCGCAACGGTGCGCAGGGAATGGAAGGTGGTCTTAATCCGCTTCATCTACTTGTTTTCCTTTCCGATCTCGCCTTCCAGCCAGCTCCACCAGGAAACCAGGTCGGCGTCTCGTATCTGAAACAGGGTCTGGAGGAACTTATCCGCAGGGCATCCGGGAAGATCGGCCTGCAAAATCGCATCCATCACCTGTTGGGCTTCGATGTAATAGTGGTCTTTGACGTAGGCCAGGAGCAGGTTGCAGGCGCGCATCGGCGTCGGCTTCTCCATCGCCAGGCGGGCAAAGTGCGTGGCCCGCTCGATGTTGCGCTCCTTGTTCCGGCCCGCGTCGAACCAGGTCAAATAGATGTCGGCCGCGTTGGTGGCGGCGATATACTTGTGCTCTGCCGCCTCCGGATGCTCGACCAGATCCAGGTAGACCTTCAGCGCGTCGCGCAGGTTGCCCATCTGGCTGAGCATGACGCCCACTTCATTATACGCGGCGAAGAAGCGCGGCTCCAGCTCGTAGGCGGCACGGTAGAGGCGGATCGCCTCTTCTATTTTACCACCCCGGCGCGCCTTCTGCGCCTGCTCGTAGAGCGCCTGCGCCTCCAGCGTCTCCGCGGTCGGATCGTCGCCGAGGGTGTAGGTGTCCATGACGCGCATAGCCTGGCGCATCTCCGGCGACGGCGGCGCGACATTGACGGTCGTGCTGACCTCGTTGATGACCGCCTCGTCGACGTTGTCTTCCGGATGGGCGGCCTCTGCGGCGCGCTCCTGCCAGGAGGTGCTCAGAAGGCGCTGGAACAGCTTGTTCTGGCGCTCCGCGGTCCAGTTGGGCGAGGGAGTGGACTTCTGGCGCACGCGACTGCTCCTCTGCTGGGCCAGCAGGCGGACGTAGGGGTTATCATCCCCGCACTCGCGCCGCAAAATCTGGGAGAGCGCGGCGCGGGCGCGGCAGACGGTCTGTCGCTCTTTGTCCGACTCCGGAGCCACCCGATGGCCCTGGCTGCGCTCCCGCTCGCGGGCGATGTCGCGCTGCAGCGCCTCCAGATAGTTCTTCGGGATGGCCTTGAGCGCCCGGGCCAGCGCATGGCGGAAGCGGGCGCGCTCGTCCTGTTCCAGCAGGGCCTGTTCCGGCTGCGCCGCCGGCTCGCTATCGGCCAGCGTATCGCGCAGGCAGAGAGCACCGCTGTCGCCGGTGGAGGCCAGAGGCTGGTCCATCGAGACGGTCGGCACTTCGCGCCGGGCCGCGCGCTCGGCATCGCTGACGACCGAACGGATGCAGCGGGTCAGGTAGGCGGTCGGGTCCGGGAAGATGGCATCCAGCGCGGCGGCAAACCCGATTTGTTGCAGGTCCGGGTCGCCTTCATACTTGCGCAGGGCCACGCGCGCCATCTTGCGGCACGCCTCTTCCATAGCCACGTAGCAGTCGTTGGCGCTCAGCCGTGCGGGAAGACAGCGACCATCTTCTAAGGCGCGCGGGCTGGTCAGGACCGTGATGGCTCGCGCCCCGAAGCGTCTCAGAATCGTTTCTGCTGCCTGCACCGGCTCGACATCGCAGACGACCGCCTCGGATGGGCTGGTAGTCCGGAGTCGGGCAGAACGGGCGGATTCTTGTGCTAGCACGGGCAGCCTCCTACGCGCGCGTTATCCAGCGCACACACTACCGTTGTCTTCCTTGACGTAGCGGCTCCCCATCCGTGACACCCGTCGGCCCACTTTTTTTCAAAGTTTTTTTCGCCGTTCATGATACTACATCCTTCCTGTTTTTACAGACGAAAAGCTGTGGGAGAAAGTTCACGGGTGTGAAAAATTAATTTTAGTGAATTTGGGCCCCACCCCGATCCCTCCCTTGGAGCCTGTACGGAAACCTGCAGGCTTCTAAGCCGGGTATTTCCACGCTTGCTGTGAAATATAAGCAGGCGTGGAAGGCATCGCTGCCGTAGAGTTAGTTATCTTTCTTTGGCTGGAAAGGAGCTAACTCATGGTCGACATCGATACCTTCCTGACCATATTGTACGTTCG
>Ga0209810_1005347_pt1 | contig 11693 bp, 7 predicted proteins | sample Coa_R1_7_FD_187159 | JGI IMG/M metagenome (GOLD analysis project Ga0209810, IMG submission 187159) | Surface soil microbial communities from Centralia Pennsylvania, which are recovering from an underground coalmine fire - Coalmine... | ecosystem: Environmental > Terrestrial > Soil > Unclassified ...
GCGCGGCCAGCGCAAAGGCCAGCAACCACGATACCAGCGTCGAACGCAGGACGCGCCCGAAGAACGGCAGCCGCCAGGTGACCAGTCGCTTCGACAACTCGTTCGATGCCTGCTCAACCTGCTGTTCCACCTGCTCGCGATATTGCTCCACCACAAGAGGTTTGTGGGCCAGTTCAGACACCGTCTCCTCCGCTTCTTTGAGCGCGGAAAGCTGGCAGAGCGCGCGGGGAATGGCGCCAGACGCCTCCTGAAAATGCAGGCCCAGGACTTTTCTGGCTTTCTCATACAGCGCGATCAACTGGCTGTATGCTTCCTCAAGCGGCTCGTTCTCCGAGCGGCTTCGTTCGTACATCCATTTCAACTGGCTCAGCAAGGCAGGAGAAGCGTGTTCAAGGGCCCGCTGCCACGCTTTTGCCCCGACCGGGCCATAGCACGTATCTACCTGCTGCTGAAACGCTGCCAGCTTCTCTCTGGCCGTCAGCGGAGAACTGCGGGCAAGGGGCAAGGCAGAGGCAAGGGCCTGTAAGCGGGCAAAAGGCTGCAACTCATTGATCTCTTCACTCAGGGCATCCGGTACGACCGCGCGCACGTCTTGCCACCAGACGTTGAACCACTTCTGAATGTTGGTTTTGAGCGCCTGCCGATCCAGCGCGATTTTCTGCTCATCGCCCAGCGATTCGAGTAATGTAGCTGCCACGCCATAATTCAACCATCTAGCAGACCAGCGCGCGGAATACTCCAGCGAGGAGACGCCGATAATATAGGTGGGCCAGGGAAAGGTTCTTGCTACCTTCAAAAAATGCTCGTGCATCGTGATGGGGTCATCTATCCGCTTCCAGAAAACGTCGGGCCAACGCAAGAGCAGGGTGTAGAGCAGGAGTTCCGCCTGCGCCGTCTGCGCCTCATGGTAGAGCGCCGCCTCATCATCGCTATATTTCTGGAGCAAAATTACGGTATCGATGGCCTCAGCAAGAGGCCCCAGCGTATCCAGCAGGGTATCGTGGTACGACGGGCCGCTATTGAGCGAGAGGACAACGGTGTGAATCAGTTCGTTACGGTGAGTGCGCCTGCGCCCACGCTGCTGCTCAGTCCACGCCTTAAACCAGTGGGCGTATGTGGCGGCCCGGCTCAATGACTCCGCTTCCTGCATGTCTGCCAGGAAGAAGACGCGCACGGTTGAGAGCCTGATAGCGCCTGTTTCTCCGGCGGCCATCGCCGTAGCATCGTCGGTGGGGGCGGCAGCTTTGAGACGGCAGGTGCGCACAAAGTCGATGACTTCCGTCCCGACAAACTCTGCCAGCCTGTCTCGACCAGCCAGCGGCATTTGCTGACCATCCTGTGAAGTCAGCAGAAAGTCACTCTCGCTGAACAAACCGCCGGGGGACGGGTTGGCGACGAGTTGTAGCACGGCAATGCATTCGAGCAGGTGAGACCAGGCCGGGACTTGCGCAGCCTGTATCTCCGCCGTCAGGTCTGCCAGCTCTGTATGCAGGTGAGCGAGCAGCACGTCCCCTTCGTCGGGGTGACGCTGGCGCACGTCGATGACCACTGCGGCCTCAGGCAGCGGCATCTGCGCCACCGCCTGATACCCTTCTTCTGCTGTAAAGTGGCTATATGCTGTCATTGGAACCCTTTCTTTCCACGACAGACGGGTCAGCCGGGGCCTCCTCGCCCGCTCCGGCAGGCGCGGTTGTGCCATTGTGTCCGTTTCCATTGAGCGTATCGGCTGCCTGCACGGGGTCGATCTTGCTGCCGAACAACGGCTCGGTTTTGCCGTTCAACGAGCCGCCGGGGGCAGTCTTGCCGGGTTCGGCAAATTCAGGCAGTTCTTCGATCCTGTAGGTTCCCACCTCTTTGCCGCGCCGCTGGTAGAGGCTCTTAATGACGCCGCTCGCCTGCACCCTCTCTTCGGCATCTCTGCCGCTGAAGATGGGTACGCCCACGCGCTGGTTGAGGCCGCCAATGCTGCCAACCGGGTGATTGCTATCCAGGATGCTCTTATGCTTCTGCCACTGCAGGCGGCGCTTCAAGAAAGCGTCCAGGCAGCGTCCCTTCAGGTCATTGACGGCTGACATGGGAACGCCATCGACATAGTAGAAAACGGCAATTTCAGCCGGGTCATTGGAGTACAGAAGCTTGCACTGGCCCTGAGGAAAAGCTTCCTCCATTGCATCGAGGAGTTCGGCGTACTGCTCCTCGTTGCGGTAGAAAGCGGCCACGTGCCAGGCTTCGCGGCGCTCTGGCGCGAAATCCTCGCTATAGCTGACAAGCGCCTTTGCCTTTTTATCTGCCTCGATGAAACGCCTGTGTAGCATATCTTCGCCGGAGCGGTGCAGGATATCGAGGATTGAGTGCTTCTCCATCGCCTCGCGCACTTTCTCCTGTGTGTACGAGGTAATCACGCCCATCAATTGATCGAGATTGCCCCGGAAGAGGGCTTCCAGTTCAGGCCGCCCCTGCAACCACTGGCGAAATTCGGCCAGTTGCTCCGGCCCATTGTTCTCCGAGGTGAAGATGCTGACCTGAGCGGCGTACTCGTTCATCTCGTCCAGCGTGGACAGGGCAACGATGTTCATGGAATTGCCGCTCTCAAGGCTGAACTTGGTGGCAGAGTTGGAGAATCGCTGGTCATCGTCGCGTTTGCGGCGCAGTTTGCCCAGCACGATATCCAGATTACGGCCAATCTCCGCGCAACGCTGCTCCAGCCTGTTCAGCACTTCGATAGCGGAAGCGCGCGTCGTTTCCTGCAGGTGTTCCTGCAAATTGCGCCGGATAACCCCGGCCAGCCGCCGCAGCTTCGTCTTGCGGTTAATCAGGCGCAACGGCCAGATGCCGCCCAGCGCCTGATACTGGCGGGTTACATTGCCGTCATTGACCGTGCTGCCCACATCCTCGCGCGCTACCTTCAACACTCCGGCCAGGGTGCTTTGCAGCGCGCGATATTCCTCACGCAGTTCGGTCAGCGAGACGTTGCCCTGACAGATCCGCTCTCCTTTGGCACGATCCAGTTCCAGCAGGGCATTGGAAGCAAACGATAGCGCGAAATCCCGAATACGATGACGCCCCTGCCTGATCTCATCAGCAGTCTCTCGCCAGAGGCTCTGCATTTTCGCGCCCTTTTCGCCCTCCGGCGTGCCTTTTGAGTTTACCAGCCCATCGATACGCCGCAGGGCATCAACGAGATGAACCGGCTCGGAGAGGTATTCGAGCAGTTTCTGATAGCGATCCTCGGCGCTCTCCCCGGCCAGCGCGTCGGCAAAGCGGCCCAGTAGCACGTTCTCTCCAATTCCGCTACCGCCACCTGAGCTATCGAAGACCAGGCTGTTGACCAGACGATTGACGTCACGCTGGACAATCTGTTCCTGCAGGCGTCCCAGGCTAATCGTCACAACGGTCGCCAGAGAGAGGTGCATGGGCAAATTGTTTAACGGGTCCAGTTCGCGCAGGACATGATTATCCACTTCGCGCTCTTGAAATTCCGCCGCGAACTGCGAGGTCGGGTCGGTACTCAGGCGCACAATGGTAGCCGCCACCTCGCGCAACTGGTCGATAGAGGAAAGGGCGGTATCGCTGCCCCAGCCGATCATGATCTTACGCCCCTGGTAGTTGCGCGTGCTGCCGCCGGAGAGCTGCGAGGCCGCCAGTTCGGCGTAGAGGGCCAGCGTGTTTGCCAGGCCCAGATCGGTGGCGTCCTGCGATGGCTGCAAAATGTACACATCGCAACGAATGGTGGATTGGTCGACCGAATGGACATCGGCAAAGCTGGCCGCGTCAACAATCACATCGATCAGATGCTCCAGCGAGCCGCTGCCGGTAGCCCCGACCGCGCTGACAATCAGCGCCACAGAGATGTTCGTAGAGCCATCGCCCTGGCGGGCCAGTTCCGTCATGCTTGCACCGAGCCAGCGTCTCAGGTCGTTGCGCTTCACCTCGACGGCGGCGGCGCCATTGTAGCGAATGCTGCCTCCGCCAACGGTAGACGTACCCGGCAACAGGCCCGGAAACAGCATATTATTGATCAGGGGATAGTTCTCACGCTCCTCGTAAACCGCCTCCATGTAGCGAGGGTCAATGCTCAAATGGAACCATTCCCCCTTGCGCAGGTTGCTGTTGCGGTTCGGCAGGTAGGCGGTATCAATATAGCGCGCCATCACGGTCAGGTCGCTGTTGGGATGCGCCTTCATCTGCTTCAGCAGGGTCTGGCCCACGCTGGCCGCGACCGTTCCAGCAGTGACCACCAGTAACTTTTTACCCATATCTCTTTTCGCTCCTCTCTTTGCCTTGCCCGGACTTATCTAAGATGATGCCTTGCATAAAGATCAGTCCCCGTCACTCCGGTCAGAGAAAATGGCCGGGGTACATCGTTCAACCATGATGGCATCTCCTTCATTGAGGACAACGCCATCGCGCGTCACCTTCTCATAATGCGAGCCGCTCCTCACTTTGATCTCAGGCGTCTCGCTGCGCGCGCGGATGGTGACGCCGCCGCCCTTGAAGTGCAGATCAAAGCTGGCCCCGTTGAAGGTAAAGTTCCCGTAGTCTTCCAGCTCGCGCGAACTCATCGTAGACTTGTGAAACAGTCTGCGGCCAAAGGGGCGGCGCAGCGCGCCAAGCTCCTCGCTCACCCGTCCCTGCTTCAGAGTGCCGTATGGCCCCTTGCTCAGCAGGCGCAAGAGCAGCAGAAGCAAGAGGACGAACGCCAGCGGGATACCCACGATGAGGGTGGAGTAGCGATGCCAGTAGCAACTGATGCTGGTGCCGCAGCCCGGCACGGGTTTCTGCACCACAATCGCCTTCGCCAGCGGGATCGTCACCTGAGCCTGAGAAGCTTCTACCGGTATTTGCAGGTAGACGGCCTGAATCTGGATATGCGCCTTGCCCACCGGCCCGGTCAGGGTGATCTTGCCCGCGAAGATTGCGCTATTGCTCTGCTGCGTCAATTCAACGGTGGTGCTGGAAACCGTTTTCCCGTTCACCACTGTCGTTACCAGGGCATTGAGCGTGGCCTCGTTGGCTCTGGGGATGATAGGCGTGTTCCCGTCTTCTAATTCCGCCTGGATGGTCAGGGGCTGGCCGATGCGCGCGATGTCACTCGTCTTCGGCTGCACCAGCGCCGCGTGCAGGCGCGACTCCACCAGCGCGTAGACCTGCGCTCCGCTATCGCCGCCCACACTGATGCCATACGTGCCTGGCTGGTTGACGGTGGAAAGCACCATGTTGTCGATCTCATAGTGGCGGTCGGTGGAACGCTGCACGGCCTGATCGGGAACGGGCTGCCCATCGGGGGCAGTCAGCGTAATGGCAAAGCTAGCTGCGCTACGGAACGTGACAAAGATGACACGCTTCGCATAGGTATCGATGGAGACGGTGTAGGCGTTATTGCCGGACTGCACGGGAGCGAAGATCAGGTGCTGCCAGGCGGCGTACAACTGCACCACCACATGCGCCAGTTCCCGCGCATTGCGTACCAGCGTATAGCTGCCGCCCGTCCCGTTAGCGATGTCGCTTAATAACCGGTTCGCCGTCTGTCCGTCGGACGAGTTCAGATCAAGGGCCAGGCCAATGGTGTTGACCGGGACAGCGAGCGCGCAGAACTGCGGGATAAGCTGGCCGCGTATCTCGTCGGCCTGATTCACTCCGTTCAACACGACCGGCTGCGGGCTGCCGTCGGTGACAATGACTGCCCTCGACCCGGCAGGGGCGTGCTTCAGCAGGTCAAGCGCCTTCTGCATGGCAGGCGCCAGAGGCGTATTGCCGCCGATGGGATAGTTCTGAATCTCATTCTTCAAGGCGTCGCGCTGGCCCGCGTTGCTCAGCGCGGCAGGCCCCAGCACAGGGGTACTTCCATTGCTGAAAGGGATCACCGCCATCGAACCGGGCCACAGATCGGCCAGAGCTTTTGTCACGCTCGTGCTATAGCCATCCGGGTCGGTCGCGCCTGGCTGGTCTACAAGGCTCCCGGAACGGTCAAGCAATACGATCAACAGCGATTGATCGCTCACCGCCGCAGGCTGCGCGCAACCGGCAAGAGGACGGGTCAGCGTTCCCGCTTCCAGACTCGCCGCCCGTGCCACGCCAGGGAGCAGTAAAATGCCACAGCTAAGGACAAGCAACAGAATAAATGAAAAGGTCAGACCAATATGAGAGCGGATTGAGAATCGTCCGTTCCTTGCTGTTCGTCGCTGCATATCCAACTCCTTAACCTGAGACATGTCAGATTATCGATACACGCATAAGCCGCCCGCTCTTCCCCGTCATTTTTCAGAGAGCGCAGTGACTGTTCGTATACTACAATCGGACAATCTCAAAAAGGGTTGCAATATTCACTCACTAATTTTTGAGGTACTGTTTTGTGCTTAAAATGCGATTCGCATGAACGAGTTGTCATACCGGGTTCAGCGAAGCATCCGAGGTAGAGTCAGCATGGAGACAATATGGGGCAAAGGCGCAGGCCAGCTGCGCCCTTGCCCCTGATAGCGTTATTGAAGGAATAGTGGTCGCTAACGGGCCAGTTTCTGGCGCATCCAGTCGGCCTGCTGTGGGCGGTGTTTGAAGGGGATGTTGTTGCAGACGTGGTTGCCGTCCTCGAACATCCAGAGTTCGGCCAGGGGGCCTGCTTCGGCGACCATACGCTCGGCGGATTCCGGGGGGACGAGCCGGTCGAGGCGGCCCATGATGACCAGCAGGGGGCTGTGGATGTGTTCCATGACGCCTTGCAGGTCAAATGGCTCCAGCAGGGTGCGCGCGGTGGCCTGGTCTGACGCTTTGAGGCGGGCGGTGAAGGCCGCTTTTGTCAGCGAGGGCAGGCGGTCAAAATGGTCGGCGAAACGATAGGCCCCGCAGTTGCCGATGGCGGCTCTGACACGCGGCTCAAACGCTGCTGCACGCGGCGCGAAGTAGCCGCCGAGGCTGACACCCATCAGCCCGACCCGGCTGGCATCCACGTCCGGTCGCGTCTCAAGATAGTCGATGGCATATTTTATCGGCACTTCATAATCGTGCCTGAGGGGGTAATCATACTCCATCTCGCCCTGGCCGGGGCCATCGATGGCGAGCGCGGCCATGCCTCTTTTCAGGAAATCGTCGGCGTAAAAGTGTAATTCTTCTTTGACAGAATCGAGGCCGGGGATGAGGATGACGATGGGCGGTTTCGTCACGTGCCAGGGCTTGCGCAGGATGCCGTACATCACACCGCCGTTTTCGTAGGGGATGGCGACGCGCTCGCCGGGAAAGTCGAAACAGGGCAACCCCTTCTGATAAGCGTGCAGCGAGCGTTCGTGGGCGGCGCGCAGTTCGTCGGAACGATGCACGAAGAGGAATTTGCCAAAGTGGTAGGCAATGGCGGCGTGCAGGTAGTGGTAGCCAGCCGATTCGTAACAGCCTGCCGCCTCGGCCTGCTCGCCCATTTGCTCGTGAACCAGCGCGCACTCAGACCACTTGCGGCACCAGTCGTCCCAGTTTTCCACGCTGCTCGTCACACGCTGGAAGTCGTTGAGGTCAATGCCGTTGGCAATGAAGCGCGGCGCCCAGTGATCTATCGCCGTCTGCACCCGTTCATCAACAGCCATTGCAACATCCTTTCTCATAGATATTATGCCATTGCAAGCCCTCTCGCCCATCTCATCCTTCGCTGCGCTCAGGATGAGATGGCTTTTTCGGAGCAACTCAGACGCCGGAGAGCGTGCCGCCGAGGTAGAGGTGGCCGATTTCGGGATGGTGCAAGATTTCTGTGCTGGTGCCTTCCAGACGTACTTTGCCGCTTTCCATCACCACGCCATGTGTCGAGGCTCCCAGGCCCGTGCGCACGTTCTGCTCGACCAGCAAGATGGTGCGCCCTGTCTCATGCATCATCTTGATGGTGTCAAAGACTTGCTTGAGCGTTTTCGGGTCAAGGCCCATGGAAGGTTCGTCCAGCAGGATCAGCTTTGGATCGAGCATCAGGCTGCGGGCAAATTCGACAAGCCGCTGTTGCCCGCCGGAGAGGCTGCCCGCCTTATCTTTCGCGCGTTCTCTGACTATAGGAAAAAGGTTCTCAACCTCTTTGAGGCGATTGCTCACCAGTGCGGGGTGGTTGAGGATATAGCCACCCAGGCGCACATTCTCCTGCACCGTCATATCGGTAAACAGGCTGTGGTTCTGCGCCACCTGCACAATGCCCAGCGAGAGTATCTGGCGCGGACTCAGGCCGACGAGGGAACGTCCATTAAAGACAATCTCGCCCAGGCGCGGCTTGAGCAGGCCGCTGAGGACGCGCAACACAGTGGATTTGCCCGCGCCGTTAGGGCCAACGATGCAGGTAATCGAGCCTTCCTGCACCTCCAGTTCAACGCCCTTGAGAACATCGCTGCCATCATAGCCGGCATAGATGTTGCGCAAATTCAGCATGGTTGTCATTGTTCTTTACCCTCCCAGGTAGGCATCCAGCACGTCTGGATTCTCGCGCACGGCTTCCGGTGGTCCCTCAGCGATCTTCGTGCCACGATGCATGACATTGACGGTATTGCAGAGCTTCATGACAAATTCCATATTATGTTCGACCACCAGGAAGGTCACGCCCTGCTGGTTGAGTTCGCGGATACGAGCGCCGATATGGTTAATCATAGTCGGGTTGATGCCACCGGCGGGTTCGTCCAGCAGGATCACTTTTGGCTCAGCAATCAGGATGAAGGCGAATTCCAGCAGCTTTTTCTGCCCGTAGGAGAGATTGGCCGCCGGGACATCTTTGAGACGGGTAATACCGACAAAATCGAGTAGCTCGATAGCCCGGCGCTGCTCATGCGAGGAACTCCAGCGGCTGAGCAGGCCCTTCAAATCGTTGCGCTGTGCCGCGACATGCATGTTTTCCAGCACGGTGAGGCGGGGAAAGATGCGCGTCAACTGGAAGGTGCGGCCAATGCCCATGGCAAACACTTTATCAGGCGAGGAGTTGGTGATGCGTCTGCCGTTGAACTGCACCTCGCCGCTATCCACGCGCTCATAGCCGGTAATGACGTTAAAGAGCGTCGTCTTGCCGGAGCCGTTGGGGCCGATGAGGCCTGTAATTTTTCCCTGTTCGACCGTAAGCGAGCAGGTATTGAGCGCCTGAATGCCGCCAAAGGCTTTCGAGACGTTATGCACTTCCAGAATGTTCACAGATTCACCTCCTTCACCCCTTCACTCGTTTCGGCCAGTGGCCGCCCTCCCTGATTACTGGCAGTCGGGTTGTCGTTGAGGGCAGGGGCAACGACCGGTTCAACGGTGTTGCTACGCGAGGCGCGCCACTGTGCCCACCGCTCGCTGATCGTCGGCACGATGCCGCGCGGCAGCAGAAGAATAATCACGATGAACAGTGCGCCATAAATGACCAGGTACCAGCCATTTTCGCCATAGATGAGCGTGAAGTATTGCTGTGTCGGCTCCAGGATGAGCGCGCCGATGATGGGACCGGAGAGCGTACCGAGACCACCCATGAAAGTCATCAAGGCAATCGCGACATCATAGAGCGGGTCAAAGACAAATGGGGGGAAGATGGCCTCGACGAAGTAGGCATTGAGAGCGCCAAGCATGCCAACGAAAAAGGCAGAGATGACGAAAGCAGTCAGTTTAGACGGCCCCGTCTTGACGCCTAAGCCCAGCGCCCGATCTTCATCGTCGCGGATGGCCAGCAGACCCAGACCATATTTGGAGTTGCGTACCCACCAGGAAACGGCCAGTGCCAGCAAGAGGATTGCCAGCGTGGTGTAGTAGAACGGCTCATTGTAGAAATCACCGCTCCACGTCGGGATAGGCAGGCTCAAGCCAGCGGAGCCGTTGGTAATCCCTCTCAGGTTATAGGCCAGCAACTGGAAGATGAAGAAAAAGGCAATGGTAATCACAATAAAGGTGTGCCGCCGCGTGCGCAGGGCGATGATACCAAGCGGGACGGCAAAGAGAGCGGCAACCAATCCCCCCAGCGGAATCAGAGAGAAGGGGGCATAGCCCGCCGGAATATGCCAGTCCTCGCAGAGAATAGCCATCACATAGGCCCCGGTGCCGAAGAAGGCAGCATGGCCGAGGGCGATGTAGCCGGTGTAGCCCGAAAAGATATTCCAGGCTGTGGCAGCCGCCGCGAACATCAGCGTAAAGACCGCTACAGTAGTGACCGCCGGGTTCGGAAACAGCAGCGGAAATGCAATGGCGAAGGCCAGCAAAATGAGCAATCCTGCGATTTTCACTACTCTCATTGTTTTCTTGCCTCCAGCTGCCCAAAAATGCCCTGCGGGCGAACCACCAGGACAATGACCAGTAAGATAAAGAAAACGGTACTTGACCAGACAGGCGACCAGACAACGGCAGTGACATCCTCTACCACCAGCATGAGCAGAGAAGCAACCAGCGCGCCGCGCAGGCTGCCCATACCGCCGAGAATGATGATGACCAGCAAGCGCGAGATCAGGTCATAGGCGCTGTTCGGGTTGAAACTGGTGGTGGCGCCGAACGCCATACCACCGGCTGCTGTCAGCGCGATGCCGATGCCGAAGGTAATCATGGAAACTTTTTCGACATCGATGCCAATCAGTTCCGCCGCCGTGCGATTCTGCATGGCGGCGCGCACGCTCTGCCCGAACTTTGTGCGGTACAGCAACAGGTAGAGGCCGGTGAGCAGGACGACGCTCAAGAGGAAGCCAAAGATATAGATATACGCCAGGTAAAAGCCGCCAATATTAATCGATGCGCCAACGTACCACGCATGGAGTTGTACGTAGTCGGTGCCGAAAATAAGGCTCAGTACCCCCTCGATAATCAATGCAATAGCAAACGTCACCAGGATTGAGAGCATGACGCGGTCGCGCTTGAGCGGGCGAATGAAAGCCCATTCGAGCAAGAGGCCAAGCAAAAACATGGCCGGCATAGTGATGAGCAGGCTCACAAACAGATCGATATGCCAGTACTGCTGCAACACATAGCTTAAGTAGCCGCCCAGGATCACGAGCGCGCCGATAGCAATATTGATGATCTCCATCACGCCAAAGATGAGGGTCAAGCCGGATGACATGAGGGCATAGATACCGCCTGTCAATATTCCCGTGATAATTGCTTCAACGATGATATTCACGACAAAACCTTTCTCGCATCTCCCTCTTCAAATTCGCTCACCTCACGATTTACGCATACCCATTACAGTGATTACGATACCCGTAGGGTACCGATTGATCGGCCTGTGATGACGAGGCCAATCAATCGGCGCTGCGCACAATCAACTGCGCGCCTACGGAAAACTGGCTACAGTTGCGCGATTACGGCCACGCTGGTTTCGGGAACTCTGCGACGTTGCTACCGGCGGCGGAAGCGGGATAGATGGGAACGTACTGCCCCTTCTGCCACTGGAACAGGTAGGCAGAGGCATCAACATTCTGGCCGGTCGAGTCGAACTTCACAGGCCCCTGCACGCTCTGGAATGTGTCGCCAGAGTGCAATTCCTGGATGAGCTTCGCGTTGTCGACAACCCCGATCTTCTCGATAGCCTGCTGTACTACCTGGCCGACAGAGTAACCCTCGGCTACATCCGCGCTGATATCGCTGGCCGTGCCACCGTATTTGGCAATGTAGGCTTGAACCATCTGGGCATTGCCGGGAACGTTGACTCCCGGCCACCAGTCGTTGGGTACCATCACGCCTTCAGCCGATTGCGCTCCGCCGACTGCCTTGATAAACTCAGCGCCCTGATCGGGTCC